>Ga0164290_1001645_pt1 | contig 27531 bp, 27 predicted proteins | sample Micstemetagenome_FD_108782 | JGI IMG/M metagenome (GOLD analysis project Ga0164290, IMG submission 108782) | Contaminated culture microbial community from soil near Moab, Utah, USA - Microcoleus steenstrupii SON62 (Illumina Assembly) | ecosystem: Environmental > Terrestrial > Soil > Soil crust...
GCCTCCTCGCGCAGGGGCTTGATCGCCTCATCGGCGGCGATGGCGGCGGTGCTGGCGGCGGCGGCTTCGCGGGCCGTGGTCTCGACCAGGGCGCCGGCCGTCTGGGTCTCGCCCTCGACGCGCTGCAGGGTGTCGCGCGCCTCGCTCCAGCGGCTGAACAGCACTGCCGACTGCAGGGCGCGGATCTCTGCCGACAGCCGTTTGTACTTCTCGGCCGCCCGCGCCTCGCGCTTCAGCCGCCCGAGATTGCTGTCCAGCTCGCGGATGATGTCGTCGAGCCGGTTGAGGTTGGTCTCCGCCGCCTTAAGCCGCAGCTCCGCCTCATGGCGACGGGTGTGCAGGCCCGAGACGCCGCCGGCCTCTTCCAGGATGCGGCGGCGGTTCTGCGGCTTGGCGGCGATCAGCTCGCTGATCTGGCCCTGGCGCACGAGGGCCGGGCTGTTGGCCCCGGTCGAGGCGTCGGCGAACAGCAACTGCACATCGCGGGCCCGCACCTCGGGGCCGTTGATGCGATAGGTCGAGCCCTCGCCGCGATCGATGCGTCGGACGACCTCGATGACCGGATGCTGGTTGAAGGCCGCCGGCGCCGTCAGGTCGCTGTTGTCGATGGTCAGGGCGACTTCGGCGTGGCTGCGCTGCGGCCGCGCCCCGGCCCCGTTGAAGATGACGTCGTCCATGCCGCCGGCCCGCATGGCCTTGGCGGAATTGGCCCCCATCACCCAGCGCAGGGCTTCCAGCAGGTTGGACTTGCCGCAGCCGTTGGGTCCGACAACGCCCGTGAGTCCAGGTTCGATCCGAAACTCTGTCGGTTCGACGAAGGACTTGAAGCCCGTAAGACGAAGCTTCTGGAACTGCACGGTCGGACCCTAGACCCTTCCAGATTTTGACGAAGTCAAAATCTGACAAGAAGGGTCTAGTCTCAAGAGTGGAGAGCATGCCCGGGCGCCCGAACCGCTCACACTTCGGCCTGGCATGCTCTCGGGTCTCCCTTACTTGCCGCCGGCCTTGGCGTAGGCCTTGTCGATCTCGGCCATGGGCAGTTCGCTTTCGAACTTCTGGTCACCGATGAAGAAGGTCGGGGTGGCGGCGACCTCCTTGGCCTTGGGTTCGTTCAGGCGCTTGTCGAGGGCGACCAGGGCCTTGCTGTCGCTGAGGCAGGCGCGGACGGCGTCTTCCGACATCCCGGCCTGGGCGCCGACGCTGAACAGCACGGCCTTGGCCCCGCCGGCGGTGCTGAAGGCTTCCTGCTGGCTGTGGAACAGGGCGTCGATGACTCCGAAGTACTTGTCCTTGCCGGCGCAGCGGCCGAGCAGGTCGCCGGCGGCGGTGTAGCTGTCCTGCGGGCCCAGCTTGAAGGGCCGGAAGGTGTAGTGGATCTTGCCGGTGTCGATGTACTTGGTCTTGAAGGCCGGGAAGACGTCCTTGGCCCAGTTGGCGCAGTGGATGCAGCTGAGCGAGCCGTACTCGATCATCTTCACCTTGGCGTTGGGATCGCCCAGCGACATGTCGCCGTCGATCGAGCCGCCGGCGCCCTTGCCGCCACAGGCGGCCAGCGCCAGAGCGGCGGTTGCGAGAACGGCGCCGATGGCGGCGCGGCGGTTGAACAGACCCATGGGCTCTCGAAGCTCCCCGAAATGCAGTTGATCAGTAGAACGCGATTCTGCAGACCGTATGAAGGCGGCAATAGGAAGGCGCGATGCGGCGCCGGACGCCGGGAGTCAACGCTCCCGCAGCACTTCGCGGCCGAGACGCAACAGCGCAGCCTTCAAAGGACCATCCGGCGCCTCCGAAAGCCCCTGCGCCAGCTCCGCCTCCGTCGCGGCGTCCAGCGGGCCCTTGGGCCGCTTGCGGACCTGCTGCTTGGCCCCCGGCGCCGGCTTCACCGGCCCCTGCACGATGCGCAGTTTCGTCACCGACGGATCACCCAGCATCATGCCGACACGGGCCAGAATGTCGGGCGCCTGGTGCTGCACGATGGCGGCGGCCGGGCCGGCGACACGGATCTCCAGGATCGAGGCCTGTCCCGCCCGTCCCTTCACCACCCGCACCGGTTCGGCGTGGCGGGCCAGGGTCTCGCCGACGATCTCACGCCAGCGGGCGGCCAGCCCTGCGCTGCCCTTGCCGAAACGTTCATCGAGCGCCTTGAGCATCGGGGCCAGAGACCGGCCGAGCGGCGGCGGCGGTCGCCGCTGCGGCTTGGTGCGCCGTCGCGCCAGGATCTGCGCGGTTTCTTCGGCGGTGGGCAGGGGGCGGCGGGGCGGCATGAGCATAGTCATACCGCCGGTGAGCTTCGAAGGGGAGGGCTAGTGACCCGGCATCGGCTCGCCGGTCGGCTTGCCTTGCGTGAACTCGGTCTCGATGATCACCTCGACCTCGTCGCTGACCCCCATCTTGCTGCCCGGAGCCGGGATGCCGTAGCTGATCCCGAAGTCGGAGCGGTTGAAGCGGCTCGTCGCGGAGAAGCCGATGCGGGCGCCGTCCATGGCGTTGGGCTTGTAGCCGTCGTTGAACTTCGCGTTCAGGACGACAGGCCTGGTCACGCCCTTGAGCGTGAAATCGCCGGTGATGTCGGCGGTGTCGGGCCCGGTCATGGTCACCTTGGTCGACCTGAAGGTGATCTTGGGGTGAGCGCCGGCGTCCAGCCAGTCGGGCCCGGTGAGGGCCTTGTCGAAGGCGAGGGCGGCACTCGTCTTGCTGTCCAGCGAGGCGACGTCGATCTCCGCCGTCACCGTCGACGCTTCGGGACGCCTGGGGTCAAGCATCAGGCTGGCGTCGAAGTTTCGGAACTGGGCGGTCCACTTCGACATGCCGACATGGTCGACCCGGAACAGGATCGTCGTGTGCTCGGGATCGATCCGGTAGGTCCCGGCCAGCAGGTCCGGCGTCTTGAAAGGCGCCGCAGCCGACTGCGCCTGGGCGGTCTCCACAGGCCAGGCGAGCGTCTGGCCGGCGGCCAACAGGATCAGGACGGGCAGGGCGATGAGCGTGCGGCGCATGGGGTTTCCTGAGCTTGTCTTCTCTTCGCCACTTAGGACGCGCCTGCCAACCCGATTCCGACACCGCCCCTCGAAAAACCTCCGGCGCGTGCTAGGTCCCGGTCCGTGAACACCCCCGACCTCCGCGCTCGTCTTCTGGCCTGGTATGACGAGAACGCCCGCGACCTGCCCTGGCGTGTACGGCCGCATGACCATGCCGCCGGCGTCCGCGCTGATCCCTACCGGGTCTGGCTGTCGGAGGTGATGCTGCAGCAGACCACCGTGCCGCACGCCACCCCCTACTTCCTTGCCTTCACCCGTCGGTGGCCGACGGTCGGCGATCTTGCGGCCGTGGAGGACGGCGACCTCATGGCTGCCTGGGGCGGCCTTGGCTACTACGCCCGGGCCCGCAACCTGCTGGCCTGCGCCCGCGCCGTGGCCCGTGACCACGACGGTGTTTTCCCGGACACCGAAGAGGGCCTGCGCGCCCTGCCGGGCGTCGGCGCCTATACCGCCGCCGCCGTCGCCGCCATCGCCTTCGACCGTGCGGCCAACGTCGTCGACGGCAATGTCGAGCGGGTGATGAGCCGGCTGTTCGCGGTCGAGGAACCGCTGCCGGACAGCAAGCCGACCCTCAAGGCCCTGGCCGCCGACCTCGTCGACGATCACCGTCCCAGCGCCAATAGACCAGGGGATTGGGCCCAGGCCCTGATGGATCTGGGGGCCACCGTCTGCAAGCCGAAGTCGCCGCTTTGCGACCGCTGCCCGGTGTCGATGCACTGCGCCGCCTTCGCGCGCGGCGACCAGGACAGCTTTCCCCGCAAGACGAAGAAGGCGGCCCGGCCCCGGCGGTTCGGCATCGCCTATGTGTTGACGAAGGGCGATGCGCTCGCCCTGGTCCGGCGACCGGACAAGGGCCTGCTGGGCGGTATGCTCGGCCTGCCGACCAGCGATTGGGGCGCCGCCCCGCCGACCGATCTGCAGGGCGCCCCGGCCGACGTCGTCTGGCGCGAGGCCGGCGAGATCGAGCACGTCTTCACCCACTTCTCCCTGACCCTGCGGGTGCTGCTGGCCGAGGGGGAGGCGACGGGCGTCGTCTGGACCCCGCGCTCCGGGCTCGGCGCCCTGCCCAGCGTCTTCCTGAAGGCCGCCCGGCTGGCCCTCGTCACGCCCCGATTGCTCTGATGCCGCAACGGGGGATTTTGTTCTTCAAAAAACGCGCTAACGTAGAATCCTTGGAGCGGACGAGGGAGCTTGAAGAACATGTCCATGGTGCTGTTGCCTGCCGCCAGCGGCGGCGAGCTGTGTCTGAACCCGGACACGGCGTCCTGGATCCTGCCGCTCGATCCGGGCTCGTCCTGCCAGGTGCTGATGGCCAACGGGACCAGCTATGACATCGCGCTCGGCGTGCGGTCGATTCAGGAGATTTTCGCGGACCGGTTCATCGAGCTGATGCTGGCCCAGCCGATGCCGTCGAAGCCGGATTTCGTGCTGGTCAATCCGCTGCAGACATCGAGCATTGAGGCCAACGACGAGCAGACCAGCTACGTCGTCGCCCCTGGCAGCAAGCAGCTGGTCGTCGGTTCGGTGACGACCGTGTCCGCCGCCTTCAACAACACCAAGGCCGTTTAGGCCGCCATGCCGGCGCGGACCTTGCTGCGCAGCAGGTCGATCGGCGCCAGGCCGGCGTCGGTCTTGAAGCGCCAGTAGGTCCAGCCGTTGCAGGCCGGGGCGTTTTCCATCATCGCGCCCATCTTGTGGATCGAGCCGGTCAGATCGCCGACCGCCAGGCTGCCGTCGGCCCGCACCCGGGCGGCCTTCAGCCCCTTGGGGCACCACAGCTCGTCGCCGGGCTGCAGGAGCCCTGCCTCGACGAGCTGGCCGAACGGCACCCGCGGTTCCGACCGCTTGGAGCCCATGACCTCCAGGTCCTGCGGCGCCACCGGCTGCACCTTGGCGATGCGCTCCTTGGCCACCGCGATGTACTCGGCCTCGCGCTCGATGCCGATGAACCGCCGGCCCAGCCGCTTGGCGGCCGCACCCGTCGAGCCCGAGCCGAAGAAGGGATCGAGGATCAGGTCGCCCGGCTTGCTGGTCGCCAGCAAAACCCGGTGCAGCAGGGCTTCCGGCTTCTGGGTCGGGTGAGCCTTGGACCCGTCCGACTTCTTGACCCGCTCGTCACCGGTGCACAGCGGAATGGTCCAGTCCGACCGCATCTGGGTATCGTCGTTGAACACCTTAAGGGCGTCGTAGTTGAAGGTGTAGCGCTTGCCGCCCTTGGACTTCGACGCCCAGATCAGCGTCTCATGGGCATTGGTGAACCGCGTGCCCTTGAAGTTCGGCATCGGGTTGGACTTGCGCCAGACCACGTCGTTGAGGATCCAGAACCCCAGGTCCTGCAGCGCCACGCCGACGCGGAAGATGTTGTGATAGCTGCCGATCACCCAGAGGGCGCCGTCGTCCTTAAGGACGCGCTGGCACTCCTTCATCCATTCGCGGGTGAATTTGTCATAGGCGGCGAAGCTCTCGAACTGGTCCCAGTGGTCGTCGACCGCATCGACCTTGGAATTGTCGGGCCGCAGCAGGTCGCCGCCCAGCTGCAGGTTATAGGGCGGGTCGGCGAAGACGAGGTCGACGGAGCGGTCGGGCAGGGCCCGCAGCTGCTCGATGCAGTCGCCCTGGATGATAGTCTCGGACCCGAACGCCATTGGTAACCCCGTCAAATGAGTCCGACCATTCTCGGGAGTCGTGGTGAAGGCGGGGTTACGGGACGTGGTTAGCGAAAGGTTACCGCTGTCGCCTCTCGACTTCCGTGCGGGGAAGGCGTGGATGTTACGGCAGACACCTCCGCCAGAGAGGCCCCGGGAGAAACCATGCCTGCCCTCGACCACCTCTACCAATCGCGCCTCAGCCCCTTCTATCAGGACCACCACCGCGCCTGGGGCGACACCCTGCGCAAGTGGGTCGAGAAGGAGATCATGCCCTTCGCCGACCAGTGGGACGAGGCCGGCGAGTTTCCCCGCGAGCTTTATGAAAAGGCTTCCGAGATCGGCCTGCTGCGCCTCGGCTGGCCCGAGGAGTACGGCGGCATCCCGACCGACCCCTTCATGTCGATCGTCACCAGCACGGAGATGGCCCGCCATGGCGCGGGCGGCATCAACGCCAGCCTGATGAGCCACGGCATCGGCCTGCCGCCGATCCGCACCCTCGGCACCCAGGAGAGGAAGGACCGCATCATCCCGCAGGTGCTCTCCGGCAAGAAGATCAGCGCGCTCGCCATCACCGAACCGACCGGTGGCAGCGACGTCGCCAACCTCAAAACCACGGCCCGGCGAGAGGGCGACGAGTACGTCGTCAACGGCTCCAAGATGTTTATCACCTCGGGGATGCGCGCCGACTACTACACCGTCGCCGTCCGCACGGGCGGGGAGGGGGCCGGGGGCGTCTCGCTGCTGCTGATCGAACGCGACCGCGAAGGCTTCACCCGCACCCCGCTGAAAAAGCAGGGCTGGTGGGCCTCCGACACAGCCGCCCTGTTCTTTGACGATGTCCGAGTGCCGGTCGAAAACCTCATCGGGGCCGAGAACCAGGGCTTCGCCGGCATCATGAACAACTTCAACTCAGAGCGGATCGGCATGACCGCCGGCGCCATCGGCTTCTCCAAGGTCTGCCTGGAAGACGCCCTGGCCTGGGCCCAGGAGCGCAAGACCTTCGGCAAACGCCTCGCCGACCACCAGGTCATCCGCCACAAGCTGGCCGACATGTACAAGCGCATCAACGCCACCCAGTCCTGGCTGGAAACCCTGGCCTGGCGGGTTCAACAGGGTGAAAAACCCATCGCCGAGATCGCCCTGCTCAAGGTCCAGGCCACCGAGACCATGGAGTACTGCGCCCGCGAGGCCATGCAGGTGATGGGCGGCAACGGCTACATGCGGGGCGGTAGGGTCGAGCGCATCTATCGCGAGGTGCGGGTCTACGCGATCGGCGGCGGCAGCGAGGAGATCATGCGCGATCTGGCGGCCCGGCAGATGGGGATCTGAGGCAGTTCAAGATCCTTCTCCCCCAAGGGGGAGAAGGGCTCTAAAGCGGCAACTGGGGAACCAGCGGCGGCAGCCCGCACACCTCCCGCACCGCCCCCCAGCTTAGCCGGTGCTGCGGACATGGCCCCAGTTCCCGCAACGCCGCAAAATGCGCCTTGGCGCTATAGCCCTTGTGGCTGGCGAACCCATACCCCGGATGCTCGGCGTCCAGCGCCACCATCACCCGGTCCCGCGCCACCTTGGCCAGGATCGACGCCGCCGCGATCGAGGCCGAAATCCCGTCCCCGCCGACCACCGTCTTCACCTCGCAGGGCAGCTTGAACCGGTAGTTTCCGTCGACCAGCGCGAACACGGGCGTCACCGACAGCGCTTCGATCGCCCGGCACATGGCCAGCCCCGCCGCATGCAGGATGTTGAGTTCGGCGATCTCCTCGACCGACGCGAACCCCACCCCGAACGCCACCGCCCGCAGCTTGATCTCGAACTCCAACTCCTCGCGCTGCTTGTGGCTCAGCTTCTTGGAGTCGTTCAGTCCCTTGGGCAGTCGCTTGCCGGGATCGAAGATCACCGCCCCGGCGCTGACCGGCCCGGCCAGCGGTCCGCGACCGGCCTCGTCCACCCCGCAGACGGGGCCGGGGCAGGCGCGTTCCAGAAGCAGGTCGGGCTTAGTGGCCATGGGCGAGGTGTCGGCACTCTTGGTGGCGGAAACAGGTCGTCTGGTGGTCGTTGACCATCCCGACCGCCTGCATGAAGGCATAGACGATCACGGGGCCGGTAAACTTGAAGCCCTTCTGTTTCAAGGCCTTGGCCATCGCCTCGGCCTGCGGCGTCTTCACCGGCGCTTCCCGGAACGCGCCCCACTGGTTCTGCACCGGCGCCCCGTCCACGAAGTCCCACAGGACGGCGCTGAAGTCCTCGCCCCGATCGCGCATGTCCAGCCACAGCCGCGCGCCGTTGATCGCCATGTCGATCTTGGCGTTGGACCGCACGATCCCCGCGTCGGCCATCAGCCGGGCGCGATCGGCGTCGCCGTAGCGGGCGACCTTCTCCGGATCGAAGTCGTCGAAGGCGGCCCGAAAGGCCTCGCGCTTCTTCAGGATGGTGATCCACGACAGTCCGGCCTGAAACCCGTCCAGCACCAGCTTTTCCCACAACGCCCGGGCGTCCCACTCGGGCACACCCCATTCGGTGTCGTGGTAGTCAATGTAGATCTGGTCCTTCACGCCGGGCCAGGGGCAGCGAATCAAACCGTCGGTCATGGCGGTGTTCCTAGCATGTTCCGCATTGGTGATCCGCCCCGATCACCCCGCAACAGGGGATGACCAGCGGGCTGGCCATCGCCTATTCTCCGTCCCGAGGGTTGCGGGGCGCGCCATGAAACGACTGATCGCACTGTTGGGGGCGCTGGCCCTGTCGCTGGCGCCGATGGCCGCCGCCGCCGCCAGTCTGCCGGGTGTCATGGCCGCCGCCGAAAGGGGTGACGCCGCCGCCTTGCTACGCGACTGGAAGGACCCGGCCGTGGCCGCCTCGCTGAAGGCCATCGGGCCGGACGCCCTGATCGACTACTACACGGCCGTCGGCAAAGCCTTCGACCGGATGGGCAGGCGCAGGGCCGCTGCTGAAGCCTACGTCGAGGCTCTCGACCTGGCCCGGAAGACGCGGGGCGCTCGCCACGTCTCGCTGGTCGAACTGCACGGTCTGGTGGCCGCCGCCCAGTACGCCGATGGTCAGTATGCCGACGCCATCTGGAACCTCGAAGAGGCTTCATCGATCGCCACCGGCGCGCTTGGCCCCAACGATCCCCTCGTTGCCGCTCTCGACAAGACCAGCGCCGACTACGCCAGGGTGGCGACCGCCAGGGGTGTCGATCTGGGCGGCAACGGCGACATCCCGCTTCCCTCGCCTCCGCCTCCGCCTCCGCCTCCGCCTCCGCCGCCGCCGGTCACCGCCTCGCCGCCGATGGCCTCCGCTCCACCGCCCCGGCCGCCGTCGCCGCCGGAAGCCTCCGCTCCGCCGCCGTCAGCCTCATCGGTGCGTCCGGTCGACAACCGCAAGCCCTTCCAGAAGGTGACCGTCTTCTACGCCACCGAACGGCGCCCGACCGGCTCGACCCTGCCGGCCGGCTTTTATGGCGGCAAGCGCGGGCCGATGGTCTACGGCAAGGCGGAGGTCAGCGTGCCCAGCCGCCGGCAGGTGGGCGAAATCCCGACCCCGTCGGTCTTTACCCTGACCCTGCGCGCCGACCCGGAGAAGCACTTCATCCTGACCAGTGTCGCCCCGATCAGCACGCGGGACGGCTTTCTGGGCGCGGTCTCCAGCGCCGTCGGAAGGTCCCGCCAGAAGGAAGCCTTTGTCTTCGTCCACGGCTTCAATTCCAGCTTCGAGAACGGGGCCCTGCGCACCGCCCAGCTGGCCGCCGACCTCAAGTTCGACGGCGCCCCGATCCTCTACAGCTGGCCCTCGCGCGGTGATGTCTTCGGCTATGCCGACGATGCCAGGGAGGCCGAGAGCGAGCGGGAAGCCGAGGCCCTGGCCGCCTTCCTGCAGGACGTGGCCACCAAGACCGGGGCCGAGCGCATCACCCTCATCGCTCACTCGATGGGCAATCGGCCGCTCCTGAACGCCCTGCAGAAGATCGCCCCGCCGGCGGCCGGGTCGCCGCCGCTGTTCGATGAGGTTGTGCTGGCCGCTCCGGACGTCGGCGTTGATGATTTCGATCAGGCCTGGCCGCGCGTGCGCCAGGCCGGCGGGCGCTTCACCCTCTATGCCTCAAGCCGCGACAAGGCGCTGATGTTCTCGGCCCAGATCAACGGCATGCGGCGGGTCGGCGACGCCAACAAGCTGGTGCTCGTTGACGGGCTGGAGAGCATCGACACCACCGCCGCCAGCAACGGCCTCATCGGCCACGACGACTTTGCCGGCACCGCGCTGGACGACTTCCGGGCCGTGGTCTGGCTCAGCCTCGCGCCGGAGCGTCGATGCGTCTTGCAGCAGGGGCAGGGTGACCGGCGCTGGTGGGCCTTCGGCGGCGCCTGCCCGGTGACCGACTTCCGGGCCGCCACCCTGGCCGCCCGCGCGGCCGGCGGCACGGCGGCGGCGCTGCAGCAGGTCGATCAGCAGATTCCCCGCGCCAGCGGTACGGCGCGAGAGGCCATGGACCGCATGCGCCAGATGCTCAACGCGTTCGAGGCCCGCTAAAGCGCATTCCGATAGGTGGAAGCCGGTTATCGGGCCAAACGCGCGGTCGCCTTAGAAAGCCACCGTTGCGGCCAGGTAGACCCTGCCGTCGAAATTCTCACCGCGCTCATGGCTGTCGGTGTCGTACCAGCGCAGTTCAAGGGCCAGGGTCTCGGTGGCCTTCCAGGTGATCCCGGCGTTCCAGGCGCGATAGTCGGCGCCGTCGTCCTGCTCGCGCAGGCCATAGGCGGCGGAAACCTGCCAGTCCTCGGCCAGCCTGCGGCTTGCCTGGGCCTCGACCCACCAGGCGGCCTCCGTGGCCGCATAGTTGTCGGGGCTGTATTCGACGCGCAGGCGCAGGTCGATTCCGGCGACCGGCAGGGTCGTGTCGGCCCGCAGCTCCAGCCACTCGCTCTGCACCCCGCCCGGCGTACCCGGCATCGTCTTGACCATGGCGCGCAGGTCGAAAGCGACATCGCCGACCTTCGGCTTGACGCCGACGTAGGCATGCAGCTCGGCGTCGCCGCCCTGGCTGACATCGGCGTTGCTGCCCCAGGCGCCGATGTAGACCGGGTCGAAATCCCAGGTCGCGTCCAGCTGAAAGGCGGCGTCACCGGCGCTTTTTCCGGTCCCCTTGGAGACAAGCTGGCTGGCGCCGGTGGCCTCGACGGCCCAGCTTCGCTTCTCGTCGGCCAGCGCGAAGGCGGGCGTCAGCAGGGCGCCGCACACGACAGGCAGGGTTAGGCGGCTGGCGGCGGGGGAGGGACGCATCGCCCATACATAGTCAGCCGTCAGATGATCTTGAAGAGCCTCAGGCCCTGATAAAGGCATAGGGACAGCACCAGCAAGCCCACCAGCCAGGTGAAAATCTTCACCGGGACGATCTTGACCACCCAGCCGGCCAGGGGCGCTGCCAGCACCCCGCCGACGACCAGCCCGGCCACGGCGGCGGCGTGCTGCATCAGACCGCCGGTCTTTTCCCAGTGGCCGGTGAGCAGGGCGGTGAGAAAGGCCACCGAGATGGCCACGGTGACGAAGAACTCGGCGGTGTTGACGGTGCCGATCGAATAGCGCGGCTCGGTGCCGGTGCCGACCAGGGCGCTGGTCACCGTCGGGCCCCAGCCGCCGCCGCCCGTGGCGTCGCAGAAGCCGCCGACCAGGCCGAGCGGGGCGATCAGCTTGGGCGAGGTCGGGGTGCGGCTCGGGCCCTTCCAGGCCCGCCAGAGGATGACCAGGCCCATGATCCCCAGGTAGCCGACGATGAACGGCGTGATGGTGTTCCCGTCGATGCTGGTCAGCACATAGGCGCCCAGCACGCCGCCGACGACACCGGCGATGGCCAGGGGAAAGAACATCTTCCAGTTGACGTTCCTGTGGGCGACGTGGCTGGCGGCGGATGTCGCGGTGGTGAACACCTCGGCCGCGTGCACGCTGGCCGAGGCCGCGGCCGGCGGCACGCCAAAGGCCAGCAGCACCGTCGAACTGACCACGCCATAGGCCATGCCCAGGGCGCCATCGACGATCTGGGCGCCGAAACCGACAAAAAAGAACAGCAGGAAGTCTTCCATGGGCGCTCCAGAGCTGGCCTTCGCAGTACCGTCTCAAAGCCGACTTGCTGAATAGGAATAAATCTATCGGCCTCGATAGCCGCGCTTCACCGCTTGGGGAACGCGCGCGCAGGGCTTAAGTTACGCCCAATGGCACAAGACCACACCCTCCTCCGCCCGTGGCGTCACATCGACCGCCGCAAGTCCCGCCAGATCATGGTCGGCAAGGTGCCGGTCGGCGGCGACGCGCCCATCGCCGTGCAGTCGATGACCAACACCCTCACCGCCGATGCGGCGGCGACCATCGACCAGGTGCGCCAGCTGGAAGAGGCCGGGGCCGACATCGTCCGGGTCAGCTGCCCCGACGTGGAGTCCACCGCCGCCCTGCCGACCATCGTCCGCGAGTCGAAGGTGCCGATCGTCGCCGACATCCACTTCCACTACAAACGCGGCATCGAGGCCGCCAGGGCCGGCGCCGCCTGCCTGCGGATCAATCCGGGCAATATCGGTTCGCCAGACCGCGTGCGCGAAGTCATCCAGGCCGCCCGCGACCAAGGCTGCTCGATGCGCATCGGCGTCAACGCCGGCTCGCTCGAGCGCGAACTGCTGGAAAAATACGGCGAGCCCTGTCCCGACGCCATGGTCGAGAGCGCGCTCAGCCACGCCCGCATCCTGCAGGACCACGACTTCCACGACTTCAAGATCTCGGTGAAGGCCAGCGACATCTTCATGACCGTCGCCGCCTACCAGCAACTCTCCGAAGCCATCGACTGCCCGCTGCATCTGGGCATCACCGAGGCCGGCGCCCTGCGCACCGGCACGGTGAAGTCCTCCATCGGCATCGGCAACCTGCTCTGGGCCGGCATCGGCGACACCATCCGCGTCAGCCTGGCCGCCGATCCGGTCGAGGAGATCAAGGTCGGCTTCGACATTCTGAAGTCGATGGGTCTGCGCCACCGCGGCGTCAACATCATCGCATGCCCCAGCTGCGCCCGTCAGGGCTTCAACGTCATCAAGACGGTGGAAGCGCTGGAAGAACGCCTGGCTCACGTCTCCACCCCGCTGTCGCTCAGCATTATCGGCTGCGTCGTCAACGGCCCTGGTGAGGCGCTGATGACCGATCTGGGCTTCACCGGCGGCGGGGCCGGGCACGGCATGGTCTACATGGCCGGCAAGCCCGACCACAAACAGTCCAACGAGACCATGGTCGACCACATCGTCGAGCTGGTCGAGAAGAAGGCCGCCGAGCTCGAGGCGGCGAAAGCGGCGGCGGAGCTGCAGGCGGCGGAATAGTCGCCCCCCCCGGACCCTCCCTTGGCCCATTCTGAGCAACCCGTTTGTTTCGGGGACCGCCGAGTCGGCTAGACTAGATGATGATTTGACGACGGCGGGTCTGGGGGCAGTCCCCGCTTTCGGAAATACAGTCACTCAGTCGAATTCAGGCGTAACGTTCGGGCGCGTATGGTCGCGTTCGTCCATTCCAACCCAATTCGGACGGTCGGTGGGCCGCCCAACCGGGGGTTCGACCATGCGGTCGCGAGACGAGCTAAGAAAGACCCAGGCCCGCGCCGTGGCGCGGATCGGTGGCGACTATACCCTCCGTACCATGATCAGTATGGCCGGCCAACTCGACCACGACTATGCGCTGGCTGTCGTCTACATCGCCATCCTGCAGGCCAATATCGCGCCCTTGATGGAAGATCCGGCCCTCTCCGCCAGGTTCGCCAGCATCGACACCATCGCGCCGGACGACCTGCGCCGGCCGATCAGCGTTCACGCCCTGGCCGGCTCCCTGCACATGCCCTACGAGACCACCCGCCGCTGCGTCGGCCGGCTGATCGATAAGGGCTTCGTCAAGCGGGTCAGCCGCAGCGGCATCCTCACCTGCTCCGCCAAGATTGCCGAGCCGTCCATGAATCGACTGGCCGAGCAGATCTATCAGGACACCCTGCGCCTCGTCGGCCAGCTGCGCCGCAGCGGCGTGGAGCTGGCCGGGGTCTGACAGCCGCCGCCGCCGGAGACGATCAGGCCGCCTCAGCCCGCGCCGCCCACCGTCACGTCGAGATCCAGCCGCAGGCCCTCCGGCTCGTAGCGCGCCGTCGCCCGGCCGCCCAGTTCGTGACTGGCGGTGCGCTCGATCAGCCGTGATCCAAAGCCCCGGCGCGTCGGCGTGGTCGCCGCCGGTCCGCCGCGCTCCGTCCACGACAGCATCAGCCGCTCCCCCTCCAGCGCCCAGCGCACCGCCAGCCGTCCCTCGGCCGTCGACAGGGCGCCATACTTGGCCGCATTGGTCGCCAGCTCGTGGAACAGCATCGCCAGGCTCAGCGCCTCCTGCGCCGACAGCTCGACCTTCGGGCCCTCCAGGCTCACCCGCTCGGCGCCGTGCGGCGACAGCTCGCCCTCCAGGACGCCGCGCAGGTCCGCCCCCACCCAGCCGGCGCCGGTCAGCAGGTTGTGCACGGTCGACAACGCCATGATCCGCGCCTCGAAGGCCTCGCGGAAGGCGGCCGGGTCCGGCGTCGAGCGCAGGGTCTGGGCGGCGATCGACTGCACCGTCGCCAGGCTGTTCTTCACCCTGTGGTTCAGTTCGTCGACCAGCAGCTTCTGCCGCTCGGCGGCCCGCACCTCGTTCGTCCGGTCGGCGCCCTGCACGAAGATGCCGCTCACCCCGCCTTTCCCGTCGAAGATCGGCTGATAGGTGAAATCCACGAACCTCTGGCGCAGCGCCCCGTCCTTGCCCTCCAGCAGGATCGGCGCGGCCGTCATGCCGATCGGCTCGCCGCTGCTCTGCACCTGTTTCAGCAGGTCGATGAACCCCTGGCCGACCACCTCGGGCAGCACCTGCGCCACCGTCCGCCCCACCGCCTGCCGCCCGCCGATCAGCTTCAGATAGGCGTCGTTGGCAAAGGTGAAGGTGTGCTCCGGACCGGTCAGCACGGCGATGAACCCCGGCGCCTGACGGAACAGCCGCTGGAACTCCTCGCCGGACTGCACGGCGCTGACCTGCGCCCGCTCGGCTTCCTGCGCCCGCTGCAGCAGGGCCGTCCCCACCGGCGTCGCCCCCAGCGGCAGCGCCGCCGCCGCCTGGGCCTTCTGCCAGTCGGTGACATCGACGGTGTTCTGCAGCACGAACTCGACCGCGCCGTCCTGGCCCATGATCGGGGTGTGAACCGCCGTCCAGTAGCGGTCCTGCATCTGGCCGTCGGGGCCGGGAATTTCGTAGTGGATGAAGGCCAGGGTGTCGGGCTCGCCGGTCTGGAGCACCTTGTTCAGGCTCTCGTTCAACCGCCGCCCGGCCTCGCCCGGGTTCGGAAAGGCCTCGAACATCCCCCGCCCGATCAGCTCCTCGCGCGACCGCCCGGTCGCCCGCTCATAGGCGCTGTTGACCGCCACGAACCGCAACTCGCGGTCGAGTATATTGTGCGGGCTGGGCAACACCTCGAACAGGGCGTTGAAGTCGATACGGTGCACGGATCCCCCCGGTCAGACCGGATCCGCACAGACACGCGGCCCCCGGTCACATAAAGTCCACAACACAGAAGACCCCAAAAGGTTTCCACGCCGCGTCGCCCCCGCCCGGCGCGGCCAGGCGGCACAGCCTATCCCTGCTGCCATCCGGCGTCACCAGCCCCCGCGCCAAGCCCGGGGACTCGTCCTATATAGCCTTCCGTGAGCGACACCCCCGATCCCCCCGAAACCGACAACCACCTGCCCGTTACAGAGGCCGCCTCCCTGCGCGCCGCCAAGCTGATCAAGTTCCACGCCGACCGCCTGCCGGACGCCCCGGGCGTCTACCGCATGTACGGCGAGGACGGCGAATGCCTCTACGTCGGCAAGGCCCGCTCCCTGAAGAAGCGCGTCATCCAGTACGCGCAGGGCCGCTTCCACACCAACCGCATCGCCACCATGGTCGATCTCACCCGCTCGATGGAGTTCGCCTCCACCCGCACCGAGACCGACGCCCTGCTGCTCGAGATCAACCTGATCAAGCAGCTGAAACCCCGCTTCAACGTCCTGCTGCGCGACGACAAGTCCTTCCCGGAAATCGTCATCCGCCGCGACCACGCCGCGCCCCAGCTGCGCAAACACCGCGGCGCCCACAGCATCAAGGGCGACTACTTCGGCCCCTTCGCCAGCGCCGGCGCCGTCAACCGCACGCTCAACACCCTGCAGAAGGCCTTCCTGATCCGCTCCTGCAGCGACAGCGTCTACGATTCCCGCACCCGCCCCTGCATGCTGCACCAGATCCGCCGCTGCGCCGCCCCCTGCACCGGCCTGATCGCGCCCGATGACTACGCCCTCCTCGTCGACGAGGCCGAGGCCTTCCTGCGCGGCAAGTCCCGGGCCGTCATGGCCCGCATGTCCGAACAGATGCAGGCCGCCTCCGACGACATGGAGTTCGAGCTCGCGGCTCGCCTCAGGGACCGCATCCGGGCCCTGGCCTCCGTCGCCCAGGAAACCACCGTCAATCCGGAGACCGTCGACGAGGCCGACGTCTTCGCCCTCCACGCCGTCGGCGGCCAGGCCTGCGTCCAGGTCTTCTTCTTCCGCGCGGGCCAGAACTGGGGCAACCGCGCCTACTTCCCCCGCATCGACAAGTCCGACACTGATGCCGAGGTCATGGGCGCCTTCATCGGCCAGTTCTACGACGACAAGCCCATCCCCCGCCTGATCCTCGTCTCCCACACCCCCTTCGAGACCGAGCTCCTGGCCGAGGCCTTCAGCATGAAGTCCGGCCGCAAGGTCGAGATCGCCCAGCCCCGCCGCGGCGAAAAGAAGGGCCTGGTCGACGAGGCCCTGACCAACGCCCGCGAGGCGCTCGGCCGCCGCATGGCCGAGGGCAGCGCCCAGGCCAAGCTGCTGGCCGGCGTCGCCGAGGCCTTCAAGCTCGAAGGCCCGCCCGAACGCATCGAGGTCTACGACAACAGCCACATCATGGGCACGAACGCCGTGGGCGGCATGATCGTCGCCGGCCCCGAGGGTTTCCAGAAGAACCAGTACCGCAAGTTCAACATCAAGGGCACGGACCTCACCCCCGGCGACGACTTCGGCATGATGAAGGAGGTCCTGCGCCGCCGCTTCTCCCGCCTGGTCAAGGAAGAGGAAGCCGGCGGCGACCTCTCCGCCCCCCGCCCGGACCTCGTCCTCATCGACGGCGGCGCCGGCCAGATCGGCGTGGTGCTGGAGGTGATGGCCGACCTTGGCGTCGACGACATCCCCGTCGTCGGCGTGGCCAAGGGCCCCGACCGCGACGCCGGCCTGGAACGCTTCTTCCTCCCCGGCGCCGCCGCCCCCTTCATGCTCGAGCCCAAGAGCCCGATCCTCTACTACCTCCAGCGGCTAAGGGACGAAGCGCACCGCTTCGCCATCGGCACCCACCGGGCGAAGCGGTCGAAGGAGATGGTGAAGAACCCGCTGGACGAGATCGAGGGGGTGGGGCCGGGGCGGAAGAAGGCGTTGCTGCATGCGTTCGGCAGCGCGCGCGGGGTGAGCCGGGCGAGCGTGGAGGACCTGATGAAGGTGGCGGGGGTGAACGAGCCGCTGGCGCAGCGGGTGTTTGATTTTTTCAGGAAGTGACGGGGCGGCGAAGTGCGGACACTCTGCGCCGCTCTGCACGTCACGCGCGGGCTAGATAGACGGGGGCCGGTCTATTCCCTCCAAAAAGAAGTTTTTCGCGTTTTGACTTCCAGTTTTGGATCCGCTTCTTGATCTCGGCATCAAGCGACCTGTCGAACTGATCCGTAGGACCACCTCCGGTTTGATTTTCTCGCTGCCAAAGCTAGACACGACCGTCCACTACTCGTCGCGGTGATCCTGCGTCTGTTCGATGAGTTTGTTGATCAGAAAGCTGTCAAAGTCAGTGAAGCTATCAGCTGATACATCAGCAGCAGGTGAGATCATCATCGACAGCTCCAGGAACTCCGCGTCGGTGAACAGCCGCCGCATGGCCGCCACGTCGTCGTCGCCGATGTTGTGGTGGTCCACGGCCATCTTCTCGGCGAAGTGGATGGCCGCCCGCTCCCGGGCCGTGAATCCCTTCTGATCCGGCGCACAGCGCCGCCGTCAGTACCCGATAATCACAATCCGCTGCCCAACCCAATAGAACGCCGTCCCCTGACCCGCCGGCGGCGGGGTCAACTCGTAACTCAGCGTCCCGTCAGCCCCCAGACCCAGCACCCGCACGGTGATCCCCGCCAGGGTGACCTCGCCCTTACCGCCGGCCAGCCGGGCCCGCAGCTGGTCGCTGAGCACGCGGGTGCCGCTGTCGTCGTCGCTGGCGTCGAGCTGCAGGGTCAGGTCGAGCGGCGCCCCGGCCGCCTTGCTGTCGGCCCGGGCGGTCCAGGTCAGGCGGGCCTCGGCAAAGGGGCCGTCGGCGGGGTCCGCCGGGCTGTAGGCGACCCTGGCGGTCAGGGGCTTGGGGGCCGCGAACAGCACGCCCAGCAGGTTCTTCCTGTCGCTGACGATGGGGCCGTGGGAGCTGCCGGAGTTAAAGGCGGCCGAGACCACCGCCTCGAACGCCCCGTCGGCGTCGGCGTCGAGCAGGCAGGTGCCGACGCTGTAGAGGGCGCCCTCCTTGACCGGCGCGCAGTAGAGGCCGGGACGGCCCTGCACGGCGTTCAGCACCTGGCCGGCGCCAAGGGGTCGGCGCAGGCTGGCCCCCAGCCAGTTGTCGGCCCGGGCGTTGACCCCGGCGTCCAGCCGCGCGGCCTTGCCGGGGCGCACCGCGAAGACGGCCAGCGCCTCGCTGCGCCGGGCCGTGCGCGGGCCGGGGGGCAGGGGGGCGAGGGGCGCGATCTGGAAGCGCCAGCTCGGCGGCGGCGCGGGCTGGGCCACGGGGGGGGATGGCGGCGGCGGAGACGGAGACGGGGAGGCCTGCGCCAGCGCGGCGCCGGCGCTCAGCAGCAGGCCGAGGGTGGCCAGGGCCAGGCGGGCGGGCGCCGCGTGGGGCAGGGCGCCGGGCAGGGTCTTGGACATCACGCGCTCCTTGGAAGGGGCCCGGCCGGGCGGCCGCCGCGCCGTCGAGGGTGGCAAAATCCGGCCCCCGCCGCAACGCCGCCGCGCCGTCTTCGCGCTTCCCTGAGCCGCCCCGGCGCCTTGCGCGCGGCGGACGTGGGATAATGGGAGCGCCGCTTCGATAAGCGCGCCTTCCCCAACATCCCCGCCCCCCATCCCGGCCCCAGAGAGGGCCCCCATGCCCAAGCCCCGCCCGGCGCCCGCCGCCCTGCGCCCGCTCAACGCCCGTCAGCGGCGGTTCGTCGATGGCATCCTCGAGGGCGAGAGCCCCAGCGCCGCGGCCATCGCCGCCGGCTACACCGGCTGGGCGTCGGCGCAGTCGGCCTATGAGCTGGCGCGGCGGCCGAACGTGGCGGCGGCGATCGCCCAGGGGCTGGCCCGGCAGGGGCAGACGCTGACCCGCGAGGCGGCGATCGAGGAGCTGGCCCGGGTGGCGATGAGCAACGTCCTCGACTACACGGTCCTGCGCAGCGGCCATATCGAGCCGGACCTGACGCGCATCGACCGGGCCAAGGCGGCCGGGGTGCGCGAGCTGGTCGTCGAGGAGCGCTTCAACCAGAAGACCGGCGAGACCCTGCGCACCGTGCGGGTGCGCATGGGCCCCAAGCTGGCCGCCCTGCGCAGCCTGATCCCCCTGTTGCCGACCGCCGCCGAAGTGCGGGGCCCGGCCGTATCCGGCCGTGACCGACCCCTGATCCCGTCGCTACCGGACCCTGACGGCGCCCTGATGGAACCCTGATGAAACCCTGATCCCGCCCCGGCCGCTCTGGCGGCTCAAGGCTTTGACGAATAACGACTTTCCCGTTGAAAAGGCTGGGTTTTAGCGGAATTCTCGGGTGCGGCGCCTCAGATCGGACAGCTGGCCACTTCCAGCTGCAACATGGCAAGCACCCGGCCAAAGCCGATGTACTGCCCCGCCATCATCGACAGCTCCAGGAATTCGGCGTCGCTGAACAGGGCCCGCATCTGGGCCACGTCCTCGTCGCCGATGTTGTGGTGGTCCACCGCCATCTTCTCGGCAAAGCGGATCGCCGCCCGCTCCCGGGCCGTGAAGCCCTCTGCATCCGGGTCATCGACGCCCCGCGCCGCCTCGTCCTCGCTGACCGTATCGGGCGCCATCCGCACGCTCTTGCACAGGACGCAGCCGTTGAGCGTGGCGATCCGCAGCCGGATCAGCTCCTTCAGCCGGGGCGGCAACAGGCCGGCGCCGCCGGTGTGCCAGGGGTGGTAGAAGCCCTGATAGGCCTGCACCAGGTCCGGGGCCGGGGCGAAGGCCTTGGCGAAGTTGCGACCCAGCCAGTTCTCTTCCGGCGTCGCGTCATGGATGGCCTTCAGGTAGGGCGGCAGGGCGTCGGGTTCGACCAGGGGCAGGCGGGACATGGGCGTGGATCCTCCGTGTTTGGAGGCATCAGGGCAGGGACCGTGGGGTCGCGCAATGGCGCCGTGGCGTCAGCCGGCCTCGGAGGGCCGGGGACAAGGAACCCATGGCAATTGAAAATACCACTGCGTATTTGGGTTCAATGACCGCTGATTCTCTCGCCCCCGCCGCCCGTCCCAGGGGCGACAAGCGGGCCCGCACCCGCCGGGCCCTGGCTTCGGCGGCGGCCGGGCTGATCGCCGAGAAGGGCTGGGACCGCACCTCGCTGGACGAGATCTGCGCCCGGGCCGGCATGTCCCGCGGCGCCTTCCACGGCAACTTCGAGAGCCGCGACGCCCTGTTCCTGGCGGTCATGGAGCAGGAGACGATGCCGGTGTCGGTGCAGTTCCAGCCCGGCGCGCCGCTCAAGGTGCAGATGCGGCTGCTCGGCGAGGCGGTCTACGCCCATGCCAGCAAGCGGCTCGAGCGGCGCGTGCTGACGTCAGCCATTCAGCTGCATCTGATGACCCGGCCGGACATGCTGGCCCGGCAGGCCGAGGCCACCGCCGCCGGCTGGAGCAGCATGGCGGCCGGCTTCATGCGGCTTGTGCCGACAGGGGCCCTCCCCATGCCGGCCGAGCGCTTCGTCAAGGTCATCGACGCCCTCACCGCCGGCCTGACTGTCAGCTACTTCCAGGCCCCCGATCTGATCGAGGAAGCCGACTTCATCGCCGCCTTCGAGGCCCTGGCCGGCGCGCCGCCCGTTCAGCCCTGGGGCGGCGGGGTATCGGTCTCGCCCAGCCCGGTCCGTCGATGGTGACGGTTTTCCCCCGCCATTCGTTAGGGTGAGATCATGAAGCACGTCCCCAACATCATCACCCTGGCCCGACTGGTCCTCACCCTGCTGGTCTTTCTGGCCCTGCTGGCCGGGGTGACGATGCCGACGTCCGGACCGCCCCTGCTGTGGTTCGCCTTCTGGGGCTTCGTCATCGCCGGGGTGACCGACTTCCTCGACGGCTGGCTGGCCCGCAAGTACCAGGTCGAGAGTCTGACCGGAGCCATCCTCGACCCGATCGCCGACAAGGTTCTGGTCGCCGGGGCCATCGTCGGCCTGGCCATCAACGGCGACCATGTGGCGGCCCTGACCGGCGGCCTGATCCTGTTCCGCGAGTTCTCGATCAGCGCCCTTCGCGAGGTGCTGGCCCCCCGCGGACTGCGCCTGCCGGTGACGGTGCTGGCCAAGTGGAAGACCACCCTGCAACTGGTCGCCCTGGCCGCCGCCCTGCTGCGCCTGACCCAGCCCGGCTGGATGACGGGCCCGGTCAGCCTCGGCATCGACCTGTCCCTGTGGCTGGCCGCCGTCGTCACCATCTGGACCGGGATCGAATACGGCCTCGCCGCCCGCAAGGCCCTGAAGGGCTGACTATTCGGCGGCCAGCAGGAACGGCGGCGCCTAGTCCGCCTCCGCCTCGACCACCTCGGCGTCGGTGGGCCCGAACAGCAGCCAGTCGGTCTCCACCTCCCGGCGGTCCAGCCGCATCAGCCGCATCAGGGCGCAAGCGCCTATCGCCTGGAACACCATGCTCGCCTCCGGACCCAAGTCAGATATTGAGAATGTCTCGCAACTGAGGCGATGGCAAGGCGGCCGTTGATCACGACATCGGGTTGGCCGGCGGGCTGGGCTCGGGCAGGGGGATGAACTCGTCATGGTCGAGGTCGGGCAGTTTCATGCGCCCGGCCCGCCAGTCGGCCTTGGCCTGATCGATGCGCTCCTTGCTGGAGGAGACGAAGTTCCAGTCGATGAAGCGCGGACCCACGGGCTCTCCGCCCAGCAGCATGACCGTGCTGGGTTCCAGGGCCGTGAAGGCGATGGTCTCGCCGGGCTTGAACACCGCCATCTGGCCGGTCCCGATGGTGCGGCCATCGACCTCGACGCTGCCCTTGGCGACAGAGGCGGCGCGTTCCGGGTACTCGGCGGGCAGGGCGGCCTTGGCCCCGGCGGCCAGTTCCCAGTGGACGTAGAAGAGGGGGGAGAAGACCGGCACCCTGGCTTCGGCTCCAAAGGCCTTGCCGGCCACGAGCCGTGCGCTCATGCCGCCGGCCTCATAGAAGGGAAGTTCGTCATTGCCTTCGTGGTGGCTGAAGGCGGGCGCTGCCTCTTCCGACTCGGTGGGCAGGGCCAGCCAGGTCTGGATGCCGTCCATCCGGCCGCCATCGGCCCGCAGCTCCTCGAAGCGTTCGGAATGGGTGATGCCGCTGCCGGCCGTCATCCAGTTCACCTCACCCGGCCGGATGACGATCTCGCTGCCGACACTGTCGCGGTGGGTCATAGACCCCTCGAACAGGTAGCTGAGGGTCGAGAGGCCGATATGGGGGTGGGGGCGCACGTCGACGGTGCGCGGAAATCCCGGCTGGAACTGCGCCGGCCCCATATGGTCGCAGAAGATGAAGGGGCCGACCATGCGGTGCGGCGCATAGGGCAGGACGCGTCCCACCTCGAAGCCGCCCAGATCCTTGCGCCGTTGGTCGATGACGAGTTCGATCATGATGTCCTCCGCTTGGAGCACACCTCGCCCGGCCGGCGATCCGGCGCAACCCGAACCTTGGGATCAGTGGCGCACGTAGGTGGCGCAGATCATGCCGCGGGCGATGGCGTGTTTGTGGAGAAGGTCGCGCACCTGCGGCCGGCCCGGCGGGCCCTTGAAGCCGCTGGCGGCGTCAAGGGCGTAGATCTGGGCGACGTAGTGGTGCGGCCCGTGGCCGGGCGGCGGATCAGGCGGCAGATAACCGCTGCCCAGGAAGCTGTTGAGGCCGGTGTGCAGGTGGCTCTGGTCACCAGTGGCGATCGCGCCCTCCTTCAGGATGCCATCGATCGGGGACAGGTCATAGGCGATGGCGTGGACCAGGGGGTTGAGCGTCGGACTGTCAGCGTCCTCGATGACCAGCAGCAGGGACACCGCGCCGGCCGGAACGCCCTTCCAGGCGAAGGGCGGCGACAGACCCTCGCCATCCGCGGTGAACCGTTGCGGCAGGTTGGGTGCGTCGAAGGCGGCGCTCTCCAGGACCAGGCTCTCGGGCACGGCCGTGAGGGCCGGGTCGTGGTAGAGCACCTTTTCCAGGCCTGGCCGCACGCCCTGCAGGACGTGGCCGAGAATGGACGGCAAGTTCTTGAGCATCTCCGGATCTCCAGCAGTGGAAAACCCTCAGCGCGCCTTGGGGTTCAATGGTCGGTCGGTCGTTCGATGGCCAGGATGCGCGGCGCCTCTGGCGCGGCGTCCTTCAGTGGCTTGCCGTCCGCGCCGAAGCCCGCCCAGCCGCCCTTGGCAATGAAGGCGATCCAGCCTGGAGAAGCCACACCCAAAGTCAAATCGCCGACCCCCGGCGTGTTGGCCGCGAGGACATGGGTCTCGGTGACCGTCCTGCAGTCCGGGGCCAGCCGCACGGACAGCAGCCGCTCGGGCGAGACGCCGTTCTGGGTAGCCATGAACAGCCGTCCGGCCTTCGCCGTCGGGGCCGAGCGCCAGTCGGTCACGGCGAAGAAGCCGTCCGAGCCGGCAAGGGCTGTCGGCACACCGCCGATGGCCTCCAGCGCACCGGTGGTCAGATCGAGGCGATGCAGGCCGGAGGAATAGTCAGCGACGACCAGACTGTATCGATCACACATCGCCAGACCCTGCGGCGAGCGGAGCTCGGCGGACGTCACGAACCGCTCCATCGCCTTGCCGTTGGGAGGCAACCGCCACAGACCGGCGCCGACGCCGTCGCCGGCGTAGACCACGCCGTCCGGGCCAACGACCACATCCCCCAACTGACCGGCTCCGACCGCCGGAAATCGGCCGCGGATGGCCCCTGTATCGAGGTCGATCTCCAGCAGCGCGCTACCTGTCGCGCCGGCCCTGGCTCCGGGAATGTCCGGGCCGCTGGCCTCGGCGGCCCAGAGCACGCCGCGATCGGCGTCTACCGCCAGGCCGAACAGGCCACCTGTTTCGGCGTCGGCTTTCAGGAAGGGCTGCGGCTGGCCGCCACGAACCCGCAGGATGGTATGCCGGGTGACGCTGCTGACAAACCAGTCGCCGTTATGGAACGCGAGGCCCTCGTAGATGTCGCCTGGCCTTCCGAGGACCGCCAGCTCGGTCGGCGGGCCAAGCCCCGCCGGCGGCTGGGCGTTGGCGGTCAGCTTGGCAAGGACCGCAGTGAAAGGGGCGTGGGCGAGAAGGGCGGACAAGGCCTTGTCGCCGGCGATGTCCCAGGTCAGCCCCAGCTCGGCATAGGCCGCCAGATGCGCTGTCGCCTCGTCCAGCTTGCCGACAGCGACTTCAACGCGGGCCAGGCGAAGCAGGGCGCCGGGGTTGGTCGGATAAAGCGCCAGCGCCTCTTCCAGTAGGGTCTCGGCCTTGGCGATATCATTGGCCTGGGCCGCCGCGCCGGCTTCCTTGCGCAGACGCAAGGACTGCTCGAGCCGGCTCTCCGGGGGGCCGGCCGCGAGGCAAAGCGCGGCGGCCAGGGTCAGGCTGACGACGCGGATCATGGTGAGCTCCCCAGTTCGGAGGGGAGCCTGCGTCACCAAACGACGCTCTGCAAACTAACGATCGGTAATGCTAGCCGTGCGGGCTCACATAGGGACTGACCAGACCCAGCGGCACGGCCGTGGAGTTCTTGACGCCGCGGATGACGATGCGGCTTTCGATGTTGGACACCAGGCCCAGGGACAGGATCTTGTCGCGCAGGAAGTCGTCGAAGGCGTGCATGTCGCGGGTGACGATGCGCATCTCATAGTCCGCCGCGCCGGTCACGGTGGCGCACTGCACCACCTCCGGCCACTTCAGGACGGAGCTTTCGAAGCGTTCAAGGTTTTCCTTCGTCGGAAGGGAGAGCTTGACGGTGCAGTACACCTCGAAGGCCAGGCCCAGCAGTTCACGGTCGAGGATGGTGACCCGGCGCTGGATGACGCCGGCATCCTCCAGACGCTTGATGCGGCGCCAGCAGGGGCTCGAGCTCAAGCCGACGCGCTCGGCGATCTCGGCCACCGACAGCCCGGCGTCGTGCTGGATCAGATCGAGAATCTTTGCGTCAACTGCGTCGAGAGGCTCAGACAAACTATTGTTCCCCCTGGAGGGCCAAAAACGACCCCGTTCTTGCCGACTCATGCCCCAGTACGGGCATGGCTTTAGCAAACATTTTCTCCGGACTTATATGATCTTGCAAGCGAACTAGCCCTCCCCGCAGGAAAGATTTTTCAATGCGCCACTCAGAAGTGACGTTGGACGACAAATATCTCCTCGAAGACGGCCGTGCCTTCATCACCGGCGTGCAGGCGCTGATCCGCGTCATGCTCGACCGTCGGCGCCTCGATGTGCGCGATGGATTGAACACGGCGGGCTATGTTTCCGGCTATCGCGGCAGCCCGCTCGGCGGCCTCGACCAGCAGGCGGCGCGGTCGCGCAAGCTGCTCACTGCCCACGAGGTCGTCTTCCAGGAAGGCCTCAACGAGGACCTGGCGGCGACCGCCGTCTGGGGCAGCCAGCAGGCCAACCTGTTCCCGGGCGCCGAATTCGATGGCGTCTACGGCCTGTGGTACGGCAAGGCGCCGGGCGTTGACCGGACGGGCGATGTCTTCAAGCACGCCAACTTCGCCGGCGTGATGCCCAAGGGCGGCGTCCTGGCCATCGCCGGCGACGACCACAACTGCAAATCCTCCACCCTGCCCAGCCAGTCGGAGTTCGCCTTCCAGGACTTCGAGATGCCGGTGCTGTCGCCGGCCGATGTGCAGGAAGTGCTCGACTACGGCCTGCTCGGCATTTCGATGTCGCGCTTCAGCGGCCTCTGGGTCGGCATGATCGCGCTCGCCGACACCATGGACAGCGGCGTCACCATCGACGTGTCGCTGGACCGCCACCACCACGTCTTCCCCGAATTCCCCATGCCTCCGGGGGGGCTGCACATCCGCACCAAGGACCAGCCGCTGGAGAAGGAGACCCGTCTCCGCAATCACAAGATCCCGGCGGCCCTGGCCTTCGCCCGCGCCAACAACATCGACAAGGTGGTGCTGGCCGCCCGCCAGCCGCGCCTCGGCATCGTCTGCCAGGGGCAGGCCTACAAGGATGTGCTCGAAGCCTTCCAGGCGATGAACATCACCCTCGATGAAGCCGCCGCCATGGGCATTTCTATCTACAAGGTCGGCATGCCCTGGCCGCTGGAGCCGCAGGGCCTGCGCGCCTTCGCCGCCGGTCTCGAGACCCTGATGGTCATCGAGCACAAGCGGGCCCTGATCGAGCCCCAGGCCCGCGCAGCCCTCTACGACCTGCCCGCCCACGCCCGCCCGACCATCGTCGGCAAGTTCAACGAACAGGGCGACCACCTCATGGAGGACACCGGCAGCCTGACCGTGGCCGCCATCGCGCTCGATCTGTACAGCCGCCTGCCGGCCGGTCCGGCCCGGGAGCGCGCCTCCGCCTACCTCGACCGCGTCTCGGCCGCCGGCGTCGCCGCCATCAGCCTGGCCAGCGACCAGCAGCGCAAGCCCTTCTTCTGCTCGGGCTGCCCGCACAACACCTCGACCCGCGTGCCGGACGGCAGCCGGGCTCTGGCCGGCATCGGCTGTCACTACATGGCCGGGTTCAACGACCCGATGACCGACCTCAACACCCACATGGGCGGCGAGGGGCTGACCTGGGTGGGGGCATCCCCCTTCACCACCGAAAAGCACGTATTCCAGAACCTGGGCGACGGCACCTACAACCACTCCGGCTCGCTGGCGATCCGGGGCGCGATCGCGGCCAAGGCCAACATTACCTACAAGCTCCTGTTCAACGACGCCGTGGCCATGACCGGCGGCCAGACCGCCGAAAGCGGCTTCACCCCGGCCCAGATCACCCGCCAGCTGGCCGCCGAGGGCGTGACCAGGACCGTCATCGTCGTCGACGAGATCGAGCGCTACGAGGGCGTCACCGACCTGGCCCCCAACGTCCAGATCTTCCCGCGCAAGGAACTGGACGCGGTCCAGAAGTCGCTGCGGGAGACGGAGGGGGTGACCGTCCTCCTCTACGACCAGACCTGCGCCACCGAAAAGCGCCGCCGCCGCAAGCGCGGCCTGATGCCCAAGGCGACGACGCGGGTGTTCATCAACCCGCTGGTCTGCGAGGGCTGCGGCGACTGCTCCAAGAAGTCCAACTGCGTCTCGGTGGAACCCAAGAACACAGAGTTCGGCCGCAAGCGGGCGATCAACCAGTCGACCTGTAACCAGGACTACAGCTGCGTCGACGGCTTCTGCCCCAGCTTCATCACCCTCGACGGGGCCAAGAACCCGCAGGGCAAGAAAATGCCGGCCCTGACCGCCGACTCCACCCCGCTGCCGCAGTTCGAGCCCGTGGACGGGGTGCGCCGCATCCTGTTCACCGGCATCGGCGGCACGGGCGTCACCA
>Ga0164290_1001646_pt1 | contig 27527 bp, 22 predicted proteins | sample Micstemetagenome_FD_108782 | JGI IMG/M metagenome (GOLD analysis project Ga0164290, IMG submission 108782) | Contaminated culture microbial community from soil near Moab, Utah, USA - Microcoleus steenstrupii SON62 (Illumina Assembly) | ecosystem: Environmental > Terrestrial > Soil > Soil crust...
GAATAGGCGTTTGATCACAATCGAAAAGATTCTGGAGATTCTCCCGCACCGCTACCCGATGCTTCTCGTGGACCGCATCCTCGAGATGGACATGGAGAAGCAGTCCTGTCGGGGCCTGAAGAACGTCACCATCAACGAGCCGTTTTTCCAGGGCCACTACCCTGGCCGTCCGATCATGCCGGGAGTTCTCATCCTGGAATCGATGGCTCAGGTCGGGGCGGCGATGCTGCTCGCGGCACCCGAGTTCGCCGGCCGCGTGCCGCTCATCGGCGCGATCGACGACGTGAAGTTCAAGCGCCCGGTGGTCCCCGGTGACCAGCTGATCATGGAGTGCTCGATTCTCTGGGTTCGAATGAGCGCCGGAGTCGGTCGAATGAAGGGAGTCGCCACCGTAGAGGGCGACGTCGCGGCGTCCATGGAGATGACGTTCAAGCTCCGGGTACAGGACTAGGCTTGCCAAAGATTCACCCCCTGGCCTACGTAGATCCGAAGGCCGACCTCGCGGAGGACGTCGAGGTCGGGCCGTTCTGCTACGTCGAGGCGGGGACGGTGATCGGGGCCGGCACCCGGCTGGACAGCCACGCGACGATCAAAGCGGGCACGACCCTCGGCGAGGGGAATTACGTCGGTCAGGGAGCGGTCCTCGGCGGTGACCCCCAAGACCGGAAGTTCGGGGCGGAGTCCACGTTCGTCCGGATCGGTGACCGGAACGTCTTCCGTGAGTACGTCACCGTCCACCGCGCCACCGGCGAGGGGAACGCGACGGTCATCGGGGACGACAACTTCATCATGGCGTATTGCCATTTGGGGCACAACGTCACCGTCCACAACTTCGTCACCATCGCCAACTCCGCCGCGATCGCGGGGCACGTGACGCTGGAGGACCTGGTCAACATCGGCGGCATCGTCGGCGTCCACCAGTTCACCCGCATCGGCAAGGCGGCCATGATCGCGGGAATGTCCCGCGTCACGCGCGACGTCCCTCCGTTCATGGTGGTTGGCGGGGAGGACGAGGTGCACGACATCAACGCCATCGGTCTGCGCCGGATCGGCGTGACCCCGCAGGCGCGCCTCGCGCTCCACAAGGCCTGCAAGCTCCTCTTCAAGTCCCAGCTCGGCCTGACCAACGCCATGGACATCGTCCGGCGCGAGGTGGCGATCACGGACGAGGTGGCTTACCTCCTCGCCTTCGAAGAGCGCCGTTTCCGCGGCAAGAACGGCCGCGGCGACCAACGCTAGCTCGGGTCCCGACCGAGGACGCGTGCTATCCTCACCCCGATGCGCGTCTTCGTTTCCGCCGGTGAGGCCTCGGGCGACGCGTACGGCGCCGCCCTCGTCGGTGAGATGCGCCGCATCTGGGGCGAGCCCTCCTCCTTGACCTTTGAAGGGATCGGCGGCTCTCGGATGAACGAGGCCGGCGTTCAGCTGCACGCCGACTCTGGCCGCTGGGGCGCCATCTCCATCGTGCAGTCGCTTCGAGTCGTTCCGCGGGTGCTGAGAGGCTACTACGCGGCCAAGGGGAGGATGGGCCGCGGCGAGCCCGGCCTCTTCATTCCCATCGACTTCGGCTACGCCAACATCCGTCTGGCCCGGCACGCCAAGAACCGAGGTTGGAAAGTTCTTTACTTCGTGCCACCTGGTTCGTGGCGGCGCGATCGTCAGGGTGGCGACCTTCCGGTGATCACGGATGCGATCTCCACGCCGTTCGAGTGGTCGGCGGAAATCCTGCGAGAGATGGGCGCCGATGCCCACTGGTTCGGCCACCCGATCAAGCAGTTGCTGCGCGCCTCGGCCTCCCAGTCGCAGAGTGAGAGACGGACCGTCGCGGTCCTCCCCGGCAGTCGCGAGCACGAGATCGCGGAGAACCTGCCCGTGATCGCGGCCGCCATCAAAGCGGGTGAGCGAGAGGGGCTTAACCTCGTGACGCCGGCTGGGTCCGAGATCCGACTGCCCCTCCGCTGGGAGGCGCTGGACATGCCGCTTGAGTTCGCCCTCGCGCCGACGGTCGACGTCGAGGCGTTCCGCGCCCGGTGGCGTGCATTGGCTCCCGAGCGGCAAGGGGACGTCTTCACTCGGGCGGACACGCAGGGCGTGCTCCGGCGGGCCAGGGCGGCCCTCGTCTGCAGCGGCACCGCGACGCTCGAGGCGGCGCTCTGCAAGACGCCGACCGTCGTCCTCTACCGGGTGAGCAAGAGCGTGGTGATGGAGGCGAAGCTCGTCCGGTTCAAGCGCCCGAAGTTCATCGCGCTGCCGAACATCCTCCTCGACCGGTTCGCGGTCCCCGAACTGCTGCAGGACGAGGCGACGCCGGGAGCGGTGCGGACGGAGCTGGACGCGGTCCTAGAAGACGGGGAGCGTCGCGAGGCGCAGTTGCGCGACTTCGAGGCCCTCGATGCGATGCTCGGACCGGACGACGCGATCACGCGCACGGCGGACTTGGCGCGCCGGATGTTTCACGTGGAACCACGCTGAGCGCCAGCTCAGAGGCAAGAAGCGCTCCCTCTGGTTCGGACGGAGCGCTTCTCTTGTGGTTGGGAGGCTGACTTGCTTCAGCCTCCGGAGCCGGCCGAAGCCGGCGGTCCCAGGGGTGGTTTATCTGGGGCGCAGGTTGAGCTTTAGGGTGGCGTATCCGTCGATCTGGAAGTGCTCCACGCGCAGGCGGTGCTTGCCGCCAAGGCGGACGTTGCGGGTGTAGGCCGTCGGGCCCTGGTACTTCCAGGCGTCGGCGATCAGGGGCTTGTCGTCTAGCCAGACCCGGGCACCGTCGTCGGTCGTGAGCTCGAGGACGTAGTCGCCCTCGGGAATCTCGAACGTTCCCTCGGCGGTGGTGGCGTAGTGGTCGTTGCCCGTGATCCGGTCGAAGGCGTAGCCGGCGTAATCGAGGCGATCCACCTTGAGCTCCTTGAGGGGCGCGCCGGCGAAGATCGCCTTGAGCGCGGCCTCATCCGGATTCGCGTGCACCTCGGCCGGATCCTCCGACTTGCTCCACTTGAAGAACTTGACCGTCCAGTCGATCGGCGCGAAGAACCGCTCATAGGCGAATCGAACCGGCTGGCCCGCCTTGGTGGTGATGCCGCGGTAGTCCGTCGTCTCGCCACCCACGTACTCGAGCTCGAGCTTCGTCAGCCCCGCGCGGCCCTTCGGCAGCGTGACGTCGATGTAACCGGGGATCGTGCCCGATTGTGCGGAGACTGCGTCGACGCCGGTCATGCCGACTACGCGCCACCGGCCCTTCGGTCCGAGGACCTCGAAGCGGCGAACCGTCGTGGCGTTCGGTCCGGACTGACGGCCGCTAGCGTCCACCGAGACGCTCGACGCCGCCGCGATCTCGCCCCGCGGCCACAGGAGCGGTCGCTTGAAGTCGTACGGTCCCCAGTGGTCCACGAGGATGTAGCGCCGGCCACGGAGAGCGCCGGGCTTGATGAACGGATCGATGGCGCCCGCGAGCGGCTCCGGACGGAACTTGCGGATCTCGTTGATCCGTTCGCGAACGGCGCTCGGGCCCGACAATCGGGCCTTCGGATCCGCCGTCCAGCCGACGTCGAAGCGCTTCAGGTAGTCCTTGGCCTCGGGGTCGAGGCCAAGAATGACGTTGCCGCTAGGCTGCATCGTCGGGGGCATGGGAGCCATGCTCGCCGCGAAGTTCGTCGCGTTCTCGCCCGAACCGACGTACCCCTCCCAAAGGTTTGGCATGCCAACGACATTGAACGTGTTGTTGACGAAACCGATCTTGTCGGCCGCGGCCTCTTTCAACAGCACCTTGCCGACGCGGTCGAAGACGTTGCCCTGGATCGTGACACCCTCGGTTCGCCGCACCCGCAGCGCGTTCTTCACGACGTCGCGGAAGTAGTTGTCCTTGATCACCCAGTCTCGGCTCCGGGTGTCGCGGGTCTTGGGATAGGCCCAGTTCGGATCCTGTCGCTCGTTCGACCAGAGGTAGATGCCGTCGTTCTCGCGCAGGAACAGGTTGTTGCTGACGAGGTTGTTCTGCCCGTGCTCCCAGGCGATCGCCTCGGCGTTGAGACCGAAGACGTTGCCGACGACCTTGGAGTCGTAGGAGTAACCGCCCCAGATACCGTGCCAGCACTCCAGCAGGAGGTTGTTCACGAAGTTGTTGCGGCTGAAGGTCGCCTCGATGCCGTTGGTCGGGGCGTGGCTCCAGTCGTTGCCGTAGAGGAGGTTGTCGTTGCAGCCTCCCTTGCCGGTGTCCATGGTGCTCTGGCCAGCCCACAGGAAGAAGCCGTCGCCGCCGTGGGTCACGGAGTTGTACGCGAACGTGTTGCGATGCGACTGCTCGTAGATGAGGATGCCGGCGGAGTCCTGCCCTCGGTTGTACACGCCGTGCGAGTAGCCCCGCACGTTCCAGTCCATCCGGTTGTGCATCACCTTGTTGTCGCTCGAGCGGTACATGCCGAGTCCCAGTGAGGAGTTAAACGAGAAGTCGTTGTTCCAGATGCGTCCCTTGTCGCATCCGGTGATCATCAGGGCGTTCTGGCCGCCGTGGATCCGCACCCCCTTCACCTCGAAGTTGTCCGAGTCGCGCAGGTAGATCGCGCCGCCGTACCGCAGCCACTCGTCCTTCTCGTTCTGGTGGTAGCTCATCCAGTCCGCGAGATCCTCGCGCTCCTGCGTGGAGCCGAGGCGCTGCTTCCAGTTATAGGAGAGGTCGCCACCGAGGATCTTCAGACCGGGTGCGTTGCGAGCGATGAGGGCCACCTTGTATCCGTGGATCCGCGGGTTCTTGACGGTGACGTTCCGGCCCCGGATCTCCACGCCCACACCCTTGCGGTCGCTCGGCTCGATCGTCGCCGGGCTGCCGCGCAGAACGACGCCGCTCAGGTCGACAGTGAGGTTGTCCCCCTCGATGACCACGGCGGCCGGGCCACGTTCGTCACCGGGCGAAGGGAGCACGAACGTGCCCTTGGGAAGCTTGGTGCCCTTGCGGATTACGGCCGGAAAGCCGCTCTGGGGGGCAGATGCGGGCGCGATCAGCGCCAGCGCGAGAAAGGTCAGAGGTGCCATGGATGGTGCGCTTCTTGAGTTCGGATGCAAGGGAAGTCGACGGTAGGGATCGTCCCGCTCGTGTTCCGCGGCCGATCGCGCCACCGATGACCTCAACGAAAGGCCAATCTCCCCGTCATTGAAGCCGACGGGGCACTTGGCCGCACGTTACCACGGGTTGCCAAACGCCGACCGAAACGGTTTTGCGACACATCGGCTTCGTCTCCACTTTCACCGGAAATGTCCCGTTCTTGGCCTCGGCTTGTGGAGTAGGAGGTTCACCACAGAGGGCACAGAGTTTCGCAGAGTGGGTGCCCGTGTCCCCACCGTAGGTATTGGCTACCCCGAGTCAAGACGACTCAGAAGCAAGCACTCGTGGCTGCGGCATTCCTGCCGCGGATCGAGCGAGAGCTCGATAAAGACGTGACCCCTGAGGTCTGCGAGATCCCTGAGGTGCCAAGCCCGTTGCGTACGTTGCGAGGTGGCGTGAAACCCTCCAATCCGGGACATTCCCCAACGAGAAGCAATCGGCAAGGAGGAGTCTCAATCACAAAACGACACGCCCTGTCATCCCTCGGATTCGCCAGAGACGACAGGGCTGATTATTCAAGCAATCCTAATACTCGCATCGCTTGGCTCGGACTGCCGCCTCGCCGCCTTCTAAATCCAACTGCCGAAGCTCCTTCAAGAACGTACCGAAGTGGCGGCTTGGCCGGTAACCGATCACCTGCGCGCCCTCACCGAGGTCGGGGACGCCGGGGCGACGGTCGATAGGTAGCCCGTAGCGCGCGGCGAGCTCACCGCTCCCCGGAAAAATTCGCTCGAGGTGACCTTGCGGATCCTCCTCCCACCCTTCCGTGGCTTCGGAGTCGAACGTCGAGGCGCGAACGGCATTCACGACGAGGCCCTCACCCTCCGGCTCCCGCTCGAGAAAATCGACCGAGGCTTGGACGCAGTCGAGCACGTCCTCGCGGTCGACGCCGCCGTACAGCAGGCGCGCGCCGTAGCGGCCGGTCCAGTCGTCGCCCCACGGGGTGAAGTCCGCGGGCCGAACGGCGACGTACCGGATCCCGTGGTTGCGGCGGTGGTACTCGCAGAGCTCCTCGCCGACTCGCTTGGTGAAGCCGTACTTGTCGTACTGCCCGTGCCAAGCCTGCGAGCTGAGGAAGACGAAGCGACGGATCCCGGCTTCCTTGGCGGACTGAAGCGCGTAGAAGGCGCCGTCGACGTTCAGACGCCAGAAATCCGTCTCGGTCCGCTGGTTCCAGTGGATGCCGTGCCACGCTGGCAGGTGAAGGAAGAGATCGGCCCCCGCCGCCGCGCGATCGAGGCCGACGCCGGCTTGCACGTCGCCTTGCACGAAGGGAAGGTGCTTCAGCTCCGGTGGCAGGGGCGTGACGTCGTGGAGAACGACTTCGTGCCCCGCCGCCAACAAACGGGGAACGATCCCCTTTCCAACGTTGCCCCCCGCGCCGGTCACCACGATCCGCATGCGCGGAGGATACCGCTGCGACCGCGGGTAGTCAGTGCCTCCGGTTACATCCCTCGGCTGCGCTCGGGACGACCGTACATCCCCTCACCGAATGCCGCCTCTCAGCCCTTCTTCGTTCCGCCGCCGGTCTTCTTGTCCCCGCCGGTCGTTGTCGTTCCGCCACCGGTGGTGCCCGTCTTCGCCGGCGCGGGCGGCGTGGCCGGTTGGCTCGGGGTGCCGGTGCCTCCGGTCTCCTCGTCGTCGTCCAGCGGAACGAGGTCACCGGTGAAGCCGGCGCCGTTCAGGGTCTCGTCGTCTTCCTTCGTCGAGAGGTCCATCCAGTCGGCCATCATGTCGTCGCCGATGGAGTTCTTCATCCGGGTGTCCTTCTTGCCCTTCGTGCTGACGAGCTTGAGGATCTCCTTCTCTCCATCGTAGTAGGCGACGAAGCTCCACATGTGGCGCCAGCGGCCTTCCGAGAGCACCTGGCGCGCCTGCGGCTCGCCGGTGATCACGGCTCGGCGCGCGCCTCGGCCGTACCAGTACTCGATCTTGTCCGACACGACCGCCATCGGGAAGTCCTGTAGGGTCTTGTTGTCCCGGATCTGCTCGAGCTGCTTCTTCTGCTCCGGCGTCAGCTTGCCCGGAAGCGGGCTCGGCTTCACCTGCTCGGGGTTCAGCGGCTGGAAGGCGGGCATCTGCTCCACCTTCGGCTTGCCCTGCTGCTCCTTCTTCGGCTTCACCAGCATCTGCACGCCCCCGGTGAGGACGGCGCGCCGCTCCTTGCGATAGACCACCACCTTATCGGCGACGAGGTTCGCCTTGACCGAGAAGTACTGAACGCGTCCGGTGGCGGTGACCACGTCGGTCTTTCGGTCGTGCGAGACCTTCGGGGCGATCAGGATAATCTCGTCGTCCGTCGCGTACGCGTTGGTGTAGTCGGCCACCTGGCTGTTCTTGCCGGAGTAGGAGAACTTCTCACCCCGGATCTTCCAGTTGGTGCGCGGCGCTTCCCCTTCCTCTTCTTGGAGGTTGAGCGCGAGCATGCCGCTCCACTCGACGGGGCCGGCGGTGGCGGCGCCCGTTTTGGTGGCGTACTTCAGGTGTGCGGCGCGGAGCTTGCCGCCGTAGGCCGTGCCCACGACGTCCTCTTGCGCGTCGATCTTGCCCGCCAAGTTGTCCAGGGTGGCGTGACCGCAGGTCACGTTCAGGTCCTTGTTCTTCAGCCGGACGTTCCCTTCGATCGTGAGAAGCTTTCGCTGTGCGCGCCAGAGAGCGTCGGTGGAGCTGAACCGCACCATCTCTTCCTTGCCCGCGTAGACGCCGTTCTTGATGCCTTGAAGCGCGAGGGTCTGCCGGTCTCGCATCACCTCGACGGTCTTCGCGTCGGCCGCGGCGATGAGCGCGTGGCCGTCGTAGTGCCGAAACTCGACGTCCTCGAGCTTGATCGCGAACGGAGTCGAGGACGCCCTCGAGCGCTCCTTGGTCGCGAACGCGTCCTCACGCAGGAACTGCCGCAGCGATCGCACCCCGGCGGGGGTGACGGCCACGAGGGCGGCCAGCAGCGCGAGGTTGCGGGCGAGGGCGATTCTCTTGCGGATTTCCGGGGCCATGGTGCGCGACTCTGAGGCTTTCAACAAGGGTACTGGGTGAGGGGGTTCCCCCGTCTTTAGACGCCGGGAACGTGCGGGAAAATGCGGCGAGCCCGCGGTCGCATTGGGCGACCGCGGGCTCGCGATGGTTCCTTCGGAGTTCGGGAGACTACTGAACGGTGAACGAGCCGACGCGGCTGACGGACTTGTCGCCCGCGTCGCTCTCGCCGAGCACGATGTAGAAGTAGGTCCGGCCGCTGGTGAGCGCCGCTCCCGGATAGGTGAACTGCGTTCCCGTCACCGGGCTCGTGCTGTTGTTGTAGCGCGAGGTCACTCCGATGGTGGGGTACTCGTCGAACAGGTACACGCTGTACTTGGTCGCCCCGAACGCCGGCTCCCACCGGAAGGTCGGGTTCGCGGACGCGGTCACGTTTCCAAGGGTCAGGTCGCCGAGCGGAACGACGGAGTCGAGGTCGCTGACCTCGCTCTCGCCCTCGCCCGTGTCCGGATCGTACAGGGTGTCGAGCGAGGTGACGCCGTACCGGTAGGTCCGGCCCTCGACGAGCTCATCGCTGAGGTCGTAGAAGCTGTCCGCCTGCGGATCCCGGAAGAAGTCGATGTTGGACAGCTGTCCGTTGTCGATGCCTCGGTAGATGCCGTAGCCGAGCAGCGCGGTGCTGTCGATGCGATCCCAGAACAGGTCGACCTCGATACGGTTGCCGCCGGCGGTGAGGCGCGGGCCGAACGACTTCGGCGGGGTTCGCTTCTGCAGGATCGACTTCATGATGTCGACGGAGCGGGCTCCCTTCGAGCGCACCGTCTCCTCGCGGGGAGACGTCCACGAGACCGCGAAGAAGTTCTGCGGCTTCGGCACGTTCACGATCTGCCCGTCTGGCATCACGAAGTTGATGAACCGGCGCTCGCCTGGGGCCAGGGTGATCGTGTCCAGGTCGCTGTTGTAGCCGCTGGCGTTCACCTGCACCCGGTAGGAGAGGTTGGCGCGCAGGCCGCCCATCGAGAACGCACCGTCCGATCCGGTGACCGTGGTGGCGCTGGAAGGGAGCGTGTCGTTCGTCGTCGGCCGGAGGAAGATGCGGGCACCCTGAACGAGGAAGCCCTGTCGGTCGCGCACCTCGCCCTCGAGGCTGGCGATCTGATCCTCGCGGAACACCGCGATGTTCAGGCTACGGGTTCGCTCGCCGTTGTTCACGCGGGCGACGTTCTGACCGTAGTAGCGGACGCCGTTGCGGCGGATCTCCGCGCGAACCACCACGTCGGTGGCCGGGATGTTCGGGAGAACGTACACGCCGGCGCTGTTGGACTTCACCTCGCGGTCGTCGGTCGCCCCACCCGGGCCGTCGTAGAAGACGCGCGCGTCGCGGACGACGGTGCCGGTCTCGTCCATAATGACGCCCGAGACTTCGCCCCGGCCGTTGACTCCTCCGTCAGACCCGCCGCAGCCCACGAGCAGCAACCCGGCCGCGGCGGCAAAAAATGCAGATGCGAATCTCATGTTCGGTATACGTGTGACGGGGTTTCCCGTTTCTCCCCTGGTTATCGGATGGCGGAGCCGCGCAGAGAATCCCGCACGATCTCCAGGTTTCCTTCGGCGAGCCGGACCATCTCCTCCCGCTTTCGCTCGACGAGCTTGGCGTTCTTGTCCCGGTCGCGCATAAAGTTGAGGGTGGCGTCCAGCATGCGCTGAGCCGTCAGCCCGCCCTCCATGTGGAGCGGGGCGGCGAGGCCCAACAGCTTGGAGAAAGCGGCGACCTTGGGGTCGTAGCTGATCATGAGCGGCGGGACGCCCGCGTTGGCGGCGAGGATGCCGCCGTGCAGCCGCATCGCCACCACCGCGTCCATTCGCGCCATCCGCTGTTGGATGGCGGTCGGCGTGGTGAGCTTTCGGATGTCGGGGATCTTGCCCCCCTGCCGCTTCGAGATCTCCTCGATGAGGGCGACGTCCTCGTGCTTGTCCATGCTGATCAGCACCGGCATGGTGCCCGATTGGTAGAGGAGCCGGCAGTAATCGCCGAACAGCCCGGCGACGTCCGTCTTCTTGCCGAGCGGACGGGGCGCCACGCCGACGGTGCGCATGCCGCCGACGGCGAAGCTGTCTCCCGCCTCCACCGCGGCCTGGCGCGGCATGAGGAAGGCGGAGTCGGCCGTCACCTTCATCGGCCGCTTCACCCCGAGCTGTCGCAGGGCCTCGAGCGACGCGGGGTCGCGTACGGTAATGGCGTCGGCGCTGTTGAACGCGGTGCACGCCATGCGCTTCCCAAGGAAGGTGGTGAGCGGTCCCACCCCCTGCCCGACGAGGAAGACGCGCTTGCCCGCCTTCTTCGCGAGGCCAACGACCTTGGAGTAGTAGGCGACGCTCCGGACGCTGGTCACGTCTTGGAAGATGCTCCCACCTGGGAAGACCAGGGCGTCGCACTTGGAGACGGCCTCCTCGATCGCCTTGAAGTCCCGCCGAGGGTGGGCGCTGATGCTGTAGTCGCGGAAGGTCTGATCGGGATCGCCGCTCAGGACCGAGACGTCGAATCCGTTGACTCCCGCGGCGTGGGCGAAGCCGAGCATGATGGCGTCATCACCGAGATTCCCGCTTCCGAGGTACCCGGCCAGTAGTAAGTGTTCCGCCAAAAGGTTTTAGGCTCCTTGCTCTCCCTTCGGGAGCAGGCGCGACACGACCGCCCACAGCCCCAGCCCGATCATACACCCGAGAACCAGTCCGATGACGATTCTCGCGAGGCTCAGCGCCACCGGGATGTGGAGGTGGCAGAGGGTGTTCACGACGCTCGTCTGACCCATCGTCGCGATCATCAGCAGGAGCGCGGTCCAGCCGCCGATCGCGAAGTCGCGGGCGGTGCGGTCGGCCAGCGGCTGACGGGCCAGGTAGGTGAGGAGTCCGGCGCCCACCACGAGCAGCGGATGCCCGATCATGAACTCCTTCGTTCGCGGCCGGACGAAGAGGAATCGGTCGAGCAGGTTGCGCATCGCCATCTCGATGCCGCTCGCGCCGACGCCGCTGTCGTTGCCGGTTCGGGCGATCATCAAGCCGAGCACCGCGACCACGCCGAAACCGAGCGCGGCGGTTCCCCAAGTGATGGGCGACTTCAGCACCCCGTTCAGGTCCGACAGTCGGCGCAGGAAATAGAAGCCGACGAGCAGGATCGGGAGGAAAACCGCGACCTTGACGCCCTTGAACTCCTCGGCGCCCACGTAGTACGGCAAGCCGTTGAGCATGCCGGCGACCACCAGGCCGCCCACCATCGAGATGGCGGAGACGAGGAAGAAGCCGACGGCCGGGTTTCTCGGCCGGAGGGTGTCCAGCAGGACGAACGCGAGCGTGGGGAAGGTGATCGCGCCGATCAGCGTCATCAGCTGCTGCCCCGTCTTCACCCAGCAGGCGAGCGCGAGCAGTCCCAGGATCGCGCCCAGCGCGACGCGGAACTTGCGGTCGCTGACGAAGACCGTCCCGAGGAACCACGCCGCGGGAGCGATGGCGAGCCCGATCAGGAGCGGGATGAAGCGCGGCAGGGTCGGCTCACCGAAGGGTCGCGGGGTACCGAGCGCGCCTCCCTCGTTCTGCACCAGCTTGCCGACGCTGTCGATGAATTCGCCGAAGTTCGTGAGGGGCTGCTCCGCGCCGACGCTCACGGGGCGCATCAGGAGCATGCGCATGTTGCGCTCGCGCGCCGCCTTGCCGTATCGCTCCACCGCGTCCACGAGCGGGAGCTTGTCGAGCTCGGCCGACTGCGCGGAGTGGAGCCGAACCACGAGATCGTTCGCCTTCTCGACCACGTTGACGTCGCCGCCGATCTTGGCGAACTCGGGCGAGGCGTACATCAGGCCGTTCGCTCGGAGCGACTCGATCGTCGCCCCGAGCGCGTCGCGTCGTCCGAGAACCTGATCGCCGAGCGGGAGATAGATGCCGGCGCCGTTCTCCTTGGCCCAGGCAAGCGTCTCCGTAACCGCTCGCGCGCTGACGCCATTCGGGTTCGCGACGCGAGCCACGACGAGCAGTCCCTTCTCGCGGGCGATGCGCGCCTGCTCAGGATTGAGGCCGACGGAGGTGCTGCGCACGATCGACGGCGAGACGGACGGCAGCGCCATCATGGTCTCGCGCGTTCGCAACGGACCGGCGAGCTCGCCCAAACGGATACGGAGGCCGCGTCCCACTCGGTCCATCTCGCGCGGGTCGCTGAAGTGGAGGGAGCTCAGTCCCACCCATCCGTCGCGTCCCGAGGGGTTCGTTCGCGCGGCCGAGGTGATGAGCGAGACCCGGCCGCGGCCGATGAGGTCGCTCACGGTCTCCTCGGTGAGAACGATGGCGTTGAGTCCCTGCTTCTTCAGGTCGTCGATCGCCTGTTCGACGCCGACGCCCTGACCGGCGGCCAGTGCCTCGATCGTCTCGAACTCGGCGGCCATCGAGACGGCCTTGTTCATCGACTCGACTTGGTGACGCTTGTAGAGCGAGTACAGGGAGAGGATGGCGGCCAGCACGATGGCGGGCACGAGCCAGACCGGCAGATTGGTCTTCTTCAAACGGTGCTCCTTAAGGCATTTGGAGCGGCCATCCTTGGCCGCTACGTGAAGTCATACTCGGGGTCGCGCCCCTGGAGGATCGCGTCGCGGCCTCCCATCACCAACACGGTGAGCATTCCCGCAAGGAACCCGCCCGCGTGCGCCCAGTTCGCCACTCCCTGCTGCGGAATGAGGATTTGGTAGAGGAACCAGAGACCGAGCATCACCCAGGCGCTCACCACGAAGGAGAGGAACGCGAGGATAGGGACGAACACCTCGATCTTGTTGCCCGGGAAGAGGAGGAAGTAGGACCCCAACACCCCACCGATCGCGCCCGAGGCGCCGAGCGTGGGAATCGTAGAACCGGGGTCGACGTAGATGTGGGTCGCCGCCGCGGCGACGCCCCAGGCCAGGTAGTAGAGGGCGTACCGGATGGAGCCGATCGCCTCCTCGACTCCCGGGCCGAAGACGATGAGGAAGATGAGGTTGCCGACGATGTGGGTGAATCCGCCGTGCAGGAACATCGACGTGAACACCGTCACGAGGGAGAACCGATCGCCGAAGCCGTCCAGCGCCTCCACCACCTCGCGCGGCCGCATGGTGAGGTCGGAGAAGATGACGCTCGGCCCGAAGAGGCTCCCCTGCCGATCCCACAGGTAGATCACCACGTTCAGCAGCACGATCACCCACGTGACGAGGGGCGGCCCTTGTCTCACCTGGTTGTCGCGCAATGGGATCACGGCGAGCCGAGTCTACACCGCCGGGCAGCTACGAGGAACGAGGGATGAGGGCGGAGAGGAAGGTTCCTCATCCCGCTCTCCTCATCCCCCGCACAATTACCGCTCGCCGGGGAGCACGATGCCGCGCATGATGACCCGCTGGGCGAACAGGAAGACCAGGAGCGTCGGCAGGGCGGCGAGGGTGAGGGCCGCCATCATCACCGACTTCGGCGCGCCGTTCTGCAGCTGGTAGATCCAGACCATCAGCGTCCAGATCCGCTGGTCCTGCGCGACGAGGAAGGCGTACAGGAACGCGCCGTACGCGCCCATGAAGGCGGTGAGGGCGAGGTAGCCCAGCACCGGCTTACTCAGCGGGAGGGCGATGCGGAACAGCATCGTCGTCTCCTTCGCGCCGTCGAGCTGGCCCGCTTCGAACAGCTCCTGCGGTAGGGAGTCGAAGAACCCCTTCAGCAGGAAGATCATGTATCCGCTGGCGGCGGTGGGCAGCACCAGGGCGGCGAACGTGTTCAGCAGGCCCAAGTCCTTGAGCAAGAGGAACGATGGGATCATCGCGACCTCGGCGGGGAACGCCATCGTCGCGAGCAGGAAGATCAGAATCTGCCCCGACTGCCGGACCGGGTACCGGGACAGCGCGTACGCCGCGAGCGGATTCACCACGAGCTGCGTGCCGATGGCGAGGAGGCAGAACAGCACGGTGTTGCTCACCGCGCGGCCGTTGATAAGGATGTAGTCGAGGACGTACCCGTAGTTCCGGCCGGCGAACTCGCGGCGGATGTCCGAGGCGTTCGCCACCACGTGGCGCGTCTCGGCCGCCACGATCGGCATCGCCGTGCTCTCGTTGCCGCAGTACTCGGCCCACATCTGCTCGGCCGACTTATTGAGGAACCGATCGGAAAGCTTGGTCCGAAACTCCGCCAGCAACGGGTGCGACGCCGGGAGCTCGACTTCCTCGAACTTCGTCGCCGTCCCCTTCACTTCGGGCGGGACCGCCGTGAACTGGTTCTGGAACTTCGCCATGAGGAACTTCTGGAACATCCAGCGGTTCGTCACGGGGATCCGGTACTCGACCGGAAGGCTCGCCTTGAACTCCAGCCACTCCCGGTACTTGAGGCCGGGAGCAGGTCGCCACACCTTGCGCTCGAACATCTCGACCGGCGGCACCACCGTTTGGAAGGCGACGTTCTCCTCGATGTAGGCTCGGTTCAGGGCGTCGATGTCGTTCTTGTACCGATCGCGGAGCCAGCGCTGATACCGCATGGCGAGCCGGCTCGTGACCTGGCTCGGAGCAATTCGGAATCCGGCGTGCCAGTAGTCCAGAGGGAGCTGCTTCAGGAACGCCTCGTACTTCGTGACGGTCGCGGCTTCGGCCGCCGCGCCCAGGCGCGTGTTCGCGACGAGTCCCTTGTCGCCGGTGTACTTGTCGTCGACGTACTTGGCGACGAGCTCCTTGTCCTCCTGGAGGTAGGTCGGAACGATCTTGTTGTCGTTCTGGTCCGTCGCCCCCTTGAGGCCCGTGCTGACCATCAGCAGGAACGGGTAGAGCGTGGTGAGCGCGCCGAGGCACAGCACCAAGTAGAGCATCGCCATCGCGATCCGCGCGCGAGGCCGCTTCCGTCCGACTCTACCGACCAGGCTCATGGGGTCCTAAGATACCGCGCCTCCCGAGCAAGCGGAAGGGAGCGCGCCGAGACGAGGTTGTTCTGAGCAAGTTTCGCCCGGCCAGTGATCACATATCGTGGTGTGGTCACGCAGGTCTATACGCCGGCGGGGCAATGTTCAGCCGATGGGGGCGACAAGGGACGATGGAGGTAAACCCGGATAGCGTCCCTCGGCTTCGCTCGGGATAACAGGCGGCCTACCCGCGGCGGCGGATCGAGGGCAGGGCGATCAGTGCGCCGAATCCGAGAATCGCGAACAGGATCCCGAACCGCACCATCCACGCGGCGGGGCCGAGGATTGCGGCGCCTTCCTCGTCCAGTGACTTTGGACGGTTGGCCATCATGATCATCTGCCCAACGCCCGCCAGAACCGATCCGCCTACCAAACCCGCCCAAGCGGCGGCGACCTTCAGGCCGAGGTCAGGCTCGCTCTCCTCGATCGCCTGATCGAGGATCGACCGGCCGCAGTTGATGCAGTACTCACCGTCGGCGATCTCGTGATCCGGGCAGTCAACGCTTGTGCGCAGAGCCGGTGGGCGAACGTCTCGGCCGCACTTGGGGCAGAACGCCCATTCGTCTCGAAGGGTGACGCCGCACTTCGCGCAACGCGAATAGGTTTGCGTTTGCATCAACAACAGTGTACGGCGACTCACGTGATGCGTTGCGGGTGGCGAGCGCGCGCTCGCCACCCGGGAAGGATTAGAAGACCCGCGGGGTGAAGTCCGTGTCCGGCTTCACCTGACGGCAGTAGGCGGCCATCAGGCGGGCGCAGTCCTCCACGTCCTTGAGCGAGAGGAGCTCGCAGGGAGTGTGCATGTATCGGAGCGGCACGCCGAGGATCCCGACGGCCATGCCGCCGCGGTTGATCTGCATGGCGTTGCCGTCGGTGCCGGTGCCGGCCGGGGCCACGTCCACCTGGAACGGGATCTCCTCCGCCTGCGCGCCCGCCTTGATCATGCGGAACACGATCGGGCTCGCGTTGGCGCCTCGCATGACGCTCGGGCCCTTGCCGATGTCCATGGTGCCGTGGTGGGTCTTGCCCGCGCCGGGGTAGTCGATGGCGTGGTTCACGTCCACCGCGAGGCCGCTCTGGGCGTCGATCCAGAACGCCGCGGTGCGCGCGCCGCGCAGGCCGATTTCCTCTTGCACGGTCGCGACGGCGTAGACGCCGACGTTCGGGTCGAGCCCTCCGTCCTCCTTCAGCAGCCGCAGCGCCTCGGCAACGATGAACGAGCCCATCTTGTTGTCGAAGCCGCGGGCCACGGCGCGGTCGCCAAGGAGCTGCTCGAACTCGTACTGGTAGGTGACGCAGTCGCCGAGCTCGATGTGGGCCTCAACCTCGGCGCGGTTGGTGGCTCCGATGTCGATCCAGAGATCCTTGATCTCCGGCTTTCGCTTCCGCTCCTCGTCCTGCAGCAGGTGGATCGCCTTGCGGCCGATCACGCCGGGCACGCGCCCGTTGGGCCCGTGGATCCAGACTCGCTGGCCGACGGGAATCACGGAGTCGTGGCCGCCGATGCCGGAGAAGTAGATGAGCCCCTCGTCGCTGATGTAGTGGACGATGAAGCCGATTTCATCCATGTGCCCGGCGAGCATGATCTTCATCTCCGCCTGCGGGTTCAGGATCGCAGCGACGTTGCCGTGGGAGTCGGTCTTGATCTCGTCCGCGTAGGGGCGAAGGTAATCGCGATAGACCACGGCCGCCCGCTCCTCGAAGCCCGACGGGCTGGGAACGTTCACGATCGCTTTCAGAAAGTCGAGGGACTCAGCGCGCATGAGGGGGAGCATAGCACCCTGGGTGTTGGGTGTTGGGTGTTGGGTGTTGGGTGTTGGTGGCACACCTGCTACGAGCCCCTGTCATCCCGAGCGCGACCGAGGGATCTAACGGTGGCCCTTGTCTACCCACGGTCAAGGCGACTCAGAAGCAGTCACCCGTGGCTGCGGCATGCCTACCGCGGATCGAGCGAAGCTCGATAGGCTTCTTCGCCGCGGAGATAGTTGAGGTCGCTGAGGTGCTCAACCCGTTGCGTCCGTTGCACCGCGGCGTGAGACTCTCCGGACGGCGCGAGGAGCGTCGGCTACACGCGCCTTCGCGCGTACCTCTGCCCGGGTGGCGGCTTGACCAGAAGTAGTCAGTGCCTACCGTCAGATCCCTCGGCTCCGCTCGGGATGACAGTGCACTCCCTCACCGAACACCGCCCTACCCCCGACGCGCTCTCGCTCGCAGGAAGATCGCGAACGAGTTCATCACGAGCAGGAACGCCATCAGCACGAGGATGCTCGTCGCGGCGGTGGCGTGGAAGCCCTCGCGGGCTTCGAGCGACCAGTTGAAGATCTGGATGGGGAGGACGGTGTACTCGTCCTTCACGCCGCTCGGCACCGAGTTGATGTAGGCGGCAGCGCCGACTACGATCAGCGGGGCGGTCTCGCCGACGGCGCGCGAGATCGAGAGGATCACGCCCGTCAGGATGCCCGGGAGAGCCGCGGGAAGGACCTGGTACCGGATCGCCTGCCAGCGCGTCGAGCCGAGGGCAATCGAGCCGTCTCGGTACGAGCTTGGAACGGCGCGCAACGCCTCCTGGGTGACGATGATCACCATCGGGAGGATCAGCAGGCTCATCGTGAGCGCGCCCGCGAGCACGCTCTCGCCCAGCGACATCCAGCGCACGAACACGGCCAGTCCGAGCAAGCCGTAGACGATGCTCGGGACGCCCGCCAGATTCGCGATGTTGAGTTGGATGAACTGCGTGAACCGAGTCTTGCGGAGCTGGAATTCCTCGAGGTAGATGGCCGCCGCCACGCCGATTGGCACGGCGACGAAGCCGGTGATCGCCATCACGTACAGCGAGCCGACGATCGCGTTCCAGATTCCGGTGCGCTGGTAACGAGTCGAGAGGTTCTTCGAGAGGAAATCGAGGCTCAGCCGCGGAAGGCCGTCCTTGACGATGCGAAACAGGAAGACGGCCAGAAGCAGCACGCCGATCGCCGCCGCGCCGAGGCAGACGAAGCGGAACGCCTTGTCCGCGGCCTTGCGGCGCGCCAGATGCCGGCTCATCGGAGTCGCGTGCGCCATTAGGAGTACACCTGCCGGAACTTCTTCACCAGCCGAAGGGCGATGAGATTCATGATCATGGTGAACGCGAAGAGCGTCACGCCGACCGCGAAGAGCGACGTGTACTTGAGCGTGCCCGCGGGGGCGTCGCCCTTGGCGGTGTTCACGATGTAGGCGGTCATCGTCTGGATGCTCTTCTCCGGGCTCAGCGTCAGCTGTGGGTTCGAGCCGGCGGCGAGGGTCACCGCCATCGTCTCACCCAGGGCGCGGGAGAGCGCCAGGATGAACGAGGCCATGATGCCGGAGAGCGCGGCCGGGACCACGATCTTGGTCGTGACCTCCATCTTCGTCGCGCCGAGGCCGTAGCCGCCCTCGCGAAGGGCGCGCGGCACGGCGGCGAGCGCGTCCTCGCACAGCGAGGAGATGAGCGGCAGGATCATGATGCCGACCACGATGGCACCCGCGAGGGCGTTGGAGCTCTCGAGGTTCGGCAGGATCGGCTTGAGCATCGGCGTCACGAAGAACAGCCCGAAGTAGCCGTAGACGACGGTGGGGATGCCCGCGAGCAGCTCGAGCATCGGCTTGAGGATCCCGCGGACTCTGGGGGAGGCGTACTCGCTCAGGTAGATCGCGCTCAGCAACCCGAGCGGGATGGCGATGATGCCCGCGCCGATCGTGATCATCAGCGTGCCCGTCAGCAGGGGAAGGATGCCGAAGGAGGCGGGCTCCGCCGTGGGGCGCCACTCCGTGCCGCCGAAGAACGAGAGCGGCGAGACGGCGCGGAAGAACGGGATCGACTCACCAAGCAGCACCCAGATGATGCCGAAGGTGGTGCCCACCGACAGAAGGGCGCAGGCGAAGGCGAACCAGCGCACGCCGCCCTCTTGGACGCCGCGCGCGGTGAGACCGCGGCGCGGCCTAATGGCCGCGCCGGTCATCGCTTGTTGGGGAGTTACGGGAAGATCGGACATTCCGATGGGTGGGGAAGGTTAGCGGGAGAGGATCTCGGTGATCTTCGTGCCCGGCTTGACGTCCTGGAAGAGCGAACCGGTCTTCATCGCCTGGACGTTGGACTTGATCTTGTCGTACGCCTCCTGCGGGAGCTTCACGTACTTCGCCTCTTCGACGGTGCTCAGACCCTCGCCGAGAGCGAACTCGACGAACGCCTTGACCTCAGGTCGCTCCATCGACTTCTTGCTCACGTAGAGGAAGAGCGGCCGGCTGAGCGGCGTGTAGGTGCCGTCGGCGATCGTCTCGGTGCTCGGCGAGATGCCGGCGACGGGGAGCGCCTTCACCTTGTCGGTGTTCTCGGCGAAGTAGTTGTAGCCGACGAACGCCATCGCGTTCTTGTCCGCGGCCACCGCCTGAACGATGGTCGTGTACTCCTGGTTCGGCTGGTAATCCTTGCGGATCTGGTTCTTCTTGCCGACGACCGCCTCGGTGAAGTACTCGAAGGTGCCGTGGTTGTCCGTGGGGCCCATGAGGGTGATCGCCTCGGCCGGGTAGGCCGGGTTGATCTGGTTCCACGTCTTCACCGCGCTGTTCGGCTGCCAAACCTTCTGAAGGTCGGCGACGGTGATGTCCTTCGTCCACTCGTTCTGCGGGTTGACGATGACCGAGATGCCGTCGAACGCGACCGGGATCTCGATGAAGTCGATGCCGGCGGCCTTCGCCTTCTCGGCCTCTTCGGCGTCGATCGGGCGCGACGCGGTGGCGATGTCGATCTCGCCGGCGATGAACGCCTTCATGCCGCTTCCGGTGCCCTTCTTGCCGACCGGGATCTCGACCTTGTTGTTGGTCGTGGCGGCGAAGTCCTCCGCCATGGCGGACACGATCGGATAGACCGTGGTGCTGCCGTCGACGCGGATCGTGCCCGAGAGATTGCCGTTGTCGGCGGATGCCGTGGAGCCCGTGCCGGACGTGCTCGCCCCGCCGGTACCGCCCGACTTGTCTCCGCATCCAGCGAACGCCAGCGCGCCCAAAGCGAGAATCGCGGCGCCACCGGCAAAGGTTAGGTTCTTCATTGCGTTCGTTTCTCCTGTTCGGACTCCCGAAGGTATGGGGGAAAGCTACCGGCGGGCGATTAAGCAATTGTTAAGAAGCAGGTCCCGGAAAGACGGCACGCGGTCAACGATCGCTGGCTAGGCGAATCTGGAGAGGGCCGAAAATGGAGTTTTTCGGTCCCGCTCCGCAATTGTTAAGGTCTGCCTCACACGGACGGCGGCATGGCGAATCTCTAGCCGGGTGCTCAGGCTGAGGAGGCGTCCTGATCGTGGTGGCTGGCTCTCAAGGCCTGGGCGAAGGTCAGGAGGAACTCCGCATGGCGGAGGACGAAATCGACGTCTGGCCGGGAGGAGTGGAGGTTCTCGACGATGAGCTTTGCCTCCGAGCGCATCAGCTCGAGCAAGCACTCCTCGGCGCTGGCGTACTGACGGTTGGGAACGAACCGATGGTGCCGCCTAGCGTCTGCCCACCGCCGCGCCGCGTTTCGCGTCCGTGAAAATCAGGGCAGGTAGGAGCCGCCCCAATCGGGGCGGCGCAGTTCCTCGAGATCGTAGTCGAAAGGAGCGATCAGGCTCTGGAGGACGGCGGGATCGAGATCGGCGAGAACCAGGTCGTGCTCGGTGAGGATGTCGAACTGTCCGACCCAGCGGCCACCCAGCCACAAGCCGTCTCCGATCACCAGATACCTTGGGGACTCGGGGTCCATCGCACCCTCTTCTACGCGGCGAGCCCGCAGTCCGGTCCGAGCCCGTACACGGTCGCCATGGCGTCGCGAAACTCTTCGGGTCTCACTTCGCATCGGCGATGCGGCGCCTCGCGGGGACCGTACTCCAGAAGCACGGCGTCGTCCGCCAAGCGCATCGTGAGGATTCGCTCGCCGAGGTCGAGGTGGTGCGGGGTGCCGTCGAGCACCGCCATCAACAGCTGAGGGTGGCACGGCAGTCGAGGGGGCGTTCCCTCGTCGTAGGCCGCTACCTCGACGTAGCACTGAGCGCCGTCCCGACCGAACCGGACGAAGAGCGCATTTCGGAAGAAGTCCACGTTGGACACACTCATTACGACTGCACTTCGCGTAATAGGTTCTACGTACGCGAAGCGCACCACGAATTCCCGCGTCACAATCGGAGACGGATGAGACGCGAATGGAGCGGTTGGATCCGCGGGCGGCAGTGGGACGAGCTGGAAAGGGTCGCAAAGCGCGAGCCGAGCCAGGACCTCGCCGACACCGTCCGCGAGCTGGAGCTCGGCCTCACGGACAAGGCCGACCGGCGCGCCCTGCGCAAGATCCTGTTCCTGCTCGCTAACGCCGGGTTCCGCCCCACGCCGATCGAAGACCAGAGCGCGGCCCCGGAAGTCGCGCCCCGATTCGAGATCGCATTCATGGTGAGCGCCGACGCCTCCGGCGATTCGGTCGTCACGTACGGCGTGGAAGAGCGTGGCCGCGTGAGATGGCTCGTGGCGCACCTCAACGGAGCGCGCGGGGTGACGCGGGCGGGTGAGGAGGAGCAACCTCTCGACCGGGCCCGCGCTCACGTGGAGCGTCTGCGACAGACCGATCCCCGCCCGTTCGTCTCCGCCGAGGTACCGGCCGACTTCGCGCTCGGCCGCATCGCCGAGGCGGTACGAGGCGCGAAGAGCGGACTGCCCTCGGTGATCGCCTTCTGGCGTGGAAGGCTGGACGGCGCGCCTGTGGTGCCGCACCCGGGAGAGAAGTTGCCGCGCGCGGCGGACACCACGTCCGAGGACCGTCGCCGGGCGGCGCTGGCGATGGACGAGAGCCTCTTGTGGCGACTGGAGCTCGGCGTTGCCTCGCCCGTTCTTCGGGAGCTTCAGGCGGTGCGTGCCGAGGCGGTCGACGCCGACGATCGGAAGGCGAAGACCGAAGCCGCGATCACCCGCGTTCGGGCGCAGCTCTTCACGCCCGAGGTGCGGCTCGACCACGAGACTCGGCTCTTGGACCTCGCGTACCTGCTTCACCTAAGAGGTCGAGAGGGAAGTCCCCTGCTGCTCGCCGCCCTGGACGATCTCCGCGAGCGCGGCGCGGACAGCGACTACGCCCGCGGCGTGCTCGACAAGACCGTCGTTCTCCTCGTCAACACGCTCGAGGCGGGGAGAGTGAGCGATGCCGGACCAGCCTAAGGGGAAGAGCCGGCTCTCCCGGCGCGACATGCTGCGGGCAATGGCGGCAGGCGGAGCCTCCGCCTCACTCGTCGGCGGGTATGCGAACGCCGGCACCCAGTGGCTTTCCGTCGAGCGGCGAGACATCAATCTGGCTCGCTGGGACGCGGACGGTTTTCGGGTCGGACTGATCTCCGACGTCCACCTCGACACTCGGGAGGACCTCAAGATCGCGACGAAGGCGGCGCGGATCGCGATGGCCGAGCGCCCGGACGTGCTGGCGGTGCCGGGCGACTTCGTCAACCAGAGCGACGACGCCCAGATGCGGCTGCTGCGCGAGTTCCTCCGGGTGCTGGATGAGGCGCCCTGCCCCGTGTTCGCCACCCTCGGCAACCACGACTACTGGACTCGCGCACCGCGGAAGGTCATCGAGGAGTTCGAGATCGCGAAGGTCCGGCTGCTGCGGAACGAGGCGGCCGACGTCGATGGCGTCACGGTCTACGGCGTCGACGACGCGATCGCCGGCCGCCACCGGCCGGGCGAGATCGTCGCGGGGCGGCATTCGAAGTCGCTGCTGGCGCTGTTCCACGAGCCCGACTTCGTGGAGGAGATGCCGGAGCACGTGAGCCTGCAGCTGAGCGGCCACAGCCACGGCGGGCAGATCTGCCTCCCCTTCGGCGTCGCTATGCACACCCCGCGCGGGGCCCGGCGCTACATCGACGGCTACTTCCCGGAGGCGCGTGTCCCGCTCTTCGTGAGCCGCGGCGTGGGCACCGTCGGCATCCGTCTCCGACTCTTCTGTCGCCCCCAGGTCGCCATCCTGACTCTGCGCTCGACCTAGCCGGAGGCCGGTTCGAGCGTCAGGAGGCTGACCTCCGGCGGGCACATGAAGCGGCTGGGCGGCCCCGTGGTGCCCACGCCGCGGCTTACGTAGAGCGGAGTCGGGGCGTCGGGGTAGAAGCCGCGCGGGTAGAGCTTGCCCATGTACGTGTACATGGGCGTGAAGCCGCCTGGGAACCGGAACTGCCCGCCGTGGCTGTGGCCGCTGATCTGGAGGGCGCAGCCGCTGGGCAGCCGGCCAACCGCGTCGGGCTCGTGCCAGAGGCAGATCGCGGGCTCGTCGCGCACTTCGAGCATGGTGTCCTGCGGCCGGTCCATGGCCTTCACCGCCGAGTCGATGCCGACCCACGTGATTCCGTCGGCACGCCAGGTCTCGTTCCGGAGGAAACGGATGTTCAGCTCCGACAAGATCGGCGCGAGCAGGGATGGATCTCCCGCCAGGTACTCGTGGTTCCCCGGCACCGCGACGACCTTTCCCTCCATAAGGAGCAGTGGCTCCAGGCAGTCGCCCACCATCTGCGCCATCTCAGGCTTCCAGTAGGCCACGAGGTCACCGGGCAGCACGATCATGTCGGGACTCTCGTCCAACGCGATCGCCACCGCCCGCTTGGCGACCTCAAGGGACCACGGGTCTCGAATGTGGAGATCGCTCAGCACGGCGATCCGATAACCACGTAGCCGCTCGGGCCAGAGCGGAAGAGGCAAGGTGTGGCGCTCGACCACGAGGTTCTTCGACTCGACGAGCACGCCATAGGTCAGCATGGCCGCGCCGGCGGTTCCGGCGAGGAAGGCGAGATCGCGAAGCCGCATGGGGAGAGGGTACCGCTCTTGGGAAAGGGAGACGGAGGTGACGTTGGTGGTCGAGGTGGCCCGGCTGGTGCTGCGTCCTCCGCGGTGAGGCGCTCACCGCGGAGGAACCCGGGTTACAGCGTCCAGTAGAACGTCGCTCCCTTCCCAAGCTCGCCCCGGGCCCAGATGCGCCCGCCGTGGCGGTTCACGATGCGCGAGACGTTGGCGAGGCCGATGCCGGTCCCCTCGAACTCCCGATCCGTGTGCAGGCGCTCGAACGGCTGGAAGAGGCGATGCGCCTCGTTCGGATTGAAGCCCGCGCCGTTGTCTCGAACGAAGAACACGCGCTCGCCGCGGTGCTCGGTCGTCCCGACGTTCACCACCGGGTGCTCGACGTTCCGAGTGAACTTGCAGGCGTTCCCCAGCAGGTTCTCGAACAGGATGGTGATGAGACCTAGGTCGCCGCTGGCCCGCATGTTCGGCTCGATCTCGAACTGGGCGCGGCACTCGCCCCGCTCTCGCAGCTCGTCCGCCACGGTCTGGGCGATCGCGCTGAGGTTGAGCTGCTCGACGTGCAGGCGCGTCCGCGAGAGCCGCGAGTAACGCAGCAGGTCGTCGATCAGGTCCGACATCCGGTTGGCCGACAGCACGAGCCGGGCGAGCGTCGCCTTCGCCTCGTCGTCTAGATCGTCGCCAGCGTCCTCTTGCAGCGTCGCCGTCGAGAAGAGGATGCCGCGAAGAGGCGCGCGGAGGTCGTGCGACACGGAGTACGTGAAGCTCTCGAGCTCTCGGTTCGCCTCGTGCAGCTCACGGGTCCGCTCTTCCACCCGGCGCTCCAGCTCCGCGTTCAGCTTCAGCAGCTCCTCTTGAGCCTCGCGCCGGCCGGTGACGTCCATGACGGTGCCGACCAGCCGAATCGCCTCGCCCGTGCCGCCCCGCATCACGTAGCCGCGCTCGTGGACCGACGAGTAGGTTCCGTCGGCATTCTGGAACCGATACTCGACCTGCCAGTGCCGCATGCCGTCCTCGAGTGCCGAGCGGTGCAGGTCGCGAACGCGCTGGACGTCGTGCGGGAAGACTCGCTCGTACCACCACTCGATATCGCTTCGAACCTGCCGCTCGTCGTAGCCGAACAGGGTCGTGACCGCGTCGTTCATCCAGACGGCGCCGCCCGCGACGTCCCAGTCCCAGACCGCGTCGTTGGTGGCGCGCTCGATGAGGTGGAATCGCTCCTGGTCCCGAGTGAGCGCCTCCACCCGTCGTGCGCAGTGGAAGACGAGGACCACGCCCTGCATCTCGCCGTCCCGGTCGACGAGCGGCGTCGCGTTGTACGCCACGGGGCGTTCGGTGCCGTCGCGGCTCACGATCAGGGTGTGGTTGGTGTAGCCGGTCGGTTCCTGATTGTCGAGGACCCGGGCGACCGGGCACTTGATCGGTCTTCCCGTCGTCTCTTCCTTGATCCGGAAGACCTCGTATCCCTTGTGTCCCAGCGCCTCGTCCAGCGTCCAGCCGGTCAGCAGCTCGGCCACCGGGTTCATGAACGTGATCCGCGCCTCACAGTCGGCGGTCAAAACGGCGTCGCCGATGCTACGCAACGTTGTTGCGAGACTCTCGGGATCAAGACCGTTCCTAAGGCGGGAGACAAGCATCGGGTTTCCTGGGGCTGACGTTTTGACGTCGATCCGTATTACGGATATCGCGGCAACTGCTAATGTTTCCCCGAATCGGCCCTCGTCCGCAAGAGGCCCATGGGCGCGACCCTCACGAACGCGTCACAATAAATGACGGCGCGCCCTTGTAGCTCAGTGGATAGAGCAACCGCCTTCTAAGCGGTAGGTCGTGGGTTCGAGTCCCGCCGGGGGCGCCATCTTTTCGCTCGAACCAATTTCGAGCGAGTCCGAAAGGAGCTTGCCGTGGGTGCTGACTCTTTGTCTCCGCGCCTCCTCCGGCCACAGGGCCCTTACCAAGGAAAGTTTCGGCATCCGCGATGCGGCTGACGAGGGCCGACTGAGGCTGTCGATCTGCCCGACTCAGCGCGGCACCGAGGCGCAGCCGAGATCCGCTTGGAAGTCGTCGCTCGAAGCACCGGCCGGCAAGGTGGGGATCGTGCTCACCGCCAAGCCTCCGCTCCAATCGAGAGCAGGGGTTCGGAGTCCAGAAAATCTCCTACGTCTGTGACTGGTCGCCCGGATGCCTGCTGACGTGGATGTACGGGCGTGCGGGGTCCAGCTCGAGTTCGGCTTCGCAGCCGAGCAGGGCGAATGCAGCGAGGAGCGCCTCCGGATCGTGCCCTCGAACGCCTACCGAAAATCGGCTCTCCTTTGGGAACTGGTTCAGCGCCGCTCGGGCGAACTCCAGCGGGTCGAGTTCCACAAGAGTGGATGATGGAGTCCTCGACAAGCTCTCAGACCCATTTGTAGATAGAAATGTGTACGCAGGGCTCCCAAGTTACAGGGAACGGCTTGAGAGAAGCTTCTTCCCACATGGTGTGGAGCCGTCCACTCCACGTTCCCCGGCCCGTGCCTTGACCCCCAGAGGACGGGCCACCTTTCTTTTCAAAGGAACCCCAAACCAGAAGCCGCCCACCTCCGCGAACGGAAGGGGCGGCAGGTCCGGGTTTTACCGATCCGCCGACGCTGGCGGGCGCAACAATGAGACACGTGTCACTGGCTCGGGGTTCCGGTGAAACCGCCATCGGAAAATCTCGATCAGGCGGCACGCTCGAACGAGTCGGAGATGCCGAGACTCTCGAGAGCCTGGACGTACTCCGCGACGGAAACGCGTCCCGTTCGCCGGTCGCCCGCGCCGCACTGATGGTCGATCTCAACGCACTCCTCGCGGCGGGAGATGGTAGTGAGGCCGTTCCCCCCAGCGAGGTGGTAGCGCAGCCCTCGCAGCACCATGACCAGGTTGTCGGCCGAGCAGCGCATGGCGTGCCGCTCGTCGCCGCAGGCGACGATGGCGTGGAGACCGTCTCCATTCCTCGCCAATCTCACCTGGAGCGCCCCCGCGCTCAGCTCCGCCGACTGCATCGTTCCACTACGACGCTGCGATCGGGCCCGGATGTTCGAAAAGGCCCGGAGTCCCCGGTCCAGATGGCCGTATGAGGCTGCCGCGCAAAACACGACGGCCCCGGGATTTCTCCCGGGGCCGCTTTCGTTCACCGAGTCGGACTTACTTCTTGGCCTTCTTGGTGGTGTTGTGGCTCGGCCGCAGGAACGAGCCCTGCCGCGTCTCCACGTAGCTGTCCTGATTCGGCAGATCCGCGGCGGTCAGCGCCTCGGGCGACCGCATCGAGCTGCCGACCTTCTTCCAAGCGAGGTAGTTGTCCACGCTCATGGCGAGCTGGAGCGAGTAGTCGGTGGAGGGGCCGCCGTTCTTCAGGAAGCGTCCGCCGGCGGGGACGTTCTTGAAGTACTTCGCGATCTCCGCCGGCGTCGAGTTCGGCATCGGGGCGAGCGGCGCCGCCTTCACGAACTGGCCGGTGCCGTGGCAGGAGAGACAAGCCGATGCCGGGTTGTCCAGCGGGCCGTTCATGCGGCCGGCGTAGCCCATGCCCGGGTGCTGTCGCCAGGCGAAGAGCTGCATCTTCGGGTTGATCCACTGCTGGTTCAGCGGCTTGCCGTTGGTGGGAGTCACGCCCGGGCTGTTGCCCCAGTGCAGTCCCACCGGGACGAGCTTCTTCCACGGGTTGTTGCCCGGCCGGTTGCCATCGTACACGAAGGTGCCGAACACCCA
>Ga0164290_1001647_pt1 | contig 27496 bp, 28 predicted proteins | sample Micstemetagenome_FD_108782 | JGI IMG/M metagenome (GOLD analysis project Ga0164290, IMG submission 108782) | Contaminated culture microbial community from soil near Moab, Utah, USA - Microcoleus steenstrupii SON62 (Illumina Assembly) | ecosystem: Environmental > Terrestrial > Soil > Soil crust...
ACGTGTCGCCGTTGGTGACGTTGGTGAGCTGCATGGCGATCAGGTCGCCGGCATCGACGCCGGTGATCTGGCTCTGGCCGGCATTGCCGTCGCCCGGTCCCGCGATGGTCGTGCCGCCGCCCATCACGGCATAGGCGCGGCTCGTCGCCGCGGCCGCGTAGCCAGCTTGATCCGGAGCGAGGCCGCCGATCGTGCCGTTGAAGTCGTCGACCCTGTAGAGCATCAGCGAGAGATCCGCGCCCGCCACCTGGCGCATGCGTACGACGACATTCATGTCGACCGCACTGTTGGCTGTCTCGGCGACGGCGACGGCCTGCGCAAGGCGCACGGAGTTGCTGGCATCGGAAAAGAAATCCGCGAAGCCGAACGAGGCGCTGAGACCGGCTTGGGCGGCGACGGCGGTGTTGCCGTCGAAGGTGACGCCGATGCTGGCGCCGTCGGCGACGATGGCCTGCGTGAGCGTCCCTTGTGTCTGCCCGTCGAACAATGCGAGCAGGTCGCCGTCGAAATCGCTCTGCAGCGACTGCTGCGCGAGCTGGCTGGTCCAGGCGTAGGTGCCGGACGCGGCGCTGCTTGCGTCGGTCGCGGTCGCGCCGGTGTCGACGGTCACGGTCGCATCGGCTGTCGCAGTGGTCTGCAGCAGCAGCGTCTGCGCCATGCCGCTGGTCCAGCCTCCGGCGCCCGGATCGATCATGTTGAGCAGGGGGCTGAAATAGGACTGCGAATGGGCGATCTCGGTCAGCGCTCGCGCCAGAAGCATGCCGTTGGGCGAGCCCAGGCCCGAGGCGAGGTCGTAGCCCGCGGCAGCTTCATAGCCGAGTCCCGTTGGGTTGATGCCGTCGTAGTCGGCGCCGCCCAGCGAGAAACTCGAAATGTTGTTGCCGAGTGTCACGTCGTTGAACGCGCCCGGCCTGATAACCGAGGCGAGATAGAGCAGATCGGTCATGTAGCCGAGGTTGGGCAGGCCCTGGTCGTTGAACACGTAGTTAATCTGCGTGATCAGGCCCGCCCAAAACGGCGTGGCGGCGCTGGTGCCGCCTTCGCCCGTCAGGTTCTCCATGTTCGCATCGGGTGTCGCGAAGAACATGTTGCCGCCGGCCGGAGCCACCACGTCGGGCGTGCCACGTCCGCTGAGGCCGAGTGTAGTGTAGATCGCCGAGGTCAGGCCGTAATCGAGCTGGTAGCCCGGTGTGGGTTGCGTCTCGTCCATGCCGCCCGAGCCGCTGTTATTTTCCAAATAGGACGAGCCGCTGACGAAGGTCTGATGGTCCGTGGTCTCGTATTCGTTCCACACCGTCTCGACCAGCCAGGCGTCGTGCACGGCCGTGCTCGGCAGGTGCGAGAGGCCGCCGCTCATCAGACGCCACAGCGTGGCGGCATCGCCGGCCATGGCAAGGTTGTAGATCGGCGTGAAGTTGGCGTTGGTGCCGTTCAGCGTCGGATCTTGTTGCGCCGTACCGATGGTCGAGAGCGACGAGCCGCCGACCAGCAGGTTGTAGGGGCTGGTCTGGTTGTTCTCGACGGTGGTCAGGCCGTTGGCGCTCTGGAAACCCGAGCCGCCGTCGCCCAGCGCGATCACCGTCGTCTGGTTGATCAGCGCCGCGTCGACGTAGAGCTGCATGTAGGCGTAGTAGAAGGGCGAACCCGGCGCGAGGTACTGGGCGTCGCCCCACGAGTCGGTCGTGACCGGCGTGGCGGATACGGACTGCGTGTTGCCGAGGTTGGACGCTGTGCCGAAGATCGAACTCTGGATCGCCGTGAACACGGACGCCTGGGCGTTGCCGTTGTCCACGTCGTCGCCCGAGCCGTTAAACAGGGCGAGGTTGCTGTTGGGATTGACGGCCGCGACGATGCCGACGTCGAGCGAACGCTCGCCGGACTGGCCGCTCTGGCCGTTGATGCCCTGCACGAAGACGCTGCCGGTGCCGCTGGTGCCCATGGTGGTGAGATAGTCGGTCAGCCGTGACTCGAACTGGGTGCCGGTCGGGTCGCCGGAGAGGTAGGTCCCTTCGCCCGGCTCGATCAGGCCGACCATGCCGGTCTGGTAATCGGCGCCGTTCAGGGGAAAGTCGTAGAGTTCGCCGATCCTCCGCGGGTTGGTGCCGTCCGCATCGAGCGTGTTGCCCATGCTCTGCATGCCCTCGAGCAGCGTCACCGACACGCCGGGCGCCATGTTGGTCGCCGCAGGCGCCGTGGACTGGTCGACCCACAGGCCGGCGACCGTGAGTTCGCTGGGCAGCGACAGCGAGCCGTTCCAGTACCAGACCTCGCCCTGCTGGCCGCCGGTCGGTGAGTACTTCAGCGTGCTACCTGGCCCGAACAGGGACTGCCATTCGGCCTGGGTGTTGATCTCGACCCAGATCGTCCGCGATTCCGCCGAGCTGACATAGTTGCTGTTGGTGCTGTCGAGCACCTTGAGGTCGAGCGTGTCTTTGATGAAGGCGACGGAGCTGGCGTACTGCGTGGCGTCGGCACCGTAGGTGGTCCACAGCGAGTTGGTGTTGTTCAGCGTCTGCAGCGCTGCCTGCCGGCTGCCCCAGTCGCCCGCCAGCATCGCGGTCGGATCGTTGGCCCGCTCCAGCACCAGCGCCACGTTGATGCCGTAGGAGGCGCCATGGGGGAAATCCCCGCCGTCGGTCATCTGATAGGCCTGCTCGACCGTCTGGTTCTGGTCGGCGATGCCGTAGCCCGCATATTCCAGGAACGTCGAATTACCGATGGGATTGTACGTCGTCATGGCTACGCTTTCGCAAGGGAGTCGGACGGGCCGGATCATGCCGAAGGCTCATCATCCAAGCCAAGTCGAAGTGCTCAGTCCCGGTGCAAAAATGCAGTCAAACTGAAGCGACAAAGCGTCTCAGCGAGCGATGACAGGAAAACGACGGACTTTCGTCTGCGCCACACTCTTGCCGGGAGGCCGGAAAGGCTGACGGACCGGCGTCACCGGCTCACGCGCACCCTCCCGGACAATGGAGGCGGCCCGAGGTCAGGCGACCGGGAAGGTGACCGTGAAGCGGGCGCCGTGGCTGGTGGGATGGTTGGTGGCGGAGAGGGCGCCGCCGAGCTGGGCCGCCAGCGCGTTCACCACCTTCATGCCCAGGCCCTTGCCCGCCACATCTGTCGGCACGAACCCCGCCGGCAGGCCCGGCCCGCTGTCGAGCACGCTGAGCTCGTTCTGCGTCGGGTCGACACGCCGAAAAGCGACGCTGATCGGATCGCCGGCATGCTTGTGCGCGTTGGTGACCAGCTCGTTCACGATCAGGCCGATCGACAGGACCTGTGCCTTGGACACCTCGACCTCGTCGCGGCTCTCCAGCCGGATCTCGCTGCCGACGCTGCTCGACAGTTCCACGCAGAGGGTGCGGAGATGGTCGAGGATCGGTACGCGGTCGGTCGTGCCGATCGTGGTGAAGGTGCGATGGACGCGCGCCACCGCCAGCACGCGATTGGCTGCCGCGCGCAACTGCTGCGCCGTCTCGGGCAGCACGGCGGCGCGGCTCTGCAACTGCAGCAGGCTGGCCACGAACTGCAGGCTGTTCATCGCCCGGTGATCGACCTCGCTGCTGGTCATCTCGGCCTGCGCCAGCGCGCGGCGCGCGGCGAGCCGCATCGCCAGCATGTCGGTCACCACGCCGCCCAGCGCGCGCAGGCGGCGCAACTGTTGCTCGTCGACGCGGCGCGAGCGCCGGTCGATCACGCACAGCGTGCCGATCTCGTGCCCGTCCGCGCAGTGCAGCGGCACGCCGGCATGGAAGCCGTTGGCGAACTGGGCGCGCAGCCACGGCGTCATGACCGGCGCGGCCGGGTCGGCGCCGCGGACGGCCTGCGTCGCGTCGAGCCCGTAATGCGACTTGAAATAGACATGGTCGGTGCCGATGAAGCCCAGCACCGCGATCGGGGCGCTGAAGATGTCGGCGGCCAGTGCGGTGATGTGGTCGAAGGCGGGCTCCGGCGGCGTGTCGAGGATGCCGTAGCGCTCGACCGCCGCGAGCCGTGCGGCCTCGATCCCGGAGCGGAGCGCCGGGTCGGAGGAACGGTCGTGTGACGTTGAGCCCAGCGTGGGCGTTACGAGATGCAGCATGGAATGCGCCCCCCGGCGAGCATCGCGGGATAAGGTCCCCTGTCACGATACAGCACCAAGCTAGGTCCTGCGGTGCATCGAGTCTGTCCAATAGTGACCACGGGGACAAACGCCGCACCCGTTCATCGCAACGTCTACTCCTCCAACAGCACCGAGAGCAGCGAGCTGTGGACTTGCAGATGGCCGTTGTATTCGATGAAGCCCAGCTTCCTGAACTTGTTCATGAAATGGCTGACGCGCGGACGCGTCGTGCCGATGATCTCGGCCAGCGTCTCCTGGCTGATCTTCGTCGCGATCGGCTGCGGCCCGCCGTCCTTGCCGAAGTTCGCCAGCAGCAGCAGCGTGCGCGCCAGCCGCTTCTCGCTGGAATTGAACAGCTGGTCGACCAGGTCCTCCTCGACCCGGCTGTTGCGCGTCAGCAGGTGCTTCATGAACAGTTCGCCGAACGTCGGCTCCTCGTGCAGCACGCGCATCATCTCGGTCTTGCCGACGCGCATGACCTCGCAATCGACCATCGCCTTGGCGGTCGCGAGGCGCAGCGGCTGGCCGATCAGGCAGCCTTCGCCGAAGAACTCGCCGGGGCCCATGATCCCGACCACGGCTTCCTTGCCCTGTTTCGAGGTGACGACCATCTTCACGCGGCCGCGCATGACGTAGAACACCGCGTCCGCCGGCATGGACTGGCGGTAGATCACGCCGTTCCTGCCGTGCTCCGCCACCGTGCGGCCGCGGCTCACCGTGGCCAGGAAGGCCTTGGGATCGAAGCTGGGCGTTGCTTTCCTGGCCATGGAGTCTCCTTCGGCAGTGACCCCCGAGGCCGCAATGTAGTCTTCCAGACATAGCCTGTCCGATTAATCGCTGGCTATTGCAGGGCTGAATCCCCATCTTGCAGATACGCGCCGCACCGCGGCCCGATCAGGTCTGCACATGCAGACCGACTCATTTTCAGAACACCTACTCGGGGGCGAAACGCCATGTCCGCTAAGGAAGTCCGCTTCGGCGGCGACGCGCGCGCGCGCATGATGCGCGGGGTCGACATGCTGGCCGATTCCGTGAAGGTCACGCTCGGTCCCAAGGGCCGCAACGTCGTGCTGGCCAAATCCTACGGCGCGCCGCGCATCACCAAGGACGGCGTCACCGTCGCGCGCGAGATCGATCTCTCCGACCGGTTCGAGAACATGGGCGCTCAGCTCGTGCGCGAAGTCGCGACCCGGACCTCCGACACCGCCGGCGACGGCACCACCACCGCCACCGTGCTCGCCCAGGCGATCGCCCGCGAGGGCGCCAAGTCGGTCGCCGCCGGCATGAACCCGCTCGACCTCAAGCGCGGCATCGACCTCGCCACCGGCTGGGTGATCGAGGAGCTGAAGCGCCGCGCCCGCAAGGTCTCGACCAGCGAGGAGATCGCCCAGGTCGGCACCGTGTCGGCCAACGGCGAAAAGGCGATCGGCAAGATGATCGCCGACGCCATGAAGAGGGTCGGCAACGAGGGCGTCATCACCATCGAGGAGGCGACCACCCTCGAATCCGAGCTGGAGGTCGTCGAGGGCATGCAGTTCGACCGCGGCTTCCTGTCGCCGTACTTCGTGACCAACGCCGCGAAGATGAACTGCGAGCTGGAGAACCCCTACATCCTGATCCACGACAAGAAGCTCTCGGGCCTCTCGACCTTGCTGCCGCTGCTCGAACTGGTGGCGCAATCGGGCAAGCCGCTGCTGATCATCGCGGAGGATGTCGACGCCGAGGTGCTGGCCACGCTGGTCGTCAACAAGCTGCGGGGCGGCCTCAAGGTCGCGGCCGTCAAGGCGCCGGGCTTCGGCGACCGCCGCAAGGACATGATGGGCGACATCGCCATCCTCACGGCGGCGCAGGAGATTTCCGAGGATCTCGGCACCAAGCTCGAGGGCGTGACGCTCGAGATGCTGGGCACCGCCAAGCGCGTCGTCATCGACAAGGACAACACCACCATCATCGACGGCGCCGGCAACAAGAAGGCCATCGAGGCGCGCGTGAAGCAGATCCGCGCCCAGGTCGAGAAGGTCGAGTCCGACTACGACCGCGAGAAGCTGCAGGAGCGCCTGGCCAAGCTCGCGGGCGGCGTCGCCATCATCAAGGTGGGCGGTGGTTCGGAGTTCGCGGTCAAGGAGAAGAAGGACCGCGTCGAGGACGCGATGCACGCGACCAAGGCGGCGGTCGAGGAGGGCGTGGTCGCCGGTGGCGGCGCGGCGCTGCTCTACGCCACGCGCGTGCTCAAGGACTGCCGCGGCGCCAACCCCGACCAGCAGGTCGGCGTCGAGATCGTGCGCCGGGCGCTGCAGGCGCCGGTGCGCCAGATCGCGCAGAACGCCGGACATGACGGCGCCGTGGTGGCCGGGCACATGCTGGAGCAGAAGGATGCCAATTTCGGCTTCGATGCCCAGAAGGGCGAGTATGGCGACATGATCAAGGCCGGCATCATCGATCCGGTGAAGATCGTGCGCACCGCCCTGCAGGGCGCGGCTTCGGTCGCGGGCCTGATCGTCACCACCGAGGCAATGATCGCCGAACTGCCCGGCGAGGGCGGCGGCATGCCGGGTGGCATGGGTGGCGGCGGCATGGGCGGCATGGGCTTCTAGCGCGGGACCTCGTCCGGTCGGACCCGACCGGACGAGGTCCAGGCAAGAACGTCCGTCGTCCTGCGCGCAGCGAAGCGAAGCATAGTCGACGGACGACGGTGATACCTGCCGATCCCGAACTCACATCGCTGCGGTGCGCCCGCGCGATCCGGGAAACCCCAACCGAGAGGTCCCGTGACCCTGCGTCCGGAATATTCGCTCGGCCATTCGGCCTACAACGACTTCCTGTTCGGCTCGCTGGGCCCGGGCGAAGGCGGGACGGAGATCACCGTCCTGTCCGCCCTGTCGCGGCTCGGCATCGATCCGTGGCAGGAGGCCGAGCGTCTCGCGGCGCTGCCGCGCGAGGCCGCGGCGCAGGTGCTGTCCGACACCATCGCGCGCCTGCCGGCCGGCACCTGCGGCGCGTCGCCGGACTCGGCAGCCTCGATCGCCGCGCGGCTGGTCGCGCTGCTGCCGTCGGGCGTCGTCGCCGCTGTCCCGCAGACCGAGGAGGCGCGCGTGGCCTCGCTTGCCGCGGCCAAGTCGGGCCGCACGGCCCAGGCCGCTTCGGCCGCGAAGCCGTCGGTCGAGGCAAAAGCGCCGGCCGCGAAGACCGGCCTGACCTTCTGGCTGATGTGGGCCGCGCTGGGGCTCGCCTTCTATTTCCTGATCGTCACCCTGACGCCCAGCAACAGGTTCGATACCTACGAGCCCTGGACGCCGCCCCGCACCACGACGGAGTGAGGCGCGGCGCGGCCGACAAACGGTGCCGGCTCAGCCCGGCCGTCGATGTTGCAGGAAGAAGCGCATGAACTCGGCGCTGGCATCGGGACCCGATGGGGCAGTGAAGGATCCGTCCACGCTGCCGCCGGACCAGGCGTGACCGATCCCCTCCAGCACCCAGTGTTCGCCGATCGATCGATCCCGCGCGTCGTACCGGACGGTGCGCGTGAAGGCGACGCCGTGCGCGGAGTGCCCGCGCGAGATGTCCGTCCGCCCGCCCGCTGCGCCGAATGCCTGTTCGCTGGCCTGGTCACCGTTGACGGGATTGACGGTGGTATCGCGACCGCCATGGAAGACGATGGTCGGCACGATCCGTTCGTTGCGCGCAAGCGTGGGTGCGGCCGGGGCGCCGTGGCGCATGGCGGAGAAGGCGCCCGGAATGTCGCGCGCGGCGCCGCAGGCCAGGCCCGAATGAATGCCGACCGCGGCATAGAGATCGGGATAGGTGGCGCCCATGATCGCCGCCGCCGCGCCGCCGGCCGACAGGCCCGCCACGTAGATGCGCGACGGGTCGACGGCATGGTCGAGCACGATCTGTCGCGTGAGGTCGGCGATCAGGCGGGGCTCGCCTTCGTCCCGGCCCTGGTCGCGGGCGCTGAACCAGTTCCAGCACTTGTTGGGATTCGCCGACTTGGGCTGCTCCGGATAGGCGACGAGGATATTGTTCGCCTCGGCGAGCTCGTTCATGCCCGTGCCCGTCGCGAAATCCTCCGGCGACTGCGAGCAGCCGTGCAGCATGACGAGCAGCGGCACCGGCTGCCCGCGATGGCCGGCGGGGACGTAGAGCCTGAAGCGGCGCCCGCCTCCCGCGCTCCGCACAAGGTGATAGTCGAACGACGGCGCGGCTTGCGGCGTGGGCGGGACGAGGGCGATCGTGGGTGCGCGCGGGGAAGCCGCAAACAGGTCGACGAACGGAAACAGCATCTGCGGGAACAGCATCGGGGTACTCGCTTTACGCTTTTGGAAAGAACTCTTCGAAGAAGGCGTGTCCCCGAACAGACATGATCGACTGTAACTGTCCCGACGGCGATCGAGTTGCCACGCCGGTGAGGTCTTTTAGCGCATCGGCCCGTCGCGCGCGCCGTGGATGAAAGTCGAAGGGGCGCGGGCGCACAAAGAACTGGCCGTGCGCGTCCCTCGTCACCATGTACGATGGGTGCGGCCCGCGATCGCGCTCCCATTCGTCTGATCTGTTGCATGCTCCGGTGAGGGCCGTCGCCCGGCTCCTTGGCGTTCGCAATCCCAAGGAGTCCCATGACCGTCCGTCCCGACTATTCCCTGAGCCGCGCGCGCTACACGCACTTTCTCTTCACCGTGGTCGGCACCGAGACGCACGAGGCCAGCAATCGCGGCGAGGACATCACCGTCCTGACGGCGCTGTCTCGGGTGGGCGTCGATCCGTGGCAGGAAGCGGCTCGCCTGGCGCGGCTGCCGCGCGGCGACGCGGCGCGCTCGCTGGCCGACACCTTCACGAATCTGCCGGATACGCACTGGGCCGAAGGCGATGCCCAGGGCACCGCGCATCGCATGATCGAGACGCTGCCGCAGCCTGTGCCCCGCGCGCCGGCGACGCTCGGCGTCTGGATCTTCCTGACCTGGCGCTTCTGGGCCGCGGTGGCATTGGCGCTGGCAATGGTCGCGCTTAACGCCTTCGCCGAGAATCTCGGGCCGCTGATCTGATCGTCGGCGATCGGACGGAGTTTTAATCTTCTCCGTCTGCCGGCAGATGAGCAACGTCGCTGTGCGGGGCACGTAGAAGCGCATGTCCCATGAATCGTCAAAGCAAGTGAAAGCCAATAGGGCCATGGCGGAACGCGCCCGGCGCCTCTCTCAGGTCGTGCCCGACGCCGATCGCGCGAAGCTGCTGGAACTGGCGGCCGAGAAGGAAGGCGAGGCCGACGCGCTGGAGCGCAACGGCGACGCTTGAGACGGGCCGGCAGGCCGTCCGTCCTAGCCTGCGACGCGTGCGCGGGTGTGCTGCTTCACCAGGTCGTCGCCCCGCCGCGTGCGGATGGGCATGCGCGACAGTCCGTTGCGCTCGATCAGTCCGAGGGAGCGCAACCGGATCTCGATCTCGGTGGATGGGCGTCGCTGCCCCATGGTGCCATCGATCGCCAGCAGGCCGGCGAACTCGTCGGGGCTGAGATCGTGACCGCTCACTAGACGGGCGGTGTCCGCAGCAGGGCGTAGGAGACGATCAGCACGGCGAGAATCACCGGCAGCAGGAAGGGCGGATCATACCAATGGTTCATGCGTGCTCCTCCGGGAGGCGGGAGCACTGTCATCTCTCAGCCATCGCAAGCCAGGTGGTCGCGGGCGATGGTGACCCTAGTTACACGCTGGGCTTCGCCGTGTCGATGAAGGGCAACCACCGACGACGGTATTCTCGCGAACGCAGCGAGGGATCTTCCGCGAAGGCTGGATGATTACGTCACGAGCAGGCCGTTGCCGGCGGTGCTGGTGAAGTCGAGCTGGACGACGAGGTCGTTGAAGTCGCGGTCGCCGCCGCCGTGCAGGTCTTCCCAACCCCATGTGTTGGCGCCGTAGTTCCAGAGGTGAGAGACGTGCTCGCCGCCGACCACCTCGTTGGCCCGGCTGAACGCCCAGAACGTGTTGCCGTTTGTGACGTTGGTGAGCTGCATGGCGATCAGGTCGCCGGCATCGACGCCGGTGATCTCGACCTGGTTGTAGTTGCCGTTACCGGGACCGGCGATCACGGAGCCGCCGCCCTGGACGCTGTAGGCGGCCGCCGCGGCGAGGGCGGCGTAGCCCGCCTGGTCGGGCGCCACGCCGCCGATCGTGCCGTTATAGTCGTCGACCTTGTAGAGCATCAGCGAGAGATCGGCGCCCGCCACCTGGCGCATGCGCACCACGACGTTCGCGTCATCGGCATGGTTGGCGGTCTCTGCGACGGCTACTGCTTGTGCAATCCGCACCGAGTTGCCGCCATCCGAGTAGAAATCGGCAAAGCCGAACGAGGCGCTCATGCCGGCCTGGGCAGCGACCGCGGAGTTGCCGTTGAACTCGACCGACACGCTGACGCCATCGGCGACGATCGCCTGGGTCAGGGTGCCCTGGGTCTGGCCGTCGAACAGGGCCAGCAGGGCGGAGTCGAAGTCGGTGTTGCTCTGCAATGATTGCTGCGCGAGCTGGCTGGTCCAGGCGTAAGACGCGTGCGCCGCGCTGCTGGCGTCGGTGGTGTTCGCGCCGGTGTCGACGGTCACGGTCGCGTCGGCCGTCGCGGTGGTCTGCAGCAGCAGGGTCTGGGCGGTACCGCTGGTCCATCCGGCGGCGCCATTGGAATCGATCACGTCGGGCACCAGCGTGCTGACGCCTGGAACATCGGCGCTATAGAACGTCTGCGAATGCGCGATAGTGCTGATCGCCCGTGCCAGGAAAAGGCCGTCGGGTGACCCGAGGCCGCTCGCCAGATCGTACCCCACGTCCGCCTCGTAGCCGGAGCCGGTCGGGTTCATGCCGCCATAGTCCGCGCCACGGTAGCTGAAGCTCGACGTGTTGTTGCCGACCTGCACGTCCTTGAAAGAGGCAGGCGCGATGACCGACGCCATGTAAAGCAGGTCGGTCATGTAGCCCAGGTTGTTGCTCAGCCCCTGGTCGTGAAGGACGTAGTTGATCTGCGTGATCAGGCCAGCCCAGAACGGCGTCGCCGCACTGGTCCCGCCCATGCCGGCGACGCCGTCCATGCCTGCGTTTGGAACGTAGTAGAACAGATTGCCGCCGGCATTCGCCGAGACGTCGGGCAGGGCGCGTCCGGTGAGGTTGAGATTGCTGTAGGAGGGCGAACTCAAACCGAAGGCGACCTGGTAATCGGGCGTGCCTTGCGATTGATCGACGCCGCCAGCGCCGGCGTTATTGACATTGTAGGAATGGCCGCTCGGTCCGTTACCACCCTCGAACGTGTTGCCGGCCACGGTCTCGTATTCATTCCACACCGTTTCAATGAACCAGTCGGTGGCGGCGGCCGTTCCCGGCATATGGCGCAGTCCGCCGGCCAGGAGCATCCAGATCGTGCCGGGATCGAGTGCCATCGCCAGCGTGTAGATGGCCGTGAAGTTCGCGTTGGTGCCGTTCAGCGTCGGGTCGAGCGAGGCCTGATCAAAATTTGAAAGCGACGTCCCGCCAACCAGGATGTTGTAGGGGCTGGTGACGTTGTTGACGACGTTCGCCAGGCCGTTGCCGATCATGGCGCCCGACCCGCCGTCGCCGTTCGCGACCAGCACCGTCTGGTTCATCAGCGCGGCATCGATGAAGAGTTGCATGTACGCCTGATAAAAGGGCGACAAGGGCGACAGGCCCTGGATGTCGGTATCCGAGCTCGAGATGACCGGTGCAGCTCCCACTGTCTCGGTGTCGGCATAGTTGGAGGCGGTAGCCCAGATCGCGGCCTGAAAGGCCGTAAAGACGGTCGAATTGGAGTTGGCGTTGGCACCGTTCCCTCGTCCCGATCCGTTGTAGAGGGCGAGATCGCTGTTCGGGTTGATTGCGGAGGCGACGCCGACATCCAGAGAGCGTTCGCTCGAAGCCTCGACCTGACCATTGGCCCCCTGCACGAAGATGCCGCCGGTGCCCTGCGTGCCAACCGTGTCCAGGTACTGCGTCAGCAGGGTCTCAAACGTGGAGCCGCCCGGGTCGCTGCTGGAGACGTAACTTCCCTGGGCCGGCTCGATCAGGCCGATCATCCCTGTCTGGTAGGTCGAGCCGTCGAGAGGGAAGTTGTAGGACCTGGCTACGGACTGAGGTGCCAGCGGCGGAATGTCCGCCGAATTGCCGGCGCTTTGTGGGCCAACCAGGAGGGTCTCGGTGGCGCCGCCCGCCATGTCCATGGGGCCCGGCCGCGCCTCCATGTCGACCCACAAGCCCGCGATCGTGAATTCGCTGGGCAGCGAGAGCCCGCCCTCCCAGTACAACATCTCGTACCCTTGCCCGGTCGCGGGCGTGTACATCAGCGTGCTGTCGGGACCGAACAGGGCCTGCCATTCGGCCTGGGTGTTGATCTCGACCCAGATCGTGCGCGATTCCGCTGTGCTGACATAGTTGCTGTTGCTGGCGTCGAGTACCGTGAGCCCGAGCGTGCTCGTCAGGTAGTCCTGTGCGGCGCTGTAGGTCGCGACGTCCGTGCCGTAGGTCGTCCACAGTGAGTCGGTGGCGTTCAGGCTGTCGATGGTCGCCTGCCGACTGCCCCAGTCTCCGGCCAACATTGTGGTCGGATCGTTGGCGCGCTCGAGGACCAGCGCCACGTTGATGCCCGCCGGCGCGCCGTTGGGAAAAGCACCCGTATTCGTGATGTCGAAGGCTTCGGCGGCGGTAAAGGTCTGGTCGGTGATGCCGTAACCGGTGAAGTCAATGAAGGTCGAGTTGAGAATCGGGTTGTACGTCGTCGGCATCGTTATGCTCTCGGCGAAGGGAAGACGCGGACGGGAGTATGCCCGCCGGCATTCTCAGCGCCAAGCCTCGCAACGAAGCGCCCCTGGCCGCGTTCTGCCGGTCCAACAAAGCAGGAGGCGTGTCGTGGGGTTGCTCGACGTCTTGACGGGAATGCGCAACGGTCCGCGCGGCGGCGGGCGCGGCATGTCGCCGATCACCATGGCCCTGCTGGGCCTGCTTGCCTACAAGGCGGTCAAGGGTTTCAGCGCCAGCAAGCCCGCGGGGCCGGGCATGGCGCCGGCCGGCGGCGGGCTGGGCGATATCCTCAAGGATGCGTTCGGCAATGCCGGCCAGGGCGGACTCGGTTCGATCCTCAACGGCGGGCTGGGCGATCTGCTCAAGCAGTTCCAGGGCGCGGGCAAGTCGGAGGTCGCCGATTCGTGGGTCGGCCGCGACGAGAACAAGCCGATCGGTCCGGGTGATCTCAGCCGCATCCTGACGCCCGAGCAGATCGAGTTCCTGAGCGAACGCACGGGGCTCACGCGCGAGCAACTGCTCGCCGGCCTCGCGGCGCAACTGCCGGCGGCGGTCGACGAGCTGACGCCGCAGGGCCGCCTGCCGGCGCCCGACGAGTTCGACCGTCCCGCCGGCAAGACCGCCTGAGGGGGGGCTGCCATGGGCATTCTCTGGATCGTCGTCATCGGCTTCGTCGCGGGCATCGTCGCCCGTCTCGTCTCGCCCGTTCCCAACAAGCCGGCGGGTTTCCTGCTGACCACCCTGCTGGGTATCGCCGGCGCCTTCGTCGCGACCTTCCTCGGTCAGGCCGTGGGCTGGTATCGCGCCGAGCAGGGCGCAGGCTTCATTGCCGCAACGCTCGGGGCGCTGCTTGTCCTGTTCATCTGGAACCGCTTCGCGGTGCGTCGTCCGGCGCGCTGAGTCCGCTTCTCAGTCCGGTTCGACCGGATCAAGTGCGGGCTCGCGGTCGTAGAAATGGATCTGCATGCGAAGCCTGGACAGCGGCTCGACGCGATGGGTCTGCTGGGGTTGCACAAGGCCCGGCCGATCGGGCGTGAGGATCGTCTCGGTGCCGCTTTCGGCGAGAACGAACTTCAATTCGCCCTCGAGCACGCGGATCACGCCCCACACGCCGTCCTTGGTGCGATGCTCCCGCTTCAGCGCCTCGGGCAGCGTCGTCTCGTCGAAGACGGGAGTCGAGCGGTAGGGCGCGATCATGCCGCCAGCCTGATCTCGTCGGCATGCTCGGGGTAGGGCGCCGCCGCCGTCGCGGCGGGGCGGCCGGCCAGCACGTCGGCGAAGCCGTGGTTGACGTCGCGGTGATGGGCCTCGTCGGCCCGCACGACCAGCACCACGTCGCGCAGGGTGGCGTCGTCCGGCAGCTTCCAGTAGTGCCGCGCGATGGCCGGCGCCGGAACGTTGGCTGCGCGGCCCTCGTCCAGTTCGGCGAGGAAGTGCGTGTAGCTCATCACCGCCTCCTCCTCGAAGTAACCGACGACGCGGTGCGCCGTGCGCGCGCTCACCAGATAAAGCGTGAAGAAGGCGAGGTAGAACACCCATTGCACGCCCAGGATCACGCAACGCTCGAACAGCGTGGGCTTCGCCACCTCGATGAAGGTCATGAGGTGCATACGCTCGTTCTCGGCCTCTTCCATGAGCGTGCGGATCCAGCCCTGGTCGTCGCACATGTTCCTGAGGCAGCGCAGGTGGGTGAGGGTCGCGCCGACCATGCCCGGCACGGCCGCCACGGTCTCCAGCACGATGGCACGATGGCCGTAGCGCTTCGCGAAGAAGGTGTCGGCGCAGAAGCGCAGGGTCTTGGTGAAGCCGTAGGCCAGCCGGTCGCCGAAGCCGCGCGCCTTGTGGTGCATGCCGAGATCGACTTCGGGAATCTGGACGGGGTTCCGGGCGGCGATGGTCATGACACTCTCCTTGCTCAGCGTATGTTCGCGAGCGCCCGGCTTCCGAGCGCCAGTTTGAAGTTCTCGGCGATGCGGCCGGCCTTCGCCTGCATCGAGACCGCGACCGCGGGCGGCATCTCCGCCTCGGTGGCCTCGCACCAGAGCGAAAGCCAGCGGTCGAACATCGCCGGCGTGATCCGGTCGCGGTGCCGCAGGTGCGCGGCCATCGGCATGCCCTTGTAGCGGCCGCTGCCCAGCATCAGGGACGACCAGAAGGCGGCGAGTTTGCCGAGATGATCGGGCCAGTCGTGGATGGCGTCGTTGAACAGCGGGCCGATCAGATCGTCGGCGCGGACCGCGGCGTAGAAGCGATCCACGAGCCGGGCCAGGCCCGCTTCGTCCACGCCGTCGATCTCACCGTCCAGGCCGTCCATCGCCCGCTCCATTAATCATGTATCTTACGTACATGTATGGCAATCCGCTAAACATGTAAAGGCAATACATGTATTGTGAACGCCCGTTCTTCACCGTGTCGCAGGACCCGACCGATGCGCCTGACCCGCTACACCGACTACGCGCTGCGCGTGCTGACCTATCTCGGCGCCCAGCCCGATCGGGTCTGCTCGATCGCCGAGATCGCGCGCGCCTACGGAATCTCGCAGAACCATCTGATGAAGGTGGCGCACGATCTTGGGAAGGCAGGCTACATCGAGGGCGTGCGCGGCCGTGCGGGCGGCATCCGCCTCGCCCGGCCGGCCGACCGCATCGGCATCGGCGCCGTGGTCCGCCAGACCGAGGAGGGATTCGAGCTGGTCGAGTGCGGCGCCTGCGCGATCGCCCCGGCCTGCGAACTGACCGGCGTGCTGGACGAGGCGCTCGCCGCCTTCATGGCGGTGCTCGACCGCTACACATTGAGTGACCTCGTGAAGCGCCCGGCGAAACTGATGCGGCTCCTTGCAGCGGAAGCCACTTGAATAGCCGCTACAATTGCGTAGCCTATGCCAAATGTTGCGTCGGAATAACGTCCTGCTGCTTTTCGGCACCCTGCTCCTTGCGGTCGCGGTGTTCCTGCGGCCGGACGCCGTCAGCGCGCAACCCTGCCATCCTCACATGCACGCCGCGAGCGAGGCGCCTCCCGCCGCGCCGCTGGCTGAGGCCGAGGCAACTTCGCCGGCCCTGCGCGCGCCGGCCCACGCGCACATGACACTCGTGTCGAACGCCTTCGACGATGCGCCCGCCGCTGCCGGCGAAGTCCAGCTACACGCCGCACCTTTCGTCTCGATGGCCGACTGGAGCTGTTGCGGCGCCGGTTGCAAGAACGCGCGATGCGTCGGCGGCAAGAGCGTGAGCGTTGCCACATTTTCCGTAGTGTCGGTCCCGGGCGGCGAGGCGCCACCGTTCGCCGTCGATGCCGGGCCTCTCGTCGGACGCACCCCGCAAGGGCCAAGGAAACCCCCCAGATCCTTCGTCTGAATCGTCCCGCGTGCGCCCGCGCACGCCCAGCGAATCACGATGAAGGATCACAATCATGTCTATCTCTTCAGCCGTCGCGCTTGCGGCGGCCCTGTCGCCGCATCCTCGTCCTGCGGAGCGGTGAGCCATGCCTCTTCACTGGACCATCGATTCACAGAAAGCCCTGTTCCACGTGATAGCTGAGGGATTCGTCGACAAGGCCGACGCGGACCGGATGATCGACGTCATGGTCGCCTCGGACATCCTGCATTACCGCAAGCTGTTCGACGGCAGTGCCGGCGACACCCGGTTGAGCCCGATGGATGTCTTCACCATCGGCGTACGCCTGCGCGAATTGCATGCGACCGGCCCGATGGGCCCGCTGGCGGTCGTCTTGCCCGAAGACAAGTACGTGCTGCTGTCGCGCGTGCTGGGCATGCTGGCCGTCGCGAAACGCCCGATGAGGATCTTCAACGATCCCGCGAAGGCACGCGCATGGATGGAATCCGCCGCCATCCGCGCGAGCACGCCCGTGCCAGTGTCCGTCGTGGACGAGGGCGCCTCGCGCGAGAGTGACGAGGGCACCGGCCACCCGGAGGAGCGCCCGTCGCCATCGTGACACGCGCGCTCCGGGATCGCCGGTCGCCGGCGTTATGGAGTCAATCGAGGCTGGGAGTGGCTCGCCCGCTTTCGGCGTCGCGCCACTGCGAGGGGGCGCTGCCCGCACGGCTTCGAAAGGCGCGGGTGAACGCGGCAGCGTCGCTGTAGGAGAGCAGCGACGCGATGTCCCGCACCGGGAGGTCGGTGGCGGCGAGCAGTTGTCGTGCCACCTGGAGCTTGACCCGTTGCAGCTCGAAGCGCGCGGTTGTGCCGAAGACTGCCAGATGGCGGTTGAGCGAACGGTGGCTGAAGCCGGCCAGCCGTGCCAGTCGTTCCACGCTGGCATCGCCGATGAGGATCGCCGTCACGCACGCGCGACGGACCCGCAATGGCAGATCGACCGGATGAGCCTTGGCCATCTCCACCAGCGCCTCGACGCGCGGACCGCTGCGCTCGCGCACCGGCCGGGACAGCCAGCGCCGCTCGAAGACCAGCGCATTGTAGTCGGCGTCGAAGCGCACCGGCGCCCGGAAGATGCGTCGGTAGTGCTGCGGATTGGCCGGAGCGCGGCGGGCGAGCTGCACTTCCCGCGGCCGCCAGCCGGGACCGCAGAGTTCCCGTACGAGATTGTGGCACGCCATCATCGTGAGATCGGCGACCTCCGCGCCACCCGTCGCCAGTTCCCCCAGGGGCACCGTGCCGAAGATGGCCGTGTCGCCGGCGGTGGAGAGGTTCGGCACGGTGGCCCGGTCGTGCAGGTGGAGCGCCAGGAGCAGCCCGCGCAGCGCCGCGCCCGCGGTCAGGGCCTGCCGCGCCAGCGATCCGATCGCGCCGAGAGTCTCCAGTCCGATGGGGGCGCCCACGAGAAGGCCGAGATGGGGGCAGGCCGTGCGCTGCGCACAGGCGGCCAGCAGCCGGCCTCCGACCTCGATCGAAACCGCTGTTTCGGGACTGTCCACGAGATCGGCCGGCAGCCCCAGCTCCGTGCAGATGTCTTCGAAGGAGTGGCCGAAGTCCGCCACGACCCGCGGCAGGGCGCCGAGCGGCGCCGCGCGCAGCATGCCTTCCTGCAGGATGGGAAAGCCGGTGAGATCGTTGATCATGGGTCTTTGCCCGTCAGCCCGTCGCCTGCCGCCTCCGCGAGGCTTTATTGCAGCGGTGGCGCAAAAGGACAAGTCTCCGGAGGAGGCGAGCGGATAGTCTTGGCGGCCCTTGGAAAGGACCGATGATGGCGAGAAAGTTCGACATTTTGCGTGCGTTGTTCGCAGGTGCCGCGCTGGCAACCGCGGTGGCTTCTGCCCCTACCTCGCACGCCATCGCGCAAACCGCAGCTGCGCCGCCGCCATCAACCGCCTTGACGGGGCCCTGCGAGGTCCGGGCGCTGAATTGGCGCGGCAGGGCCTTCTACGAAGTCCTGTTCATGAACCGCGTTCCCGGCGGGCCGGCCGGGAGCGGCAATTACTTCAACTCGATCGGGAGCCCGCTCGAAGCGCCCGGCGATGTGACGGATGCGCGCTTCCGGGAACTGAACGCCGATGCGCTGCGGCGTGAGTATGGCGGCGACGGGGTCTTCTTCAACGGGCCGCGGCGTTTCGTGGCGAACGGCGTCACCGGCATTGCCTACAACAACTGCGCGCCGCGGGTGATGAACTCGATCACCTTCTATCTGTATGGCACCTTCGAAGTTCCCAATCTGGAGGCGTTCGTTACCACCGCGCCGCCGGCCTATCGGCCGCTGGTTTCCAAGCGCACCAATACCTTCATATTCAATGCCGGCGAGAAGGTGCACGAGCTGATCACGCCCGAGGGCGAGGTCTACACGATGTTCAGCCTCTCCCTGAAAGTGGACCCCCAAAACTCCATCGAGAGGCTGGCAACCCTTGGGGAGCGCCTGACCTTGCCGGCGGGATGGCGGTACCGGGTCCGAACGCTGGACCGGGAACTGACCCTGTCGTCCAGCTACGACGCCAACCCGCCCAACACCATTGTTCTCGACCAGTTCGAGGGCAACTACCAGCACAACCCCGGCCAGCGATAGTGGCCTGCGTGTCGCGCGGCCGACCAAGGCGACGAGGGAAGAGCTGAAGAAGAAGCGCGACTGACGTGGCGCCCCCAAAAAATACCCGCGCCGCGTCGCCTCGATGAGGCGGGCGGGCGGGGCTGTGTCCGACGAGTCGTCGCGGCTGCTACATGCATTGCGCCTGGAGGTTCATGGCCGTCTCGAGGCTCTTCATGACCTTGGGCGTCATCTCCGGCGAGGCGGGCGTGCCACCCTTGGCCATCACGGCGTTCGTCGTGGTCATTGCCTGGATCACGTCGCCGCGATCGGCCCCGGTGACCTTGCCCGACATACACGTGCAGATCTTGTCGGACTCCGGGCCCGGCGTGCCGATCTTGCACTGAGCCATGAAATCGTCGCCTGCCGCGGTCGCGATGAAGCCGGCCGACAGTGCAAGGGCGACCGCGACGGCGCGGAAGCCTGTTCCCAAAATACGCATTGATTGTCCCGTGATGGCCGGTGCCGGAGGCGGCGCCGCGCGCCGTGACCTGCTCACAGGCCGCGCGCCGGCTCAAGCGGGAAAGGCGGCGTCAGGCCACGAACCGGTCCCGCACGTGCCCTTCCGCGCGGGGTGTGACTATTTCCCGCGACGTCGCGGGCGCGCGCCACCTGCCGTTGTCGATCTCGGCGATCTGCCGCGCCATCTCGCGCGAGACGATGCGCGAGAAGGGACCGAGATGGAGGTAGAAGGCGGCCATCGTGCCGACCGCCTGCAGCGCGCCGGGATTGGCGCGTTGGCAGTCGAGCAACGCCTTGACGTAGTATCCTATCAGCAGCGGCTGGCGTCGCATCACTGCACGCAGGAGACGGTAGAGCGCGGCCCAGTCGCCGCGCGCGAGGCCCAGCACGCGCCGGGGCGGCTTCGCACCCGGCACCGGCTTTCTCGCCGGCCAGAAGCAGTCGAGCTGGCGCGCCGCGCGGCTGACCCGCCCGAAGAAGGCGCTCGGACTGTAGATGCGATCGATCACGCTCTTGTAGTCGGCCAGCACGTCGCGCCGCTGCCGCAGCGTCTCGAAGTTGAGCCCCAGAAGGCACTGGTCGCCGCCTTCGCGCAGCTTCTTCTGGCTCCAGTCCTCGGGGAACATGCGGTTCTCGCGCTCGAGCCGCCGCGTGAGCTGCGTGTTCGGCAGCGCGGTCAGCAGCCCCGCCATGCAGATCGCAATGCTGGCGTCCTCGATGCAGTCGACCATGCCGTCTGCGATGCTCGCCTTCTCGCTGTCGAAGCCCACGATGAATCCCGCGATCACGAACATGCCATGGCGATGGATCCGGGCGATGCTGTCGCCGAGCGCACGACGGGTATTCTGCTTCTTCTGCATCGCCATCAGCGTGTCGCCGTCGGGACTTTCGATGCCCACGAACACCACGAAGAAGCCGGCCTGGCGCATCAGCGCCAGCAGTGCCTCGTCGTCCGCAAGGTTCACGGAGGCCTCGGTCGAGAAGACGAACGGATAGTCGTGTTTCTTCTGCCATGCGATGAGCGCGGGCAGGAATTCCTTCACGGCCTTCTTGTTGCCGATGAAATTGTCGTCGACGAAGTCGACATGACCGCGATAGCCGCTGAGGCGGATGGCGTCGAGTTCGGCCAGCATCTGCGTCGCGGTCTTCACCCGCGGCCGGCGGCCATAGAGCTCGATGATGTCGCAGAACTCACAGGTGAAGGGGCAGCCGCGCGAGAACTGGACGGCGAGGTAGAGATAGTCGCCGCGCTTCAGCAGGTCATAGCGCGGCACCGGAGTCGTCGTGACGTCGGCCTTGAACTTCTCGGCGGTGAAGGTCCCGTGGCGCTCGCCGGCTTCCCATGCAGCGATGAAGTCGTGGATGACGGACTCGACCTCGCCGATCACGACGAAGTCCGCATTGGCGTAGTATTTCGGCTCCGAGGTGACGTCGGGCCCGCCCACGGCCACCGGCTTGCCGCTGGCCTGCGCCAGTGCGATCACATCCAGGCAATCCGGCCGTTGCACGATCATCCCGCCCGTCATGACGAGATCGGCCCAGGCGAGGTCCGCATCACTGACGGTGTCGATGTTCCGGTCGATCAGCCGGCACGTCCACTCGGGCGGCAGCATGGCCGCAACCGTCAACAGCCCGAGTGGGATCGCCGAATGGCGCGCGCCGCCTGCTTCGCAGGTCGCCTTGTTGTTCCAGAAGGTCGCCGCCGGAAACCGTGGCGCCAGAAGGAGAACGTTGCAGCGTTTCATGCGATCCGATCACCAGATCGGGCTGCCAATCGAGCGCGAGCCCATGACGCAGTCTCTCTACTCTATCGCCCTCAAGTGTGGCCGCAACAGGGCCGGCCGCGAGATCATGACGACCAACATCGCAGCGTGAACGGCGCGGGCTTTCCGGTCCGTTCCCGGACAGTCGTTCAACGGCTTGCGCCGTCTCAAGCCGGGGCCGGCATCTCCTTCAGCAGCTTGTCGAGCGTGATCGGATAGTCGCGCACGCGGACACCGGTGGCGTTGTGGATGGCGTTGGCGATGGCGGCGGCGACGCCGCAGATGCCGAGTTCACCCACGCCCTTGGCCTTCATCGGCGAGGACAGCGGATCGGTCTCGTCGAGGAAGATCACCTCCTGATGCGGGATGTCGGCATGGACCGGCACCTCGTAGCCCGCGAGGTCGTGGTTCACGAAGAAGCCGTGCCGCGTGTCGACCGCCAGCTCCTCCATCAGCGCCGCGCCCGCGCCCATGGTCATGGCGCCGATCACCTGGCTGCGTGCAGATTTTGGATTGAGGATGCGGCCGGCGGCGCAGACCGCCAGCATGCGCCGGATCCGCACCTCGGCCGTCGCGGCATCGACGCCGACCTCTACGAAATGCCCGCCGAAGGTCGAAAGCTGATACTTCTTGTCGAGACCGCCGAACTCGATCGTGTCCTCGGCCGCCAGCTCACCATCCCTGGCCGCCTCGACGAGGGCGATGCTTCTGTCACCCGAGCGGACCTTGCCGTCGGCGAACTCGGCGGCGGCGGCATTGAGGCCGAGCTTGCCTGTCACCGCGTCTCGCAGCTTGACGCAGGCGGCGTAGACGCCGGCGGTGGCGGAGTTGGCGCCGAACTGCCCGCCCGACCCCGCCGAGACGGGAAAGTTCGAATCGGCAAGCCGCACCACCACCCGGTGCAGCGGGACCCCCATCATCTCGGCCGCGGTCTGCGCGATGATCGTGTAGCTGCCGGTGCCGATGTCGGTCATGTCGGTCTCGACCGTGACGATGCCCTTGGCATCGAGCCGAACGCGCGCCGCCGACTTCACCACCGGCGCGCCGCGATAGGCAGCGGCCATGCCGAGGCCGACCAGCCAGCGCCCGTCGCGCACCTCGCCGGGCCGGGCCTTGCGCCGGGCCCAGCCGAATCGCTCGGCGCCGAGGCGCAGGCATTCGGTGAGCTGGCGCTGCGAGAACTTGCGCCCGGGGTGCTCGGGATCGACCTGCGTGTCGTTGCGGATTCGGAACTCGACCGGATCGTGGCCGAGCTTTCCGGCCATCTCGTCCATGGCGATCTCGAGCGCCATCATGCCCGGTGCCTCGCCGGGCGCGCGCATCGAATTGCCTTCGGGCAGGTCAAGTTCGGCCAGCCGCTGCCGCGTCAGGCGATTGGCGCCGGCATAGAGCAGCCGCGTCTGCATGATCGCGGTTTCCGGCTTGCCGCCGGGCAGATCGCCCGACCAGCTGTCATGGCCGATCGCCAGGAGGGCGCCGTCCGTGTTCGCTCCGAGCCGGATGCGCTGGATCGTGGCCGGCCGGTGGGTCGTGTTGTTGAACATCAGGGGCCGGTGCAGCGCCACCTTGACCGGCCGCCGCACCGCGCGTGCGCCCAGCGCCGCCAGCAGCGCATCGGCGCGCACCCATAGCTTGCCGCCGAAGCCGCCGCCGACATAGGGCGACATGAGGTGGACCTTGTCCTTCGCGATGCCCAACGTCTTGGCCACGTCGCCGACGCTCCAGGCCACCATCTGGTTCGAGGTCCAGAGCGATAGCCTGTCGCCCTGCCAAGCGGCGACGGTGGCGTGCGGCTCCATCATCGCGTGCGACTGGTCGGGCGTGGTGTAGGTGGCGTCGACCTGTACGGCTGCGGCGGCGAAGGCGGCGTCGAAATCGCCGACGCGGCTGTCGGCCGGCTCGTCGTCCTTGCCGGAGGGCTTGGCCAAGTCGCGCGCCGCGGCGAGATCGTAGGCCCCTTTGGTCGGAGCATACTCGATCTTCACCAGGGCGGCCGCGTCGCGTGCCTGTTCGAAGCTCTCGGCGACCACCAAGGCGACGGCTTGGTGGTAGTGCTCGATCTCGGGCCCGCCCAGCAGCGTCGCGGTGTTGTACTCGCCCTTGCCGAGCTTGCCGGCGGTCTCGGCCGTCACGATGGCCAGTACGCCCGGTGCCGCCTTCGCCGCGGTGAGGTCCATCGATGCAATCCGGCCTTTGGCGATGGCAGCACCGACGACATGGCCGTAGGCCGCGTTGGGCGCCGCATCGTGACGCTCATAGGCATAGTGCGCTGTCCCGGTGGTCTTGTAGCGACCGTCGATGCGATCGACCGGCTGGCCGACGACCGTGAGGCGGTCGATGGGATTGGCGGTGGCGGGCGTGTCGAACTTCATGGCTCAGCCTCTCGCGTCGGCCAACACGGACGCGAGCGCGCGCTCGGCCAGCGGCAGTTTGAATGCGTTGTGTTCGGTGGGCCTGGCTTCCGCGAACAGCTGGTCCGCGACCGCCTTGGCGCCCTTGGGCATCTCGGCGTCGGCGGCGTCGAGGCGCCACGGCTTGGGCGCCACGCCGCCCAGCGCCACGCGGCCGCTGCCGTCGGGCTGGACGATGGCGGCCACCGAGACCAGCGCAAAGGCGTAGGAGGCGCGGTCGCGCACCTTGCGATAATGCTGCGTGCCGCCAGCCGGCCCGGGCAGCGTCACCGCGGTGATCAACTCGCCGGCCTCCAGCACCGTCTCGACCTCGGGCGTGTCGCCGGGCTGGCGATGCAGCTCCGCGATCGGGATCGTGCGGGTGGCGCCCTGCGGCTTCACCGTCTCGACGCGGGCGTCGAGCGCGCGCATCGCCACCGCCATGTCGCTGGGATGTGTGGCGATGCAGGCCTCGCTGGCGCCGATCACGGCATGCTGGCGGTTGATGCCGCCGATCGCCGAGCAGCCACTGCCGGGTAGGCGTTTGTTGCACGCCATGTTGGTGTCGTAGAAGTAAGGACAGCGCGTGCGCTGGAGCAGGTTGCCCGCCGTCGTCGCCCGATTGCGCAACTGTCCCGACGCGCCGGCGAGCAGCGCGCGCGACAGGACGGCGTAGTCGCGCCGCACCCGCGCATCGGCCGCGAGATCGGTGTTGCGCACCAGCGCGCCGATCCTCAGCCCGCCCTCCGGCGTGGCTTCGATCCGGTCGAGCGCCAGCGCATTCACGTCGATCAGATGGGCCGGCGCCTCGATCTGCAGCTTCATCAGGTCGAGAAGGTTGGTGCCGCCGGCGATGAACTTCGCCCCGGGCCGGCGCGCCGCCGCTGCCGCGGCCTCGGCGGGGGAGTTCGCGCGCTCGTAGGTGAAGGGCTTCATGCCTTGCTCCCGGCGACTTCGGTGATCGCGTCGACGATGTTGGAATAGGCGCCACAGCGGCAGATGTTGCCGCTCATGCGCTCGCGCAGTTCGGCGCCGGTGAACTGCGGCCTGGCATTGAGGTCGGCGGTGACGTGGCTCGGGATGCCGGCCTCGATCTCTTCCAGGACGGAGACGGCGGAGCAGATCTGGCCCGGCGTGCAGTAGCCGCACTGGTATCCGTCATGCTTCACGAAGGCGGCCTGCATCGGATGCAGGTTGTCGGGTTGGCCGAGCCCCTCGACCGTGGTGATGGCGGCACCGGGATGCATGACGGCCAGGGTCAGGCAGGAGTTGATGCGGCGGCCGTCAAGCAGCACCGTGCAGGCGCCGCACTGGCCATGGTCGCAGCCCTTCTTCGTGCCGGTGAGGCGCAGCCTCTCGCGCAGCGCGTCGAGGAGTGTGGTGCGAGGGTCGAGCTCGAGGTCGTGGGGCTGGCCATTCACGGTGAAGGCGACCTTGAACGCCGTGACCTTCGCGCCCCTGCTCGGCGTATCGGCGGGCGGCGTGCCGCCGGGCGATTGCGCCCGAGCGCCTGGAACCGTGCCGATCGCCGCCGTGGTCGCGGCCACGGCGATCACGCTGCGGCGGCGCAACTCCTGTTGCGGGGGGCTTGCCATGGCTGGTTCTCCTTTTGAGGGGGCGCCGGCGATGGGTGGCGCTGCGTCTACCAAACGCAGGGCGTGAGGCGATCGTTGCCCGCAATTCGTGCCGCTTCGGCGCGTGCCACCTGCACGGACCGCGCTTCGGCATTTGACATGGCGCAAAGCGGGTGTCCCTCCGCAGGTCCACGTTGACAGGGCGCCATCCCGGAGGGACCCCGACATGCGAGCCAGCGAGATCATGACGACCAACATCGTCAGCGTGAACGTCAAGGACACGGTATTCGACGCTGCCGAGATGCTCCTCGGCGCGCGGGTCAGTGCCGCACCGGTGGTCGACGAAGAGGGGCATGTGCTCGGCATCGTGAGCGAGGCCGATCTCATCCATCGAGCGGAGATTGGGGCCGGGTCCCGCAAGTCTTGGCTTGCCCGCCTTCTGGAGACGAACGCCGGCGCCGCCCGCGAGTTCGTGGCGACGCATGCGCGCAATGTCGCCGACGTGATGACGCGCAACGTCGTCACCGCCTCCGCCGATGCGACCCTGGGCGAACTCGTGGCCCTGATCGAAAAGCACAAGGTGAAGCGTATCCCGGTGGTGCGCGACGGCGTGCTGGTGGGCATCGTCAGCAGAACCAACCTGCTCGAGGCGCTGCTTTCCCACGAACCCGGCGGTGCTGCGGCGGGCGCCGCGCCCGACGACAAGATGCTGCGCGAGGCGGTGTCCAAGGCCCTGGAGGGTCAACCCTGGTCGTCCCGCTGGCCGACCACCGTGGTGGTCAGCGACGGCGTGGTCCATCTCTGGGGCTTCGTCGAGGGAGACGCGGTGCGCCAGGCTTATCGGGTTGCCGCCGAGAACGTTCCCGGCGTCCGCCGCGTCAAAATCCACCTGCGGACGATGCCGGGCAGTGTGGGCATGGGCACCTGAGGCGCCAGTTGCCGGAGGGTCTACATCGAGTTCATGGAGCTGAGGTCGGCGATGGCCCCTGCGATCAGCCGGGTGCCGATGGCCATCAGCAGGATGTCGTTGGCGACGCGAACGTACTGGTAGCCTGCCGGAGCGGGAGCCAGTTGGCCGAGCAGGGTGCCGGGCAGCGGATAGAAAACGATGCTGGTCGGCAACGGCTGGCCGATGGCCCACAGCTTCTTCGCCTGACCCGGGGGCAGGCAGCCATTGTTCTTTTTTGCGAGCCCCGGCGGGCAGTTGCCTGCGGCGTATAGCGGTCGGTAGTAGCCGTATATCGCGCTTCGGTCGCCATCGGTCACGACGACGGCAGGAGCTGCGGCTTGCCCGGGCCCCTTGTCCTGACCCTGCCCGCGGCCCTGACCCGGGCCGTCTCCGCCCGGATTCTTTGGGCCGCCTTTGTCTGCCTTGTCGGCCTTGTCTGCCTTGTCGGCACCGCGGCCATGACCGGAATTCTGGGCCGCTGCGGGCAGCGCGAGCGAAGCGGCGCACAGAAGGGCCACCGCAAGGTTGATCGTCTTCATGTCACACGCTCCCAGTAAGCCGACATGTAGGAGCCCGTCCTCGCAATTGCTGTGACGGTCCTATTGGTCGGCAGCGAACCAACGCTGACCTTGGAGGAATGTTCCGGCCGAGAATGGTTTGCATGCGACGTCAAACACGGAAACCTTCCCGCGGCGAAGCCGTTTGATTTGCATCACATCCGGTCATTCGGCGCAGGGCTACGGTATGGCCCACGGAAGGAGCCACAATGCGTGCCTTGCCACAGATCGTGCGAACAGCCCTGGCGCCATTGGCGTTGACCATCGCGGTTGCCGGACCGGTTCTCGCGGAAGGCGCCGGGTGGACCGCGGAGCGTGATGTCGAGGCGCCCAGTTACGCCTATGTCGAACCGCGCAGGAGCGATCTCAACATCGATACGGTGGTGCTGGCCTGCGAGCCTGCCGACGATCGCCGCGTGCTGCAACTCCAACTCTATCTCGTGAACGATGGCCCTCTCATCCCGGCCAACGCGACGGCGAACCGCCTGAAGACCGATCCGCGCGCGGAAATCTCGATCGACGGCAAAGTCTTCCCGGTTGAATTGCTGTTCGCAGGCGACCACGTCGTGCTGGCCGACGAAACGGACAAGATGTTTCCGCGCCTGTCCGAGCGGCTCCTGGATGCCCTGGAAGAGGGCCGTCTGATGAGCCTGCGGTTCGATCTCGTCGCCGAGCCAGGTGGTCAGCCGGCCGCCTTTGACGGCGAGGCGGTCGTCGAACTCCGGGATGCGGGCAGTGGCAGCACCGTTGCCGCCGTTCGCCGCTGCGGCGCGAAAACCGATCTGCAGAGCGCCGCGCTTGATGCGCGGCAGCGCTGAGGCCACGGCGACCCACGCTCCGAAAACCTCAGTCGCGTCGATGTTCAGCGAAAGACGAGGACCGGAATGGTGCTGTGGGTGAGCACCTTCGCGGTCTCACTGCCCAGGATCAATGC
>Ga0164290_1001649_pt1 | contig 27444 bp, 17 predicted proteins | sample Micstemetagenome_FD_108782 | JGI IMG/M metagenome (GOLD analysis project Ga0164290, IMG submission 108782) | Contaminated culture microbial community from soil near Moab, Utah, USA - Microcoleus steenstrupii SON62 (Illumina Assembly) | ecosystem: Environmental > Terrestrial > Soil > Soil crust...
CGCCGATCAGGCCTTCGAGACCCATGCCGAATTGCGGTTCGAGAATTTCCTCGGCATAGGTCGGACTGACGGTTGTCAGTGCCCAGGCGGTGCGCAACCCGCCCTTGAGATAGCCGATATTGCTGTAATATTCGACGCCATCCACATGATAGGCATCGATCGGCAGGCCGAGCGCGGGGAAGATCTGGGCGGAGAACTGGCCCTGGAAGGCGATGTTATGGATGGTAATCACTGAGGGCGTGTGCGGGCCGACCTCGGAATATTTGAGATAGACCGGGGCGAGCCCGGCTTGCCAATCATGGCCGTGCACGATATCCGGCGCCCATTCGGGATCGATGCCATTGGCGATATCGGATGCGACGCGCGACAGCGCTGCAAAGCGCTGCCAGTTGTCGGTATAGTCCTTGCCCGTTTCATCGACATAGGGTCCGCCATCCCGGTCATAGAAATCCGGGCAATCGATGATGTAGAGTGGAAGGCCGGCATGTTCGGCAAAGAGCAACGTCGCGGGATGGCCGAGCAGATCGGGAATCTCGCAGACGGTGCGCGTGGTTGCGAGCTTGGCGAGAACGCTCGTATAGCCCGGCAGCAGGGTGCGCATGTCGATGCCCAAAGGTGCGAGCGCAATGGGCAGCGCGCCCGCGACGTCTGCAAGCCCGCCGGTCTTGATCAGCGGGAAGACTTCCGAGGCGACGGAGAGGACTTTCATCGTTCCGCAGCCCTCACATTCCCAGTTTGTCGATCATGGTCTGGGTGATAAGGCAGACGCCTGTTTCGGTACGACGGAAGCGCTTGGCATCGAGTTCCGGATCCTCGCCGACGACGAGGCCTTCCGGTATGATCACGCCGCGATCGACCACGCAATTCTTCAGCTGCGCGCGCCGGTTGACGGTCACCTCGGGCAACACCACCGCATGATCAAGCGCGGAATAGGAGTTGACGCGGCAACCGGTGAACAGCAGCGAGCGGTTGATCGCGGCGCCCGAAATGATACAATTGCCCGAGACCAGGGAGGATACGGCCGAACCGCGGCGCTTGTCCTCGTCATGGACGAACTTGGCCGGAGGCGTGAGTTCGGAATAGGTCCAGATCGGCCATTCGCTGTCGTAGAGATCGAGTTCCGGCACGATGTCGGTGAGGTCGATATTGGCCTGCCAATAGGCATCGACGGTTCCGACGTCGCGCCAATAGGCCTGCGTTTCCAGCTCGGCGCGGACGCAGCTCTCGTTGAAGCGATGGGCGACAGCCTTGCCGTTCTTGACGATATGCGGGATCAGGTCCTTGCCGAAATCCTTCGACGAGTTCGGATCGGCGGCATCGGCCCTGAGCAGATCGAGCAGGAACTTGGTGTGGAAGACATAGATGCCCATGGAGGCGAGCGCCATGGATTCGTTGCCGGGAATGCCCGGCGGATCGGCGGGCTTTTCGACGAAATCGATGATCGTGTCGGTCTTGTCGACATGCATGACGCCGAAGCCGACCGCTTCCATGCGCGGCACTTCCAGGCAACCGATGGTGACGTCGGCGCCGGAATTGACGTGCTGGCGGAGCATCAGCTCATAATCCATTTTGTAGATGTGGTCGCCGGCCAGGATGACCATGTATTGCGGATTATAAGGCTCGATGATGTCGATGTTCTGGTAGACCGCGTCGGCCGTGCCCTCATACCACTGAGTCTCGGACACGCGCTGGGAGGCGGGCAAGATATCGAAGCTCTCGTTGCGCTCCGGGCGGAAGAAATCCCAGCCGCGCTGCAGATGGCGGATCAGCGAATGCGCCTTGTACTGCGTGGCGACGCCAATGCGGCGGATGCCGGAGTTCAGCGCGTTGGACAGCGCGAAATCGATGATGCGCGTCTTGCCGCCGAAATAGACGGCGGGCTTGGCGCGCCGGTCCGTCAGTTCCTTCAGGCGGCTGCCACGTCCGCCGGCGAGAACATAGGCCATGGCATCACGGGCCAGCGGCTGGATTCTCTTTTCTGTCATGGTTGTCCTCCCTCTAGATACTGTTATATCACCTATCAATCGGCAAGCTCGAGCCAGATGGTCGCGAGCGGCGGTAGAACGCAGACGGCCGAGATGCGGCCGCTGTCTTCGCGGCGCGCGGTCACTTCTCCGGCATTACCCTTGCCGGAGCCTCCATAGTGACCCGCATCCGTGTTCATGATCTCGCGCCATCTGCCCTTGGCGGGCAATGGCACCACGTAATTCTCGCGGACGACGGGCGTGAAATTGGTGATGACGGCCACCGGGCGTTCTCCTGGCGCTTTGCGGATCCAGGCATAGACCGAATTCTCGTAATCGTCGGCGATCGACCATTCGAAGCCCTCGCCCTCGCAATCCCTGGCATGCAGCGCGGGCTTGTCGCGATAGAGATGGTTGAGGTCCCTGACCAGCGTCTTCATGCCGGCATGGTTGGGGAAATCGAGCAGGTGCCAGTCGAGCGACTTTGACTCCGACCACTCATTCCACTGGGCGAATTCCTGGCCCATGAACAGCAGCTTCTTGCCGGGATAGCCCCACATGAAGCCGTAATAGGCGCGGAGATTGGCGAATTTCTGCCAGTCGTCGCCCGCCATCTTCGATATCAGCGAACCCTTGCCGTGCACTACTTCGTCATGGCTGAGCGGCAGGACGAAATTTTCCGAGAAGGCATAGAGCAGGCCGAAGGTCAGTTCGTGGTGGTGATGCTTGCGATGGATGGGTTCGCGCGCCAGATAGGTCAGCGTGTCGTGCATGAAACCCATATTCCACTTGAAGCCGAAGCCGAGGCCGCCGTCATGGACCGGTGCCGAGACCTTCGGCCAGGAGGTCGACTCCTCGGCAATGGTCATGATGCCGGGATGCGAGCCATAGAGATGGCGGTTCATGTCCTGGAGGAATTCGACGGCTTCGAGGTTTTCGCGCCCGCCATATTTGTTGGGCACCCACTCGCCTTCCTTCCTGCTATAATCAAGATAGAGCATCGAGGCTACGGCATCGACGCGGATGCCGTCAGCATGGAATTTTTCCGCCCAGTAGAGGGCGGAATTGATGATGAAGCTTTTGACCTCGTTGCGACCGAAATTGTAGATCGCCGTGTTCCAGTCCGGGTGGAAGCCCTGGCGTGGATCGGCATGTTCGTATAGTGACGTGCCATCGAAGCGCCGCAGACCGTGCTGGTCGGTCGGAAAATGCGCCGGCACCCAATCGAGGATAACGGAGATGCCAGCCTTGTGGGCGCCGTTGACGAAGCGGGAGAAACCCTCGGGCTCGCCGAAGCGCGCGGTGGGCGCGAACAGGCCGGTGGTCTGGTAGCCCCAGGACGGATCGTAGGGATGCTCGGTGATCGGCATGAACTCGATATGGGTGAAGCCCATTTCGACGGCATAGGGGATCAGCCGCTCGCCGAGTTCGTCCCAGGAGAGCATTTCGTTGCCGTCGGCGCGCATCCAGGAGCCGGGATGAACCTCATAGGTGGAGATCGGCACCCGGCGGGCATCGACATTGCACCACCAGTCGCGATGGGCCTTGTCATCCCATTCCTGCGCGATCTCCGGCGTGGTCATCGAGGCGGTTTTGGGCCGCAGTTCCGAGCGGCGCGCGAAGGGGTCTGCCTTCAAGGGCTGCAACGTGCCGTCGCGGGAAAGGATCTCGTATTTGTAGGTCTCGCCGGCGCCGATGCCGGGCAGGAAAATCTCCCAGACGCCGGTATCGGCCCTGAGCCGCATGACGTGGCGGCGACCGTCCCAATTGTTGAAGCCACCGACGACGGAGACGCGGGCCGCATTCGGCGCCCAGACGGCGAAGTGGAAGCCATCGGCGCCTTCGTGATGGATCGGGTGGGCGCCCATCTTGTCGAACATCCGGAGATGCGAACCTTCGCGCAAGTAATAGTCATCCATGGGTCCGAGCACCGGACCGAAGGAATAGGGATCGACGATCTCCCAGCTGCCGCCGGCATTCCTCGCTTTATATTTGAGCGGCTGGCGCTTCTTGACGTCGACGGCGCCTTCGAAGAATCCGGCGTCATGGCGGCGCGGCAGATTGCCGACGGGCTCACCCGACAGCGTGCAGGCCACGACTTCCTCGGCACCGGGAATGAAGGTGCGCGCGACGAACTGCTTGCCGAATTCATGGATGCCGAGAACGGAGAACGGGTTGGCATGGAGGCCTTCGACGATTGCCGCGATCTCCTCGTTGAAGATGCGGAAATCCTTAACCTCTTTCGGCTTCCTGGCCGTCTTGTCCGTTTCCTTCGCCACCGCCTTGTCCGGTTCTTCAACCGTCCTCGTTTTCGTCCCTGCCGGCTTGTCCATCGCATCCCCTCCCGTCCTGGTTTTTTTCTAAGTGCGTGGATATTCCATACTCAACGCGTCTGGCGCCTCCCGCGTTCAGCCCGCCTTCCAGATTTCCTTCGCATATTGCCGGATTGTGCGGTCCGACGAGAACCAGCCCATGCGGGCGGTGTTGCGGATGGCCTTGGAGAACCAGCTGGCCTCGTCCATCCAGATTTGGTCGATTTCGCGCTGCGCCTGGGCATAGGCATCGAAGTCGCCCGCCACCATGAACCAATCATGCTGGTAGAGGCCGTCGACGAGACTCGCGAACCGCGTCGGATCATCCGGCGAGAAGACGCCGGTGCCGATCGCATGCAGCGCTTGCTGGAGTTCGCGGGACGCCTCGATGATCGCCCGGGGATTGTGGCCTTCGGCGCGCGCCTTGGCGACGTCGTCGGTGGTCATGCCGAAGATCTTGATATTCTCCGCGCCGACATTTTCCAGCATCTCGACATTGGCGCCGTCGAGCGTGCCGATGGTGAGCGCCCCGTTGAGCGCGAACTTCATGTTGCCGGTGCCGGAGGCTTCCATGCCGGCGGTGGAAATCTGCTCCGAGAGATCGGCGGCGGGCACCAGAACCTCGGCGAGCGAGACATTGTAGTTCGGTACGAAGACGACCTTGAGCAGGCCGCGCACCGCAGGATCGGAATTGATCACCTTGGCGACATCGTTGGCGAGCTTGATGATCAATTTGGCATTGTGATAGCTCGGCGCCGCCTTGCCGGCGAAGATTTTCACGCGCGGCACCCAGTCGCGTTCCGGATGGGATCGCATCTGATCGTAGAGCGACACCGCCTCGATGATGTTGAGGAACTGGCGCTTGTATTCGTGGATACGTTTGACCTGGATGTCGAACATTGCCGACGGATCGAGCTTGAGGCCCATGCGGCTCTGGACGAGCTGGGATAGCTTGACCTTGTTCTCGCGCTTGACGGCGGCGAATCTCTTCTGGAATTCGGCATCGTCGGCGAAGGCATCGAGCGCCCTGAGCTCGTCGGTGTCATCCAGGAACTTGTCGCCGATGGCATCAAGGATCAGTTTGGTCAGCGGCTGATTGCACTGCATGAGCCATCGGCGCGGCGTGATGCCGTTGGTCTTGTTGTTGATGCGGTCCGGATACATCTTGTGGAGGTCGGCGAAGACCGTGACCTTCATCAGTTCGGTATGCAACGCCGAGACGCCGTTGACCGAGTGCGAGCCAATGAAGGCGAGGTTGCCCATGCGCACCCGGCGACCGCCGGCTTCGTCGATCAACGAGATCGCACGGATCTGGGCGTCGTTGAAATTTTTCTGCTTGCGGGCATCGATCAGGACCTGAGCATTGATGCCGTAGATGATCTGCATGTGGCGCGGCAGCAGGCGTTCGAAGAGCGGCACGGGCCAGGTTTCGAGCGCTTCGGGCAGCAACGTGTGGTTGGTGTAGGAAATCGTCTTGCGGGTCATTTCGAACGCGGTTTCGAAATCGAAGCCGTGGACGTCGCACAGCAGCCGCATTAGTTCGGAGACCGAAACCGCAGGGTGGGTGTCGTTGAGCTGGATCGCGACCTTGTCGGGCAGGTTCTCCAGCGTGTTGTACTGCTGGAGATGGCGGCGGAGGATATCCTGCAGCGAGGCCGATGAAAAGAAGAACTCCTGGCGGAGCCGCAACTCCTGGCCGGCCGGCGTCGCATCGGCGGGGTAGAGGACGCGTGCCAGGGATTCGGCCTTGTTGCTCTCTCTGAGCGCGCCGATATGGTCGCCGGCATTGAAGGCATCGAGCAGGATCGGGTCGATCGGCTGGGCGGTCCAGAGGCGGAGCGTATTGACGCGGTGTGCGCGCCAGCCGACGATCGGCGTGTCGTAGGCGACCGCGATCACGCGTTCGGCGGGCTTCCAGACGTAGCGCGCCTCGCCATCCGGCGCGAGAACGGAATCGACCGCACCGCCGAAGCCGACTTCGTAGGCGCTTTCGCGGCGCTCGAACTCCCAGGGGTTGCCGTGTGCGAGCCAGGTTTCCGGCAGTTCGACCTGCCAACCTTCGGCGATCTGCTGCCGGAAAAGGCCGTGGACATAGCGGATGCCGTAGCCATAGGCCGGGATATCCACCGTGGCCATCGATTCCATGAAGCAGGCCGCGAGACGGCCGAGGCCGCCATTGCCGAGCGCCGCATCCGGCTCAAGCCCTGCCACGACGTCGAGATCGACGCCAAGCGTCTTCAGCGCAGCGCGCAGTTCGTCCATCATGCCGAGATTGGAGACGGCATCACGTGTCAGGCGGCCGATCAGAAATTCCAGCGAGAGATAGTAGACGCGTTTTCCACCGCTCTCATAGGTCCTGCGGGTCGATTCCATCCACTGGTCAATAATGCGGTCGCGGACGACCAGGATAGCGGCGGTCAGCCAGTCATGCGGCTTGGCGACCTTTGCGTCCTTGCCGATGCGATAAACCAGGCGCTCGACGATATCCGCCGCCAGCTTTTCAGGATCAGATTTGCGCGCTTTGGAGACGGGGATTTCCTTGATGGCGGAAGTTTCGTTCATGGCCTGTCCGTGTCATGTTTGTGGGCCGAAAGCATTTCCTGGGAGTAGAAATACCCGGCGACAAGGCCAAGTTTGCATCGTTCAAAACCGCATGCAACGGTTTATTTGAATCACGCTCCGCCTCATCAGGATTTAGGCATTTAATCGATTTAGATGCAAGCGCCGCAAACGGAAAAACCGCCGACGCGGAGCGCCGGCGGCTTTTCGACTGCTTGTCGGTGGCGTTATTGAGTCAGGCGCGTGCTGACGGCTGTGGCGCGTTCGCCGATATATTCGAAGGCTGCGTTGAGGTCCTCGGCATTCTCGGCGGCGAAGTAATGTGCCGTCGTCGTTGCGCAATAGCTCAGCAGGGCCTGACCGCGGTCGGGCGCCATGAATGCCACCGAATAGACCTCGATGCCGTCCAGGCGGGCTGCGTCGCACCATTTCTTGGTCTCGGTATCGGCCGAGGTGTAGTTGTTGTCGCCATCGGTCATGAAGACAATGTATTTCGACGGGACCTGGCCGTTCTTGTTGGCATGAGCAGTATCCTCGGTCGCGGCCTTGATCGCAGTATACGCTGTCTTGAAGGCGAGGCCGGAATCGGTGCCGCCGTCGGCCAGAAGCTTGGAAATATAGGTCTTGGTGGCTGTGACGCCCCAGGCAAGCGTGCCTGGCGTCTGCATCGTGCTGTTATAGGAAACGGCAGCGGTGCGGACCAGCGCCCCATCCGGGTCGGCGGCGGCGAGCTGCTCCATCAGCTTAGTAGCCGCCATGCGAAGCGCCGTGATCTTGTCGTAATAGGTGTAGCAGGTATAGGTCTTGCGGCCGTACTTGCAGGTGTAGCTGCCGGACACGGTATTGGTATATTCCGCCATAGAGCCAGAACGATCGAGGATAAGAAACATCGACAGCGCGTTCTTGCTCTCGGTGCTCGACTGTGTCGTGCTCGATACGCTGACGCGGCCGCTGCTCCTGCCCATGAAGGCCGCGAGCGCCGAATATTGCACGTCATAGCACGCATCGACCTTGACCGTGTATTTCTTCGCTGTGCCGATCGTGGTCTCCTGCGTGACATTGACATTGGTGCAGCTCGAGAAATCGAACGCCTGCTCGTTTTCGTCCTTCGGCGCGTCGATGTGGTTGGCCATCTGGCCCTTGACGAAATCCGTGGCCAGCGCTTCGGCCGCCTCGGTCGTTATACCCTTGTTGGCGAGCGCCGAGGCGGCTGCCAGTGCGGCGGCATCCGCCGCATTCTGAAGTGCTGCCTTCGAAGCAATCATCTTCGATGTATCGATCGCCATGCCGGCCGCGGCCAGGCCGACCGGTAGCACGATTGCCGCAATGATCGACAGGTTGCCTTTTCTGTCATTCAAGAAATTGCGCAGGACATGCGAAGAAAAGTGCAAAGACATAGACGCTCCCCACCAGCGATTTGGATGTGAAGCGAAAGTTAACAGTGATTTATTTTGTTCAGGTTTACTGACGTATTAGGACTTTACTAAAGATCGAATGAAATTATTTGATGAACATCAAGCCTTTACGGGAATCACATCGACGGCCTGATCGGTCGTATGGCCGCCATAAATCTTGAGGATTCCGATCACTGGTGCGACATCCGAATAGTCTCGTCCGTAGGCGACCCTTATATGGTCGGTGCCCGCCATCATGTCGTTGGTCGGGTCCCATTCCATCCAGCCGGTCGCCCGGCCACACCACACCCGCACCCAGGCATGCATGGCGTCGGCCCCTTCGAGCCGTTCCTTGCCAGCCGGCGGTATGGTGCGCAGGAAGCCGGAGACATAACCCGCCGGAATATCGAGCGAGCGCAGCGCCACGATCATGATATGGGTGAAATCCTGGCAGACGCCCTTCTTCAACGTGAAGGCCTCGCCCACCGGCGTGTTGACCTTGGTCGCTCCGGGCACATAGGTGAACTCGGAATGGATCGCCGAACAGATCCTGGTTGCGGCCTCTCTGATACTTAAATCCGGCTTGACGATCGCGCGCGCCCATTTGGCGATTTCCGTGCTGTCGGGCAGGCGTGGGCTGACGCCGAGAAAGTGGTGCGGCGATTCCGGCTCCAAAGTCCAGCAGGCGAAGGTCTCGTCGGTAATGTTGCCGACGACAGGAGAGATATCGGCAAGTGCCGGCTGGGCTTCGACCTGCACGCGGGACTGCATGCGGATTTCGAGTTCCTGATGCGACTTTCGGAAGCTGATCGAAGACGCGGGATTGCCGAAGAAATCAATGAAGTCGGTCCGCTCCTCGGGCTGCGGGTCCACGCTCACGGTCCCCGCGATCAATCTCTGTCCCTTCGCAAGCGTCAGCGGCAGGACACGCACGACATGGCGGGCGCCGCTCACCCCCACTTCATAGGTGTAGGTGATTTTCATCGTGATGTCGTAGAGCATGGCCATGATCGGTCCTGACCGCTAGATACTGATATAGGTCTTGGCCAGCAGGCTGGAGAGATTTTCCAGGTCGTCCTCCAATTGCGCATAGACCTCTGATGTCATCGCCTCGGGGGTCATCAGCGATAGCTGGTTATAGATCTTCAGCACCTCGCGATAGAAGGGCGAATATTGGCCGTTCACCGTGGCGTTGGGCAGGAGTTCGACCTCGGTCTTGATCTCGTTCATCTGATAGAAGATCGATCGCGGATTGAGCTGGTCGAGTGCCAGAAGGTCGGTGACCGTCAGCCGCGCGGTGGCGACATTGTAGCGGCGACGGTGGGTCATGACGCTGTCGCCGATCTCGATCAGCATGTCGAGCGCGCCGTCCGGTGCATCCGGGCCGGAGAGATGGCCGAGCAGCCGCGCCATGTGCAGGCCGCGTTCGAGATGGCGACCGATCGACAGGAAGCGCCAGCCGGTGAAACGGTACATGTTTTCGTGAACAAGACCGGCAAAGCCCGCGAGCTTGCGCAAGAGAACCGTCATGGCACGGGTGGCGTCATCGCCGGGCGATACTTTCTCACGGAAATCGCGGGCGGTCTTCGCCAGATCGTTCAGCGCCAGCCATCCATCGGGCGAGAACCGGTCGCGAATGTTGGAGGCGGAATAGAGCGCGCTCGATATGTTCATCACCAGACTCTCGGGCACGACCTCCTCGGTGTCGATGTCCAGCGCCGCGAGATATTCCGAGACGTCGGCAAGTAGCGGCTGCTCTGGATCGGCATACTCGGCAAAGCGGCCATGCCATGAGCGCAGGATGCGGAGCGCACCTTCGGCCCGCTCGATATAGCGGCCGAGCCAGAACAGATTGTCGGCGGCGCGCGACGGCAGGCTGCCCGGCATGTTGCGGGTGAAGCTCTCCTCCGACGGCAGCAGTGTGGACCAGCTTACCGGAGTGTCGGAGACGATCCAGACATCGGCGACCGAACCGCCCTTCTGCATGGCGATGGCAGACACATCGTCGCTGGCGCCGATTCGGGCAAAGCCGCCCGGCATGATCTGCCAGCCATCCCGGGTGCGCGCCGCGAAGACGCGCAGGCTCATCGGCCTGGGCACAAGCTTGCCATCGACGAAGGCAGGCGTGGTGGAGAGCTTGACGACTTCCTGGCCGACCAGCCGATGACCCTCCTCGTTGAGACGGGCGAGGAGCGCGGTATTCTTCTCCCTGAGCGCCGAGCCGGTCAGCGATTCATTGCCATCATCAAAGAAAGGCAGCCGGGAATAGGCGGGGCCGACGACCATTCTGTCGAGATTTTTGATGACATGCTCACGCTCGGACTGCTGGCCGCACCACCAAGTGGCGATCGAGGGCAGCTTGAGTTCCTGATCGAGCAGGCGGCGACAGATGGCCGGCATGAAGGCGAGGAAGGCGCGGGTTTCCAGGAGGCCCGAACCCAGCGCGTTGACGATGGCGACGCTCTCGGACCTCAGCGCCTGGACGAGGCCGGGCGTGCCGATCTGCGAGGCCTGGTTGAGCTCCAGCGGATCGGCGTAATTGGAATCGAGACGACGCCACAGAACGCTGACGGGTTTCAAGCCGGCGACGGTGCGGACCATGACCTGATTGTTGACGACGGTGAGGTCTTCGCCCTCGAGTAGCATGATGCCGAGATAGCGGGCGATATAGGAATGCTCGAAATAGGTCTCGTTCGCCGGCCCCGGCGTGAGCACGGCAATGCGGTCCTCGGGGCTCTTCTTGTAACTTTGCAGCGTGTCGCGGAAAGCGCCGAAGAACGAGGCAAGGCGGTGGACATGGGTTTCGGCGTAGATGTCCGAAAAAGCGCGGGTCGTCGCGACGCGGTTCTCCAGCGCAAAGCCCGCGCCGGATGGCGCTTGGGTGCGATCGGCCAATACCCACCAGTCGCCATCCGGGCCCCGGCCGATCTCGAAGGCGACGAAATGCAGGAAGTGGCCACCGGCGGGCTTGAGGCCGGCGAGCGGGCGGAGATATTCCGGATTGCCGGCGATCAGGGCCGGCGGCAGAAAGCCCTCCTGCACCAGACGGTTCTCGGAATAGACATCCTCGGCGATCGATTCCAGTAGTTCGGCGCGCTGGACCAGTCCTTCGGAGAGCTTCAGCCATTCCTTTTCGTTGATGAGCACGGGAACATGGCTCAGCGGCCAGGACCGCTCGGCATTCGGCGCACCGCCATAGACGCGGTAAAAGACGCCGGCATCGCGCAGGTAGCGATCCGCCTTGTCGGTACGGGTCTCGAGTTCGTCCTCGGTCATGGCCGAGAGGCGGTCGAGGAAATGCCGCCAGACCGGCCGCACTTCGCCATCCGGACCCAGCATCTCGTCCGGGGCGTCCGCCAGCGGACGATAGTCCAGCTTCTTCTTCGGCGTCTCGGCCTTCGCCTGCGCGCTCGTCGCCCCCGATTTGACCATTCACACTCCCGGCGGCCTCCTCAGATCCAGCGTCAGCGGGAAATCCGGATGCGGTGCTTCCGGCACCAACTGGTAGGCGCCCGATGTGTAGCCCCATGGCTCGAAGCGTGCGAGCCGCCTAGCCTGCGCTTCATTGCCATTGACCGGGAACGTCTCGTAGTTCCGGCCACCCGGGTGAGCGACGTGATAGATGCAGCCGCCCAACGCCTTGCCTGTCCATGTATCATAGATGTCGAAGGTGAGCGGTGTGTTAACCGGCAAAACCGGGTGGAAACCCGACGCCGGCTGCCAGGCCTTGTAGCGCACGCCCGCGACGGCGATGCCACGCGTCTGAGTATTCTTGAGCGGTACGGGCCGGCCATTGCAGGCGACCGCGAAACGTTCGGGATTGGTGGTTTCGAGCTTGACCTGCAGGCGCTCGACCGAGGAATCGACGAAACGGACCGTGCCGCCGACGGCGCCGGATTCACCCGTGACGTGCCAGGGCTCCAGCGCCTGGCGGAGTTCAAGCCGCGTGTCCTGGTAAGCGACCTCGCCATAGAAGGGGAAGCGGAATTCGAGCTGGGCCTCGAACCATTCGGGCCGGAAGGCGAAGCCATGGTTCCTGAGGTCGTCGAGCACATCCATGAAATCCGCCCAGACATAGTGCGGCAGCATGAAGCGATCGTGCAAAGTCGTGCCCCAGCGGACGAGCTTGCCATCGAGCGGGGTTTTCCAGAAGCGAGCGATCAGGGCGCGCACCAGAAGCTGCTGTGCGAGGCTCATGCGCGCATCCGGCGGCATTTCGAAGCCACGGAATTCGACCAGGCCGAGGCGGCCCGTTGGGCCATCGGGCGAGAAGAGCTTGTCGATGCAGATTTCAGACCGGTGGGTATTACCGGTGGAATCGACGAGCAGATTGCGGAACAGCCGATCGACCATCCACGGCAACGGCGCGTTGCCCTCGCCGGGTGCGGGGACATGCGCGAGCGCGATCTCCAGCTCGTAGAGGCCATCATGACGGGCCTCATCGATGCGCGGCGCCTGGCTGGTGGGGCCGATGAACAGGCCGGAGAACAGGTAGGACAGTGACGGGTGGCGCTGCCAGAAGAGGACGATGCTCTTGAGCAGGTCGGGGCGGCGCAGGAACGGGCTGTCATTGGGGTTGGCGCCGCCGACCACGACATGGTTGCCGCCGCCGGTGCCGGTGTGACGGCCGTCGATCATGAACTTTTCCGCGCCGAGGCGGGATTGGCGGGCTTCTTCGTAAACCTTGGTGGTGATGTCGACGCATTCGCGCCAGTTGCTCGCCGGGTGGATGTTGACCTCGATGACGCCGGGATCAGGGGCGACGCGGATGACGTTCAACCGCTCATCGTGCGGCGGCGTGTAGCCCTCGATATGGACCGGCAGGCCGATGCTTGCGGCAGCGCGCTCGGCGGACGCGATGAGGTCGAGATAATCCTCGACGGCTTCGGTCGGGGGCATGAAGACGCACAGCCGGCCGTCACGCACCTCGACGCTGATCGCGGTGCGGACACGTCCGCCGATCTCTTCGAAGGACTGGCCCATCTGTGTCTGGCCGGCTGGCGACTGCTGGGTGGAATGCGCGGCCAGGGCGCGGCCGGCATCCTTTTCTTGTCCGTAATCCGGCAGATCGCCCCGCGGAACCGTGGGATCGAGAGGATTGATATAGGGATATTGCGACGGTGTCAGATAGGGCAGCGAATTGAGCGGCAGGCGATAGCCTACCGGGGAATCGCCGGGCACGAGATAGAGCCGGCCGCGGCGGGTTTGCCATTTTTCGCTGACCCATTTGCGGCCGCTGGCGCGGGCATTCCAGGCCTGCACGGGAAGGACGTAGCCGGAGGGATTGGTCAGGCCGTTCGCGAAAACCTTGGCGATGCGAGCGCGCTCCTCGGGATCCTTGAGCTTCGAATTGGCCGGATCGACATTGGCGGGGAGATTGGCCTCCTTGACGATCCATTCCGCCGGATCCTCATAGGCCGGGACGACCAGATCGGGTGCTATATCGAGTTCCGCCGCGATCGCCGCGAGCAGCTTCTCGGCATCGGCGTGACCGACGGAATAGGACTTGTCCTCGATCGCGATCAGCTTTTCATCGGCCCAGACCGGCTTGCCGTCCTTGCGCCAGTAGAGCGAGAAGGTCCAGCGCGGCAGGGTCTCGCCCGGATACCATTTGCCCTGGCCGTAATGCAGGAAACCGCCGGGCGCGAAACGCTCGCGCAGCTTGCGGATCAGCGTATCGGCCAGCGCGCGCTTCTGCGGACCGACGGCGGCAGTGTTCCATTCATCGGACTGGAAATCGTCGATCGAGACGAAGGTCGGTTCTCCGCCCATGGTGAGGCGGACATCCTCGGTCTTGAGATAGGCATCGACTTCCTCGCCCAGCCGGTCGAGATGTTCCCAGCTGTCCTGCGGGAAGGGCTTGGTGATGCGCGGATGCTCCGAGACGCGGATGACCTTCATGTCGAAATCGAAGGACGTCTCCGCCTGTCCGAAATAGCCGCCCGAGATCGGCGCGGCGTTCCTGAAATGCGGGCTCGCGGCGAGTGGGATGTGGCTCTCACCGGTCAGGAGGCCGGATGTCGGGTCGAGGCCGATCCAGCCGGCGCCGGGGAGATAGACTTCGCACCAGGCGTGCAGATCGGTGAAATCGACCTCGGTGCCGGAGGGGCCGTCGAGCGCCTTGATGTCGGGCGCGAGTTGAATGAGATAGCCGGAGACGAAACGGGCGGCGAGCCCGAGGTGACGCAGGATCTGGACGAGCAGCCAACCGGAATCGCGACAGGAACCGAGCGCGGTGAGCAACGTCTCCTCGGGTGTCTGCACGCCGGGCTCCATGCGGATCACATAGCCGACACGGTTCTGCAGCATGGCATTGAGGCCGACGACCATATCGACGGTCTTCTGCCTGCTATGATCCAGCCTATCGAGGAAGGCCTGAAGCTGTGGTCCCGCCGGATCCGGCTTGATGTAGATCGAGAGATCTTCCTTCAGATCCTCCGGATAGGCGAAGGGCCAATACTCAGCGGATTCCTCGACGAAGAAATCGAAAGGATTGTAGACCGTCATGTCGGCGACCAGATCGACCTCGATCTTCATCTCGGTCACCGGTTCGGGGAAGACGTAGCGAGCGAGATAATTGCCGTAGGGATCCTGCTGCAGGTTCACGAAATGGTTCGAAGGGGTGACCTTGAGCGCGTGGCTGAGCACCTTGGTCTTGGAATGGGGCGCAGGCCGGAGCCGGATGATCTGGGGCGAGAGGATGACCGGCTTGTCGTATTTATAGTGGGTCAGATGATAAATACTGGCTTTGATCGACATCTGGCGCGCTGTTCCCTGCTTTTGAATTTGGAGTTTGTGCAATGCAAACCGGGAAAGCAAGCTGATAAATCAAGAAGCGTGCCTAACGCCCGGATTGTCCAAGCCCGCCGTTGACAGCAGTCCGCCGCAATTGTAATTAGCAATTATGTTAATTAACAAAAAAGTTAAGTTATGAAGGCGCAGCTTTCCTCCGTTTTTGCGGCACTCGGCGATCCGACACGGCTTGCAATCATCCAGCGGCTTTCCGAAGGCGAAGCGTCAGTGCAGGAACTGGCGGAACCCTTCGATATCAGCGGCCCGGCGATCTCGCGGCACCTGAAGGTGCTGGAGCAGGCGGGGTTGATCACTCGGCGGCGCGAGGCGCAGCTCCGGCCCTGCCGACTGGAGCTTTCACGTGTTCAGGAGATCCGGGACTGGACCAAGCAGATGAAGCGCTTTTGGGACGAGAGCTTCGACAGGATGGATGATTATCTCGAAGAGATTTTGGAGGACAAGCGATGAACATGATGAATATGTCGGACCGGGTGTTGGCCTTCGAGCGGATTTTCGACGCGCCGCGCGAGATCGTCTTCGCGATGTGGACGAACCCCAAGCACATGATCCGCTGGTACGGTCCGCGCGGCCACAGCCTCACCTCTTGCGAACTCGACGTCCGCGTCGGCGGCGGCTGGCGGGCCTGCATGTTCAACGGCGATGTCGAGACCTGGGTATGGGGCACTTATCACGCGATCGAGGAGCCTTCGAAGCTCGTCTTCTCGTCATCGATGCACTGGCACAAATACGAAACCCTGGTGACCATTCATTTCGACGATACCGGCGACGGACGCACGCGGATGCGCTTCCGGCAGGAGGAGTTCTGGAACGCTCCCGATTGCGAGGATCATCGCTGGGGCTGGGACAGTGCTCTGGGCAAGCTCGCCGAACAGCTGCTGCTCATGCAGACGGCAGGCCTTTTGAACGACCTGTTGTGGAAGGAGCCGCGCAGAGATGGCGTGGCCGAGGATTTCGCGGAAGCGGCACGGCGTGCAAAGATGGAGCGCGAGACCATGCCCGATAAAGTCATTCCGCCCAGCGTCGAGTATCGCTAGGCGATCTTTGCTTCCGGCATCGACAGGCGCTGGAGCAGAAGTTCCAAGGCATTGCTGAGCGCCGAGCGCGCTTCATCCGTCAGGCTTGCAAGAATGGCCTCGATCTCATGGGAGGGGTCGAGCTTGAGGAGCGCCCGGCCGGAGGCGGTCAGTTCGAGAATTTCCGCCTTGCCGCGCGGCTGTTCCTTGGCTTTAGTGAGCAGGCCCTTCTGCAGCAGCGTGCGGACGGTGCGGCTGACCGGGCCGTTTGCCATATGCTGGAAGCGCGCGAGTTCGCTCGCCGTGCACAAATCCCGGCGTGCTTTGGAAAAATATCTCAGCGCGACCCATTGGGCGGGAAACATCTCATGCTGGTAGCCCCTGGCATGCAGCATGCGAGCCAATAACTCCAGCATATCGGCAATCGCTGTCACGGACGGTTTGAGCATGGATCGGCATCCCTCGGAATCGCGGCTGGCATTTCGGTATGGCCGGATAAAGAGGGCGGTGGGCAAAGATCGTCAAATGCTTTGCCGGGAAAGGATGAACAACCCTATAATGAATACCATCGCATTTGCAGCTTGAGTCGCGATATCAGTATGTTAGGGGATTCTGAAATGGAGACGATCGCGTTCCGGATGGTTCTCAATCCCGGCCAGAAGGCGGAATACAAGCGCCGCCACGATGAGATCTGGCCGGAGCTTTCTGCGCTGCTCAAATCCTCCGGTGTGTCGGATTATTCCATCTGGCTGGACGAGGAAACCAACCATCTTTTCGGCATATTGAAGCGCGCTGAGGATCACACGATGGATGCGATGCCCAAAGAGGCGATCATGCGCAGATGGTGGGACTACATGGCCGATATCATGGCGGTGGAAGCGGACAATACACCGGTGCAGGTGACGCTGACGCGGATGTTTTATATGGAGTAGTGGACCGATCGGCATTCAGCTGATGCCGGTCTGCACATGGCGATTTTCTGGGCTTCCGGTGCTCACGTACCTTAAGTACGCTCCGCTCCGGTTCTCGAAAACCACCATTTTCGCCTCGGCCTGAGCTGAATGCCGATCGGTCCCGGCGGAGCAGCTCGCGCCTTTCCAACGGTCGTGTGATCAGCTACGCATGGGCCGAGGAAATGTCCGGGGAGGCAACATGAACAGGATCGATCTCGAAGGCCAGCATGCCGTGGTGACCGGCGGTGCACAGGGCCTGGGCTTTGCGATGGCGAAGCGGATGGTGGAGTCGGGTGCCCGGGTCACACTCTGGGACATGGACGAGGTGCTGCTGGGGACCGCCACTGCGGCGCTTGGCGCGCAGGCCGCGCACGAAGTAGTCGATATTTCCGACTGGGATCAGGTGGAAGCCGCCCGCGAGCGGACGCTGAGCGACAACGGCGCGGTGCAGATCGTTGTCAATTCGGCCGGCATTGCCGGGCCGGCGGCGCCTCTCGACACCTATGACATTGCGATGTGGAAGAAGATCATCGACATTAATTTGCACGGCACGTTCTTCGTGAACCGGGCCTTCGTGCCTGGCATGAAGGCGCAGAACTATGGCCGCATCGTCAACATCGCCTCCATCGCCGGCAAGGAGGGCAATCCCAACGCTTCGGCCTATTCGGCATCCAAGGCGGGCGTGATCGGGCTGACCAAGTCGCTGGGCAAGGAACTCGCGGGTTACGACATCGCGGTCAACTGTATCACGCCTGCCACCGCGCAGACGCGCATTCTCGAACAGCTGACTCCCGAGTTCATCGAGTATATGCGGGTGCGGATTCCGCGCGGCAGGTTCCTCGAGGTCGATGAAGCAGCGGCGATGGTGGCTTGGCTGGTGTCGAAAGAAAACAGCTTCACCACGGCGTCGGTATTCGATCTCTCGGGTGGTCGAGCAACCTATTGATAGAGGAAAAGCATGCTAGGCGACGTCGTCAGGATGGGCGGTTGTTTGTGCGGAGCGGTTCGCTATGAGGTTCGAGGCGAACCGTATCAATCTGGACTTTGCCACTGCACGATCTGTCGAAAGATAACGGGATCCGCCTTCTCCGCCACGGCAAACTGGCGTCAATCGCAATTTCAGATGACTGGTGAAATACGCACTTTTGACAAGCGATCCTTCTGTCCGGTCTGCGGTTCGCGTCTCTTCTTTTTCTTGAAAGACGGTGTGGAAGTGTTTCTAGGAACGCTGGACGACGCGCCGAACAATATCAATCCGATGGTGGAAGTGTGGACAGTTCGCCGAGAAGAATGGCTCGCGCCGGTTGCCGGAGCCTCTTCCCATGATGAGAACGAAAACGCTTCCACCCTCGAGCTTTGAAGCCGGGGGCGCATTGACCCGAAAAACCGCGCTGGCAAGTGCTGCATGACGCGTCGTGAAAATGCGTCCGGGTGGTCACTTGACACTGACCGTCGTCTTTCGGTCGACAAGCACGTTGCCGTCGCGAATGACCTCGAGGCTGATCGCATAGGAGCCTGGCATGGGTGAGCCGCGCTTGCCGGAATAGGCGGAATAGACCGCCTTGTTGCGGTCGAGCGGTTCGGTCGTGGTGTCGACCATAGGCTGGCCGTTAGGACCAGCCATGGTGAAGTGCAGCCGGTCGCCGGCTTTCAAATTGGCGATCCAGCCCCAGACAACAGTCGCCTGATCGCCGGATGACGCATCTGCAGGTGGGCCGTCGATGGCGAGCTTGTCGTAATCGACCACCGATCCGGCGAGGCCGAAGCCGAGAATATCGGGCTTGTCGCGCGGCAGGTCATCTATGATCGCCTTGGAAAACAGGGGACGGGCGTCGGCCGGATCGGCCACGCATCCATCGCCGATCTTGCGGCCCGTGAGCGGATCGATCTCGTCATTGCCGACCCGCACCGTCATGTGGACATGCGGGAACTGGGCAAGGCCGGAAGCGCCGACCTCGCCGATCTTGTCGCCTGCTTTCAGCTTCTGACCCGGACGCACCACGATGCTGCCTTGCTTGAGATGGCAATATTGCGTCTCGGTGCCGTCCTGGTGTCTCATGATGACGCCGTTGCCGCATTCCTTGTCGGCAACGGCCTGGCGATCGGCATCCGTCTGCACAAGGCGATCAACCACGCCGTCACGGCCGCGCAGCACCTCGCCATCCGCGGCGGCGACGACGGGCACGCCGCGCGCCACGTCCTTCATCGACAGTATGCGGAGATCGATACCGTCATGCCCCTCATAGGTTGCAATGCCGCAGAAGGGATCGGTGGTGCCGGGGCCGGCCTTCATATCCGGTGACTGCTGCAGGAAGCAATCCGTCCCGAGCGTGCATTGCGCCGGCAGCCTGAGTTCAATCGCGGCGGCGCTGCCCGCCAGGCAGACGAGGCCCGCGAGTGCGGAGCCGATCGTGCGAAACTTCATCCGGTTGCCCTTCATTCGTGTGCCGTGGATGCATGGACCATAGTTTGAATGTGCGGCGGGGAAAAGACGGTGGCTCCATGGACAATGGACGACGCTGCGCCTACATGCGCTGCCACCCGCAATCAGCACTGACTTGGAAGAGCATGGCCGCATTTTTCACGCGACGCCCCGCGATCGACGCCACCGCTCTAGGCGTGCTCGTCGCACTCTATCTGCTGGCTGCGGTCAATATCACCTTCTGGAGCAAGGCCTGGGAGGGATTCGAAAGCGGCATGGGCCTTGCTGTTTTCGGTACCGCCATGCTCGCGGTTTTCGTCGGGGTCATGGTGGGACTGTCGTTTCGCTATCTCGCCAAGCCCCTCTACATATTCGCGATCCTGGCGGCCGCGGGCGCATCCTACTTCACCGATACGTTCGGGACCATCATCAATGCCAACATGATCGAGAACGTGCTGGCGACCAACTCAAGTGAAACGGACGAATTTCTGACCGCGAGCTTCTATGTCCATATGCTGGTCTTCGGCGTCTTGCCGTGCCTGTTCGTGGCGTGGGCGCGCGTGACCTATGGTCGGTTCCGGTCCCGCCTGCTGACCAATGCCGCCGTGCTTGTCGTGATGTTGCTGATCGCGACCGGGCTGGTCGCTTCGCATTTCGACGAGGTGCGCGCGGCGATGCGCCGCGACTTCAACGCCATGATGGAAGTGCTCAATCCGGTGGGACCGGTATCCGCCGCGATCAATGTAGCCGTGCAGATCGTCGAGAACCGCAATGCGGTGCGAGAGCCCTATGGCCGGGATGCGCGCAAGGGCGAGTGGATCGCAGGCGCGAAAAAGCCTGTCGTCACGGTGATCGTGGTGGGAGAGTCGGCGCGGGCGATGAACTTTTCACTCAATGGCTATGCCAGGGATACCAATCCGGAACTGGCCAGGCTCGGCGTGCTGAATTTCTCCAATGTCACGAGCTGCGGCACAGAAACCAGCATATCGCTGCGCTGCATGTTTTCCGGCTTCACGCAGGCGGAGTTTTCCAAGGACAAGGCGATTGGCCGGGAATCGCTGATGGATGTCTACAGACGTGCCGGGATCGACGTGCATTGGTGGGACAATGACGGCGGCGCCAAGGGGGTCGCCGATGGGGTGAAATATACCAGCTACATGATGCGGATAGATCCCGATCTCTGCCAGAGCGGCACCTGCCAGGACGACATCTTCCTCGGCGATCTCGACATGCTGATCGGCTCTGTGACCGAGCCGACGGTCGTGGTGCTGCACCAGCGGGGCTCGCACGGGCCGGCCTACTATCTGCGCTATCCTGATACGTTCCGGCCGTTCCAGCCGGATTGCCGCCTCTACCAGCTGGTTGACTGCACGCCCGAGGAAATCGTCAACGCCTATGACAACACAATCGCCTATACCGACCGCTTCCTGGCGAGGATCATAGGGCTTCTCGAAAAGCACCGGGCGACGGCGAGCGGCGCGATGTTTTTCGTCTCCGATCACGGGGAATCACTCGGCGAGAACGGGGTCTACATGCATGGCGCGCCCTTCGCCGCGGCACCCAGGGAGCAGACGCACGTGCCGCTGATCGCCTGGATGTCGCCGGAATATGATGCGATTTCGGGGTTCGACCAGTCCTGTGCGGCGAGGCTCACCGCCGCATCGTTCAGCCATGACAATGTCTATCACACACTGCTGGGGATGATGGACATAAGGACGTCAGTCTACCGGCCGGAACTCGATATGTTCGCGGGATGCCGCAAGGCCAGTCAGTGACTGGTGTATTTCAGGCGCGATGCCGGGCTTCCATGATCGTCTCCATGCTGGAAAAGAATTCATGCAGGAGCTCGCGGTCGAAGGCGCCCTGTTGTGCCATCATCCAATTGACTGCGTCCATGTGGCTCCATGGTGTCTTGTAGGGGCGTATCGAGGTGACGGCATCATAGACGTCGCAGATGGTGCAGATGCGGACGTAGAGACTGATTTCGTTGGCCGACAAGCCGTCGGGATAGCCCTTGCCATCCAACCGCTCATGGTGATGCCGGCAGATATCCAGGACGATCTTGGGCATGTCGACGTGGCGCGACAGGATTTCATGCCCAAGAGCCGGATGATCGCGGATCAGGGCGCGTTCCTCGTCCGTGAGCTTGCCTTTCTTGTTGAGAACTTCGCCCGGTATCCTGGTCTTGCCGACGTCATGGAGCAGGCCGGCCATACCCAAAAGCTGGACCATCTTGTCACCGAGTTTAACGTAGCGGGAGAGCTGAACCATTAATGCGCTGACTGCGACCGAATGGACGAAGGTGGTTTCATCCTTTGACTTCAGTCGCGTGACGTTGAGCAGGACCAGCGGATTTCTCTGCATGGTCTCGGCGATCTGATCGGCCACCGGTGCGATATTCTTCGCCGACAACGCCGCATCGGTTGTTGCATCGGCAAAGAGGCTCTTCAGCGCTTGAACGGATCCCTTGACGTTCTGGACAGCCGCTTGACGCTCGCCCATGTCATTCGCCGCCGAAATCGCGGCGTTTCTGGCCCGATCGTGCGAAGCCAACGCATCGACGCCAGATTCCACGTCCAGACCCTTGGCAATGTTGATGATAACGGCGGCCACGGTGCTGAGTTTCAGACGTTCGATTTCCGCGCTGTCTCTAATGGTAAAGCGTCGGCGTCCCAGAGGGTTCTCGGCCCATTCGCATTGCAGATCCTCGATGAACATACCTGTACGGACTTGGTGCTTTGAATGCGCTTCAGCATATATGTTCGCCCAATCGGTAAGTGCTTGGCGAGATCGGCGCAGGACGGGGTCTCGCACCTGCAAACGTTAGCGCAGATGAATTAACAATTAATACTTGTGCTGAAGTGTGGTTTGATCTTCATCAAAGCCAATGCTGAAATGTTTCTCGCTTTACTCACAAGATAATTGGATCCATTGTAGGTTTCTGGCTGCGATTGTCAAAAGGCCAGTCTTTCGAGCCCGGTCGCCAAAGTCGATCGAGCTCTATATTTCGCAAGTCTGCAAATTGGCAAATAAGCTTTAGCCCGGAGCCGGGGCTTCTTCGATCGGCTCCGGCGGCGGGACAGGATTTGTTCGGCGCGAGCGCAGCATGACATAGAAGACCGGTGTCAGGAACAGGCCGAAGAACGTCACGCCGATCATGCCCGAGAACACGGCCGTACCGAGGGACTGGCGCATTTCGGCGCCCGGCCCGGTGGCGATCACCAACGGCACAACGCCGAAGATGAAGGCGAATGCGGTCATCAGTATGGGCCTGAGGCGCAGATGGCATGCCTCGATCGCCGCCTCCACCGCGTCCTTGCCTTCCGCCTGGGCTTGCCGGGCGAATTCGACGATCAGGATCGCATTCTTTGCCGCCAGGCCGATCAGCACGACAAGGCCGATCTGGGTCAGGATATTGTTGTCCATCCCTCTCAGATAAACGCCGATGAGCGCCGCGAGGATCGCCAGCGGCACGATCAGGATGATCGCCAGCGGCAATATCCAGCTCTCATATTGGGCTGCAAGCACCAGGAAGACGAAGATCACCGCAAGCGCGAAGATATAGATGGCGGTATTGCCGGTATTCTGCTCCTGAAGAGCAAGTTCGGTCCATTCGAAGGTGGTGCCCGGCGGCAGGACATCACGGGAGAGCGCTTCCATCGTCTCGATTGCCGTGCCAGTCGAAACCCCCGGCGCGGGATTGCCCTGCACCGGCACCGATACGTACATGTTGTAATGCTGGACGAGCGCGGGCCCGCTCTTGTCGAGGATATCGACCAGGGTGCCCAGCGGCACGAGCGCGCCTGTCGCCGAGCGGACCTTCAGTGCGAGGATGGCCGCGCGGTCGCCACGGAACTGTTTGTCGGCCTGTGCACGGACCTGGTAGACACGACCGAAGGCGTTGAAATCATTGACATAGGACGTGCCGAGGTTGATCGCCAGCGTATCGAATATATTCGGGATCGGCACGTTCAACGCACGCGCCTTGTCGCGGTCTATATTGAGGAAATATTGCGGGCTGGATGCGGAGAAGGTCGTGAAGACGCCTGCGAGACCCGGCGTCTGGCTCGCCTTGCCCATCAGCTGGTAGGCGGCGCCCAGTACACGGCGCATGTCGGAGCCTTCAAGGTCCATGAGCTGCATCTTGAAGCCGCCGCCATTGCCGATGCCGCGTATGGCGGGCGGCGGAACGGCGATGATGAACGCTTCCTCGATGCTCTGCATTTTCGTATAGAGCTGGCCGATGATCGCATTGGCGCTGTGGCCGTGCTCCAGCCGCTCCTCGAATGTATCGAAGGGCGTGAAGATGACACCGGAATTGGAGGCATTGGTGAAGGTCGCGCCATTGAATCCGGCAAAGGCCACGGCGTTCCGAACGCCGGGAACTGAATTCGCGATCTCCGAGGCTTTCTTGATCACCGCATCCGTCCGCTCGAGTGATGCGCCATCCGGCAATTGCACCACCACGATGGCGTAGCCCTGGTCCATGGTCGGCACAAAGCCACGCGGCACCGTGGTGCCCATGAAATAGGTCGCGTAGAGCAGGCCGCCGAAGACGATTAGCGAGGCGGTAATTGCCAAGCCGGTCTGCACCATGTGGCGGACGATCCAGGAATAGCCGGCGCTCATCCTTTCGAATCCGGCATTGAATCCGCGAGCGAAGAACCGGCCGACCCGTGTGATGGGATTGCGAGAACGATGATGCTCCTGATGCGGCTTCAAGAGGATCGAAGCCAGCGCGGGAGAAAGCGTCAGCGAGTTCAGCGCGGAGATTCCGGTCGCAACCGCGATCGTCACGGCGAACTGGCGGTAGAACTGGCCCGATATGCCGGGAATGAAGGCCGTCGGCACGAAGACGGCGATGAGCACGAGCGAGATGGCGACGACGGCAATGCCGACTTCGTCCATCGTCACATGCGCCGCCTGTTTGGGCGTCATGCCGCGTGCGAGGTTGCGCTCGACATTCTCGACGACGACGATCGCATCGTCGACAACGATGCCGATCGCCAGCACCAGGCCGAACAGCGTCAGCATGTTGAGCGAGAAGCCGAAGGCGAGGAGGAAGGCAAAGGTGCCGATCAGCGAGACGGGAATGGCGACGATCGGAATGATGGCGGTGCGCCAGGACTGCAGGAAAATGAGCACGACGAGGGCGACCAGTATGGCCGCTTCGGCAATGGTCTTATAGACCTCGTAGATCGATTCCGAGATGAATTCGGTCGGGTTGTAAATGATGTCGTAAGCGAGACCCGGCGGGAAATCCTTCGCAAGTTCCGTCATGGTCTGCTGGATCGAGTCGGATGCGGCCAACGCATTGGTTCCCGGCCGGGCGAAAATGCCGATGGCGACAGCGGGGTTGCCGTCCAGATAGCTGTTGGTCACATATTCCTTGGCGCCGAGTTCGACGCGCGCGACATCCTGCAACTGCACCAGGCGACCGCTGTCGGTCGCCTTGACGATGACATAGCGGAACTGGCGGGCATCGGAGAACCGGCCCTCGGTGGTCACGGTATATTGGAAGGCATTGTTGCTGGAGGCCGGTGGCGCGCCGATCGAGCCGCCCGACACCTGCACGTTCTGTTCGCGCAAGGCCTGCACCACATCGCTCGACGTCATGCCGTAGGACGAGAGCTTTTCCGGATCGAGCCAGATACGCAGCGAATATTCCCGTTCGCCGAAGAGAATGACGTCGCCGACGCCATCAAGCCGGACCAGCTTGTCGCGAATGCGCGTGCGGGCATAATTCGAGGCATAGAGCTGGTCGTAGCGGCCATTCGGCGACAAGAGGTGGATGACCATCATGAGGTCGGGCGAGCTCTTGGCCGTGGTGATGCCGATGCGGCGCACGTCTTCCGGCAGCCGCGGCTCGGCGATTGCGACGCGGTTCTGCACCAGCACCTGCGCCTTGTCGAGATCGGTGCCGAGCTTGAAGGTGACGGTCAACGACATGGAGCCGTCGGCGGTCGAATAGGAGGACATGTAGAGCATGTCTTCGACGCCGTTGATTTCCTGCTCCAGCGGTGTTGCCACCGTGTTGGCGATGGTCTCGGCATCGGCGCCGGGATAGGCGGTGCGGATGACGATGGTCGGTGGCGCAATTTCCGGATATTGGGCGACCGGCAGCTGGAAATAGGCGACTCCACCGACAATGAGCAGCACGATGGAGACGACCGACGCGAAGATCGGCCGATCGACAAAGAAATGTGCAAATCTCATTGGGCGAGCTCCAGGTCCATCGCCTCGGGCAGAGCGTCGTCACGTTGCTGCGGCAGTTCGGTCATTTTAGGCGTGACCTTGGAACCTGGACGGGCGCGCATGAGGCCGTTGACCACGACGGTCTCCGTACCGTCGAGCCCCTCGCGGATGACGCGATAGCCGTAAAGACGGGGGCCGGGGCGGACCGCTTTGGTGGATACGGTGCCATCGGCCGCAACGACATAGACGACCCGCTCGTTCTGGTCCGAACCGATGGCCTCGTCCGGCAGGAGGATCGCCCGATATTTGTTCGAGGCCTCGACCTGGATACGGCCGAAGAGACCGGGCTGCAGGATCAGTTGCGGATTTTCGAAACGCGCGCGCATCCGCATGGTGCCGGTCTGCTGGTCGATCCGGTTTTCTGCGAAGTCGAGCTTGCCGCCAAACGGCTTCTGATTGCGGTCCGCGATGGTCACGGTGACATTGACGCCGCCGCCGCCAAGCTGAATGTCGTCACCTCGACCGCGCGCCGTACTGGCGAAATTCAAGAGCCGGCGCTCATCGACATCGAAATAGAAATCGATCGGGTCCAGGGTGACGATCGTCGTCAAGATGGATTGATCCTGCTGGATCAGGTTGCCCACGGAAATCAGCTTGCGGTCGATGCGGCCGCTGATCGGAGCGGTGATCCGGGTATATTCGAGATCAAGCTTGGCGCGATCCACCGTGGCCCTGGCGGCGCGTACGGCGGCCTTTGCCGAAATCTCTTCGCGGCGGCGATCCTCAAGGGTCTGGATGGATTGGCCGCCGCTTTTGACGAGGCCTTCCGCGCGCTTGAGCTGCGCATCCGCGTAAGTCAGCGTCGCCTCGGCGGACTGGAGTTGCGAATTGGCCTGCTCGAGCGCGATGACATACGGCCGCGGGTCGATCACGAACAGCAGATCACCCTTCTTGACCAGCGAACCATCGGTGAAATGGACCTCCTGGAGATAGCCGCCCACCCGGGAGCGGACGCTCACTTCATCAACGGCCTCGAAGCGGCCGACGAAGCCGTCATTATCCACAGCCTCGCGGATCACCGGCTTGGCCACGGTGACCGGCGGCGGGGCTGCCGCATCCTGTGCGTTAGCCGCATTTGGCAGAAGAAGGAGAGAGAAAACGAGACCGTTCAGTACTGGAGATAGCCAATTCTGCATTCGCACGCCCCCTTGCTTGCGTATCACGTTGCGATGGTCTTCGTTCACTTGACTGATGTCAACTGTCCGGTCGCGTCCGGAGCAGAGTTTCAGTGAAGTAGGCAATTCAATCACGCATTCAAGACGGGGGTGGAGGGGCGGTACAGGGAGCGCTTCGGTACGGCCGGCGCGACGTACGAGCTTCGCTCTATCGCGTCGGCGACCGCTATGGATTGAGAATTTTCCAACTGCTGCCCAGTATCAGCGCAGGCGCGATGAAAGGTCGAACCCGCTTGAGCACAAAGTAAAAGATCCGGTCGTTAAAGATTTTGTTGACTTATATCTCTATGAACTGCTGTAGTTTTCTTGTCCGGGAATATATTGAAGAGTAGCTGATGATTTTTGAAGCGTTTGATCTCGTCGGGCCGATCCTGGTAAAGCCCGCCCGCATCGGCGATGCTCGCGGATGGTTTTCCGAGACATTTCGTTCCGATCGTTTCCGGGAGAATGCCGGGGCAGTAGAGTTCGTGCAGCACAATCAATCGATGTCGGCGGCCAGGGGCACGGTTCGCGGGCTGCATTTCCAGCTTGAGCCGATGGCGCAGGGCAAGCTCGTGCGCTGCCTGAAGGGCGCGATCGTCGAC
>Ga0164290_1001651_pt1 | contig 27387 bp, 17 predicted proteins | sample Micstemetagenome_FD_108782 | JGI IMG/M metagenome (GOLD analysis project Ga0164290, IMG submission 108782) | Contaminated culture microbial community from soil near Moab, Utah, USA - Microcoleus steenstrupii SON62 (Illumina Assembly) | ecosystem: Environmental > Terrestrial > Soil > Soil crust...
CGAAGCTCGAGTGCCAAACCATCGGCTGGCGGCCGAATTCGCAGGCCGCCCGTCGGTAACCGGAGATGCGGTCCTCGCTGACGGTCAGGCCGGCGGGGCCGGCGAGGAAGCCGACGCGGCGATAGCCGCGGTCGAAGAGGTGGCGCGCGGCGAGCTCGCCGGCGAGGACGTTGTCGTTGTCGACCGACGCGATGTCGTTCGACTGCGGGTCGCCGATCACGACGAACGGGAAGTTATCGCGCTGCAGCAGAGCGATCCGCTCGTCGATCGCGCTCGACTCAACGAGGATCAGGCCGTCGACGCGACGCGTGCGCAGCATCTCGTCGTAGACGCCGACCTGAGTCACGTCGTCGGTCGCCACGTCCACGCACAGGTGGTACGGCTTGCCCGCCAACTGATCGAGGATGCCGGCCATCAGCGCGGCGAAGAAGGGGTCGTCCACGAGTCCGCCTTGGGGGCGCTTCAGAACGAGTCCGATGAGGCCGGTGCGCTTGAGGCGAAGTGAGCGGGCACGCACATCCGGCTGGTAGTTGACTTCGCGCATCACCTCGAGCACGCGATCGCGAATGGACTCCTCAACGCGGTCGTCTCCCGAGAGAACACGGGACACGGTCGCTTGCGAGACCTTCGCTAACTTTGCGATATCGAGTTGGGTCACCCTCATTGGCGCTCCGTGAATACGTATGCGGGGATACGTATTCAGGACTTCATGGTAGCACTGAGAATTCGTATGCGCAAGGGGAGAATACGAAATTCAGGTTTTTGTCACGCGAAATCGTGACGCCACGGGCCCCCTCCTCGTCAGCCCCACCGCGGAGCCACGTTCAAGCCGCCAAGCCCGCTAGGCTGATGGGGAGGGGGTTGGGGGTGGAGCTCCGGTTGCGCACGAGTGACCGCCAACAGATTCATCACGCCATGTGCAGAGGAGCCCGCCATTTACAAAGCTGCCCGGTTGGCTCATTGAGCCAACCGGGGTTGCCGTTTAGAGCATCAAGCATTAAGAGACGCTCCACCCCCAACCCCCTCCTCATCAGCCGAGATCGGCTTCGGCTTGGAGGCGATTGGGGCTTGGGCTGACGAGGAGGGGGCTCCGGATTAGAGGAGGATGACGGAGCGGATGACGTCGCCTGTCTCCATCAGGTGGAACGCTTCTTCCACGTCTTCGAGGCCGATGGTGCGGGTCACCATGCCGTCGAGGTCGAGCTTCCCCTGCAGGTAGAGCTGGGCGAGCAACGGGAAGTCGTGCGACGGCAGCGCGTCGCCGCAGTGGCAGACGCGCAGGCCCGCCTTGTTCCAGTACACGCCGGTCGCCATGTCGCCGAGGTTCAGGTTCACCGCGTCCTCCGCGGCCGGGAAGCCGATGGTGGTGGCGGTGCCGCCGTAGCTCAGCATCTTGATCGCCTGCTCCGTGCAGACCGGAATGCCCGTCGCCTCGAACGCGAACTCCACGCCGCCGTCCCAGCCGTCCTCGGTCAGCCGACGGACCTCCTGCACCGGGTCGACTTCCTTCGCGTTCACGAAGTGCGTCGCGCCGAACTTCTTCGCCCACTCGAGCTTGGTGGGGTTCACGTCGACGGCGATGATTTGCGACGCGTGCTGCAGCTTTGCGCCCTGGATCACGCTCAGACCCACGCCGCCGCACCCGATGACAGCGACCCGCGCGCCGGCGAACACCGGCGTGGTGTTCATCGCCGCGCCGACGCCGGTAACCACGCCGCACGCGATGAGACACGCCTTGTCCAGCGGCATCTCCTTCGGCATCTTGATGGCGGCCTTGCTGTGGACGACGGTGTGGGTCGCGAAGGTGCCGCAGCGCAGGACCTGGCTGCACACCGCGCCGTCTCGCTTGCGTCGGATGCGAGGACCAGGGCGCAGCGCCATGTAGCAGTGGCGCGGATCGCCGCGGCGGCAGGCGGGGCACTGGTCGCAGGGAGCCCGGTACGCTATGACCACCGGGTCGCCTGGCTCAAGGTGCTTCACGCCCTCGCCCACCTCTTCCACGTACCCCGCGCCCTCGTGCCCGAGCACGATCGGGAACGGCATTCCGTTCCCGTTGAGGGTCTTTACCGTGAGGTCGGTGTGGCAGACGCCGCTCGCGGCGAGACGGATCAGGACCTCGCCCGGGCCCGGCGAATCGACGGTGATGTCGGTTAGAACGGCGGGAGCACCCGGCTCCTCGAGAATGACGGCGCGACCTTCGGTTGCCATGCGCGCAAGGTTATCCCGAAACGGTTGAACCCTGGCACGTTCTCGCGCCACGTACCCCATGAGGTTGTGAACGATGAGCGTACTTGCGATGGCGACGGTGTTGATGGCGACCCAGCAGGAGATCCCTCCGGTGCTGTGGCTCTCGCCGCGGGGCGAGCTGCTGGTGGCGGGCCAGCCGGTGCGGCCGAAGGCGAACGGAGTGGTGCGCACGCGGGCGCTGGGAGGCTACGCCTACAGCTTCGCGGGTCCGAAAAGCGGCATCTTGCTGGGCGACCTGCCGCCGCTGCGGCTCACGGGATCGATGACGGTGGCTACCTGGATCAACCCGCGCAGCTACGTCGACGACGGTCCCGGCGCACAGATCCTTTTCCGCGGCGACGACCGTTCTGGTCTCGATCCGTACACGCTCGTCATTCATGGCGACGGGACGGTGAACTTCGGGATCAACGACGAGCATTACCAGGGCATGAGCGTAAGCGCCGAGCTCCCGCTTAACCGCTGGAGCCACGTCGCGGCGACGTTTAGCGACAAGACCGGCGAGCTAAACCTGTTCCTGAACGGTGAGCGCGTGGCCTACGCGCGTACGAGCAAACGCCCGTTCGCGACCCTAGACGCGGGCACCGCGCCGGGCGTTTCCATCGGCAACGTCCAGAACGATCAAGGCCCCCACAACCAGCCGTTCCACGGCATGCTCGCCGACCTTCGGCTCTACCCGGGCGTTCTCACGCCGGAGCAAGCGGGCTACGGCTACCGTCCGGGGCTGGAGAACGGACCTGTTGCCTTGCGGCCGATGAAACGCATCCGTTCCTAAACTCCTCGGCGCGGGGGACGCAGAGGCCGGCGCGGCTCCCTCCGCGTCCTCTGCGCCGAGGAATTAGAGCGCGCGCAGCAACGCCACCGTCAGGCGCGCGAGTTCGTCCATCGCATTGCGGTGCATCACCTCGTAGCCGTGGGAGTTTTCCATTGGCAGACCGAGGGTGATGGGCCGGGCGCATAGACCGTGGGAGGCGGCGCAAGAGGCGTCGCTGCCGCCGCGAGAGAAGGCTTGGAACTGGAGGTCCTGCCCGAGTTCCTCTCCGAGACGGGCAAGCAGATCGAGGTCGCGGGCGGCGGTGGCGGCGTAGCCGTCGTTCGTCCAGACCGTGGGGGCGGCGGTGATCTCGACCGGCGCGTCCGGAACGTTCGCGCCCAGCTCGAGGGCCACGCAAACCGAAGGCCGGATGCTGTGAAGGAGGAAGAGCGCCCCTTCTCCGCCGACTTCCTCGGCCGCGGTGGCGGCGAAGACCGCGTTAACACCTGATTCCCGGAGTTGCGCGAGCACGAGGATCCACGCCACAAGATCGGCCCGGTCGTCAAGGAAGTGACCCGCCACGTGCGCGCCGAGGTTGGTCAGGTTGCGACGAGACTTGGCGACCACCACTCGCGTCCCCGGGCGCACCCCGCGATCGCGGAGCTCGTTGGCCGACATGCCGGTGAAAACGCGCGCGAGGTCCCACTTGATCGCCTTGTCGCGCGCCTGCACCGAGGCGGCGGCCGGATCCTCGGTGTGGATGCCGCCGAAGCCGAGCACACCCGGTAGTGGCCCGTCCGGCGTCAGCAGATCGACCGGACCCTCGCCCAGCTTCCAAGGGTGGAGGCCGCCGAGCGGTCCAACCTTCAGCCGACCATCCGGCTCAATCCCGCGAACGAGCATCGCGATCTCATCGAGGTGGGCGGTGACCACCACATCGGGATCGCCGACACCTAAACGCACGAGGAGGTTTCCCTTCGCGTCCGTGTCGTGAGTCAATCCGAGTCGCTCGACGTGCTCGGCGACGGCAGCGCGAACCTCGTCCTCCTGGCCGGGCGGGCCGTAGGCGGTGACGAACTGCTGCAGAAGGGCGAGCGGGTCCATGTCGAAGGTGATACCATGCGCTCCATGCGTCGTTTCGCCCTGCTGCTCGCCTTCGCGCCGGCGGCCGCCCTCGCCCAGGTCACCCCGGTTCAAACGTACAACGGAATCAATCGCCCGCTGAATGTCGATGTACGCATTCCGAGCGGATCGCGAGGCGACGCCGAAATCCGGCTTCTGCGTGCAGGCACGGCGGAAACCGAGGCCAAGGCGGCCGTCCGCGGCGGCCGGATCGACCTCGCGAGGCTCTTTCCCGACGTCTGGACGCGGAAGAACCCCAAGGTGTTGTACGCGCAGCTTGTCGTGGGCGACCGAAAGATCGGGCCAGCGACGGTTCTCGTGCCGATGCTAAACCAGCCGATCTCGCGCCTGAAGGCGGACGGCAAGACGCTCGAGTTCGTGCCGGACGAGGACGGTCCGATGTACAACGGCGTGCGCGCCTACGTCGATCAGGACATTGAGTTCGAAACGTCCATGGGCCGCATGCGCTTCCGGATACGGCCAGACGCCGCTCCGAACACCTCATGGCTCGTGATGCAGTTCGCCAAGGGCGGACTCTACACCGACACCATCTTCCACCGCGTAGTGGCCAAGCGCGCCGACGGAACCCCCTTCGTGATCCAAGGTGGCGATCCGACGGGCACGGGGAGCGGTGGCCCAGGCTTCTCCTACCCGCTTGAGAACTCTTCCCTGCCCCACGACTTCGGCGTGATCTCCATGCCGAGGTCCACGGACCCAAATACCAACGGCGGCCAAATCTTCGTCGGCCTCAGCCGAGAAGGGACGAAGCACCTCGACGGCCGCTACGCCTCGTTTGGAGAGGCGATCTCCGGCGCGGACGTGATCCTCAAGATCGGTGCCGTTCCCGTCGGCGCCCAGGACCGCCCCACGAACCCTCCGAAAATCTTCCGCGCCCGCCTGATAGACGCCCCGCCGTACGGGGACGGACCGAAGCCGGTGAAGCGGCCCGGGTAGCGGATTTGGCGCTCGGCGTTCGGTCAGGGGATGGTGGCACCACACCTCCAAGCCCCTGTCGTCCCGAGCGCAGCCGAGGGATCTAACGGGATGCACTGACTACTCCTGGTCATGCCACCACCCAGGCGAGGGGTACGGGCGAAGGCGCGTGTAGCCGGCGCTCCTCGCGCCGTCCGGAAGGGAGACTCACGCAAAGGGGAGGCGGCATGACCGGCAGTAGTCAAGGTCTACTGTTAGATCCCTCGGCTTCGCTCGGGATGACAGGGGCCGGCAGGGTGCCTCCTTCTTCTCGCTCCCGGCGAGGGAATGCCCCGGACCGGAGGGTCTCACGCCACGGCGCGACGCACGCGACGGGTGGGGCACCTCAACCGATCTCAACGACCTCAGCGGTGAAGAACCCTATCGAGCTCCGCTCGATCCGCGGCAGGAATGCCGCAGCACGGGTGTCTACTCCTGAGACGGCTTGAGTAGGAGCAGTCTGATCCCTCATCCCCCAAAACCCATATCCAGCCCGATCGGCTCTGCCCGTTCTAGGTCGGCGGCGACCATCTCGAGCTTCTTGCGGATGCCAGCGAACGCCTCCGGGCCGAGGGGGAGGCGGAGGGGTGGGTTCTCCATTTGGGTGACGGCGATCATCGCCAGGGCACCTTTGCGCGGATCGTTCGGTTGCTGGCCGTCGAGCTCTCGGAGCCATCCGTCGTTCTCACCGGCCGTCTCCGCGTACTCCTCGATGCGGCGCTCGGCGCGCATCATGGATCGGCCGGCCCAGTCGGTGCGGAAGGGGCCAGGCTCGACGATGGTGGTCTTGATCCCGAGGGGAGCGAGCTCCTGGGCGGACGCCTCCCCGATCGCTTCGAGGGCGAACTTGGAGGCGGCATACAGCCCGAATGCAGGGTTCGAGCGGAAGCCGCCCACGCTGCTGATGTGGAGCACGTGTCCCGAGCGCTGGGCGCGCATGGCCGGGAGCGCAGCGCGCATGACGTTCAGCACGCCAAACACGTTGACGTCGAACTGCTGCCGCGCCTCAGCGTCTGAGAGTTCCTCAATGGCCCCGATCATGCCGAAGCCCGCGTTGTTGACCAGCACGTCGATGCGGCCAAAGCGATCGATCGTCTGCTGGACGGCCGCTTCGATGGACGCCGAATCGGTGACATCCAGGACCGGAGCGATGACCCGCTCGGGGTTGGCGGCGACGAGGTCTTCGACCGTCTCCGGCTTTCTTGCCGTCGCCGCCACGCGGCCGCCGCTTCGAACGACCTCCTCCGCCAGCACGCGTCCGAATCCCGTGGAGCTTCCTGTGATGAGCCAGACCTTGTCCATGCCGCGATTCTACGCGGTGGGCTGGAAGTTCACCACCAAGGCACGGAGGCACAAAGGGTCTCTAGATCGCTCTTCGAATAATCCCCTGCTTAATAAGAGGGACGTTGAAGTTCACGAGCAGGCCCAGCCTACGGCCAGAGAGCTTTAGGTAGGTCAGTAGTTGTGCCTCGTGGACTGGGTGGAGCACCTCGACGGCTTTCAGCTCAACGACGAGTACATCTTCCACAAGAAAGTCCAACCGCAATCCGGCGTCTAGACGGACCCCATCATAAACAACCGGCAGACCCACTTGCTTCCGATAATTGAGGCCTGCCTTGTCCATCTCGTGCGCAAGGCACACCTCGTAGACCGATTCCAGAAGTCCTGGACCGAGCGCCTGGTGCACGTTAAACATCGCCTGGACGACTTGCCGGGCAATTTGATTCGTACGGCTTGGGATTGGCTCGGGAGACACAAACGCAACCCTATCACATCCAGACGACTGGATCTACAGGATAGCCCTTTGTGTCTCCGTGCCTTGGTGGTGAACTACGATCACACCGCGTAGTTCGGCGTGAACTTCGTCGGGTCGACTTCCCAGAAGCCGGTCTCGCGCTCGTACCCTTCGATCTTTCCGAAGATGCGCTTGACCGCGGACTGGATGACATTGAAGTCGAGTCCTTCGAAGATCGCGGAGTCTCGGAGGTTGCCGTTCTCATCCGGCACGAGTCGGCCGCGGCGGATGCCGGTCTCCAGCGCCTTTCGGCCTGAGACGCCGAGGTTCTTCAGGGCGACCTGAACCACGTCGCGGGCGTGCTCCCGCGGACCGTAGACCCCCGCTCGGTGCACCGTCTCCGCGAACTTGTCGTAGTCCGGGATGATGTCGTTGGCGGGCATCGCGAAGTACTTGATGACGTCCGACATCGCTTCGAGTGCCTGGGTCGGATAGTAGTACAAGTACAACCGGGCGCCTTCGAGGAAGAAGTTGTAGTGGGCAGCCTCGTCGACGGCGATGGTGCGGGCCGCGCGCTCGAGCACGGGATCGGCGCAGTCCTTGAAGATCGGATTCTCGCTCTGCCCACGGGCGATCACGGCGGTGTTCAGGTAGTTCACCTGCGTCGCGCGCTCTTGGAACACCGTGTAGAAGATCATCCGAATCGGGTCTTCCCACGGCAGCTTCCACTCCTGGCCGCGGAGCTGGCCCATGTACTCGCGCAGCCACTCGGGCGAGCGGTGCCGGGAGAAGAGGACGGCGTTGTGCCAGAGCTCGGCGTGCTTCTCTTCCTCCGCGCCCCAGCGGATGTGGAAGTGGCTTCGGCCGTGACTGGTGCGAATTACGTTCAGCAGCGTCGAGACGTAGTCTGGGACATACTGCTCCACCGCGAAGAACCCTTCGAGGATGCGGTTGAGCTCTTCAGGATGGTCCTGGCGGATGTTCTGCCAATCGAAGTCTTGGTCCGGATTCCAGTTGCGCGTCTGCTGCGACCGCGCAACGTACCAGCGGTACAGGCCGAGAAAGCCTCTCTCGATCAGGCGGTCTTTCTCTTCTCGGCTAAGCAGTCCCACGGGAATCCGTGGCCTCTGATCTTCGATCTCGCGAATGATTTCCGGGTCGTATCCAATCAAAAAAATTAACCCCTTGGCACGTGCATTAGACCCCGTCCGGGCCGATGTTTGCTGAGGCGACCTAGTCTTGCGGCCTGCCCTGCGCGTTCACCTTAGACAGCGGCTTCCATGATTCCGACTCACGTAGTGGCCAAAAGTCAGGAGGCACACCTTGCCTACGCGGAACCCGGGTGTCCCATTCGCTCTGCCACGGACGTCCACTTGCCGGGACGAGACATTACGCGATGGGCCTGGCAAAATGCGACGGTGGATGGCATGAAAGTAGTGCAGGGACAGCCCTCATGGGGACTCAGAAACGACGTAGTCGAAGCGTGGGTCACCCAACTCGGCGGCCAACTCGGGCCGGTTACGTTCCAATTAGGTGACCGCACCATCTCGCCGCTCCATGTCGCGCCATGGGCCGAGGAAGGCATCGACCACGAAGCGTGCATCCGTGCGCTTCGTGGAGACTTCTTCTGCCTCCCGTTCGGCGGAAACGAAGAGCCTTTCCAGGGTGAGCGGCATCCGATCCATGGCGAGACGGCGAATTGCGAGTGGACCCGATTTGGTCAGGAAGACGACGTTCTTTGGCTCCAACTCGCGACCACCATCCGGCCCGGTAAGGTCAGCAAAGCGGTCGAGCTTCGCCCCGGTCACACTGCACTCTACGTTCGACACACGGTCTCGGGAATGTCCGGGCCGATGCCGTTTGGGCATCACGCGATGCTGCGGTGTGCCACCAAGGGGCTAGTGTCGCTTTCCCCCTTCGCGTTCGGGCAGGTCTTCCCGGGCCAGTTCGAGGACCCGGTGAAGGGGGGTTACTCCAGTCTCAAGCGCGGAGCGCGGTTCGACTCCCTGAAAGCCGTTCCATCGGCGGACGGCGGCGTCGCGGACCTCAGCCGATACCCCGCCCGCGAAGGGTTCGAAGACCTCGTGATGGTGTACAGCGAGCCCGGCCGCAACTTGGCGTGGAGCGCGGTCACCTTCCCTGAGGAGCGATACGTCTGGTTCTCGCTTCGCGACCCTCGCGTCCTCACGGGAACGATTCTCTGGCACTCCAACGGCGGACGCCACTATGCACCGTGGAGCGGGCGGCACCGGGGCGTGCTCGGCGTAGAGGACGTCACCGCGTCGATGCACTGGGGTCTCGCCGGCTCAGTAGCGGAGAGCGACGCCAGCCGTGCCGGGTTCCGCACCTACTTCGACCTCAACCCCAACGCTCCGCTGGTGGTCGACTACATCATGGCGGTGGCCGAAGTACCCGAAGGCTTCGATCACGTGACGGCAATCGAAGCTTCCGCCGAAGGCGTCCGACTGCGATCGCGAAGCGGACGCGAAACGTTTTCGCCTCTTGAATTGGAGTGGCTGCGCAGTCGTTAAGGGAAATCCCAAAGACCCACCACGTCCGCTCCCTAAGGCGTTTACGGTACGGCGTCGGGATCGCAAACGGGAATTGCGTCGTCCAACGTGGCAGAACCACGGACCTAAACGCCTAAACGAAGGTCCTTGGCAATAGACGAGGGGGAACCACTTGGACAACCTGCAGAAACGCCCCGCTCCGGCGGGGGCGCTCGAGCTCTGGGGAGGGCTCGAGTGCACGGTCAACCGCGTGGCGGACGGCTACCTCGACCAGTGCCAACTGAACGGGCACTGCGCTCGCATCGACGATTTGGAACGGTTCGCGAGCCTCGGGATTCGCGCTTTGCGATATCCGCTGATCTGGGAGAACGTCGCGCCGGGCGATCCCGACCGGTGCGACTGGTCCTGGGGCGACGAGCGTCTTCCGCGCCTGCGCGATCTCGGCGTACGCCCGATCGTCGGGCTCGTGCACCACGGCAGCGGTCCGCGGCACACGCACCTGCTGGACGACGGGTTTGCCCCAGGGCTCGAGCAGTACGCCGGGAAGGTCGCGGAGCGCTATCCGTGGATCGACGCCTACACTCCGGTGAACGAGCCGCTCACGACCGCCCGCTTCGCGGCGCTCTACGGCCACTGGTACCCGCACGCGCGGGACGAGCGAAGCTTTCTGCGCGCCCTGCTGAATGAGTGCCGTGCGACGGTGTTGGCGATGCGCGCCATCCGGAAGGTGAACCCAGCGGCTCAGCTCGTTCAGACCGACGATCTCGGCAAGACGTACGCCACCCGCCGTCTTCGGTACCAAGCCGATTTTGAGAACGAGCGGCGGTGGTTCACGTGGGACCTATTGTGCGGACGGATCGGGCGAGGCCACGCAATGTTCGCGCACATGAGAAGCCAGGGGCTTTCCGACGCAGAGATCCTCTGGTTCGAGGACAACCCCTGCCCACCCTCTGTTATTGGCGTGAACCACTACGTCACGAGCGAGCGGTTCTTGGATCACCGATTGGAGCGGTACCCATCGCACACCCACGGCGGCAACGGGCGCGACGCCTACGCCGACGTCGAAGCGGTGCGGGTCCGTGCGGAGGGGATCGGGGGCATGCGGATGGCGATCACCGAAGCTTGGGAGCGATACGGAATCCCGATCGCCGTCACCGAGGCCCACTTGGGATGCACGCGTGAGGAGCAGCTCCGGTGGCTGCACCGAGCATGGGAAGACGCCCAGGAGGCGCGGGCCACCGGGGCCGATGTGCGCGCCGTTACCGCCTGGTCTCTGATCGGAGCGTACGAGTGGAACTCGCTACTGACTGCTCGTAGCGGCCACTACGAAACGGGCGTGTTCGATTTGCGCGGCGGCGAGCTGCGCGAGACGGCGCTCGCGCCTCTCATGCGTGACCTCTCCGCGGATCGGGCACCCACGAATCCGGTCGTTGCGCTCCCCGGATGGTGGGAGCGTCAGATTCGGCTCCAGTACCCGGCGGTCGTAACGGAGGAGGTCCTTCCCGAGAACGCCGTCGCGGTTCACCTGCGCCCGAAGGCGCGTCCCATTCTCATCACCGGCGCCACCGGCACACTGGGCCGCGCGTTCGCTCGACTGTGCGAACTTCGCGGCCTTCCTTACCGCATCGTCAGGCGGCAGGAAATGGACATCACGGATGTGGCATCGGTTACGCAAACGATACAGGAGACGAATCCTTGGGCGGTCGTCAACACCGCGGGCTTCGTTCGCGTGGACGAAGCGGAATCGAGCCGATCCCGCTGCCTCGCCGAGAACGCGCAAGGCGCCGAGATCCTCGCGCGTGCGTGCGCCGCCTCAGGAATCCGCCTCGTCACCTTCTCCTCCGACCTCGTGTTCGATGGAACGCGACAGACCCCCTACGTCGAGACGGACGAGCCGAATCCGATCAACGTCTACGGAGAGTCGAAGGCGATGGCCGAGCGTCTCGTTCGCGCGGCCGACCCGACGGCTCTCGTCATTCGCACGAGCGCCTTCTTTGGGCCGTGGGACGCGCACAACTTCGTACATCGCACGCTGAAAGCGCTCGCGGCGGGAGAAGCGGTGGACGTGCCGGACGACACGTGGATTTCCGCCACGTACGTGCCCGACCTCGTCCACGCGTCGCTCGATCTTCTGATCGACGGCGAGAACGGGATTTGGCACCTCGCCAACGTCGGCGCGGTCACCTGGGCGTCGCTCGCCCGCATGGCGGCCCGTATTGGAGAGTTCGACCAGAGCCTCGTGCGAGGGCGTGCCACGGCAAGCTTTGGATGGCCGGCGGCTCGGCCTCACTACTCCGTGCTCGAGAGCCGCAGAGGAGGGATCATGCCGTCCCTCGAGAGCGGCCTCAACCGCTTCTTCTCCGAAGTCGAGGTGCCGTGGCTGCCCGTTAGCGGTCCTAGCATTCGCGCTTACGCGGCGTGACCTAAGCCTCGCTCCTTCTGTTGACGCTGGGACGTCTGGCCACCCGCCTGATCCAGGTGGGTGGCCCTCGCGTCTTAGTGGTGGGCTCATGGAATGAGCCCCTCAGGAGGAGAACGTTGGAGCACGGATGGTTCCACCTATGGCGCGCAGGCCGCGTCGAGTTATGGGGAGAGGTCGCTCGCGATGACCACGGATGGTGCGACGACCTCGATCGGATCGCTCGCCTTGGCGTGCGCACTCTGATCGTGCCAGTCGTGTGGCCCGAGACCGGTACAGAAGGCGCAACCTGGCAGCAGTTGGACGATCGCCTCGCCCAGTTGCGAGACTTGGGCGTCCGGCCGATCGCCATGATCGTCGACGAGGCCGCCGACGAGCTCAACGCCGACTTCCCCGACCGAATCGCCCAAGCCGCCTCTGAGTTGGCCCGACGTTATCCGCACCTCGACGGCTACGTTCCCGTACACCACTCGCTCGTGCGTGCCATCGCTCTCGGCGCCACATCCTCGGCTTCCGTTCCGGAGGTCGACATCGTCAGAGCGATCGTGAATCAGGCCAAGGCGACGATTCTCGCCATGCGTGCCGTGCGAGACGTCAACCCGGCGGCGCAATTCATCCAGGCCGAGCGCGTTGGCTACATCGATGGCAGTTTCGTGATGGCGAGGCGGGCCGAGTTCGAGAACGAACGACGCTGGCTTCCGTTCGACCTCGTCTCGGGCCTCGTGGATCGCGAGCACGCCCTGTTCGACGATCTCATCCGGCTCGGCGTCTCCGAAGAAGAACTTCTCTGGTTCCGCGAGCGGCCCTGCCCTCCGGAGCTGATGGCGATCGAGCACGGCATCTCGTCCGACCGATTCCTGGATCATCGAATCGAACGCTATCCCGCGCAAACCCATCGGCTCGACGGCGACGTCGGTCCGTACGCCGACATCGATGCGGCACAAGTGAAGCTGGAAGGGATCACGGGTATGCGAGCGACCCTTCGCACCGCCTGGGACCGATTCCGCACGCCGCTCGTGCTCGTTCCGGGACACGTGGTCGGTCCGCGTGAGGAGCAGATGCGATGGCTCCGCGATGCTTGGGTCGCAGCGACCGAGGTTCGGGCCTCTGGGGCGAACGTTCAGGCGGTCTGCGTTCCGGCTCTCGCGGGAACGGCGCTGGGCGACAGCCAGTACGTGCCGGGACCGATCGACCGTCGGGGCGCCGAGCCGCGAGAGACTGCGATCGCACCCCTGCTCCGGCAGATGTCGCAGGGTCAGCGTCCGCGCCACCCGGTGTTGGAGCAGCCCGGCTGGTGGGAGCGGCCCATCCGCCTTACCTACCCGCCTGTCATGGGGCGTACGCCCGATTTGTTAACCCCGCTTCCGGACCGATCCGAGCGTCCTGCGGCCGAGCGGCCGATCCTCATCGCCGGTGCGGGCAAGCTGGGACGCGCTTTCGCGCTCTCCTGCGCCCTCCGGGGCTTGCCGTTCCGACTCCTTAGCCGAGCCGAGATGGACATCGCCGATCCGGCGGCCGTGGAGCGGATGGTGCTGGAGATGGACCCGTGGGCCGTTATCAACGCGGCGGGCTACACCCGTGTTCACGACGCCGAACTCGAGCCGGTGAGCTGCCTTCGCGACAACGCGCGTGGACCGCAGGTTCTCGCTAGGGTGAGCGCCGCTGCCCGGCTCCGCATGGTGACGTTCTCGTCGGCTGCGGTATTCAGCGGCGAGAAGGACGCGCCGTACGAGGAATCGGACGAGATCGGCCCGTCTGGCGTCTACGCGGAGTCGCTCGCTTTGGGCGAGCACCTGGCCCTCGATGCCAATCCTGAAGTGCTGGTGGTTCGTACGGCCGCGCTCTTCAGCCCTTGGTCGGAGACGTGCCCCGTCCGTTCCGCTCTCTCGGCGGTGGCCGTCGGACAGACTGTGGACGCCGTCGACGACGTGCTCGTATCACCCACCTACGTTCCCGATCTCGTGAACTCGGCCCTCGATCTGATGATCGACGGAGAGGGAGGCGTTTGGCACCTTGCAAATCCTGGGCGAGCGACGTGGGCGGAGTTCCTTCGCACGGCTTGCGAGACGGCGGGTTTGGACGCCAGCCTCATCCGGGGACGCTCTACCGGTGAGCGACCGATCAGCCACGCGCTGGACAGCGAGCGCGGACGGCTGCTGCCGAGCCAAGAGAGCGCCATCGAGCGGTTCGTTCTGGAGGCGGGAGCGGCATGGTCGCCGATTCCGGAGCACCACGGCGCGGACGCGTACCTCTCCTAAGGCCGGCGGCGCGGCGGAGCGTCGAGCCATCGCAAGATCGGGCGGAGCGCGGCGGGACCGCGCTCCGCGATCGAATGCGACTCGGGGTGCGAGTCTTCCACCCCGAAGAACAGAATCGCCGCGCCGCCGGCGGCGATCACCGCCGCGAACGCGAACATCATCGGCAAGCCGGCGAGCTGAGCGACGGCTCCGAACATGGCTGGACCGATTGCCGTGGAGAGGCCCTGAACGGCGGAGAGCCGAGCCTGCGATTGGCCGCGCGTGCGTTCCGATGCCAGGTCGTTCGCGAACACGATGGCGACCGCACCGACGATGCCGAAGTTGATGCCGTGCAAGGTCTGGACAACAAGAACCCAAAGAGGCCCCGTTGCCGGAACGTACAACATCAATCGAATCGGCAGGAGCAGAAACGAGAAAGCGAGCGCCGGCCGCCTGCCGTATCGATCCGAGAAGCGCCCAGACCAGCGCATCACGAGGACCTCGATCACTACGCCCGCGGCGAACGGAGCCGTCATCCATATTCCGGTCGCGCCGAGCGACTTGAGATAAAGACTGAGGAATCCGGACGCTCCGTAGAGCGCGAGCGAATACAGGAAGTAAGCGGCGAGGAATCGCTTGAGGTTGTCGGGCAGAGGTGCCTTTCCGACCACCTCCCCTTCGGGCGCCGGCTCACTCTTGCGGTCCGGCAGGAACCAAGCGAGGAGCGCGATCGCGAAGAAGATCAGCGGCCCAACCTGGAAGATGACGTTGAGGTCGGCGCGCCCTGAACCGCCTCTACCGAACTGGCTGACGAGCCAACCTGCCAGGACGGAGGTGACAATGTAGCCGACCGAGCCCCAAACTCGCAGGTTGGCGTACGCGGCTCCGCCCCGCGCGGCGGAAACGAATCGCCCGACGAGGACGCCGCCGGCCGCCGTCAGGTACATCGTTGCGTTCGCGCCGATGGTGACCAGCGCGAGGAACGCGGCAAAGCCGTTGGCATACGGAAACAACAGGTAGGCACCCCCGGCTCCGAGGGCGCTGGCGCAAACAAAGGGACGCCGGGCGTCCATGTGATCGGACAGGCGACCGAGGATCGGTTGAATGAGCAGCGCGAACCCGGCCCCGATCCCCATCAAGAGGCCGATCTGAAACGAATCTAGGCCGGCAGCCCTCATGTAGAGCGGAAGGTAAGGCTGCAGGTAGCCGAAGGAGCTCGTTACGAGGAACAGGTACAGCGCGAGCCTTATCGTTCCGCTGCGACCTTCCATCGGCTCATTGAGACGCATCGATGCCCGGCCTGTCTACGCCGTCGGTAAACAGCGATTTAGGATATCCACGAAAAGTGGTACGCAGTTTTCACGACACTGGCCCGACGAACACATCACGGGATGGAAAAGTCCGAACGCTCGCCTCAAACCCTCTCCCGCGTCCCGGATGCGGCGGCACCCCGCCCTCGGGTGTCGCCCCGGGGCACTTCCCATTCCTGGGCACGCGGGCCGACGGAAGCGAGGCGGAGATTTGCGAGCGATGACATCCATCAAAGTAGAGGGCACTCAGCCGCTCAACACCACTGCCCCTTCCGCTGCGAGCGTTCTAGAAGTCCGCGCCTATCGCGGCCCCAACCCATACGGCTACCGTCCCGTCGTGCGCGTCAAGCTCGACCTCGGTAGCCTCGAGCAGCATCCCACCGACCGCTTAGAAGGGTTCGCGGACCGTCTTCTCGAGGTGCTGCCAACCCTCCAGCAGCACGGCTGCAGCTACGGCGAGCCGGGCGGCTTCGTGCGCCGAATGCGCGAGGGCACGTGGCTCGGCCACGTCGCCGAGCACGTGGCGATCGAGCTTCAGTGCCTCGCCGGAACGTACGTCACCTACGGCAAGACGCGGAGCGTGGACGACCAGCCGGGCGTTTACAACGTCGTCTACTCGTTTCTCGAGGAGCGCGTCGGGCTCCACGCCGGCTTGCTCGCCATGCGTCTGATTCAGTCGCTCCTTCCCGAGCCGTTCCAGTCGATTCAGGGTCTCGACAAGTTCGTTCCGCGCGAGGCGGAGCCGCTCGTTCCCACGGGAACGCCGTTCGATTTCCATTCCGAGATGGAGGCGCTGATTCGCCTCGCGGAGCGACTCGCCCTCGGGCCGACCACGCAGTCGCTCGTCGATGAGGCGAAGCGGCGCGGCATTCCGGCCATGCGGCTGGACGACCAGAGTCTGGTGCAGCTCGGCTACGGAAAGTATCAGCAGCGGATCCGCGCAAGCGTCACCGGCACGACGTCGCACATCGCTCTAGAAACCGCCGGGGACAAGTCTCTCACCTCCCGATTGCTGGCGGACTCCGGCATTCCGGTGCCGAAGCAACGCCTCGCGAGAACGGCCGACGAGGCCGTTCAGGAGGCCCGACGCATCGGCTATCCGGTGGTGACCAAGCCGCTCGACGGGAACCACGGGCGTGGGGTGTCGCTGGACCTCACCACCGACGACGAGGTTCGCTGGGGATTCGAGCAGGCGCGAGCCCACAGCCGCGTCGTCATCGTCGAGCAGTACTTCAAGGGGAACGACTATCGCGTTCTCGTGGTGAATGGCGAGGTGATCGCCGCTTCTCACCGCGTCCCCGCGCACGTCGTAGGCGATGGCCAGCGAACGATCGGGCAACTCGTCGAGATCGTGAACCAAGACCCGCGTCGCGGCATCGGGCACGAGAAGGTGATGACGCGGATCACGATCGGCGCGCAGGCTGAGAAGCTGCTGGAGTGCGCGGGGTACACCCTCGAAACGGTGCTTCCAAAGGGCGAGACTTTCTATCTCGCGCCAACGGCCAACATGAGCACCGGAGGCACCGCCATCGACGTCACGGACGTCATTCACCCGATCAACCGCGAGATCTGCCGCCGCGCGGCACTCGTCATTGGGCTGGACGTCGCCGGAATTGACGTGATCACGCCGGACATCACGCGACCGATGCGCGACGTGGGCGGCGGCATCTGTGAGGTGAACGCCGGACCCGGCTTCCGCATGCACCTGCAGCCGAGCGAAGGCAAGCCGCGCAACGTTGCCCGGCCCGTGATCGACATGCTTTTCCCGGACGACGTTCCGTGCCGGATCCCGCTGATCTCTATCACCGGAACCAACGGCAAGACGACCACCTCGCGCATGGTCGCCCACATCCTGAAGATGACGGGCAAACGCGTGGGACTGACGACGTCGAGCGGCATTTACATCGACGGCGAGCTCTACCTCGGGGGCGACACGACCGGGCCTTGGAGCGCCAAGGTGGTGCTGCGCGATCCCACCATCGACGCCGCGGTGCTGGAGACCGCTCGTGGCGGCATCCTTCGCGAGGGCCTCGGCTTCGATCGATGCGACGTGGGTTGCGTGCTCAACATTTCGGAGGACCACCTGGGAGTCGGCGGCATCAACACCATCGAGGATCTCGCGTGGGTTAAGTCGCTCGTCGTCGAAGTCGTGGACGAGACCGGCGCAAGCGTGCTGAACGCCGACGATCCTCTCGTTGCGAAGATGCGGCGGCGGGCGACCGGACGGATCATCTACTTCTCGATGGAAGGAGGCGAAAAGAGCCCCCGCGTTCTGCGCAATCACATCCGGGACGGAGGCTGCGCCGTCGTGCGGCAGCCGGGTGTGACCGGGGACATGATCGCCATTTACGACGGGGACCACTTCATCCCTCTCGTCTGGGCGCACGAGATCCCCGCCACTCTCGGCGGCGCGGCGAGCTTCAACGTGCAGAACGCGCTCGCGGCCGCGGCGATCGCCTACGGAATGCAGATCCCAGTGGAGACGATCCGTCAGGCGCTGAAGACGTTCGTGACCACCTACGGTCAGAATCCCGGGCGACTGAACGTGTACGACGGTCACCCGTTCCGCGTGATCCTCGACTACGCGCACAACGCCGATGGAATGCGGAAGTTCGTCGACATGGTGAACAAGATGCGCCCGAACCATCGGCGCGTGCTCGCTGTCGCGACTGGAACCGGCGATCGCCGGGACGAAGACATTCGCGATCTCGGCCGGATCCTGGGGCCGGTCGTCGACGAGATGATGATCAAGGAGACCACGCTCCTGAGAGGCCGCAAGGTCGGCGAAATCCCGCAGCTCGTGAAGGAAGGCGCGATGGAAGTCGGCTTGCCGGAGGAGAAGATCCTGTTCGTCGAGCAGGAGTGCAAGGCGGTGACCGCGATGCTCGGCCGTGCGCAACCGGGTGACCTGGTCATCGTGTTCTGCGACAACTATCACACCTGCTGGGACTGCATCACGACGTTCCAATACCAAGAGACTGGAACCGGATTCACCCAGGGAGCGACCGTCCTGTGAGCGCCGCACGCGAATCTTTTGAAGGCAACACCCCCCTTGCGATCATCGTGCACGGCGGCGCGAAGGAGATGACCCCCGAAGAGTTGGAGCCGCACCGCGTCGGCTGTCGAAAGGCCGCCGACGCCGGGTGGGCGGTGTTGGAACGGGGTGGCACGGCTGTCGAGGCGGTCGAAGAAGCGATCCGTGTCATGGAGACGGATCCAGTCTTCAATGCCGGTTACGGCGGTGAGCTCAACGCCGATGGCGAGGTCCAGATGGACGCCGCGATCATGGACGGCGACTCGCTCGACGCAGGAGCCGTCGGGTTCATCCAGGGCGTATGGCACCCGATCTCCGTGGCGCGCAAGGTGCTCGAGAACCAGGAAGTGTTTCTCACCGGGGACGGTGCACGTCGATTCGCGGAGGAGCAGGGAGCCGAGTTGTGCGGCAAAGAGGAGCTCATCACCGAGGAGCGCTACCAGAAGTGGAAGGCGCAGCAGGAGGAGAAGCAGAACGTGCCGATGGAGAACAACACCGTGGGTTGCGTCGCCCTCGATCGATCGGGCAACGTTGCCGCTGGAGCCTCCACCGGGGGCACCGGAGGAAACCGTCGGGGCCGGATCGGTGACACGCCTCAGATTGGCTGCGGCGTGTACGCCGACAACGAACGAGGCGGCTGCTCGATGACCGGCGACGGGGAGTCGATCGCCCGTGTGGTTCTGGCCAAGGCGACCATCGATCAGCTCGCTCGGCAGCGTTCGCCCGAGGAGGTGACGGCAGCCTCGATCCAGCTATTGGAGCGCCGCACGGGTGGCGACGGCGGCTGCATCGCCATCGATCGCCAAGGGCGGCTCGGATGGGCGCACAACAGCGGAAACATGGCCGTCGCATACCGCACCCCAGCCATGGATCGTGCGCGCGCGTTCGCACACAAGTGCGAGGAGAGCGAGTAACGAATGGCAAGGCGCGATCACCGTGGAACCCTCATCATCATCGGAGGCGGAGAAGACCGGGAGGGGCGGAAGAAGATCCTGCGCGAGGTTGCTCGCCGCGTCGGCAAGGGGAGACTCGTTGTCACGACCGTCGCCTCGCACAAGCCCGCCGGCTACTTCGAGCAGTACGAGCGGGCGTTCGGCGACCTCGGCGTGACCGATCTCTGTCCGATGGACATCCGGACGCGCAAAGAGACGCACGACGAGGCAACGCTGCGCCTCCTCGACGGCGCGACGGGCGTGTTCTTCTCGGGAGGTGATCAGCTACGGATCACGAGCCAGATCGGGGACACCCCGATCATGCACCGAATCCAGGAGATCTTCGAGAGCGGCGGAGTCATTGCCGGAACCTCCGCAGGGGCTTCGGCGATGTGCGAAACGATGCTCGTGAAAGGCACGAGCCGAGAGTCGCACCGCATCGGAGACCTGCATATGGCGCCTGGGCTCGGACTCATCCAAGACGTGATCATCGATCAGCACTTCGCCGAGCGCGGCCGTATGGGCCGCCTCCTCGGGGCGATCGCGCAGAACCCCCGCATGCTCGGTATCGGAATCGATGAGGACACGTCGATCATCGTGGAGAACGATCGCGAATTCCACGTCGTGGGGAACGGTGCGGTGTACGTCGTGGACGGGGAGTCCACGACGTATTCCAATGTCGCCGAAGAGCGTGAGGATCGCGCCCTGTCGATCTACGACGTCACGCTCCACGTGCTGAGCGACGGCGACAGCTTCGACCTGAAAGCCCGGAAGCCGCACCTAACCGAAGACGGCGACCGCGACAAAGGATCCTAGTTGCACGCACTATCACCACTTATAGGTCGAAGATCCCCTTCTGGGCGACGGTGACAATCTGCCTGATATTACGCGGATGGGTACCTGGCACCGATGCGGGCTGGAGGGAGGCTCTCGCACAGCCCGCTGTGCCGCTACCCCTGTCATCCCAGGAGGCACTGACTACCCACGGGCATGCCACGGCCCAGGAGAGGGTTACGCCCAAAGCGCGTGTCGCCGGCGCTCCTCGCGCCGTCCGGAAGGGAGACTCGCGCAAAGACGCAAAGGGGGAGGCGTCTTGACCTAGAGTAGTCAGTGCCTCCCGTTAGATCCCTCGGCTGCGCTCGGGATGACAGCTCGATCAACCGTGCCTCTGTGTCTCCGTGGTTAAGCTCCCCGTGACGACTCCAGGCGAGGGTTCGTGGCTACCGCGGGGAGACGTTTACCGACAGCCAGTACTCCGCGCACATGCCGACGTTCCTTAGGAAGAGTTGGAAGTCGAGCGCCTTTTGGATGTAGGAGTTCGCACCGAGCTGGTAGCACCGACGCACGTCGGAGAGCTCGGCGGACGAGGTAAGCATCACGATCGGTACGAGGTGAAATCGTGCGTCCGCTCGGATCTGCTGGAGGACCTCGATTCCCGACCGCATCGGGAGCTTGATGTCGAGGAGGATCAGGTCGAAAACCGGGGGCGGTTCGGACGTCAGCCGTTCCACTGCCTCAACGCCGTCGCGGGCAACGGTGACGCTCGCGCTGGGCCACGCACGACGCAGGGCCCTCACCTCGAGTTCTTCGTCGTTCGGGTCGTCTTCCACGAGAAGGACGTTTCGCGGTGGTTTCTCGATAAGCGGTTCCAAGGCTAAGGTCCTTCCTTAGGGAAGCGTAAAGCAGAATCGCGATCCTTTGCCTGGCTCGCTCTCCGCCCAAACTTGTCCGCCGTGCCGCTCGATGATCCGCCGCACGTTGGCGAGTCCGATGCCGCTGCCGCGATACGCTCCCTCCGCACGATGGAGGCGCTCGAAAGGCTGGAAGATACGTTCTGCATACTCCATGGCGAATCCAATGCCTGAATCCCGCACAAAGAACACGTTCTCCTCCCGACCGACGAATACTTTGTTAGGCACGTCGGGCTTGGAGTACTTGAGCGCGTTTTCGATCAGGTTCTCCAGCACCATCGCAAGAAGCTGTTCGTCGCCTTGGCCGTGCAATCCCGGCTGAACCTCGACCGATCCCTTGGCCGCGGTCTCCGGCGCCAAGGCTCCCACCACACGCGTGGCGAGATCCGATAGGTTCACGTCATGACGTACGATCTCCCGCCGACCGAGTCGGGAGTACTCCAGCAGGTCGTCAACGAGGTAGCCGAGCTTCTTCGCCGACCCTTCGATCTTCGTCAGGTGAGCCATCACCTCCGGAGTTAGATCGGCCCCAAGATCCTCCGCCAACAAGTTGGCGCGTCCGATGATATTGCGGAGCGGTGCCCGGAGATCGTGGCTGACGGAATACGTGAACCCTTCCAGTTCGGTGATCGCCGCCTTCAGTTCGGCGGTGCGCTCATCGACCCGAACTTCGAGTTCCTCGCTCAGTTCACGGTAACGCGCTTCGCTCTCTCGTAACGCATCCTCGGCAACCCGCGCTTCCGTGATGTCCACGTACGTTCCCACGCATCGGGTTCTCTCCCCGCGCTCCGCCCGCGAGCTGCCCACGCCTCGCCCCCGAACCCGAATCCACCGCACTTCCCCATCGGTGCGCACGATCCGCTGTTCCACCTCGAATTCTCCCGACCCTTCGGGCGCCATGGCCTCCCCGACTCGCTGCACGACCCATGCTCGATCGTCGTCGTGGAAGTGGCTTTGAACGAAGCTAAACGTCAAGGACTGTTCCGGGGACCATCCGTAAATCTCCCGGCCACGATCGTTGACATGAACCTGATCGGTTCGGAGGTCGATGTCGAACGTGCCGATCTGCGCGATCGCCAGCGCGAGCGCGAGTCGCTCCTCACTCGCCCGAGCGGCCTCGCGTGCCCGAACCGCCTCCGTTACATCTCGATAGAAGACAGAGATGCCGCCGTCAGGAGTCGGGTACACGTCGGCTTCCAGCCAACGGTCGAGGGGCTCGAAGAACTCGGTGAAGTGCACCGGGACGCGACTCTCCATCACCCGGCGAAACTCCAGTTCGAACGCGTTTCCGGGCTCGGCCGCCTCGGGCCACACTTCACCGTAGTGTCGTCCCAACGTGTCGGCCCGCCGGGTACGGGTGAGCCGCTCCTGATTTTCGTTGACGAAGGTGACCCGGTACTCCGAATCGAGGTGGAAGAACGCGTCTCCCATGCTCTCCAAAATCGCGCTCACACGTTCTTGCGCCTCCCGGCGGCCAAGGGAGAGGGTGAGGTGAGCCCGGACGCGCGTCGTGAGCTCCAGCGCCGAGAAAGGCTTGACGAGGTAATCGTCCGCTCCCGCGCGAATGCCTTCCACTTCCGCTTCCTCGCCGGCGCGTGCCGAGAGCAGAATCACGGGAAGTCCAACCAGCCGCCGGTCCTCGCGGATTAGCTTGAGGAGCCCGATGCCGTCCAGCCTCGGCATCATCACGTCGGTGAGCACCAGATCGATGGGCTCCCGCCGAAGCAATTCGAGCGCCTCGATCCCATCCCGAGCGGTGAAGACCTCGAACTCTCGCACGAGCAGCCCGTGCACGTACTCTCGCATGTCGGAGTTGTCGTCAACCAGCAGCACACGCCCCAGCAGCTGCTCGGGCTCGCCGTCCGGACGAGACGGGGGCAGCGTCGCCTCCCACTGCCGCGCCTCGTCGACAACCGTCGTCGTACGGCCCGACACTCCCCTGCCGTTCTCGGATGAGGTTCGCAACTTTTCCGGCGGAAGGTGAGCCGCACCGAACGGAATCTTGACGGTGAACGCCGTGCCCCTGCCTGGCTCACTCTCAACGGAGATCGAGCCCCCTTGAAGCTTCACGAGCTCCTCGACGAGTGCAAGTCCGATACCCGTCCCCTCGTGGGATCGCGAAGCCTGTCCCTGAATCCGGTGGAACCGCTCAAACAGGCGCGGTAGCTCGTGCTCGGGGATGCCGACACCCGTGTCGCGCACCGTTAGTTGGGCGGCGTCGCCGGCTCTCACGAGCGTCACGTCGATGCCTCCCTCCAGCGTGAACTTGAAGGCGTTGGAGAGGAGGTTGAGAACGACCTTCTCCCAAAGACTTCGATCGACGTACAACATCTCTCCCAGCGGTTCCGTCGTTACGTTGAACGTCAGTCCGGCGGCCTCGACGGCAGACCTGAATGCGCTCGCCAGATCGGCGGTGTACGCGGCGAGATCGGTCGGCTCGAAGATCGCCTCGAGACGACCCGCTTCGAGTCGTGAGAAATCCAGCAGGGTGTTGACGAGCCTCAGAAGACGCAAGCCGTTCCGGTGGACCAGCCGGAGATGCTCGCGGTCGGCAGCTGGCAGCTCACCGTCAGCTCGAGAGAGCAGCTCCTCGAGCGGCCCCAACATGAGAGTGAGCGGCGTGCGGAATTCGTGAGAGATGTTCGAGAAGAAGGTCGTCTTCGCCCGGTCGAGCTCGGCAAGCGCCTCGGATCGATTTCGCTCCTCCTCGCGTGCCTTGGCGTTCGAGACGGCGGTCGCGACGCTGTTCGCGAGCAACCCTAAGAAACCCCGATAGTCGTCGTCGAATGCACGTCGGGGACTAACGCCCGCGACGATGAAGCCCCACGGAAGCGCGCTGCCCGAGTGCTCGATTCGTAGGATTGCCGCCGACCGAGCCGATTCTGGCCACGGTCCGCCAGGAAGTCGATCCGGCGGAATGTTGGACTCCAGGCGAATCGACTCCGAATCGGAGGAAAGCGACTTCGCGAGGTCCCAAGGGTCTTCTCCGCCAGAACCGAACTCGATGACCGCCGGACTCATCGCAGTGCCCGGCTCCAGCCCGGTCGCGGCGGAAAGCCGAGCCGAAGCTCCCTCGGCGTCGAGCAGATAGAACAAGGCGAAGGGAACGTCGTGCCGATTGCCATCGAGTGCGCGCGCGGCGAGTTGGCACGCCTCGTCGGCTCCCGCCCCCTCGGAGCCGGCGGTCGCAAGCTCGCGCAAGGTGAGAACCCGCCGCTGTCCGAGAACCTGGGCGGTGTCCTCGGTGCAGACGCAGAAGACCCCGCCGATACCGTCATCGTCGTTCGGGATCGGGCTATAGGAGAAGGTGAAGTACGTCTCCTCGGTGTAGCCGTTCCGCTCCATCACCAACAGTGCCTGGGAGTTCCAAGTCGACTCTCCGCGCTGCATCACCCCCTCGACCTGCGGCCCAAGCACGTCCCAGATCTCGCGCCAGATATCGGATGCGGCCATCCCGAGCGCCTCTGGATGCCGCGCACCCAGGATGGGGATGTACGCGTCGTTGTAGAACTTGGTGAGTTGCGGGCCCCACCAAACGAACATGGGGTAGCGAGAGTTCAGCGCGATCCGGACTGCGGTGCGCAGACTCTGGGGCCACTGGTCCGCCGGGCCCAGAGGCGTTTGCGACCAGTCGAGCGCGCGGATGCGCTCGCCCATCTCACCGCCTCCAGCCAGGAAGTCGAAGGGGGTGCCAGCCCCGTAGCCGAGTGCGCTCTCCATCACACGTGCCGTGGATCGCGATCAACGCGATCCACGGCAACTCTACACGATCTCGCGGCCGTTTGACCCGTAGGAGTGCGGGGTTCTTGGCTTAGCGCGAGAGCGAAAACGGCCGTCCCTCGACCGGAGTCACTTCGGTCGAGGGCTCACTCGACATCTCGAATTGGAGGGTGCCCCCGCCAGTAATCGCATCGTTCGCGAGGTTCAGGCCGTCCACGAGCTGGCCGTTGAGCCGGACGGAGCGCACGTACACCCGGTCCGCGCCGTTGTCAGGCGCTTCGATTACGAGCTCTCTTCCTCCCTCGAACCGGATCGTCGCGCGCCGGAAGAGCGGCGAACCGACCGTCCAGGACGGGTGCCCGGGGCAGAGCGGGAAGAAGCCGAGCGCGCTCAGCACGTACCAGGCCGCCATCTCGCCGTTGTCCTCGTCGCCGGCAAAGGTGTCGGGCGTGTACAGCTCGTCCATGACGCGGCGAACTTCCTTTTGGGTGCGCCAGGGACGGCCAGCCGCGTTGTACAGGTACAGCGCGTGGTGCACGGGCTGATTCGAGTGGGCGTACTGGCCGAAGTCGGCCGCAGCCAACTCGGTCATCTCGTGGATCTCGAAGCCGTAGGCGCCCACGGTGAAGCGGGGCTCCGTGACGAGCATCTGGTCCAGCTTGGCGACGAACGCCTCCTCGCCTCCCATCAGTTCGATCAATCCCGCCGGGTCGTGCTGCACCGCCCACGAGGACTGCCAGGGCCCACCTTCGACGTACGGGCTGCCCCAGTGGAACTCCTCCCACGGCTCGAGCCAGCTTCCGTCCGCGTTGCGGCCGCGCATGAAGCCGACGCTCGGGTCGTACTGGTGGCGGTAGTTGCCCGCCCGCTCGCGGAGCTTCGCTGCTTCCTCGTGGTTGCCCAGCGCTTCGGCCACCTGCGAGATGCAGAAGTCGTCGTACGCGTAGTCGAGAGAGCGCGCGACGGCCTCGTGATGCCGGTCGGTGGCGACGTAACCGAGCGACACGTAGTCCTCAATCCCGATTCGCCCGAACGCGCCGTTCGGGTCGCCGACCTCGTAGGCGTGCTTCAGCATGCCGTCGAGAGCGCCCTGGACGTCGAAGTTCCGCACTCCGCGAACCACCGCGTCCGCCATGACGGCGTCGATGTGGGTGCCCACCATGCACGCTCGGTAACCCGGGGTTGCCCACTGCGGGAACCAGCCGCCTTCGCGGTAGGCGTTCACCCACCCCTGCAGGATCTCGGAGAGCTGCGTCGGCTGTAAGAGGGCGAGGAGCGGGTACTCCGTGCGGTAGGTGTCCCAGAAGCCGTTGTCCGTGTAGAGCACGCCTGGGTGGACCTGGCCGTCGTACGGGCTTCGGTGAACGGTGTTCCCCTCCGCGTCGATCTCGTGCCAAACGCGCGGGAAGAGCTGGGTGCGGTACAGGCACGAGTAGAACGTGCGGAGCCGCGCCTCGTCGGCGTCTTCCACAACGATCCGACCGAGGTTCTGCTCCCAGACGGCTTGGGCGCGGGAGAGAATCTCATCGAAGCCGGCCTCGCCGATCTCGTTCGCGAGGTTGCGCTCCGCCTGCTCGGCCGAGATGAACGACGTGGCAATCCGCATGGTCATCGGCGTGCCGTCGCCGTCGCCGAACTCCACCGCGATGCCGACTTTCTCGCCGGTCCGCTCGCCACCCTCGACCGGCGCCTCGTTTCCGCTGAACGTCGACCACCCGACGATCGGCCGATCGAACACGGCGATGAAGTAATGTGCGAAGCCCTCGGGAACGCCACCCGAGGAGTGGCGCGTGTAGCCAACCAGCGTTCGGGCGTCGTCCCGCACCGACACGAACGACTCGCCCGCAGCCGGGTCGAGGATCACGCGGCTAGGAGCTCCCGCGGGGAACGTGAACCGGAAGATGGCGCCCCTCACCGTCGGCGACATCTCGAGCGTCGTGCCGGTCTGGATGATCTCGGCTCGGAAGTGATGCGGCTTCACCACGGACTTGTCCAGCCGGTACGCGGCGCCACGGTGCCACGCGGAGAGGAGCCGGCGCCCCGACTGCGGCATGATCGTGAAGCTGCCGTAGTCGCCCATCCAGGGGCTCGGCTGGTGGGTGCAGCGCACGCCCTGCAGCTTGTGCTGGCGCGGACTGAAGAACCAGCGCCCCTCTTCCGTCTGGGGACTCCAGTGGTTCATGCCGAACGGGAGGGCGATGAGCGGTGCGGTGTTCCCCTTGGAGAAACCGTGGTGGGAGTCCGTTCCCTGCAAGGGGTTGGCGTAGCGGAGAAAGTCGGTGGTGGTGGGCATTTCGGTTCCGAGTGTCGTGCGATTATTCCGCACGCGGGCTACGCTTGGACATGGTCCTGCAGCAAGCCGACCCTCTGGTGGCGTATCTCCGCACCACCGACGTGATCGATTTCGAGCACGCTAGGGTCCGCGAGTTCCTCGCCGACGCCGGCTGGACCGCTTTGTCCGAAGTCGAGGGAGCGCGGCGTGCCTACGAGTTTGTGCGCGACGAGGTGCCCCACGCTGCGGACGTCAAGAGCCGAACCGTTACGTGCTGCGCGTCGGAGGTCCTAGAGCACCGGGTGGGGATCTGCTACGCCAAGTCACACCTTTTGGCGGCGCTGCTGCGCGGGATGGGCACGCCCGCAGGGATTTGCTACCAGCGGCTCACCCTGCTCGACACTCCGGAGGGCGGGTACGCGGTGCACGCGCTGA
>Ga0164290_1001652_pt1 | contig 27357 bp, 22 predicted proteins | sample Micstemetagenome_FD_108782 | JGI IMG/M metagenome (GOLD analysis project Ga0164290, IMG submission 108782) | Contaminated culture microbial community from soil near Moab, Utah, USA - Microcoleus steenstrupii SON62 (Illumina Assembly) | ecosystem: Environmental > Terrestrial > Soil > Soil crust...
GTGCTCTGTACATTCCAGAATTACCTGTACCCTGTTACCTTTCTTTGCCATTGTATTAGGTAGTTTTTTCTTGTTGTTTAATTAGATCTTAGCGCCCTGGGCTCTCATTTCTTTGATCACAGTAGCTAAACCGTTCTTGTTGATGGTTCTTAAAGCATCAGTAGACACTTTCAGGGTAACCCAACGGTCTTCTTCTGCAAAAAAGAAACGCTTCTTTTGTAAATTTGGTAAAAAACGGCGCTTGGTCTTAATGTTTGAGTGAGAAACACTATTTCCAACAATCGGCTTTTTTCCAGTAACCTGACATACTCTTGCCATGACTCAAATTTTTTCGGGACGGCAAAGGTAGGGAAATGTGCCAAAATATCAATATAAAAACCTCTTTTTTTGTGAAATTTGTTCACATTTCCCGGATAATTCCTGTTTGGAATTTTAATTTGGCCGGGGTTATCCACAGTGGATAGTCCGAAAGACCGAAAGACCGAAAGTGGATCGCTGATGACATATGGTATAAATAAATTCTGTGTTTCTCTGTGCCCTCAGTGGCAATTAAATGCCACAGAAAGCACTGAAAAACACAGAAAATCATCTTTCCGACTTCCGGACTTTCGGTCTTCCGGACTTGCGGACTTTCTTCTATAGCCTGATAATATCCCCAAAAAACACCGCATTCATAAACAGCTTGGAGGTTCCCAGCCAGAATGCCCTGAAATTAAGGTTATCGACCATGGAAATAACTTTACCCCTTCCTACCCCATCAATATTAATAGCTGCGGTCTTTTTTACCACTTCTTTGTATCCCCTGTACAGATAGCCGCTTTGCAGTGGGTTTTCGGTGTACATCACGGGAGAATCGTATGGATTGTTGTTCTGATCCATAAACAGGGTATTCGATTTAAAGATACTGACAGACGGATCGCGGTAACCATAGGCCAATGGATGGGTAAGATCCATTTTTGCTTCGAACAGTGACCCTGCCATATCCTTCGCCCTCATTTCATCGGAACGCAGGTAATAGGGTAACTGTAGTGTGGTATCGCGTTTCTCGTCTGCATTTTTAAAGACCACTTTCGTAAACCCGTTGGTCGACAGCCATTTGGTGGCATCTTCAGTAGCTACAAGGGTGCCTCCGGCACTGATCCATTCTTTCAGTTTATCCTGTGCAGGTTTGGTAAGGTTGTTATATGATCCAGATGGCATAATGATTACATTATACCTGTCTGCATTGATGGAATTAAAACGATCTACATCCACAATACTCACGGGTATATTGTAACGGATATCGATCATGTGCCATATTTCTCCCACATCGGTGGCGCTGGTACCGTTGCCACCAAACATCATTACTTTGGGTTGTTTTACATTGTTGAAACTGGCGCTTCCTAAATCAATTCCACCACCTGCCAATCCTGTAGACAATGCAAATACATCTACATTCGTGCCGGCAGCTTCTGTTCCAATCAGACTGGCGAGAGCTGCGCCTTTTATTGTTTGGGTGGCAGTTGGAATAATGATGGTTCCATACTCAAAAGATTCTTCCTTCCCTTCTACCATCATTTTAAATTTCTGGGTGGCCACTTTTGCTTTAATCCCTTTCGATTGTAAACGATACAACACTTTCGGCGCATTGTAATCGTCCCAACGAAATGCATAGGCAGCAGCATTCGGCGACAGATTCATAATGGGCATACTCAGTGGTACTGCATTGATTACTTTGGCACCCATCAACTGATCATAACCTGTTTTTACTTCTGCCGTAGGCAGACCAAATGCCAGAGACATAGTCCAGGCTGTTACATCGTAGAAAAGACTGTCTTTATATTCAAAGGTTTTTTCAAACACCGTTGTAATGATCTTGAATTGTTTTTGTGTAGCAGGTATTACAAATGCCTGTCCGGCCTTGAATTGTTTTCCTTCTGCGGATAAATCCTGTTTCAGACTGAAGATATCTACTTCATGTCTTAGCAGCATTTGAATAAATGTATTGGTGCGTGTTTTATCGAATTGATCGCCTACTACAAAGGCTTTTACCGGGTATGCGGCGGCTTCTTTTTCTACCTCCTTATAAAAATCGCGCTGGTATTTCAACATATCAACACGTAATGATTTGGCTGCAGCTAATGTTGACAATGCTGCTGTAAACTGGTTACGAATCGTAAATGCAAATGTCAACAAACCGTTTTCTGTTTCCTGTGCATGTCCGCGGCTACTTGCCTGTTCAAACAGAATACCTACGGCTCCATTGATATCAGGATAGGTTGATCCTTTGCCATAATAGAAATCATCATACCCTTCTTTGGTAAAATACAGTGAGCCGATACTATCAAAAAATTTAGCATGAAAATTACCAATGGCTCCGGTGAGTTCCTGGTTTTTCGATGGTGTATTCGGGTTTACCCTTGATGGAACACCGGGTTGAAAAAAGAAAGATGCATTACTTCCCATTTCATGATGATCTGTAAGAATATTGGGTTTCCAGTTGTGAAAAAGTTGTAACCTGTTCTGACTTTCTCTGTGCTGGGCTGGCAGCCAGTCTCTGTTTAAATCAAACCAGTAATGGTTAAAACGTCCACCGGGCCATACTTCATTAAATTCCCTTGCTTGTGGATCGGCTACCAGTGTCTGGCTTTTGTGCATATTGGCCCAGGTGGCAAAACGGTTTAAGCCATCTGGATTAAAGGAAGGATCAAGCAGTATCACTGTTTTATCCAACAAAGCATCTACTTCCGGGCCCTGTGCGGCTGCGAGGTAATACGTAGTCAAGAGCGATGCATTTGAGCCACTGCTTTCATTTCCATGGATACTATGACCAATCCATACAACAACGGGCATATCATTTACATTGAGCGAATCTGACTGTGCCGTATTGGTTAATTGAACGTGTTGCTGGCGAATCTGTTCCAGGTTCTGGTGATTTTTGGGAGATGTGATTACGAGAGCCAACTGTGGTCTTCCTTCATACGTAGTACCCAACTGTTGCAGGGTTACTCGATCGGAAGCTGCGTCAACGGCTTTCATATAATTTACGAGGCGGTCGTGTGTAACATGCCACTCTCCCACTTCATGTCCGATAACAGATGATGGTGTTGGAATAGCAGCATTATAGCTTACATTCTTTGGGAGATAATAACTCAGTTCCTGTGCATGAAGGTTTACAGATAAAACCAGTAAACTGGCCAGTAGCAGATTTCTCATGGTATTTATTTAGGGTGCCTAAGATAGTGAAAACAAAAAAGCCATCCGCTGGTACGGGATGGCTGGGTGAATTGTTTTCAAAATGACTTAAATAAGTTGCATTTTCATCACTTTGGGATCAATATGAACAGTGTCATGTTCAAAATCTAGTTTTATTCGCCATTTCTGCATCGTGGCTGCGCCTATCACTGCTTCTTCTGTTAGTCCAGGCACTATCAAAAACTCGTCACTGACCAGCACGTCATGAATAAAAAATTCAAGCCAAACTGCATGAGTAACCTTTATCTCATGTGATTCTTTTGCTGTAAGGATTGACCGGGATTGAAACAAAGGCAGAGCAGTAGCAAGATTGCCTATTTTATCCGGGTTAATGCAAGAAATACTTGCCCCACTATCAAATAAAGTATATAAACGGTCTTCACCTTTATGCCCCATAAAGAGAAGAGGAAATTTTATAACAGACATTTTATTGCATTTTAGATTACATCAATTTCAAATCCATCACCTTGGTATTAATATGAACAACATCAAGTTCAAAATCAAGTCTCATACGCCATTTCTGCATCGTGTATGCACCTATTACCACCTCCTCTGTTAAATCAGAAACAAGCAGGAATTCATCACTTACCAATACATCATTAATCCAGAAATCTAAAGCAACACGATGTGTCACTTCGATAAAATGTCCTTCACCTGCGGTAATCAGCTTTCTTGGAACACCCAGTTCAGTAGCTATTTCCAAACCATGTACAAAATCAGGATGAATACAAGAAAGATGCGCGCCGCTATCAAATAGGGTAAATAATCTTCTCTCCCCTAATGAGCCAGCAAATAATAACGGCAATTTAATTATTGACATAAAAAATGGTTGTTTAAATGTAATCTACAGTGTAATTACATTCAAACAACCAATTAGAAAAAATTTGCGGGAAATACGCTACTGCACTACGCTTCAGGCGAATTATGCATACAATTCTTCTCTTAATTCCTTCACACGTTTATCTTCCATGTATTCATCAAATGTCATCAGGCGATCAATAATTCCTTTGGGTGTTAACTCAATAATTCTGTTGGCCACCGTTTGCATAAAAGTATGGTCATGTGAGGTTAACATTACTATACCGGGGAAGCTGATACATCCTTCGTTAAAACTCTGGATACTTTCCAGATCGAGGTGGTTGGTTGGCTGATCGAGAACAACAAGGTTAGGATTCTGCAACATCATTCTGCTTACCATACACCTTACTTTTTCTCCTCCGCTCAGCACATTGGTTTTCTTCATGATATCATCACCACTAAACAGCATCTTACCCAGGAAGCCACGAATAAATGGCTCATCAGCATCTGTTACATGCGATGGTACAAACTGGCGCAACCAATCCATCAGGCTCAGTCCCGCTGTAAAAAATTCGTTATTCTCAACAGGCTGGTAGGCTTTGGTGATAGTGGTACCCCATTCAAATTTTCCACCATCGGCCTGTGCCTTTTCATTGATGATTTCAAAGAAACTGGTTACCGCCAATGGATCCTTACTCAGAAATGCAATCTTCTCTCCTTTATTGATACTGAAATTTACTTTATCAAACAACACACGGCCATCTACTAATTTTTTCAGGTTTTCGATATTCAGTATCTGGTTGCCCACTTCTCTCAATGGCTGAAAAATGATACCGGGGTATTTTCTGTTGGATGGTTCTATTTCTTCGATCGTCAGTTTCTCCAATGCTTTCTTTCTTGAAGTGGCCTGTTTACTCTTTGAAGCATTCGCCGAAAAACGTGCGATAAAGTCGATCAATGCCTGTCGTTTATCTTCTGTTTTCTTATTCTTATCATTGATCTGGCGACTCATTAACTGCGACGATTCGTACCAGAATGTATAGTTACCGGTAAACACTTTTATTTTAGCACGATCCACATCAGCCACGTGCGTACAAACCGTATCGAGGAAGTGACGGTCGTGACTCACAACCAGCACAATATTTTCATAATCTGCGAGGAAATTCTCGAGCCAGCCGATGGTTTCAATATCAAGACCGTTGGTAGGCTCATCGAGCAGCAGGATATCGGGGTTACCAAATAATGCCTGTGCCAGCAACACCCGCACTTTCATGTTGGATGGAATATCTTTCATGAGACTGCCGTGCATATCGTCTTTGATACCCAGACTGCTCAGCAAGGTAGCAGCATCGCTTTCAGCGGTATAACCACCCATCTCACCAAATTCGGCTTCCAGTTCACCAGCGCGGATACCATCTTCTTCGGAGAAATCGGCCTTGGCATAAATGGCTTCTCGTTCATGCATGATGGTCCACATTTTCTGGTGGCCCATTAATACAGTATTTAAAACGGTACACTCATCAAACTCAAACTGGTTCTGTTTGAGGAAGGACATTCTTTCTCCGGGTGTAATTTCCACGGTTCCTTTATTGGGCTCAATTTCGCCACTCAGGATTTTGAGGAAGGTTGATTTTCCCGCTCCGTTGGCACCAATAACACCATAACAGTTGCCTTTTATGAAATTGATGTTTACTTCATCGAACAATACCCTTTTACCATATGCCAGTGTGATATTTCTTGCGCTGATCATTGCTTTGCTTTGTTTTCAGGGCGCAAAATTACGGTTAAAGACCGGATTTTCGGCTTTTTTCATAATGGCCTTTCTATCAATAAAAAGGGGCTGCCTTTTCAGGCAACCCCTTTATCCTATTAAAAACTGAACTCTACCTTCTTACTTTGATCAGTTGTACCACTTTGCGTTGGTTACCCTGGGTAAACTCTGCATAATAAGTACCACTTACAAAATTACCACCTACCTGTACTGTGCTGTTGGCACCCAGGTTAGCCCTGCTTTCCACTGCTCTTCCTGTTGCATCTGTAATACGCAGTTGTATCGGCGCATTGTTTTTGCTTTGCAGTTTGAGTGTGAAAATAGTTGCACTTGGGTTTGGCATTACGATTACCTGTAGCTGAGTTACCTCATTTGTTGCAGGTTGTTTAACCGTTTCTGCTGTAATCAGTGCACTTGAAGCTGTGCTGGTTACGGCAACAGTTGGTGCGGGAGCAGAACAACTGAAATTGTTCCAGATAACGTTTTTGCCCTCACTTTCTACCTCTTCGGCTATGAACAAGCCAATCATATGTACGTTATCCTCACAATCTTTTTCCCCATGTCCACGGTGATCACAATCCCTGTGTCCATGTTTGTTGTTGTTATGCTTGCAATACTTAGAACTGTGTGCCCGATGATCACATCTGTCGTCATCATCATCATTACCATTGCCACCACGTACTTTCAGCTTACCATTTGGCATGTACACATTAGCAATCACTTTCGTGTCATCGCCTTTTACATAGAATTTCTCTTCATCACATTTCAGGTCGCCCATGTAGAACGTTACACTATGGTAATCAGGATTCACGATTACATCGTTTCCAATGCTTACATTTTTACTTACACGTACGCTGGTTGCCTGTGCAAAGCGAACATAGCTCATCGTAGTTCTTGAACCTTTATCAACTCTCAGTACTTCTATATTTACCTGTGCTGCAGTAAACCTGATACTGGCCCCTTCTTCTACCTTAATACTTCCAAAGATGGTTCCGTTAAGCGTTACATTGGCGCCTTTACGAATATTAAGATCCCTGAAGTTACCATTCAGTGTTACTGTTGCATTTGAACCTACAGTGTAGTTAGGCAGGTATTTGGTTAGGCTTGTGTTATGCTGCATAGCTGGTAAGCTTACAGTGGCCACAGCATTGATCTGACTCAGGATGGTTACACCTTTATCTTTATCAATTTCAGGCGATTTCACAAATGAACCCGGTCCATTCACCTTACTATACTTTTTGAAGTCTGCTTCACCTCTACTGCTCATTACACCCACACTACCTGTCTGAACTTCATTGTACGCGCCCAGTTTTACTTCTTTGTAAGCCAGGATGGTATAACTGTTGGAAAGGTTTTGTTTGTTGTACTGATAAGTAGCAGGGAACTCACTGGTACATCCGTTAGCATCTGTAATAGACAGTTTATACAATCCGTCAGGATTGGTTAATCCAAGTGTCAACACCTGAGTACCGCCTACCGCATTACCATTCAGCGACCAGTTATAAGCAAATGGTCCATTCTGGTTGCCAGATCCTGTTAAAGTGAACTCACTACAGAATACATTGGGTGATGCCGCCTGAACAGTTGGTATTGGTAAAGGATTGATCCTTACCGTGAAGCTGCAGGTTGATACATTACCATGAATATCTGTTACCGAATAAGTTACTGTTGATGTTCCAACTGCAAATGCACCGCTTGCATTGGTTCCGTTTCCTGTTCTTGTTGTAGCACCTGTTATAACATAAGTAGTGCTTGCAATACCACAATTATCAGTCTGCGTAAGAGCAGGGATGGTATAATTATTATTTCCGCCTGTATTCGCACAGAACACCTGGTTGGCAGGACAAACAATAACAGGGTTTTCTGTATCTGCTACCGTTACAGTTTGTGTAGCGGTTGACACATTACCATGAATATCTGTTACCGTCCAGGTTACTGTTGTGTTTCCAACAGGGAATACTGCAGGTGCGTTATTTACCACTGATTGCACACCACAATTATCAGCTGTTATTGCATTACCTACACTTGCTACAGCAGTACACTGACCAGCATCATTATTTACCTGAATTGCTGCAGGAGCCGTAATAGTTGGTTTTTCGGTATCTGCAACTGTAACAGTAAAGCTTCCGATGATAAAGTTACCTGCCGCATCAGTTGCCGTGTATGTAACTGTTGTTGTTCCAACAGGGAATACATCTCCGGGCTGATGTGTTGCATTCAACACAACACCAGAACAATTGTCAGTGGCAGTTGGGAGGCTCCAGATCACTTTGGCTCCACAAATACCAGCATCATTTGATACAGCAGCATTTGATGGTAATCCATTGATTACTGGTTTCTCTGTATCATTTACTGTTACAGTAAAGCTGGCGCTTGTACTGTTACCAGCCGCATCGGTTGCTGTATACGTAACGGTTGTTGTTCCAAGCGGGAACAACTGACCTGAAATATGCGATGAAGCGATGCTTGCACCTGCACAATTATCGGCAGTCGTAGCAGCAGTCCAGCTTACATTGGCTCCACATACGGCTGCATCGTTCGATACAGTAATATTGGATGGTATTCCGTTGATCACTGGTTTCTCTGTATCATTTACTGTTACAGTAAAGCTGGTACTGATTGTATTTCCATGTGCATCTGTTGCTGTATAAGTAACAGTTGTGTTACCCACAGGGAACAGATTTCCTGGCTGATGAGAAGAAGTTAATACCACTCCAGGACAATTATCTGTTGCAGTTGGAACTGTCCAGTTTACATTGGCACCACAAACTGAAGCATCATTTGATACTGTAATGTTTGCAGGGTTATTACTGATAACTGGTTTTTCAGTATCGGTAACTACTACATCAAAGCTGCAAGTTGAAGTATTACCTGATTCATCGGTAGCAACAAATGTATTGGTGGTTGTACCTACAGGGAATAATGATCCGCTTGGTAAACCTGCTGTTTGTGTAATAGTAGCTGATGATGACTGATAGCTGATAATTACTTCTCCGTTGCCATCATTCACACCTGTAATATTTACCTGATTGTTTCCAACATTGAATGATGTACCACCGCTTACAGGTTGAGTACCTGCACCGCACAGTGTATTGTCTCCACCATTACCACCGGTATAACCACCGCCGCCACCTGGGCCACCGCAGTTACCACCGCCACCTGCACCGCCACCAAAACCACCGGCAGTACCTACATATCCACCTGCATTAGTACCACCAACTCCTGCAAGACCTCCGTTCAAAGGAGATTTGCCACCTAATCCAGGATTGGCACCAGTTCCGGCACCATTCGATAACCAGCCGGCTCCTCCACCGCCACCATTGTTGATGCCGCAATTAAAGTTGCCACCCAGTCCGCCATTACCTGATCCGCCTAAAGTAGCCAGACCTGGTTTAGACTGTTGCGAATTACAGGTTCCAAGACCGGTTCCACCACCGGCAGCCAACAACAATGTGTTGCTTGCAGTGCTGTTCCATACAAAGGAACCACCACCGCCGCCGGTATTTAATACATTAGAATTATTAATTGCATCTTCTCCGTGTCCGGCTACCAGTATTTTTAATACCTGACCGGGAACCACCGTAAAGTCGCCTTGTATAGAAGCACCTTTACCACCGGCTCCACCACCACCAAAACCATTGATGCTGTTACCACCGCGACCGCCCAATGCCTTGATATTAATTTTCGTAACACCTGCTGGAACAGTCCAGTTAATAATCGATCCGGTATAACTAAATGTAAAGCTACCATTTGGTCCAACACAGTTGTCGTTTGCATTTACTGCATAATTTACCACGGCACCACACTTAGCTGGATCGTTGTTTACTGCCACATTTGGCTGACATATAATTACAGGCGGTGTTACATCTTTAACTGTAACAATTTGTACGGCAGTAGTAACATTACCACTTGCATCCGTTACAGTCCATGTAATATTGGTCACCCCTTTCTCAAACTGAGTTGGAGCATTGTTCGTTACTGTCCATCCAGTACAATTATCTGTAACGGTTGGTGTAACTAAGCTTACATTGGTTGCTATGCATAAGCCTGCATCCGTATTTACTGTTAGGTTAGCAGGGGCTGCTACAACAGGCGCAAGGTCATCCACCACTGTAATGGTAGCTGAACAACTGCTGCTGGCTCCTTTGCTGTCGGTAACTGTTAATACCACATTCGTTACCCCTTTTGCATAAGGACCTGCAGGTAATACTGAATAGGTTAATACATCGCCATTAGGATCACTTGAACCATTATTGAAATCAATAGCAGCTGCAATACCCTGACAGTTTGCATTGGCAGAAACCGTTAATGGTTTACATACCGCAACAGGAGGCTGGTTACAATAAGAACCCGGATCTGTTACTGTTACAGTAGCTGTACAACTGCTCTGGTTGCCCAGGGCATCAGTAGCGGTTAATACTACATTGTAGCTATTACCTACATCAGCACAACTATAAGAAGTTTGTCCTGTGATAGTCACATTAACAGCACCACAATTATCAAAACTGCCATCATTCACTGAAGCTGCAGTAATAGAAGCAGTTCCGTTGGCATCGATGGCTACAGTAATATTTCTGCATTTTGCAACCGGTGGTACATTATCTGTAGCACCTACTACAACTGGCGCAGATGTATTGGTACATCCGAACTGGTTGGTTACTGTTACAAAATAAGAACCTGTTTGTGTAACTGTGATAGCCTGGGTTGTTGCACCATTGCTCCATTGGAATACGCTACCTGCACTGGCAGTAATTACGAGCGATCCATTACAAAGCGATGCGCTACCTGAAGGTGTAGTGGTTACAACAGGAGCCGGACTAACCGTTACAGTTACCGGGCTTGAAGTACCAGAACATCCGCCAGCATTGGTTACTGTTACAGAATAATTTCCTGTTTCAGTTGCCACATATGTTTGAGCTGTTGCTCCGTCAATATCCACCCCATTTTTCTGCCACTGATAACTATCACCCAGATTGGCATTCATGGTTACTGTTTGTCCTTCACATACTGTTGACTGACCAGTTACAATAACAGCAGCAGGCGCCACTGTTACTACTGCAGTACAGGTTGAAACATTGCCTGCACGGTCTGTAACAGTTAAGGTTACATTATTGGCACCAATATCTGCACAGGTAAAATTGGTTCTGCTGAGTGCCAATGATTGTATACCACATGCATCACTTGAACCATTATCTACCATTTGAGGAGTAATGGTTACAGTACCTGCCGGAGAAAGGGCCACTGTAATATTTTTACAGGAAGCAGTGGGAGCCGTATTATCTATTACGGTACTGTTATTCCTGTATATACGAAGTTTATTGTAATTAATACCGCTTGTTGCAATATCTGGTACATTATCTCCATCAAGGTCACCAATCAATACACCACTGGTTTCTGCCAGACTTGGATAATCTACCCTTGTAGCAAAAGAAATGCTACCTGGCCCGGTACTTGTATTCTTATAAACTGAGAATACGCTTACGCCACTTGATTTTGTAATAAGGTCCACATTTCCATCTCCATCTGCATCACCCACACCAATACGATAGTTTGATGAAGGGCTTGTAACATTTACAGTTGGTGCAAATGAAATGGTTCCAGGAACTGAAGTATTTCTGAATACGGAAACTGTTCCGCCACTGAAATTATTTGTTGTAAAATCGATCTTGCCATCTTTATCAAAATCACCTAAAAAGAGGCGGTAAGGATAAGCTGAATTGGTTGGATAAGATACAGGAGTCTGAAAAGAGAATGTAGTGGCTCCTACAGCAGTGGTATTACGCAAAGCTGTAACCCTGTTATCACTCGGACAACTGGTGCCCACATCTGGTTTTCCGTCGCCATCCACATCTGCAATAGCAACACCTGTAAGGTAATAGGTATTACTAAATGTTCCGGCTGAAGCAAAGCTGATGGTGCCACCAGTAGAAGTGTTACGGTAGGTACCAATACTGCTGCTGCTTCCATAAACGAGGTCCATTTTACCATCGCCATTGATATCACCAACCGACATCTGGTATGCGCCTGATGCAGTAAGGTTGATAGGTCCTGAAAAACTAAGGGTACCGGGAACGCTGGTATTTTTGTAGATACGAATACCTACGCCATTGTCTACAACGGCAATATCAATTTTACCATCGCCGTCAAAATCACCGGGAGCAATACAACGTGTAGCACCCTGAAACGCAAGATCAAATTTGGGAGCAAAACTGAAATTACCCGGGGTACTCAAGTTGCGCATCACAGAAACCTTGTTTGCTGTAAATCCGCAAACCAACAAATCGGGTTTGCCATCCAGATCCATATCCTGCGATATCATCTGATAGCCACCGCTTACATTGGTAGAATAATTTTCTGTATTGTAGGTAGTATTGGTAATAGTTGTTCCACAAAAAATTCCATTAAAGGAAAGTGGTGAACTACCAATCAGTCCACATGCATTACGAACAGTGATCGGACCATAAGTAGCACCTACAGGTACCCTTACTTCCAATACACCAAAAGTAGCAGAAAGTACTTGTGCCTGTGTAGCGCCAAAAAACACCTGGTTATTGGCTGGAATAGGATCGAAATTAGATCCGTTAATGGTTACCACACTACCAATAAAACCCGTTACCGGGGAGAAGCTATTGATAGCGGGTTTATTACATACCTGTGCCTGCAACAGGGTTGTGCAGGACAGCAGTATGACCATAAGAAATAGTAATATTCTTTTCATATCTGGGTTTTAGGATTTGAATTCAATGGCAATTTTCACCTGCGCTGGATCATAACCCTCTGGCAGGTCAATTTTCAACACGTTTGTACTCGCATCACTATTGCACTCCGCTTTAGTAATGGTTGCTTTAATTATGCTGAATGAAACTTCTTTGCTGAATTTTTGCTGTGTAGCCGGATGGGTTACTTCAATTACAAACTTGCTGACCTGGTCAACACTGCTTTCATTGAATATCATCAGGTGTACCTGACTTGCAGAGGTGCACTTGATCACACGTGCAAATACATCGATGTGGTTACTGGATTCGCCCAGTTTATCCCAGTTTTTGTAAACCACTTCATCTTTGGGCTGATAAGGCCTGGCATGAAGCGAAAAGGAAAGAGACAAAAGAAAACAAAGTACAGGCAATACAATGCCGTACCGCTTTTGAAGCATTTTCATAGCAGTTAGTTTTGATTATGGAGTATTAGCGCACCAGTTCTAAAACTTCATTTAAAAGCAGTTTGCAGTTAAAATGACGTTTTTATACCTGGCCACGTAGTAAAATCACTACGTACAGTGAATGTCTGTAATATATCATACCAGAAAACACGCATTTGATGATGCTATGAATAAAGTCGATAAAGCAGGGATCTGAGTAGACTAAAAACAGCTCTACACAAAATTGAGTACCCTGTTTATCGATGCAATTCAACAAATACTTATTTAAATTCTTTTTAGTCAACTAGTTAGTGCTTCCTATATTTACATGAATATCAATCATACCAATAGCCAGATGTATACCGTTATTATTGCAGACGATAACCTGATTGAAAGAGACGCACTTGCCTTGCACTTATCGAGAATAAAAACTGTATCAGTGGTTGCAGAATGCTCAAACGGAGAAGAAACTGCTGCCTTTTTACAGAACCAACCGGTTGATATGGTTTTTTCCGATATCGATATGCCGCGTTTAACTGGTATCGATTTACTGAGAGGCATTAACAAACCACCTGTTTTTATTTTTGTTTCCTCCTATCCTGAATATGCTGCTGAAAGTTATAACCTTGATGCCATCGATTATATTGTTAAACCTGCCAGCGCAGAGCGTGTTAAAAAAGCTGTAGACAAAGCAATAGAGTATATTGAAATAAAGAACAACACAAAACTCTACAGTGAAAAAATAGTTCCGGATATACCTTTAGTTGAATTCGGCAACCAGATATCTACTGAAAACTTTTTTTTTATTAAAGAGAATAACAATTACAATAAATTGAATATCCAGGATATCACCCATATTGAAAGCATGGGCGACTTCTCAAAAATTCATACAGCCGGACAAAAAAAGTTTGTAGTACTGGTGAGTCTTAAAAATATTGAGAAACAATTATCTCCTAAAATATTCAGACGAGTGCACCGCCAGTTTATCATTAATATTTTACAGGTTGGCGTAGTAAATAGTACAGAAGTGCAACTGCTCGATAAAACGGCAATTCCCATCAGCAGTTCATACCGACAAAGCCTGATTGAATTAGTGATTGAGAAAAAATTATTGAAAAGGTTTGGCGATTAGTATTATCCTATGTTCTCCGATATCGGCAACCACACAGTAAACACTGTGCCTTCATCGATTTTACTCTTTACTTCCATCCTGCCATTCATCATGGCAACAAATGATTTACAAAGAATCAATCCCAGACCATTGCCCTTCTCCTGCCCTGTTCCCTTTGAACTTTTTACTGAGCGGCTCGCAGCATCATTTATCAATGCTACTTTTCCAGCTCCCATACCCATGCCCTCATCTGCAATCACCAGTTTTATATGTGTACCCGTGATCATTGACTCTAAACGTATGCTCCCTTTTTTGTGACTGAATTTTATAGCATTGGAAAGTAAATTTCTGATAACAGATGCCAGCATTTCCCTATCAGCCAGCACACTGCCGCCAGCGATTATATTATGTTCAATCAAGAGTTCTTTTTGTGTTGCTGCGTCTGTTAGTGTTAACAATACCTGATCTGTTATCTCACGCGGATCAACTCTTTCAATATTCGGTGTAAAGCCATGCATCTGACTGGTGGCCCATTTCAACAGGTTATCCATCAGCCCCTGGGTATACCCAAGTGTATTTTTCAGTTGCGCCGCATACAGTTTCATTTTGTCTTGCGGTATGGTATCTCTCTCCAGTAAATGTGTAAAAGATATCAGTGAGTTGATGGGTGTACGCATATCATGACTCAGCGTTCCCAAAACCTGATCCTTAACAGTAACCAGTTCTTCCAGCGTCTTTTTTTGTTCACTGATTATACCATTGAGTTTTTTTGTTTTCCGCTGGCTATAATAAATACTACTTGCTGCTCCCAATAAAACCAACACAGCAACCAGGAAAAATAAGTTGAGGTTTCTGTTATACTGCAATTGCAGTTGTTGGTTACTGATTTGTTTTTGCGCAATGGCTTTTTCAAACCTGGAACGGTCCTGTTGCTGCTGAAAAACAATTGACTGCTGACGCGCTTCATTTTCCAGTTTCGACTGTTCCTGTAAAAACAATAAACGCTGAAGGCTTTTTTCTTTCTCTGCCAGTTCCAACTGATCTTTCTGACGCTCGGCTACTAACAATTGCTGTTTCAGTTCTTCATCAATCAATTGTTTACTGTATTTGTATTCTCTTTCTTTGATATCCATATCCAGCCTCAACTGCTGTCTTGTGATTTCTTTTTCTTTTTCTTCCCCGTATAAACTATCTCTTACTACAATGTATTTCTTATAATAGGCCAATGAGCTATCGAACATTCCAACGCGCTCATACAAATAACTCATTTGTTCATACAAAGCTTTGAGTGAACCTATGGCCATGTATTTTTCTGCTACCCGCATAGATGAACGGAAATAATTCAGTCCGTTCATATCATCTTTTAGTTTTACAAAATGAATTCCGGTACTCAACAGATTATCTGCCGCAACTGAATAATCTTCATGCTCTCTGTCAAGCTCCATTGCCCGGTTAAAAGCCTGAAAGGCTTTTTTAGCATCCCCCATTTTATCATAGATATCACCTATGTCAGACTGTATGTCGGCAGCAAGTGCCGGATCATCTTCTTTCAATGCAATTACATATGCTTTATTGTAACAATTAAGTGCCAGCGTATATTGTTGATTTGCTTTTATTCCTTCTTTACTTAATTCCGCATCAGTTGCCTTCATATATGCAGCTGCAATGGCACTGTTTGCAACAGCCACGCCTCTGCTCGCGGGATCTTCTTTCTCAAATCCGGCCAGTGCTTTCTTCATATAGGGCAGCCCTTCTGAAATCTGTTTCAAATCGAGATAAGTCAACCCGATGTTCATCATACAATTCAGCACACCATCTTCCCGCCCCATCTGTTCATACAAATTCAGGCTCATTTTATTGGCCTCAAGTGAATGAACATAATCTTTAATAATCAGGTATAAATCGCCCATATTTAGCAGCACACCAGCTTCCCCAATTTTATACTTGTATTGGCGGCATACTTCCAATGCCTTCTCGTAATAACTTACTGCTTTGGCATATTGCGATATTCCATGATGAAGCCTGCCCGCTTTTTCATACACATAATATAATAAACTTCCCTTTTTTAGCTGTTGGGCCAGGGTAATAGCACTGTCTGTATAAGTATTGGATTCAGGCATTCGTCGCATAATACCATACTGCCTGAAGAGGTTACAATAGTGAATGACTTTCATTGAATCGCGAACAGTATAATATCTGTTAACCTTCAATAAACTATCCAATCGCTTTTGTTGCGCCGTGGAAGAAAAACAAAAAAATAAACAGATGAAGACTGCTAAACATCTCACTATCGACATACATCAGCATTAAAACAATAAGATGATAAAAAAAATGATCCTGGTAAATCATGCAGAAAAAACAGATGCAGAAAAAAAATTCTTCTCATGTGCCGTTAACATTTCGATTGGCAAGATAGTTCGTTTTACTGCCGCTTGTCATTAAAAATAGCTTGAAAAATAGTTACCAACAATAAAGAATTACCAGGTGGCTCTGGCAGACGGACTGGCATCCAAATCAATAAACTGCTGATCGAGGAATTTATAGTGAGCGGTGATGGCTATCATGGCAGCATTATCAGTACAATACTCAAAAACAGGTATATATGTTTTCCATCCGAGTTTTTCACCTGTTTCCTGCAGCGCGCTTCTTAATCCGCTGTTGGCACTTACCCCACCTGCGATACAAATATTTTTAATGCCTGTTTGCTGTACTGCTTTTTTGATTTTTTTGATCAGGATATTCACAATCGCATACTGCACCGATGCACAAAGATCATTGAGGTGTTGTTCAATAAAACCTGGCTCCTGTTTTTGCAGGAAATAAAGTACAGATGTTTTTAACCCACTAAAACTAAAATTAAGCCCGGGTATCTGTGGTTCAGCAAAACTGAAAGCTTTGGGATTACCTGTTTTTGCATGCAGGTCAACCAGCGGGCCTCCGGGGTATGGCAAGCCCAGTAATTTGGCTGTTTTATCAAAAGCCTCTCCTGCGGCATCATCAATTGTTTCACCAATTACTTCAAGTTGTAAGGGAGAATGAGCCAGTACAATCTGTGTATGTCCACCACTCACCGTTAAACATAAAAAAGGAAAAGAGGGTGGGTTGTCTCCAATTAGGTTGGCCAGCACATGGGCCTGCATATGATGAACACCAATAAGAGGTTTATTCAGCGCTAATGCCATTGATTTCGCAAACTGTGCCCCTACCAGTAAACTGCCAATTAAACCGGGTGCCTGTGTAAAAGCAATGGCATCTATTACCGACAAATCGTTACGTGAAATATGGGCAGCCGACAAGGCTTGGTCAACCACCGGAACAATATTTTGCATATGTGCCCGGCTGGCCAGTTCAGGCACCACACCTCCATACTGCTCATGTACAGACTGATTGGCAATATAGTTGGAGATTATTTTCCCGTCCACACATACCGATGCGGATGTTTCATCACAGGATGATTCAATGGCCAGTATGGTAACAGGTTTGCTGATATATGAGGTATTTCAATGAAATGAGGAGCAAAATTAACTGAATGAAGGATGCAATCCTTCTATTTTGTGCGGATCGCTACCACAGGATCCATTTTAGCAGCAATAGACGCAGGAATGATACCTGAAATAATACCCAGTCCAATACATATACTCAATGCAAGGATGATGATATTGGGAGCAAAATATATCGGAAAAGGAAGTACAGCACTCAATACCAGCGACATCAGCCAAACAAGTCCTAAGCCAATAAGTCCGCCGATAATACACAGAAATGCACTTTCGAGCAGGAATTCGGTGAGTATGGTTCTGCGTTTGGCACCAATGGCTTTTTTTAATCCTATCTGGCTCGTTCTTTCACGAACGGTTACAAACATTATATTAGCTACACCAAAAGCTCCCACAATCAGACTCAAACCGGCGATGGCCCATCCTCCCGCACTTACCTGTCCAAAAAAGCCCCCTACCTGCTCACTGAATTGTGCTACATCATTACAGGAGAAATTATTTTCTTCTGCAGGACTCAGTTTCCTCAACTGTCTCATCACCCCCGTCAGTTCATCGGCCAAAGCCGGTGATGGTACGTCTTTTTTACCCTGCACCATAATAAACGGACTGCTGTAATCCGGATTATATACACTGGCAAAGTAGCGGTAAGTAACAATGAGCGACTGATCATAATCAAATCCACCCACAAAACTTTGCCCTTGTTTTTTAATAACGCCAATGATGTTTACACGTTTACCATTATATGATACCTGTTTACCCACTGCTTTCTGCGGGTTGCCAAACAATTGTTCCGCTACCACATATCCAAGTACTGCAGATGTGGTACCTCGCATAAACTCTGCTTCATTCAGGTAACGGCCATAGTCTATATCAATGGTTTGAATGGCTGTGAATTCCTCTGTAATACCATAAATATTCACATTGCTGAGGATATTGTCCTTATAACTCAGGTTTACATTACTTGAAACAAAAAAACAGAGATTACTGGCCAACTGACTTTTGAGCTTGATAAAACGCATTTCCTCCACTTTCATGTTGGGACGTTTCATGTATTTCCACCAGGGATAATCGGGGCCTCCGCCGTTGTAGTCCCATTTGTCGATATAAATGGTATTGTTACCAAAAGCTTTGATATCGTTCTGTACCTTACGTTCCAGACTGTCAACCGTTGCCAGTACCCCGATAATGCAGAATATACCGATGGTAATACCAAACAGCGATAAAAAGGTACGCAGTTTATTCACGCGTAACTCCTGTAGCGCCATCCGGAAACTGTTCCATAATATATTCAGCAGTTTGAACATATTTCAAATGTAAGTGCAGATTATGGATAGAGAAACTAAATTTTATGGGCGGGAAGGGAGGAGTCCGAAAGTCGGAAAGACCGGAAGTTCGAAAGAAGCAAAGTCATTGCTGTTGTATTATCAATTATGTACAAAACAGCTTCGAAATTAAACAAGCATCTTCCGGACTTCCGGACTTTCGGTCTTTCCAACTACTAATGAACCATTCCCTCCTAAACATTGTTTATCAACATAAATGCATAAAAGTTTTTACGTTTTCGGAAAATGCTATTGCGTTCTGCGCTATTTTTGCAGCGATTTCTTTAACTATAAACTTGCAATATGACCTGGAAACAAGTATTTACCTCCTCTGTTGGAAAGAAGCTGGTCATGGGCTTTACCGGTATTTTCCTGATTCTTTTTCTCATTGTACATGCCGGATTGAATGCCTGTATCTGGGCCAATGATGGTGGTGAAATGTTTTTACATGCAGCCCATTTTATGGGTGCCAACTGGGTTCCCCGTATCCTTGAAATAGGTTTATTTGCAGGATTTATCCTCCATATTATACAGGGTTACCTGCTAACCGTAGAAAACCGCAAGAAAAGATCAGTTGGGTATGCGGTGTCTTACAGCGACGGTAGCAAATGGTATAGCCGGAGCATGGGTTTACTCGGTACACTTATCCTCCTTTTCCTCATCATGCATATGTCGCATTTCTGGTTCCCTAACCGTTCCAATCAGGGTTTTCTGTTAGGACCTGAAATCAACCTGTATGAGAAAATGCAAACAGAATTCAGTGTTTTATGGGTAGTGATTCTTTATGTGATTGGCTGTATTTCACTGGCCTACCACCTTGCGCATGGTTTCCAGAGCGCTTTTAAAACACTGGGTGTTCACAATAAAAAATACAATAAAATGCTGACCAGCATCGGGTATGGTTTCTCAATCATCGTACCTCTGGTATTCGCGATGATGCCCATCAGCTTTTATTTTAAATGGATTTAGTAATAAAGTCAAAAGTGAAAAGTCTGAAGTAAAAGACCCTTCACTTTTCACGATTCACTTTTCACGTTATAAACACATCTCGTATGTTGAATGCGAAAATACCTGCCGGGCCATTGGAAAGCAAATGGACAGATTACAAGGGACACTGTAAGTTGGTGAATCCGGCCAACAAACGCAAGTTGGAAGTGATCATCGTAGGTACCGGTCTGGCCGGTGCTTCTGCGGCCGCTTCACTGGGTGAACTGGGCTATAAAGTGAAAGCTTTCTGTTTCCAGGATTCGCCCCGCCGGGCTCACTCTATTGCGGCGCAGGGTGGTATCAATGCCGCCAAGAACTATCAGAATGATGGCGACAGTGTTTTTCGTTTGTTCTACGATACCATTAAAGGAGGCGACTACCGTGCCCGTGAAGCCAATGTGCATCGCCTGGCTGAAGTGAGTACCAATATTATTGACCAGTGTGTGGCACAGGGTGTTCCCTTTGCCCGTGAATATGGCGGACTTCTGAGCAACCGTTCTTTTGGTGGTACACAGGTGCAAAGAACTTTTTATGCTGCCGGACAAACAGGTCAGCAGTTATTGATAGGTGCTTACCAGGCCCTCGAGCGTCAGGTGGCATTGGGTAACGTAAAAATGTACAGCCGTCACGAAATGCTGGAGATCGTTAAAATCGATGGAAAAGCACGCGGTATTATTGCACGTGACCTCGTTAGTGGTGAACTCGAACGCCATTTCGGACATGCGGTATTATTGTGTTCAGGTGGTTATGGTAATGTATTCTACCTCTCTACCAATGCCATGGGCAGCAATGTAACTGCAGCCTGGAAAGCACACAGACAGGGTGCTTTATTTAGTAACCCCTGTTTTACACAGATTCACCCTACCTGTATTCCGGTAAGTGGTGATCATCAGTCGAAACTAACACTTATGTCGGAGTCGCTGCGTAACGACGGACGTATTTGGGTACCCAAAAAACAGAACGATACACGTAAAGCAACAGAGATACCTGAAGAAGAAAGAGATTATTATCTGGAAAGAAGATACCCGGCATTTGGTAACCTGGTTCCCCGCGACGTAGCATCGCGCGCCGCCAAGGAAAGATGTGATGCCGGGTATGGTGTAGGCTCATCGAAACAGGCCGTTTATCTTGATTATGCTTCTGCCATTGAACGTTATGGCCGTACAGAAGCCAATAAACAAGGCAGAAACAATGTTAGTCTCGAAGAAATCATCGCCATGGGTAAAGAAGTGGTGAAAGAGAAATATGGTAACCTGTTCGATATGTATGAAAAGATCACAGGCGAAAATCCATATGAAGTGCCCATGCGCATCTACCCTGCTGTACACTATACAATGGGTGGACTATGGGTGGATTATGAATTACAAACCACGGTTCCGGGATTGTATGCATTGGGAGAAGCCAATTTTAGTGACCATGGTGCCAACCGTTTGGGTGCTTCTGCATTGATGCAGGGTTTGGCAGATGGTTATTTTGTTATCCCCTATACCATTGGTAATTACCTCGCCGACGAAATTTACAGCAAAGCCATTGCTACCGATCACCCCGCGTTTGCAGAAGCAGAGAAGGCAGTTAGTGACAGGATCAACCAACTGATGAATATCAGGGGAAAACAATCTGTTGAAAGTTTCCACAAACGTCTGGGTAAGATTATGTGGGACAAATGTGGTATGGCCAGAAATGAAGAAGGACTGAAACAGGCTATCGCTGAAATACAGGCATTGAAAAGAGAATTCTGGAGTGATGTGCGTATACCCGGTGAAATCAATGGCATGAACCCTGAATTGGATAAAGCCAATCGTGTTGCCGATTTTATTGAGCTGGGCGAACTCATGTGTATAGATGCACTCAACCGTAATGAAAGCTGTGGCGGACATTTCCGTGAAGAATCACAGACAGAAGAAGGTGAAGCCATGAGAGATGATGCCAACTTTATGTATGTAGCCGCCTGGGAATTCAAAGGCGAACACCAGTGGGAACTGCATAAAGAAGCCTTGAATTATGATGTAATTAAGCCAAGTCAGCGGAATTATAAATAAAAAATTGGAACACGGATCATCATGATTTTTATGATTTTTCATGATGGTTGGGTTAAAGAAAGTATCTTGAAAAATCATAAAAATCATGATAATCTGTGTTCAGTTACAGCATTACATGATCTGGAAATTGATATGAAAGAAAGTCTGCTATTAATATTTAATACAGATATTAAAAACCATATCAATGAAGGAAAGTTTTAAGCAATCCGATCTAACAAACAAAGTATTAAGGTGTTTTTACACGGTTTATAACAAGTTGGGATACGGATTTCTAGAGAAGGTTTATGAAAAAGCTCTTTTACTTGAATTGCGTAAAAATGGGTTAAATGCTGTTCGTCAAGTCCCATTAAAGTTTATTACGATTCAGTTGAAATTGGAGACTATTTCGCTGACATTATAGTAGATGACGTAATTATTCTTGAAATAAAAGCCGCAGAGGGATTAGTTGAAAATCATGAAGCTCAATTAATCAATTACCTTAAAGCGACAAATATTGAAGTTGGGCTTTTGTTGAATTTTGGCAAAACGCCTCAATGTAAAAGAAAAGTGTTTAGTAATCAATTCAAGAAACTCTTATAACTATTGTATATGGAACATTATAGCATGAATCTGAATTTAAAAGTTTGGAGACAAAAAAACAGCAGTTCAAAAGGAGAGTTTAAACTCTATAGAGTAGAAAACATTTCTTCGGAAATGAGTTTTCTGGAGATGTTTGATGTGTTGAATGAGCAACTCATCCGCGACGGTGAAGATCCGGTTACTTTTGATCATGACTGTCGTGAAGGTATCTGCGGAGCCTGTTCCATGTATATCAATGGTAAACCCCATGGTCCATGGCAGGCCAATACCACCTGTCAGTTACATATGCGCGCTTTTAAAGACGGTGACACTGTGGTGGTAGAACCCTGGAGAGCCAATGCTTTTCCTGTAATCAAAGACCTGATGGTTGACCGTACTGCGTTCGACCGTATTATCCAGGCAGGTGGCTATATCAGCGTAAACACTGGTAATGCTGTTGATGGTAACGCCTTACCAATTGAAAAAGATAAAGCAGATGCTTCCTTCGCTGCAGCCATGTGTATTGGTTGTGGTGCCTGTGTAGCAGCCTGTAAAAATAGTTCGGCCATGTTGTTCCTCAGTGCCAAAGTATCGCACCTGGCCCTGTTACCACAAGGAGCACCTGAACGCAAATCGCGCGTAATGAATATGGTGGCTCAGATGGATAAAGAAGGTTTTGGTTCATGTACCAATACTGGTGCCTGCGAAGCTACCTGTCCGAAAGAAATTTCCATCAGCAATATTGCCCGACTCAATCAGGAATATTTGATGGCGGGGCTGACTGCTGAATAAGCTGCTAGCCACTCGCTACCAGCTACTAGTTTTTTGAAAAGCATCCGGTAAACCGGATGCTTTTTTAATTTTAGGCACTCGCTATAAAGAATGGTGGGGCATTTCGCTCGAAGCTCATGGCTCACAGCTTACTTTTTCTTCAGAAAAAAAGCACTGATTAAAGACACTACCAAACCTACCGGCAATATTTCCGTATAGGTGATTAAGGCATTGAAGAAGGGATTCTTATACATTTCATTGAACTTGGCTATTTCGGCTGTTTTTTTAGCCAGTTCGGCTGCTGTAGCGCCAGACTCCTTGGCTTTTGCCAGTGTTTCTTTAGCATATATTTCCGCAAAATCTGTAAATACATAGAAATATTCGAACAGCCAGGTCACCACATAAAAGGTTGAAGTAATCAATGCAATCAGCAAACCTATTTTAAAAGCTTTGCCAAAGCTGATGAGTCCACTGTTGTATTTATCTCTATAGCTTTTTATCCCAACAAAAATGAAGATAAATGCCAGGATCATCGAGGCATATCCATAGATCATCCCATTCTCGAAATCTCCTGTGCTCTTAAAATACAGGGTTGCAAGTACCATGAGTGCACTCACAATAAAACCACCAATGATGCCATTAATAAGGATTACTTTTTTCATGTAAGTTGTTTTTCGATTTAAAAGATTATTCGCAAAATCGATCCAATCCGAACAATCGGGTTCATACTTTCGGGTGATTTTAGTTGCATACACCAATATTCACCCTTAAGTATGGGCTTTTATGGAATCAACCCCAGTCTTTTCGCCTTCTCAATAGCCTGTACCCTTTTCCCTACATCTAGTTTTTCAAACAAACGGGCCAGATGCGTTTTTATGGTATTGGGGGATACAAACAATTGTGCTGCTATTTCCTGGTTACTCAAACCAGTGGCCATCAGTTGCAGCACTTCCATTTCGCGACTGCTGATGCCCAATTCATCTACCAGCTTTTGATTGAGTTCAAAAGGTAAACTTGTATCGCGGTAAACGATCTTCTCCAATACCTCTGTCCTGATCTTTGGCCTCGTGAGTTTTTTCGATAACCAGATACCAATGATCAGAAAAAAAACGGCAATAAAAACGGCATACACTTCAAATGCATGTTCATATAAAAGGTATTTCAGTTCCATCCATCGCAATAATGCCAGTAACAGCGCCAGACTTAATCCATACCAAACGAGTAATTGATATTTTTTGAACATAAAAATCCACTTCGTATCTAAGATAATAACTAAGCAGGAAAGCGCACTACCTTTGTAGCGTGCCCAACTCTTATTTTCAATTTAAACAGTTTACCATCCACCAGCAGCAGGCTGCTATGAAAGTATGTACCGATGCCTGTTTATTTGGGGCATGGGGGGCAAAGAAGATACAAGAAAACAAGTTTCAGGGTACAAGATTACTGGACATTGGAACTGGAACCGGATTACTCGCATTGATGCTGGCTCAACAAGTTAATGGCAGCATCGATGCCATTGACATTGATGCTGATGCAGCAAAACAGGCCAGAGAAAATGTAAATGCCTCTCCATGGAGCAACAGAATACAAGTGCATCATATGCCCCTCAGTGATTTGGATAAGAAAGGATATCATTTCATCATTTCCAATCCGCCTTTTTATGAGCAGGATTTAAGAAGTACAGATAAACAGCGAAACCTGGCGCTACATGATACCGGACTAACGATTAAAGAACTATGGAGCTATGTAAGCAAGGCTATTCATCCGGATGGTTTGTTTGCCGTACTCTTGCCATATCACAGGCTTGAAGATTGTTTGCGGCATGCAGGTAAAAACAGCTTTTCTCTTCATGAGAAAGTAGAAGTACACCAGACAGAAAACCATGCGCCATTCAGGGTGATGCTTTTGTTTGGGAAAGAAAAGAAACTGTCTGTTCAGAAAAGTATGGTTATTAAACAGGAAGGTACTTATTCACCTGCATTCACGGCTTTGTTACAGGATTATTATCTGTATTTATAGCACCAGAACACAATAGATATTATCATTGCAATGGCACTCTTTTTGCAACGAATGAATGGAACGCAGATCATCATGATTGTCAAGATTTATCATGAAAAATCATGACAATCATGATGATCAGTGTTCTATTCCTGGATGCAGATTTCTCAATGAGCCGCATAATCCGACAGGTAGGCAAAATGTGACGAGAGCTGTCCGTTTTGCAGAATGGTGGCACGATCCAAAGTATCAGTCCCACCTTTGATTATATCTTCCAGCACATATTTAATCAACTGTTCCCCGAAATATTTACTTGCATCGCGTGGTAATTCATTGGGCAGATTGCCTACAGCCATTACATCTACACTTCCCAACAGGTATGGTTCCGTTTTTTCAACACTGTTTTTATCAACACCGTATACCGGGTCATCAATGGTTGCATCGCCAAGGTTACAGGGTATACTTCCTCCCTTATCATCAGTAATATCTGCAATGGTTTGAATGCGGAATGACGGGTTTTTCATATCATCCATTTCAAACAAACGAGGTATTTGCTGATCCCAGTAAATACCATTCATCAGTATATCAGTATGCGGATAATACTGTTTAAAAACACATTCGTATTCACCCGGTGATGCATGAAAATGATCCCGCTGATAAGTGCCATTCTCTTTATGACGATACAAATCGGCTCCTTTCAGATGCACATACACCGGATAACTGAAAGATCGGCTCCTGTATTCATCCGGCTCCACTTCCTGTACATCCATCAGGTTCATGATTTCGAGTATGCCATGAGCCACACGGCCACTACCTGTAACAGCTATTTTAATATTGGGGAGTTTTAATCCGAAATAAGTATGAATCAGTTCACGGTAATCTTTTACATCCACTACCCTGTTTAAATGATAAGCACCTGTTCTGTTACCATAACACATAATGCCATTGTGCGCACCTACAATTCCTGCAAAAAAACCAACACCAATAATGCGTTGTCCGTCTTCATGTTCCAGACACTCATAATCAATCAGGGTAATATTTTTATCGATCAGGGCATGCATCAATGCACGGTTATAGGGCTGCTTCTTTTTAGTATGAGAAAAGAACAGGTAAGTTTTATTGGCAAGTAACATATCAACCGGCACTTCTTTTATCCCCAGTAGTATGGAGCAGGCAGACAGGTCATCGGTTATTTCAATCCCCGCATCAGCATATTCCTGGTCGCTGAAACAGCGGTTGGGTGAGCGTTGAACCAGTATTTTACAGCCTTCCACATGTTTTTGCAGCCATTTGCACTGCCCCGGTGTAAGTGCCACCCGGTTATCTGCCGGAATTTTTCCCTCTCTGATAAGTCCGATTACGAGCATTCGAGTAATTTTGTGGCAAGATAGTGAGTAGTGAGTAGTCAGTAGTGAGTTTTTCATCGATCTGACTACTCACTACTGACTACTCACTACTCACCATGACCCACTTCGAACTCTTCCAACTCCCGATCACCCTCAATGTCGACACCAGCGGTTTGTCAAAAAAGTATTTTGAGTTACAACGTAAATATCATCCCGACAGGTTTGGACAGGCTTCCGAAGCTGAACAGGAAGAAGCATTGCAGGTATCGGCGCAGATCAATAAAGCATTTAAGACATTGAAAGATCAGGATGAAACCATTAAATATGTGTTGCAGTTAAAGGGTTTACTGGAAGAGGAAGAAAAATACCAGCTATCCCCCGACTTTCTCATGGAAGTAATGGAACTGAATGAAGAATTGGAAGAAGGAATGACGGATGCTATACAGGCGAAGATTGATCAACTAAAAAAAGAATTGTATGCCACTGTGGAAACGATTATTACAAATTATCAGGAAGGTATTAATACCGAAAAAGAATTGCTGCAGGTGAAGGAGTATTATTTTAAGAAGAAGTATATTGATCGGATGGTTGATAATTTGGAAATTTGAAAATTTGAAGATTTGGAAATTAAATACCATAAATAAAAAAGCAGTGATTGAATCACTGCTTTTTTGTGCCCAGAACAGGAATCGAACCTGCACTACCTTGCGATAACCAGATTTTGAGTCTAGCGCGTCTACCAGTTCCGCCATCTGGGCATTGGGGTTGCAATATTAGGGAAAGAATCTGA
>Ga0164290_1001653_pt1 | contig 27302 bp, 20 predicted proteins | sample Micstemetagenome_FD_108782 | JGI IMG/M metagenome (GOLD analysis project Ga0164290, IMG submission 108782) | Contaminated culture microbial community from soil near Moab, Utah, USA - Microcoleus steenstrupii SON62 (Illumina Assembly) | ecosystem: Environmental > Terrestrial > Soil > Soil crust...
GTGCTCTGTACATTCCAGAATTACCTGTACCCTGTTACCTTTCTTTGCCATTGTATTAGGTAGTTTTTTCTTGTTGTTTAATTAGATCTTAGCGCCCTGGGCTCTCATTTCTTTGATCACAGTGGCTAAACCGTTTTTGTTGATGGTTCTTAAAGCATCAGTAGACACTTTGAGGGTCACCCAACGGTCTTCTTCTGCAAAAAAGAAACGCTTCTTCTGTAAATTTGGTAAAAAACGGCGCTTGGTCTTAATGTTTGAGTGAGAAACACTATTTCCAACAATCGGCTTTTTTCCAGTAACCTGACATACTCTTGCCATGACTCAATTTTTTTCGGGACGGCAAAGGTAGGGAAATGTGCCAAAATATCAATATTAAAACCGCTTTTTTTGTGAAATTTGTTCACATTTCCCGTATAAATCCTGTTTGGATTTTTGATTTGGGCGGGGTTATCCACAGTAAGTAGTCCGCCCTTCCTTCGTCAGGGTGACAAAATTAATAGTCCGAAAGCAGCTCATTTCATACATATGCTAAAAATAAATTCTGTGTTTTTCAGTGTCCTTAGTGGCGATTAAATACCACTGAAAGCACTGAAAAACACAGAAAATCAACTGTTAACTAACAAACTTCCGGTCTTTCGGACTTCAGACTTTCGGACTCCCCTGACGAAGTAAGGGCTACGGCCTGATAATATCCCCAAAAAACACTGCATTCATAAACATTTTGGATGTTCCCAGCCAGAATGCCCTGAAATTAAGGTTATCGACCATGGAAATCACTTTACCCCTTCCTACCCCGTCTATATTGATAGCCGCTGTTTTCTTGACTACTTCTTTGTACCCCCTGTATAAATAGCCACTTTGGAGTGGATTTTCGGTATACATCACCGGAGAATCGTATGGATTGTTGTTCTGGTCCATAAACAGGGTATTCGATTTAAAGATAGTTACAGACGGATCGCGGTAACCGTAGGCCAATGGATGTGTAAGGTCCATTTTTGCTTCAAACAGCGAGCCGGCCATATCTTTCGCCCTCATTTCATCGGAACGCAGGTAATATGGCAATTGAAGGGTGGTATCACGTTTTTCATCCGCATTTTTAAAGATCACTTTTGTAAATCCGTTCGTCGACAACCATTTGGTAGCATCTTCAGTAGCGACCAAAGTACCTCCGGCACTGATCCATTCTTTCAATTTATCCTGTGCGGGTTTGGCAAGGTTATTATAAGAACCTGAGGGCATAATAATTACATTATACCTGTCTGCATTGATGGCATTAAAACGATCTACATCCACAATACTCACCGGAATATTATAGCGGATATCAATCATGTGCCATATTTCACCTACATCTGTAGCACTGGTGCCATTTCCGCCAAACATCATCACTTTGGGTTGCTTTACATTGTTGAAACTGGCGCTTCCGAGATCTATTCCACCTGCTGCCAATCCTGTTGGCAGGGCAAATACTTCTACATTGGTACCGGCAGCTTCTGTTCCAATCAGACTCGCGAGTGCTGCCCCTTTTACAGTTTGTGTGGCGGCAGGGATAATAATACTTCCATATTCAAACGCTTCTTCCTTACCATCTACCATCATTTTAAATTTCTGTGTAGCCACTTTGGCTTTGATGCCTTTCGATTGCAAACGATATAATACTTTGGGTGCATTGTAATCGTCCCAGCGAAATGCATATGCCGCTGCATTGGGCGATAAATTCAGGATAGGCATACTCAGTGGTACTGCATTGATGACCTTTGCCCCTATTAACTGATCATACCCGGTTTTTATTTCTCCTGTGGGCATACCAAATGCCAGCGACATAGTCCATGCGGTAACATCATAAAACAGGCTGTCTTTGTATTCAAAGGTTTTTTCAAAGACGGTTTTAATAATCTTGAATTGTTTTTGTGTGGCTGGTATTACAAATGCCTGACCTGCTTTGAATTGTTTTCCGTCGGCCGATACATCCTGTTTCAGACTGAAAATATCTATTTCATGTCTTAACAGCATCTGGATAAAAGTGTGGGTGCGTGTTTTGTCGTACTGGTCTCCAACTACAAATGCTTTTACCGGATAGGCAGCGGCTTCTTTCTCTACATCTTTATAAAAATCGCGCTGGTATTTCAGCATATCAACCCTTAAAGATTTTGCGGCTGCCAATGTTGAGAGGGCTGCTGTGAACTGGTTGCGGATAGTGAATGCAAAAGTGAGTAAGCCATTTTCTGTTTCCTGTGCATGACCACGGCTGCTGGCCTGTTCAAATAAAATACCTACGCCGCCATTGATATCAGGGTAAGTTGATCCTTTACCATAATAGAAATCGTCATATCCTTCTTTGGTAAAATAAAGTGAGCCGATGCTATCGAAGAATTTAGCGTGAAAATTACCGATGGCTCCGGTAAGTTCCTGATTTTTGGAGGGTGTATTGGGGTTTACCCTTGATGGAACACCAGGCTGAAAAAAGAACGAAGCATTACTGCCCATTTCATGGTGATCGGTCAGGATATTGGGTTTCCACTGGTGAAAGAGTTGCAGCCTGTTCTGGCTCTCCCTGTGTTGAGCAGGCAGCCAATCGCGGTTTAAATCAAACCAGTAATGGTTGAAGCGTCCGCCGGGCCATACTTCATTGAATTCTCTTGCCTGTGGATCGGCCACCAGGGTCTGGCTTTTGTGCATATTGGCCCAGGTAGCAAAACGGTTGAGTCCATCGGGATTAAATGATGGGTCAAGCAGGATAACTGTTTTATCTAATAAAGCATCTACTTCCGGGCCCTGCGCCGCTGCGAGGTAATAGGTAGTTAATAAAGAAGCATTTGAACCACTGCTTTCATTACCATGAATGCTATGTCCGATCCAAACCACAATCGGCATATCGTTTACATTCAACGAACCAGATTGTGCCGTATTGGTTAACTGTACATGCTGCTGGCGGATCTGTTCAAGGTTCTGGTGGTTTTTGGGTGATGTAATCACCAGCGCTAACTGTGGTCTTCCTTCATAAGTAGTACCGAGTTGTTGAAGGGTTACACGGTCTGAAGCTGCATCAACCGCTTTCATATAATTCACTAAGCGATCGTGTGTGACATGCCATTCACCCACTTCATGACCGATAACAGATGATGGTGTGGGAATAGCCGCATTATAGCTTACATTTTTGGGCAGGTAGTAGCCCAGGTCCTGTGCATGAACAGATAGAGATAAAATTAATAAACTGGCCAGTAGCAGATTTCTCATAGCATTAATTTAGGGTGCCTAAGATAGTGAAAACAAAAAAGCCATCCGTATGTGGTGGATGGCTGGGTGAATTGTTTTTCATACGACTTAAATGAGCTGCATAATCATCACTTTGGGGTCTACATGAACCATATCATGATCAAAATCAAGTTTCATACGCCATTTCTGCATGGTTACTGCACCAATTACGGCTTCTTCAGTTAAACCCGGCACTATTAAAAACTCATCACTTACCAGTACTTCATTAATATAAAACTCTAAGCGTGCTACATAATTCACTTCGATTCTATGGCCTTCACTAGCTGTCGTAATATATCTGGATGCCGGTAAATTTTCTTTATTGGCTATACTATCAATATAATCCGGGTGAATACAGGATAAATTCGCTCCACTATCAAAAAGCGTATACAATCTCTTTTCGCCTTTTGAACCTACAAACAAGAGTGGAAGTTTTATTGCAGACATAAAAAATGGTTGTTTCCGGCTAATTTACTATTCATCAGCAGAGAAACAACCATTCTATCAAAGTTTGCGGGAAATACGCTACCGCACTACACTTCAGGCGAATTATGCATACATTTCTTCTCTCAATTCTTTTACACGTTTGTCTTCCATGTACTCATCAAATGTCATCAGGCGATCAATGATTCCTTTAGGTGTTAATTCAATAATTCTGTTCGCCACGGTTTGCATAAAAGTATGGTCATGCGATGTTAGCATCACAATTCCCGGGAAACTTATACATCCTTCGTTAAAGCTTTGAATACTTTCCAGATCGAGGTGGTTGGTGGGCTGATCAAGTACCACCAGGTTCGGATTCTGCAGCATCATCCTACTCACCATACACCTTACTTTTTCTCCTCCACTCAGCACATTGGTCTTCTTCATGATATCATCGCCACTGAACAACATTTTACCAAGGAAGCCGCGGATAAATGGCTCATCGGCATCTGTTACATGCGATGGAACAAACTGACGCAACCAATCCATCAGGTTAAGTCCTTCTGTAAAAAATTCATTGTTTTCTACCGGCAGGTAGGCTTTGGTAATGGTAGTACCCCATTCATATTTTCCAGCATCGGCCTGTGCGTTTTCATTGATAATTTCAAAGAAACTCGTTACGGCCAAGGGGTCCTTACTCAGGAAAGCAATTTTTTCGCCTTTATTAATACTGAAATTTACTTTATCAAATAACACACGGCCATCTACTGATTTTTTGAGGTTTTCAATATTCAGTATCTGGTTACCTACTTCACGCAATGGCTGGAAGATGATACCCGGATATTTTCTGTTCGATGGCTCAATTTCTTCAATCGTGAGTTTCTCCAATGCCTTCTTTCTGGATGTAGCCTGTTTACTTTTAGAAGCATTCGCAGAGAATCGGGCGATAAAGTCGAGGAGGGCCTGGCGCTTCTCTTCTACTTTCTTATTCTTGTCATTGATCTGGCGGCTCATCAGCTGTGATGATTCATACCAGAATGTATAGTTACCGGTAAATACTTTGATTTTTGAGCGATCCACATCGGCCACATGGGTACAAACGGTATCGAGAAAGTGACGGTCGTGACTTACTACCAGTACAATATTTTCATAGTCTGCCAGAAAGTTTTCGAGCCATCCGATGGTTTCAATATCTAGACCGTTGGTAGGTTCATCGAGCAGGAGAATATCGGGATTACCAAATAATGCCTGTGCCAATAATACCCGCACTTTCATGTTGGATGGAATGTCTTTCATAAGACTGCCATGCATATCATCTTTGATACCCAGACTGCTCAATAAGGTAGCGGCATCGCTTTCTGCTGTATAACCACCCATTTCTCCAAATTCAGCTTCCAGTTCACCGGCACGTATACCATCTTCTTCTGAGAAATCAGCTTTGGCATAAATGGCTTCTCTTTCATGCATGATGCTCCACATTTTCTGATGCCCCATTAATACCGTATTTAAAACAGTACACTCATCAAATTCAAACTGGTTCTGTTTCAGGAAAGACATCCTTTCACCGGGTGTAATTTCCACGGTGCCTTTATTAGGTTCAATTTCACCACTCAGTATCTTGAGAAAAGTAGATTTACCGGCACCATTGGCGCCGATTACACCATAACAGTTCCCTTTTATAAAATTGATATTTACCTCGTCGAACAATACCCTTTTACCATATGCGAGGGTGATATTTCTTGCGCTGATCATTAGTTTACTTTGTTTTCAGGGCGCAAAACTACGGTTAATGACCGGATTTTCTGCTTTTTTCATCAGTCACCCTGGGTATTAATAAAAAGGGGCTGCCTTTTCAGGCAACCCCTTTATCCTATTAAAAAACTGAACGCTATCTTCTTACTTTGATCAGTTGTACCACTTTACGCTGGTTACCCTGGGTAAACTCAGCATAGTATGTACCACTTACAAAATTAGCACCTACCTGTACTGTGCTGTTGGCACCCAGGTTAGCCCTGCTTTCCATCGCTCTTCCTGTTGCATCTGTAATACGCATTTGAACCGGCGCATTGATTTTGCTTTGCAGTTTGAGTGTGAATACAGTAGCACTTGGGTTTGGCATAACGGTTATCTGTAATTGAGTTACCTCTTTTGTTTCAGGCTGTTTAACCGTTTCTGCTGTCATATTTGCACTTGTAGCTGTGTTGGCAAGCGCAACAACCGGTGCAGGCGCATTACAACTGAAATTGTTCCAGATAACGTTTTTGCCCTCACTTTCAACTTCTTCAGCTATGAATAAGCCAATCATGTGTACGTTATCCTCACAATCTTTTTCACCATGTCCACGGTGATCACAATCCCTGTGTCCATGTTTGTTGTTGTTGTGCTTACAGTATTTAGAACTGTGTGCTTTATGATCACATCTGTCGTCATCATGATCATTGCCATTACCACCGCGTACTTTCAGTTTGCCATTTGGTATGTATATGTTAGCAATTACTTTGGTGTCGTCTCCTTTTACATAGAACTTCTCTTCATCACATTTCAGATCGCCCATGTAGAAGGTTACACTATGGTAATCAGGGTTCACGATTACATCGTTTCCAATACTTACATTTTTACTTACCCTTACGCTGTTTGCCTGTGCAAAGCGAACATAACTCATTGTGGTTTTTGAACCTTTATCTATTCTCAGTTCTTCAATATTTACCACTGATGAAGTAAACCTGATACTGGCTCCTTCTTCAACCTTAATATTTCCAAAGATGGTTCCGTTCAGCGTTACGTTAGCGCCTTTGCGGATATTCAGGTCTCTGAAGTTACCATTCAATGTTACAGTTGCATTTGAACCTACGGTGTAGTTAGGCAGGTATTTGGTTACACTTGTGTTATACTGCATAGCTGGTAAGCTTACAGTTGCAACCGCATTGATCTGACTCAGAATGGTTACACCTTTGTCTTTATCAATTTCCGGCGATTTTACAAATGAACCCGGTCCATTCACCTTACTATACTTTTTGAAATCTGCTTCACCTCTGCTGCTCATTACACCTACACTACCTGTCTGAACTTCATTGTACGCTCCCAGTTTCACTTCTTTGTAAGCCAGGATGGTATAACTGTTGGTCAGGTTTTGTTTGTTGTACTGATATGTAGCAGGGAACTCACTGGTACATCCGTTGGCATCGGTGATGAACAGTTTATACAGTCCATCCGGATTGGTTAAACCAAGTGTTAACACCTGTGTTGCTCCTACTGCATTACCATTGAGTGACCAGTTGTAAACAAATGGTGCATTCTGGTTACCTGATCCGGTTAAAGTGAATTCACTACAGAATACATTGGGTGATGCTGCCTGAACAGTTGGTATTGGTAAAGGATTGATTTTTACCGTGAAACTGCAGGTTGATTCATTACCGTGAATATCTGTTACCGTATAGGTTACTGTTGATGTACCTACTGCAAACACACCGCTTGCATTGGTTCCATTTCCAGCTCTTGTTGTAGCACCTGTTATAACATAAGTAGTGCTTGCAATACCACAGTTATCAGACTGTGTAATCGCCGGAATGGTATAATTATTATTTCCACCAGTATTCGCACAGAATACCTGATTGGCTATACAAACAATTACGGGCTTTTCTGTATCTGCTACCGTTACAGTTTGTGTAGCAGTTGACACATTACCATGAATATCTGTTACGGTCCAGGTTACTGTTGTGGTTCCCACAGGGAATACAGCAGGTGCGTTATTCACCACTGATTGCACACCACAATTATCACCTGTTACCGCATTACCTACACTTACTATTGCGGTACACTGACCTGCATCATTATTTACCTGAATGGCTGCAGGTGCCGTAATAGTTGGTTTTTCAGTATCTGCTACTGTAACCGTAAAGCTACCTATGATAAAATTACCGGCTGCATCAGTGGCAGTATATGAAACTGTTGTTGTTCCAACAGGGAATACATCTCCAGGCTGATGTGTTGCATTCAATACAACACCTGAACAATTATCAGTAGCAGTTGGGAGACTCCAGATTACTTTGGCTCCACAAATACCTGCATCATTTGATACAGCAGCATTTGATGGCAATCCATTGATCACTGGTTTCTCTGTATCATTTACCGTTACATTGAAACCTGCAGTTGTAATATTACCTGCCGCATCAGTTGCTGTATAAGTAACAGTTGTAGTTCCTACAGGGAATTGCTGACCTGAAACATGTGATGAAACAATGTTTACACCAGGGCAATTATCTGTTGCAGTAGCTGCAGTCCAGCTTACGATGGCACCACATACGCCTGCATCATTTGATACAACTATATTGGCTGATAATCCATTGATGACTGGTTTCTCCGTATCATTTACTGTTACAGTAAAGCTTCCGATGGTGCTGTTACCAGCTGCATCAGTTGCTGTATAAGTAACTGTTGTTGTTCCGATTGGGAACGACTGTCCGGATACATGTGATGAAACAATCGTTGCACCTGAACAATTATCAGTAGCAGTAGCCGCAGTCCAGCTTACATTGGCACCACATACGCCTGCATCATTCGATACAGAGATATTGGCTGGTAATCCATTGATTACTGGTTTCTCCGTATCATTTACTGTTACAGTAAATGAACTGCTGATGGTATTTCCATAAACATCAGTTGCGGTATAAGTTACCATAGTGTTACCTACAGGGAACAGATCGCCAGACTGGTGAGAAGAAGTCAATACAACACCCGGACAATTATCTGTTGCAGTTGGAACTGTCCAGTTTACTTTGGCACCACAAACAGCAGCATCATTTGATACACTGATATTTGATGGCATATTAGTAATCACTGGTTTTTGATTATCAGTAACTACTACATCGAAGCTGCAAGTTGATGTGTTACCAGCTTCATCGGTAGCCACAAACGTATTGGTTGTTGTACCTACAGGGAATAATGATCCGCTAGGTAAACCTGCAGTCTGGGTAATAGTGGCTGATGAGCTCTGATAGCTGATCACTACTTCACCATGATTATCATTTACACCTGTAATATTTACCTGATTGGTTCCGATGTTGTATGATGTACCACCGCTTACAGGTTGTGTACCTGCACCACAAAGTGTATTATCTCCACCATTACCACCGGTATAACCACCGCCACCACCAGGGCCGCCGCAGTTACCACCACCACCGGCACCACCGCCAAAACCTCCGTCAGTACCAAAATATCCACCTGCAGATGTGCCACCTGAACCAGCATTACCACCATTTAAAGGCGATTTACCACCCATATTAGGATTAGCAACTGTACCTGCACCATTTGATAACCAACCGGCTCCTCCACCGCCACCATTATTGATGCCGCAATTGAAGTTGCCACCCAATCCACCATTACCTGATCCACCTAAAGTAGCCAGGCCTGGTTTGGCTTGTTGTGTATTACATGTTCCTAAACCGGTTCCACCACCTGCTGCAAGCATTAGTGTATTTCCAGAAGTGCTGTTCCATACAAAAGAACCACCACCACCGCCGGTGTTCAATATACTCTGATTATTTGTAGCATCTTGTCCGTGTCCAGCAACCAGTATTCTTAATACCTGTCCTGGAACTACTGTAAAGTCGCCTTGTATAGATGCACCTTTTCCTCCATTTCCACCACCACCAAATCCATTGATGCTGTTACCACCACGACCACCTAAGGCCTTGATGTTAATTTTCGTAACACCGGCAGGAACTGTCCAGTTGATGATTGATCCGGTATAACTAAAGGTAAAGCTGCCATTAGGGCCCACACAGTTATCAGTTGCATTCACGGCATAATTCACCACTGCACCGCATTTATTCGGATCATTATTTACAGCAACATTCGGCTGACAAATAATAACCGGTGGCGTAACGTCTTTAACTGTAATGGTTTGTACCGCAGTTGTTACGTTACCACTTGCATCTGTTACGGTCCAGGTAACATTGGTTACACCTTTCTCAAACTGAGTTGGCGCATTGTTGGTTACTGTCCATCCAGTACAATTATCTGTAATCGTTGGTGTTCCAAGGTTTACATTGGTTGCAATACACAATCCTGCATCTGTATTTACAGTTACATTAGCCGGAGCTGCTACAACTGGTGCAAGATTATCTACCACAGTAATGGTAGTGCTACAACTGCTGCTCGCTCCTTTGCTGTCGGTAACCGTCAACACAACATTGGTTACGCCTTTCGCATAAGGACCGGCAGGTAATACTGAATAAGTCAGTGCATCTCCGTTAGGATCACTTGATCCATTATTGAAATCAATAGCAGTTGCTACACCCTGACAATTTGCATTTGCAGAAACGGTCAGTGGTTTACATACAGCTACAGGAGGCTGGTTGCAGTATGAGTTAGGATCTGTTACTGTTACAGTAGCCGTACAAGAGCTTTGATTACCCTGTGCATCTGTAACGGTTAATACTACATTGTAAGTATTTCCTACATCGGCACAGCTATAAGAGCTCTGACCGGCTAAAGACAGGGTTACTGCGCTGCAATTATCCGTACTTCCATTATTAATAGAAGCAGCAGTAATTGAAGCAGTTCCGTTCGCACCGATAGCTACCGTAATATTTTTACATTTTGCCACAGGTGGTACATTATCTGTTGCACCTACCACCACTGGTGCAGATGTATTGGTACATCCGAACTGATTGGTAACGGTTACAGAATAAGAACCTGCCTGTGTAACGGTAATCGCCTGAGTGGTTGCACCGTTACTCCACTGGTACACGCTACCTGCACTCGCTGTAATTACCAGCGAACCGTTACAAAGTGCCGCATTACCAGAAGGTGTTGTTGTAACAACCGGAACAGGACTTACTGTTACGGTCACAGGACTTGAAGTACCCGAACAGCCACCAGCATTGGTAACTGTTACAGAATAATTACCTGTTACTGTAGCAACATAGGTTTGAGCAGTTGCACCATCAATATCTACACCATCTTTCTGCCACTGGTAACTATCACCAGGGTTGGCATTCATGGTTACGGTTTGGCCCTGACAAACAGTTGACTGACCGGCAATAATAACAGCAGCAGGCGCCACGGTTACTACAGCAGTACAGGTTGATACATTACCTGCGCGGTCTGTTACAGTTAAGGTTACATTATTGGCGCCAATATCAGCACAGGTAAAATTGGTCTTGCTTAATGTCAATGACTGTATACCACAGGCATCACTTGAACCATTATCAACCATCTGGGGGGTAATGGTTACAGTGCCTGCAGGAGACAATGCAACTGTTATATTTTTACAGGAAGCAGTTGGTGCTGTATTATCTACAACAGTGCTGTTATTTCTGTGTACACGGAGTGTATTGTAAGAAATACCACTTGTTGCAATATCCGGAACATAGTCGCCATCAAGGTCACCAATCAGAATACCACTTACTTCTGCCTGACCGGGATAATCAACACGCGGAGCGAATGATATATTTCCCTGGCCTGAGCTGGTGTTCTTGTAAACTGAGAAGAGATTTTCTCCGCTTGATTTAGTTACTAAATCCACATTACCATCTCCATCTGCATCACCCACACCCAAACGATAGTTTGAACTGGGACTTGCAAGGTTAACAGTTGTTGCAAAAGAAATGGTACCTGGAACAGAAGTATTTCTGAAAACAGAAGTAGTTGCTCCACTAAAATTATTGGTTACAAAATCAATTTTATTGTCCTTATCAAAATCACCTAAGAAAAGGCGGTAAGGATAAGAAGAATTGGTTGGGAAAGAAACTGCCGGAGCAAATGAGAATGTTGTTGAACCTGGTGTAGTTGTATTCCTTAAACCGGTTACAAGGTTATCGCTCGGGCAACTGGTTCCAACATCTGGTCTGCCATCGCCGTCAACATCAGCAATCGCCACACCAGTTAAATAAAAGGTGTTATTAAAAGTTTGTGCTGTTGCAAAACTAATACTACCGGCACCAACTGATGTATTACGAAGTACACCTATCGTGTTACCAGAACCATATACAAGATCCATTTTACCATCGCCATTGATATCACCTGCAGCAAGTTGGTAACTTCCACTAGCAGCAACATCTATTGGTGTAGCAAAACTGAGGGTTCCGGGAACACTTGTATTTCTGTAAATACGTACGCCATTGATTCCATTATCTACTACTGCAATATCAATTTTGCCATCACCATCAAAGTCACCGGTTGAAATACAACGGGTAGCTCCCTGGAAGACAAGATCAAATTTGGCTGCAAAATTAAAAGTGCCCGGAGTGCTTTGGTTACGCATTACCGATACCCTGTTGGCTGTAAAACCGCAAACCAGCAGATCGGGTTTACCATCCAGATCGATATCCTGGGATATCATCTGATAACCACCACTTACGTTGGCAGAGTAGGATACTGTATTATAAGTACTTGTATTAATAGTTGTTCCACAAAAAATCCCATTGAAAGACAATGGAGAAGCACCAATCAATCCACATGCATTCCGAACCGTAATAGGGCCATAAGTAGCACCAACAGGTACCCTTACTTCCAATACGCCGAATGTAGCAGATAATACCTGTGCCTGCGTGGAACCAAAAAATACCTGGTTATTGGCAGGAATCGGATCGAAATTTGATCCATTGATGGTTACCACACTACCAATAAAACCCGTTACCGGGGAAAAACTATTGATGGTGGGCTTATTACATACCTGTGCCTGCAACAGGGTTGTGCAGGACAATAGTATGACCATAAGTAATTGTAATATTCTTTTCATATCAAGGGTTTAGGATTTGAATTCAATGGTAATCTTAACCTGTGCAGGATCATAACCTTCAGGCAGGTTAATTTTCAATGCATCGGTAGTAGCATCGCTGTTACACTCTGCTTTATAGATAGCAGCTTTGGTAGTACTGAAAGAAACTTCTTTAGTGAATTTCTGCTGTGTAGCCGGATTGGTTACTTCAATCACAAACTTGCTGACCTGGTCTACACTGCTTTCGTTGAAAACCATCAAGTGAACCTGGGCTACTGATGTACATTTAATGACACGTGCGAATACATCAACATGGTTACTGGATTCACCCAGTTTATCCCAGTTTTTATACACTACCTCTTCTTTGGGTTGGTAAGGTGTTGCATGAAGGGAAAAGGAAAGAGACAAAAAGAAACAAAGTACAGGCAATACAATGCCGTACCGCTTTTGAAGCATTTTCATAGCAATTAGTTTTGATTATGGAGTTATAAGCGCACCTTTCACAAAACCGGCTTTGTAGTATAAATACAGCAAGAACCCGTATAATATGATCGGCCACGTAGTAAAATCACTACGCATAGTGAATGTCAGTATAATATGTTAAAGGATATAAGGCATTTGACGGTATGCACTATAAAATCGATTAAGTGGTTGTTTCAGTAGACTAAAAATAGCCCTACACAGAAATAGGGATGGCATTTGGTCAGTCATTAAAAATTGTTCAGAATTCTTTTGCTATCAACCAGTTATGGCTTCCTATATTTACACGACTAATATTCATATCCGCGCCTACGATGTACACTGTTATTATTGCCGACGACAACCTGATTGAAAGAGATGCACTGGCTTTTCACCTGTCAAGAATAAAAAATGTATCTGTAGTTGCTACCTGCTCAAATGGAGAAGAAACAGCAGCATTACTGAAAAAACAACCCATTGATATCGTTTTCTCTGATATTGATATGCCGAAACTCAATGGGATTGATTTATTAAAAGGAATTGTCAAACCGCCTGTTTTTATTTTTGTTTCCTCTTATCCCGAATACGCAGCTGAAAGTTATAACCTCGATGCCGTTGACTATATTGTTAAACCGGCCAGTATAGAACGTGTTCAGAAAGCAGTAGATAAGGCAGTAGAATACATTGAAATAAAAAACAACACAAAGCTTTACAGTGAAAAGGTAATGCCCGACACCAACCCTTTACTTGAAATTGGTAGCCAGGTATCAACTGAAAACTTCTTTTTTATTAAAGAGAATAACAATTACAATAAACTCAACATCCACGATATTACTCACATTGAAAGCATGGGGGATTTTTCAAAAATTCATACGATCGGACAAAAAAAATTCGTGGTATTGGTTAGCCTTAAAAATATTGAGAGACAATTATCGCAGAAAATATTCAGAAGGGTTCACAGACAGTTCATTGTTAACCTTCTTCAAGTCAGCACAGTAAACAATGCAGAGATTCAACTACTGGATAAGACCACCGTTCCCATCAGCAATTCCTATCGGCAAACCCTGATTGAATCTGTTGTGGAGAAGAAGCTACTGAAAAGATTCGGCGATTAACTCAAACTGCATCTTTTGCTATTGGCAACTGAACCGTAAACACAGTACCTTCCTTTATCCTACTGCTCACTTCCATTTTACCATTCATCATAGTAACAAATGATTTACAGAGAATCAGTCCAAGACCGTTCCCTTTCTCCTGGCTTGTTCCGTTCGAACTTTTAACAGAGCGGCTCACAGCATCATTAATCAAAGCCACTTTATCGGCCTCTATACCTATTCCATGATCGGTAATGATAAATTTTACGGTCTTATCGGCCATCACTGAATCAATATGAATCGTTCCATTCCGATGACTAAATTTTATGGCATTGGATAATACATTCCTGATAACAGATGCGAGCATTTCACGATCGGCCAACACATTAACACCGCTGCTGATATTATTTTGAATCACTAATTCTTTCTGCGCAACTGCATCTGCTTGAGTGTGTAAAACCTGTTCTGTTATTGACTTTAGGTCAACTGCTCCGAAATTTGGCATGAAGCCATGCATTTGGCTGGTAGCCCATTTCAGTAGGTTGTCCATCAACCCTTGTGTATAACCTAATGTATTTTTTAATTGCCCGGCATACAATTTCATTTTGTCTTGCGAAATAGTATTATTCTCCAGTAAATGTGTAAACGAAATCAGCGAGTTGATAGGTGTACGCATATCATGACTCAGTGTACCCAATACCTGATCTTTCACTATAACCAGTTCTTCTAGTTCCTTTTTTTGTTCACTGATAATACCATTCAGTTTTTTGGTTTTTCGCTGGTTATAATAAATTATCCCTGCGGCTCCCAACAAAAACAAAACGGCTGCAAGGAAAATTAAGTTCAGGTTCCTGTTGTATTGCAGCTGCAGATACTGGTTACTGATTTGTTTTTGTGCGATAGCTTTTTCAAATCGTGAACGATCCTGCTGTTGTTGAAAAACAACGGACTGTTGACGTGCTTCATTTTCCAACTTCGACTGTTCCTGGAGAAATAATAAACGCTGTACACTTTTTTCTTTCTCAGTCAGTTCCAACTGATCCTTTCTTCTGGCGGCCAGTAATACCTGTTGTTTCAGCTCGTTATCAAGCAGTTGTTTACTATAACGAAAATCCTTGTCTTTTATATCAAGATCAATCCTTAATTGCTGACGTGTAATTTCTTTTTCTTTTTCTTCTCCATATAAACTATCCCTGATAACAATATGCTTTCTATAAAAAACCAGTGAGCTATCAAAACTTCCTTTCCGTTCATAGAGATAGCTCATCTGTTCATATACCTGCTTAAGGGTACCCAGTGCATGATACTTCTCTGCAACTGTTATGGCTGATCTGAAATACTGTAAACCGGTTTGATCATCTTTCCATTTCACATAATGCAAACCTGTCTTATAAAAATTTTCAGCAGTAACAATGTACTCTTCATGAGACAAATCAATATTCATGGCCCTCTTTAATACAGCAATGGCTTTAGCTGCATCACCCATCCGGTCATAAATTTCGCCCATGTCTGCCAGAATATTAGAAGCCAGTCCCTGGTCATCTTCTTTGAATGCAATAGGCAATGCTTTATTTAATCCTGCAAGTGCAAGTATATATCTCTCAGTTGACCCGATATTCATTTTCTTTAACTCAGCATCCGATGCCCGCATATAGGCTAATGCAATGGCCTGTTGTGCAACAGCTATACCCCGACCTTCCGGATCCTCCTTTTCAAATGCGGCTAATGCACGCTTCATATAAAGCAGCGCTTTTTCTATCTGGTTCAGGTCAAGATAAATCAACCCGATATTCATGATAGAACTATTGATACCATCGAGGTGATTGATCTGTTCATAAAGTGCCAATGATGCCTGGTGTTTCTCAAGCGACTTTGCATAATCTTTGATATCAAGGTACAATGCGCCGGTATTCAATAAAGCCCCTGCCTGACGCCTGATATTCTGCATTTTCAAACTAACATCATATGCTTGCTGGTAATAACCCAAGGCCTCTGCATACCTTGATCGGCCATGATGTAATCGTCCGGCTCGTTCATACACATCCCACAATGCATAATTTAATTTCAGTTGCCTGGCAAGAGAACTGGCACTGTCTATGTACAATACAGCGATATCCAATCGTTGCATATTTCCATACTGGCGAAAAATATTGATGTAGTGTATTACTTTGATGGAGTCTCTCTGTTGGTATGAGTGATGAACTTTTAATAAGCTATCTAATCTTTTCTGCTGAGACCAGGATGAGAAGCAACACAATAAAAAAAACAGACCAATTAAACAGCGCACTACCCGCATACAAGACCATTAAAATTTAGTGACCAATCAGAAACGTGCACGGTTAAAATGAAGGCAGTAAATATGTACTGGAAATATAGAAGTCTGGCAGCTGTCATTTTCTCATGATGTTACACCGGAAAGATAATTGGTTTTATGATCTTCGGTCATTAAAAAAGATTGAAAAAATATTCACGAGACAGTATTACCATGCTCCTCTAGCTGTAGGGCTTGCATCCAGCTCAATAAACTGCTGATCGAGGTATTTGTAATAGGCTGTAATTGCAATCATGGCAGCATTATCGGTGCAATACTCAAAAGCAGGTATATAAGTATGCCAGCCATATTTTTTGCCGGTTTCCTGTAAAGCCAGTCTCAGTCCACTATTGGCACTTACACCCCCTGCAATACAAATTTGTTTAATACCTGTTTGCTGCACCGCTTTTTTAACTTTTTTGATCAGGATATTTACAATGGCGAATTGTACAGATGCACAAAGATCATTGAGGTGCTGTTCAATAAAACCGGGTTCCTGTTTCTGTAGAAAATATAATACAGATGTTTTTAATCCACTAAAACTAAAATTCAGTTCGGGTATCTGAGGTTCAGCAAAACTGAAAGCTTGGGGATTACCGTTTTTGGCATAGCGGTCTATCAGTGGTCCTCCCGGGTATGGCAGTCCCAATAGTTTCGCTGTTTTATCAAAAGCCTCTCCTGCTGCATCATCGATGGTTTCTCCGATTACTTCAAGGTGTAAGGGTGAGTATGCCAGTACAATCTGTGTATGACCACCACTAACTGTTAAACATAAAAAGGGAAATGTTGGTGGGTTCTCTCCTATCAGATTGGCCAGTACATGCGCCTGCATATGATGAACACCAATCAGCGGCTTATTCAACGCCAGGGCCAATGACTTGGCAAACTGTGCTCCTACCAGCAAACTGCCTATTAAACCAGGAGCCTGTGTAAACGCAATGGCATCTATATTTTTCTTATTGATATCTGCTTTTTTCAGTGCCTGATCTACTACAGGAACAATATTTTGCATATGCGCTCTGCTGGCCAGTTCAGGTACTACTCCTCCATATTGCTCATGCACCGTCTGGTTGGCAATGAAGTTGGATATTATTTTACCATCCACACATACAGAAGCGGCAGTTTCATCGCAGGATGACTCAATGGCCAATATGGTAACGGAATGACTGATAGAATGGTTATTTCAGTGAAATGAGGAGCAAAATTAACAGAATGATGAATGCAAGCCTGCTATTTTGTGCGGATAGCCACTACCGGATCCATTTTGGCAGCAATAGAAGCTGGTATAATCCCCGAAATAATTCCCAGGCCAATACATATGCTCAATGCGAGAATGATGATATTGGGCGCTATATAAATAGGAAAAGGAAGTACCGCACTTAATACCAACGACATCACCCAAACCAGTGCCAGGCCAATAAGTCCGCCGATGATGCAGAGAAAAGCACTTTCCAGCAGAAATTCGGTAAGAATGGTTCTGCGTTTGGCACCAATGGCTTTTTTTAACCCGATCTGACTGGTTCTTTCACGAACGGTTACAAACATGATATTAGCCACCCCAAAAGCACCTACAATCAGACTCAATCCTGCAATGGCCCATCCTCCGGCACTTACCTGGCCAAAAAAGCCACCTACCTGCTCACTAAACTGCGCTACATCATTACAGGAAAAATTATTTTCTTCTGCCGGGCTCAATTTCCTCAACTGCCGCATTACACCGGTCAGTTCATCGGCCAAAGCAGTAGAAGGCACATCTTTTTTACCTTGTACCATAATAAAAGGACTGCTATAATCAGGATTGTAGACACTGGCAAAATAGCGGTAGGTAACAATCAGTGACTGATCATAATCAAACCCACCCACAAAACTTTGTCCCTGTTTTTTAATGACACCTATAATATTTACCCTTTTGCCATTATAGGAAACCTGTCTGCCCACGGCTTTCTGTGGATTTCCGAATAATTGCTCTGCCACAACATACCCGATAACGGCTGAAGTGGTTCCTCGCATAAACTCGGTTTCATTCAGGTATCGGCCATAATCGATATCAATGGTTTGAATGGCCGTAAATTCTTCGGTAATGCCATAAATGTTCACATTACTGAGGATATTATCCTTGTAACTCAGGTTCACATTATTTGACACAAAAAAACAGAGGTTACTGGCCAATTGGCTCTTGAGCTTGATGAACCGCATTTCCTCCTCTTTCATGTTGGGGCGTTTCATGTATTTCCACCAGGGATAATCAGGCCCACCACCACTATAATCCCATTTATCAATGTAAATCGTGTTGTTGCCAAATGCTTTGATATCGTTCTGTACCTTACGTTCCAGGCTGTCTACCGTAGCCAATACCCCGATAATGCAGAATATACCGATGGTAATACCAAACAGCGATAAAAAAGTACGCAGTTTATTCACCCGCAACTCCTGAAGCGCCATCCGGAAACTGTTCCATAAAATATTCAGCAACTTGAACATATCTCAAATGTAAGTGCAGATTGCCGATGCAGAAACTAAATTTTATGGGCGGCCCTTCCTGCATCAGGTTGACGGGGGATTAAAAGTCCGAAAGACCGAAAGTCGGGAAGTCCGGGAGGTGATTGTTTAATAATAAAGCCATAAAAATGAGTAATACTATCTCAAAATTGTATACTGCTTTTCTTTCGGACTTTCGGTCTTCAAACTTTCGGACTCATTGAACCATTCCGGCTTAAACATTGTTTATCAACATAAATGCATAAAAGTTTTTACGTTTTCGGAAAATGCTATTGCGTTCTGCGCTATTTTTGCAGCGATTTCTTCAACTATAAACTTGCAATATGACCTGGAAACAAGTATTTACCTCATCTGTTGGAAAGAAGCTGGTCATGGGCTTTACTGGTATTTTCCTGATTCTCTTCCTGATTGTTCATGCCGGACTGAATGCCTGTATCTGGGCCAATGATGGTGGTGAAATGTTTTTACATGCGGCCCACTTCATGGGTGCCAACTGGGTTCCCCGTATCCTTGAAATAGGTTTATTTGCCGGGTTCATCCTCCACATCATACAGGGCTACCTGCTCACCGTTGAAAACCGTAAGAAAAGATCGGTTGGGTATGCTGTATCGTACAGCGCAGGTAGTAAATGGTATAGCCGCAGTATGGGTTTACTGGGTACATTGATTCTCCTTTTCCTCATTATGCATATGTCGCATTTCTGGTTCCCTAACCGTTCTAACCAGGGTTTTTTGTTAGGGCCTGAAATCAACCTGTATGAAAAAATGCAAACTGAGTTCAGTGTACTATGGGTAGTTATCCTGTATGTGATTGGCTGTATTTCATTGGCCTATCACCTGGCCCATGGTTTTCAGAGTGCTTTTAAAACACTGGGCGTTCATAATAAGAAATACAATAAAATGCTGACAAGTATCGGATATGGATTTTCCATCATCGTACCACTGGTATTCGGTATGATGCCTATCAGCTTTTATTTTAAATGGATATAAATAAAATCAAAATTCAAAAGTAAAAAGTAAAAGGCCTATAAGTTCTCGTTTGCTCTTTTGATTTTTGAATTTTGATTTTTGAATTTTGAATTTTTACTTTCTTTTTAAAATCATCTCGTATGTTGAATGCGAAAATACCTGCAGGGCCATTAGAGCATAAATGGACAGATTACAAGGGACATTGTAAGTTGGTGAATCCGGCCAACAAACGCAAGCTGGAAGTGATTATCGTAGGTACTGGTCTGGCCGGTGCTTCTGCTGCTGCTTCGCTGGGTGAACTGGGATATAAAGTAAAGGCTTTCTGTTTCCAGGATTCCCCCCGTCGTGCTCACTCCATTGCTGCACAGGGTGGTATCAACGCCGCGAAAAACTACCAGAATGATGGCGACAGTATTTTCCGTCTCTTCTATGATACGATTAAAGGAGGTGACTATCGTGCCCGTGAAGCCAATGTGCATCGCCTGGCCGAAGTAAGTGCCAATATCATCGATCAGTGTGTGGCCCAGGGTGTTCCCTTTGCCCGCGAATACGGCGGATTACTGAGTAACCGCTCTTTTGGTGGTACACAGGTTCAGAGAACTTTTTATGCTGCCGGACAAACCGGTCAGCAGTTATTAATAGGTGCTTATCAGGCACTGGAGCGTCAGGTGGCATTGGGTAATGTGAAAATGTACAGCCGCCATGAAATGCTGGAAATCGTTAAAATCGATGGCAAAGCCCGTGGTATCATTGCCCGCGACCTTGTAAGCGGTGAACTGGAACGCCATTTCGGTCATGCAGTATTGTTGTGCTCAGGGGGTTATGGTAATGTATTCTACCTGTCTACCAATGCCATGGGCAGCAATGTAACTGCAGCCTGGAAAGCCCATAAACAGGGTGCTTTATTTGGTAACCCCTGCTTTACCCAGATTCACCCTACCTGTATTCCGGTGAGCGGTGATCACCAGTCGAAACTGACACTCATGTCAGAATCACTGCGTAACGATGGACGCATCTGGGTACCCAAAAAACAGAACGATACACGCAAAGCAACAGATATACCTGAAGAAGAAAGAGATTATTACCTCTAAAGAAGATACCCTGCATTCGGTAACCTGGTTCCACGCGATGTGGCATCACGTGCTGCTAAAGAGAGATGTGATGCAGGTTATGGTGTAGGTTCATCCAAACAGGCGGTATACCTTGATTATGCTTCTGCCATCGAACGTTATGGCAGAACAGAAGCCAATAAACAAGGTAAAAACAATGCCAGCTTAGAAGAAATCATAGCCATGGGTAAAGAAGTGGTGAAAGAGAAATATGGTAATCTCTTCGATATGTATGAGAAAATCACCGGTGAAAACCCTTATGAAGTTCCCATGCGCATCTACCCTGCTGTTCACTATACCATGGGTGGACTGTGGGTAGACTATGAATTACAAACCACCGTTCCCGGTTTATATGCATTGGGTGAAGCTAACTTTAGCGACCATGGTGCCAATCGTTTAGGTGCCTCAGCATTGATGCAGGGCTTGGCCGATGGTTATTTCGTGATTCCTTATACTATTGGTAATTACCTGGCCGATGAAATTTACAGCAAAGCCATTGCTACCGATCACCCCGCATTTGCGGAAGCTGAGAAAGCGGTGAGCGACAGGATCAACCAATTAATGAATATCAAGGGTAAGCAGTCTGTTGAAAGTTTCCACAAACGCCTCGGTAAAATTATGTGGGACAAATGTGGTATGGCAAGAAATGAGGAAGGATTGAAACAGGCCATCGCAGAAATTCAGGCATTGAAAAGAGAGTTCTGGAGCGATGTACGTATCCCTGGAGAAATCAACGCCATGAACCCTGAACTGGACAAAGCCAACCGTGTAGCAGATTTTATAGAACTGGGTGAACTGATGTGTCTGGATGCCCTGAACCGTAAAGAAAGTTGTGGCGGACATTTCCGTGAAGAATCACAAACAGAAGAAGGTGAAGCATTACGTGATGATGCCAATTACATGTATGTAGCCGCCTGGGAACACAAAGGTGAACACCAGTGGGAACTGCATAAAGAGGCTTTGAATTATGATGTAATTAAGCCAAGTCAGCGGAACTATAAGTAATCAAATGGAACGCAGATCATCATGATTTTCATGATTTCTCATGATGATTGCCTTAAACACAGTATCTTGAAAAATCATGAAAATCATGAAAAATCAGTGTCCCATAAAGCGCCTTTTCATGATAAATATTTGATATGAAAGAAAGTCTGCTATTAATTATTTAATTGAGACTATAAAATCATATCAATGACTGAAAGTTTTAAGCAATCTGACCTGACAAAAAGGGTACTTCGGTGTTTTTACACTGTTTATAATAAGTTAGGATATGGATTCTTAGAGAAGGTTTATGAAAAAGCTCTTTTACTTGAATTGCATAAAAACGGATTAATTGCGCTTCGTCAAATTCCGTTAAAAGTTTACTATGATTCTGTAGAAGTTGGAATATACTTCGCCGACATCATAGTAAACGATGTAATTATCCTCGAAATAAAGGCTGCAGAAGGTTTACTTGAAATTCATGAAGCTCAACTAACCAATTACCTGAAAGCCACTAATATCGAAGTGGGTCTTTTGCTGAATTTTGGCAAAACACCTCAATGTAAAAGAAAAGTGTTTAGTAATCAATTCAAGAAACTCTTATAACTATTGCATATGGAACACTATGTTATGAATTTGAACCTGAAAGTGTGGAGACAGAAAAATAAGAATAGTAAAGGTGAATTCAAGCTGTATAGGGTGGAGAATATCTCATCGGAGATGAGTTTTCTCGAAATGTTTGATGTACTGAACGAACAGCTCATCCGTGAAGGTGAAGATCCGGTTACATTTGACCATGACTGCCGCGAAGGTATTTGTGGCGCCTGTTCCATGTATATCAATGGTAAACCCCATGGACCATGGCAGGCCAATACCACCTGTCAGTTGCACATGCGTGCTTTCAAAGACGGCGACACGGTTGTGGTAGAACCCTGGAGAGCCAATGCTTTCCCTGTTATTAAAGACCTCATGGTAGACCGCAGTGCTTTTGACCGTATCATCCAGGCAGGTGGTTATATCAGTGTAAATACTGGTAATGCTGTTGATGGTAATGCATTGCCCATTGAAAAAGATAAAGCAGATGCTTCTTTTGCCGCAGCAATGTGTATTGGCTGTGGTGCCTGTGTAGCAGCCTGTAAGAATAGTTCGGCTATGTTGTTCCTCAGTGCCAAAGTATCGCACCTGGCATTGTTACCCCAGGGCGGCCCGGAACGTAAGTCACGTGTAATGAATATGGTGGCGCAGATGGATAAAGAAGGTTTTGGTGCCTGCACCAATACCGGTGCCTGTGAAGCTACCTGTCCGAAAGAAATTTCTATCAGCAACATCGCAAGACTGAATCAGGAGTATTTGATGGCGGGGATTACAGCTGAGTAGAGCGCTTTGAGCTATGAGCTGCGAGCCACGAGTTTTTAGAGCATCCGGTTACCCGGATGCTTTTATTTTAAGGCAACACCTTCAATAACAGAAGCATTCTGCTCGAAGCCCACAGCTCATGGCTCACAACTATTTTCTCTTCAGAAAAAACGCACTAATCAAAGAAACCAGCAAACCGATCGGTAAAATTTCTGCATAGGTCATGAGGGCATTGAAAAAGGGGTTCTTGTACATCTCTGCGAAATTTGCCATTTCTGCCGATTGTTTGGCCAGTTCTGCTTCAGTGGCACCGGCCGCTTTGGCTTTGGCCAATGCATCAGCTGCATAGATCTCTGTAAAATCTGTAAAAAAGTAGAAATATTCAATGAGCCAGGTAACCACATAAAAACTGGAGCCTATGAGTGCAATCAGAAACCCGATTTTAAATGCTTTACCAAAGCTGATCAGTCCACTATTGTATTTATCGCGAAAAGTTTTCACCCCTACAAAAATGAAGATGAAGGCCAGGATCATGGAAGCATATCCATAGATCATTCCGTTTTCAAATTCACCTGTTCTTTTGTAATACATGGTGGAGAGTACCATCAGGGTACTTACAATGAGACCGGCAATAATTCCATTTACGAGCACTACTTTTTTCATAGCTGTTGTTTTTGGTTTTGATGAATGGACTGCAAAATCGATACTCCGCTGCTGGTTTCACTCATACTTTCGGGTGATTTTATTCATCCGATACCAGATTCACCCATAAGTACCGCTGAGGATGGAATCAATCCCAGCTTTTTTGCCTTATCAATCGCCTGTACCCTTTTTCCCACATCAAGTTTTTCAAATAGTCTTGACAAATGTGTTTTTACCGTGTTGGCCGATACAAATAACCGATCTGCTATTTCCTGGTTACTGAAGCCTGCGGCCATCAATGCCAATACTTCCATTTCACGGCTGCTGATGCCTAATTCATCTACCAACTGCCGGTTCAGTTCAAAAGGCAGGGTCTGATCACGGTAAACAATCTTTTCTTTTACTTCCATTTTCACCTTAGGACGGGTGAGTTTTTTGGATACCCAGATACCCAATACCAAAAAAACAAGCGCAATAAAAACGGCATATACTTCAAATGCATGTTCATATAAGAGGTATTTCAGTTCCAGCCACCTCAGCAAAGCCAGCAATACCGACAGGCTTAGTCCATACCACAGAATGAATTGATATTTTTTGAACATGATAGATTAGGCTGCTCAACTAAGATAATAACTAAGTGTGAAAGCAAGCTACCTTTGCCATGTGCCTAACTCCTATTTTCAGTTTAAGCAATTTACCATACAGCAGCAAAAAACTGCCATGAAAGTGTGTACCGATGCCTGTTTATTTGGTGCATGGGTGGCAGATAAGATGCGCGAAAACAGTTTCACTCAGGAAACAAGCGCACTTGATATCGGAACAGGAACCGGTTTACTGGCATTGATGCTGGCTCAAAAATATAAGGGATCCATCGATGCCATTGAAATTGATGCCGATGCTGCAAAAGAGGCTACAGAAAATATGAGTGCCTCCCCCTGGAACAATCGTATACAGGTTCATCACATACCCCTCAGCGACTGGGATAAGAGCGGATACCACGTGATCATTTCTAATCCGCCATTTTTTGAGCAGGATTTGAAAAGTCCGCTTGAAAAGAGAAACCTGGCGCTTCACGATACAGGGCTAACACTTGAAAGTCTTTGGGAAAATGTAAGCAGGTGTATTCACCCAGATGGTTTGTTTGCTGTACTCTTACCTTTTCACAGACTCGTAGACTGTTTGCAATGTGCTACAAACAGTGGTTTCTTTCTTCATGAAAAAGTAGAGGTACATCAAACAGAAAAACATGCTCCCTTTCGGGTAATGCTGTTGTTTGGAAGGAAGAAGACAGACCCAATGATCAGTTCTATCATGATCAAAAAGGAAGGAAATTATTCAGTGGAGTTTGTGCATTTATTAAAAGATTATTACCTGTATTTATAGAACAGACAATTTATTTCCATACTCTTTTTTGGGACGAATTAATAGAACACGGATGATCATGATTGTTAAGATTTATCATGATGAATCTTAACAATCATGATGATCTGCGTTCTATTTTTTTCTAGTTTAATGCGCCGCATAATCCGCCAGGTATGCAAAATGCGAAGTCAATTTTCCATCACGGAGAATGGTAGCACGGTCGAGCGTATCGGTTCCTCCTTTGAGAATGTCTTCCAGCACATATTTAATCAGTTGTTCCCCGAAATATTTACTGGCATCACGTGGCAGTTCATTGGGCAGGTTACCCACTGCCATCACATCTACACTTCCGGCTAAATAAGGTATGGTTTTCGCGCCGCTGTTTTTATCCACTCCATATACCGGATCATCGATGGTTCCATCACCGAGATTGCAGGGTACACTACCCCCCTTATCATCCGTAATATCTGCAATGGTCTGAATGCGGAAAGCCGGGTCTTTCAGATCATCCATTTCAAACAAACGGGGTATCTGCTGATCCCAGTAAATACCATTCATGAGTATATCGGTATGCGGATAATACTGTTTGAATACACATTTGTATTGGTCGGGATGAGCATGAAAATGATCCCGCTGATAGGTTCCTTCCTTCACATGCCGGTACAAATCAGCTCCTTTGAGGTGTACATACACCGGATAACTGAAAGAGCGGCTCATGTATTCATCGGGTTCTACTTCCTGCACATCGATCAGGTTCATGATTTCCAGGATACCATGTGCCACACGGCCACTCCCTGTAACAGCGATTTTGATATGGGGAAGTTTTAATCCAAAATAAGTATGAATCAATTCCCGGTAATCTTTTACATCCACTACCCTGTTTATATGATACGCACCCGTTCTTTTACCATAACAGAGGATACCATTATGCGCCCCCACAATACCCGCAAAAAAACCAAAGCCAATGATACGTTGTCCATCTTCATGTTCTAAGCATTCGTAGTCGATCAGCGTAATATTTTTATCCATCATGGTATGCATCAGACCACGGTTATAGGGTTGTTTCTTTTTGGTATGGGAGAAAAAAAGGTAGGTTTTGTTGGCCAGTAACATATCCACCGGTACTTCTTTAATACCCAGGAGAATGGAACATTCAGACAAATCATCCGTTACTTCAATACCCGCATCGGCATATTCCTGGTCGCTGAAACAGCGGTTGGGTGAGCGTTGAACCTTTATTTTACAGCCTTCTACATGTTTTTGCAGCCATTTGCATTGCCCCGGTGTAAGTGCCACCCGGTTATCTGCCGGAATTTTTCCCTCTCTGATAAGTCCGATAACAAGCATTCAGTTAATTTTACGGCAAGATAGTGAGTAGTGAGTAGTCAGTAGTGAGTTTTTCTTCTCCTGCCTACTCACTACTCACTACTCACTACTCACTATGAACCACTTCGAACTCTTCAACCTCCCCATCACACTAAAAGTCGACACCAGCGGTTTGTCGAAAAAGTATTTTGAGTTACAGCGGAAATATCATCCCGACAGGTTTGGACAATCTTCAGCAGCAGAACAGGAAGAAGCATTGCAGGTATCGGCTCAGATCAATAAAGCATTTAAAACGCTGAAAGATGCTGATGAAACCATTAAATATGTATTGCAGTTAAAAGGTTTACTGGAAGAGGAAGAAAAATACCAGCTATCCCCCGATTTTCTCATGGAAGTAATGGAACTGAATGAGGAGCTGGAAGAAGGGATGACAGATGCTATTCAAGCAAAGATTGATCAACTAAAAAAAGAACTCTATGCCACTGTGGAAACGATTATTACAAATTATCAGGAAGGTATTAGTACCGAAAAAGAATTGTTGCAGGTGAAAGAGTATTATTTTAAGAAGAAATATATTGATCGGATGGTTGATAATTCTGTAATTTGAAAATTTGGAAATTTGGAAATGAAATCTTGTATGATCATCCACAAAAAAAGCAGTGAAAAATCACTGCTTTTTTTGTGCCCAGAACAGGAATCGAACCTGCACTACCTTGCGATAACCAGATTTTGAGTCTAGCGCGTCTACCAGTTCCGCCATCTGGGCATTGGGGTTGCAATATTAGGGAAAGAATCTGA
>Ga0164290_1001654_pt1 | contig 27262 bp, 30 predicted proteins | sample Micstemetagenome_FD_108782 | JGI IMG/M metagenome (GOLD analysis project Ga0164290, IMG submission 108782) | Contaminated culture microbial community from soil near Moab, Utah, USA - Microcoleus steenstrupii SON62 (Illumina Assembly) | ecosystem: Environmental > Terrestrial > Soil > Soil crust...
CGCTGAAGGGGGCCACGCAATCGTTGCGCGAGATGGCGGGGCAGGGCGGTTGACGGCCTGAGGGCAAGCTGAGGGCAAATGGGCGGGGCCGCCCCGCCCGTCACCCGCCCCGCGTGATCGTTCAGAACATGTCGAGCAGGCGGCGCAGATAGTCGCGCTCGCCTTCGGGGCGGGCCTGTTCGCCCGAGCGGCGGCGGATTTCATCCAGCAGGTCCTGCGCGCGGCGATAGACATCTTCACCCTGCAGCATGTTGCGGTCCGATCCGATACGGGCCGAATTGCCCGGTTCACGCCCCAGCGGGTCACGCTGGCCATTGGGATCGGCCTGGCCGAATTCCTGGCCCTGCTGGGCGTTCGGGTCGGCCTGCTGCTGGTTTTCGGCCAGCGCCTCTCCGAATTCCTGCATGCCGTCGCGCAGGGCTTCCATCGCCTCGGCCTGACGGTCCAGCGCGCCGGGAAGATCGCCGTCGCGCAGCGCCTCTTCGGCCTCTTCCATGGCGCGGCCGGCGCGGTCCAGCTGGCGGCGGCCTTCTTCGCCGCGTTCGCCGCCATCGCCGGGCAGCGGGCCGTTCTGCAACTGACCCAGGCGGTCGCGCAGATCCTGCTGGCGTTCGGCAAGGCTGCGGCCCTCGCCCTGCCCGTCGCCCTCGCCTTCCCCTTCGCCCTGCTCTTGCCCCTGTCCCTCGTCGGGCTGTTCGCCTTCATTGCCTTCCTGCCCGTCCTGCAGATCGCGGAAGGCATCGTCCGACAGGCCCTGTTGGCCACGCAGCGTATCCTGCAGGTCGCGCATGGCCTGCTGGCCGGGGCCGCCCTGACCCTGACCCTGACCCTCGCCCTGCGTCACCTGCATGTTTTCCATGAGTTGGCGCAGCATCTCCATCAGTTCCTGCGCCTCGGCCATGCGGCCCTCTTCCATCAGCTTCTGCAACTCGTCCAGCATCTGCTGCAACTGGTCGCCCGACATCTCCATCCCTTCCATGTTCTGGGAAAGCTGGCTGTCGGGGTTGCGCTCGGCCTCTTCGGCCAGTTCGCGCATGTAGTCATTCATCGCCTCGCGCAGCTCCTGCATGAGCTGTTCGATCTCGCTTTGGTCGGCGCCGTTGCGCATCGCCTCGTCCAGCCGGTCCTGCGCGCGGCGCAGGCGTTCCATGGCCGAGGCAAGGTCGCCCTCTTCCACCAGAAGCGCGATTTCCCACAATTCGGCGGCCATGGCATCGCGCGCCTCGGGTGACAGGCTGACCTTCTGGGTTTCAAGGTCGCGCATCAGCACGCGCAGGCGAAGATAGGCGCGCTGGTTGCGGATCAGGTCTTCGGGGCGGTGGGTGACGGCCTTCAGGATCTGCGCCGTGCGCGGGGCATTGGCGCGGTTCCACAGAAGATCGCGCCGCATCTCGATCAGCGCCGCCGCCAGCGGGTCGAAAAAGCGCTTGGCGGGCAGGGTCAGACGGATGGGGTCGGCGCTGCCTTCCTGGCCCGCCGCATCAGCGACGGTGAAGGTCATGGCAACGGGCAGGTTGGCGAAAGGGTGTTCCGACAGGTCGTCGACCAGTGTTTCGGCGATCTGGGCGCGGTCGCCATTGATCGGCATGGGCAGGTCGAGCACCACCGCCTCGCGCGGTTCGGGTTCCATCGTCAGGCCGTAGCTGCGTTCGATGGCGGAAAGGTCCAGCGCGATGCTGACCCGGCCCGAGGCGATGCCGTAATCGTCGCTGGCCTGGAATTCCATGGCAAAGCGCCCGTCGCCTTCGCGCTCGGCGCTGTCGGCGGGCGTGACAGAGGGGGCCATGTCGGGCGTGGCCGTCAGTTTCCAGGTCCGCCCGCCGGGACCGGAAACGGTGACGTCGCCCGACCGGGTGAGCGTGAAGTCATGCACGGTTTCCGACGCCGCAGGCACCTCGGTCCTGCCCGAGACGGTTTCGGCAAGGGTCAGCGTGCCCACTTCGCCGTAAAGCCGGAATTGGAGCCGGGTGCCGACCGGCAGGTCCAGCCCGCCTTCGGGGATGTCGTTCATGTAGAGCGATGGTTTGCCCGTATAGGCGGGCGGCTGGGCCCAGCCTTCCCAAGCCGGCCCGGCGGCCAGTTCATTGCCCGCGCCGGGGGCCAGCGCCTGCACCGAGGCAACCCGCCAGAGCGATCCGAAGATCAGCGCCATCACGAAGGCCGTCAGCGCCACATAGCGCAGGGCAAAGGGGTCGCGCCGGGCGAGTTGCAGGTCCGGTTCCACCGCCTTGGCCGTGGCCGCGCGCGCCGCCATCCGGGCGCGGTGCGCCTGCCAGACGGCCAGCGAGGCGGGGTCGCTGCCACCCACGGCCTGCGTGTCGGTCAGGGCGGCGATGGGCTGGCCGGGAAGGCGCGAATCAAGGCGGATCAGCGCCTCGGTCCGGGTCGGCCTGCGAAAGGCGCGCAGGCCGCGCCACAGCGCCCAGACCAGCGCGAGCAATGCCAGCACAAGCCCGGCCCAGGCCGCCTCCAACGGCAGATGGTCCTGGATGCCGAAGGCGAGGGCCGACAGCAGCACCAGAGCCACCGACCAGACCGGCCAGAAGGCCCGCGCCACACGCTCTGCCCACAGCCCCAGCAGCGTCAGCCGCAGGGGGCGGGCAATGGCCTTCAGCGCGTGGTCCTGATCCGTCTGCATCCGTGGGAAGGGGCCCTTTGCCGCCATGCGCGGCCATGCCGCCTTACAACCAGGTGGGGATGGTATCTCGGTTCAGGATTTCGTCAAAGGACGGTCTTTCCCGAATGACGGCGAAGTGATCCCCCTTCACCAGAACTTCCGGCACCAGCGGGCGGGAATTGTATTCCGACGCCATCACCGCGCCATAGGCCCCGGCCGACCGGAAGGCGACCAGATCGCCTTCGGCCAGCAGCGGCAGGTCGCGGGCCTTGGCGAAGGTGTCGCCGGTTTCGCAGACCGGCCCCACCACGTCATAGGCCTGCGATGGCGCGGCCACGGGCGGCTCTGCCACCGGCACGATGTCGTGATGCGCGCCATACATCGACGGGCGGACCAGATCGTTCATCGCGGCGTCAAGGATCAGGAAATCCCGCCCCTCGCCACTCTTCACATAGATCACGCCCGCCACCAGCAGGCCCGCATTGCCGGAAATCAGGCGGCCGGGTTCAATCTCCACCTCGCAGCCCAGATCGCCCACGGTACGCTTGATGAGTGCGCCGTAATCGGTGGGCAAAGGCGGGGCCTCGTTCGACCGCGTATAGGGGATGCCGAGGCCCCCCCCAAGGTCCAGCCGGCGGATGTCATGGCCTTCGGCCCGCAGGCGGCGGGTCAGGTCGGCCACCTTCAGATAGGCCTGTTCAAAGGGTTCCAGCTCGGTCAGCTGGCTGCCGATATGGACGTCGATCCCGATGACCTCGATCCCCGGCAGGGCCGCCGCCTCGGCATAGACTTCGGAGGCGCGGGCGATGGGGATGCCGAACTTGTTTTCCTTTTTCCCCGTCGCGATCTTTTCATGCGTGCGGGCATCCACGTCCGGGTTCACCCGGATGGTGATCGGCGCGGTCAGGCCCAGCGACACCGCCACCTCGGACAGGGCGCGCAGTTCCGGCTCGCTTTCCACGTTGAATTGCCGGATGCCGCCGGTGAGCGCCAGCCGCATCTCGTCCCGCGTCTTGCCGACGCCGGAAAAGACGATGCGGTCGCCCGGCACGCCGGCGGCGCGGGCGCGGCGGTATTCGCCGCCCGACACGACATCCATCCCCGCGCCCAGATCGCCCAGCAGTTTCAGCACCGCCACATTGGACAGCGACTTGATGGCAAAGCAGACCATGTGGGGCAGGGGGGAAAGCGCCTCGGTGAACAGGTGGTAATGGCGCGTCAGGGTGGCGGCGGAATAGACATAGAAGGGCGTGCCGACGGCGGCGGCGATGTCGGGGATCGCCACATCCTCGGCATGAAGGATGCCGTTGCGATAGAGAAAATGGTCCATGCCCGCACCCGCCCGCCTGCGCCCTGTCGCGCGGTGCTATAGCAGACGGCGGACCCCGCGCAATTCGCCCGCCACGATTTTTCTGCGAAAAATCGGGGGTGGCGCTGCGGTGCCCCCGGCGCGCGATGCGATTTTTCGCAGAAAAATCGTCAGGCCCGGCGGCTGCGCAGGAAAAGATACAGCGGCAGGCCGCAACTCACCCCGATGCAGAAGGTGGCCGGGATCGCCAGCAGCGCCAGCCAGTCCCGCCGCGGCAGGGCTTCGGCCAGCACCCAGACGGTCAGGGTCACGGCGGCGATGGTCAGGTCCCAGGTCAGGCCGGTGGTCGAGGCGTTGACATACCAGGCGTCGATCAGGCCCGACAGGCCCGTGCCGGTGTCGCGCATATGGGTGACGAACCAGTACATCGGATGCACCGCCCCCCACAGGGCCAGCGCCAGCCAGACAAGGCGCAGCGACGCCATCAGAACCCCCCCGACACGGCGACCTTCGCTTCGCCCGTGATGGCCAGCCCCTCGGCCTGCGCCGTGGACGGGGCGACGGGTGGGCCATCCGCGCCGCAGGCGCCGAGCAGGGCAAGAACGGTCAGGGCAACAAGGGCTTTCATGGCAATCCTCTGAAAGGTCAGGGCGAATAGCTGATCCGTCCGCCGCCCAGCCCGGCGGAAATGGACGGGACGACCGTCAGGCCGTCCGGCCCGAGGCTGAGGCCCGCATTCAGCCGCGGGGAAGAGCAGGCCGACAGGGCGACCACCGCCATGGCCGCCAGCGGAATCAACAGACGCGCGGGAATCGGGCGTTCCGTCATTGGTGGACGCGCCCGAAGGGATCGGTCACGGTCACGCCCAGGACCGGGGTGGCATCGGTCGGATCGGTGCCGAAGGTCACATCCTCGCCAAGCGGGATGGTCAGGTCCGGCAGGGTCATTTCGGCACAAGCAGCAAGGCTGAGCAGCACGGCAGGCACCATCAGGGGCGGGATCCGGAACTCCATGCCCAAGGCTAGCGCGGGCGGTGGCGGCTGTCACGCGCTTCTCAGCCCAGCCGGGCTGTCCAGGCGGCGATCTGGGCGCGCACCTGATCGGGCGCGGTGCCGCCAAAGGACCGGCGCGAGCGGACGGAGTTTTCCACCCCCAGCACGTCGAAGACATCGGCGCGGATGCCGGGATGCACCGCCTGCATCTCGGCCAACGACAGGTCGGGCAGGTCGCAGCCCTTGGCCTCGGCCTGCGCCACGAGGGTGCCGGTCACGTGATGCGCCTCGCGGAAGGGCAGGCCCAGTTCGCGCACCAGCCAATCGGCAAGGTCCGTCGCGGTGGAGAAGCCGGAGGCCGCCGCCTGCGCCAGAACCGCGCGGTTGGCGGTCATGTCGCTGACCATCCCGGTCATCGCGGCCAGGGCCAGCATCAGCGTATCGGCGGCGTCGAAGACCTGTTCCTTGTCTTCCTGCATGTCCTTGGAATAGGTCAGCGCCAGCCCCTTCATCACGGTGAACAGCGCCACCGTCGCGCCAAGGATGCGCCCCAGCTTGGCCCGCAGCAGTTCCGCCGCGTCGGGGTTCTTCTTCTGCGGCATGATGGACGACCCGGTCGTCCAGCGGTCCGACAGTCGGACGAAGCGGAACTGCGCGCTGGACCAGATCACCAGCTCTTCCGCAAAACGCGACAGGTGCATGGCGCAGATCGAGGAAGCGGCGAGGAATTCCAGCGCGAAATCGCGGTCCGACACGGAATCCAACGAATTCGCCGTCGGCCGGTCAAACCCCAGGGCCTTTGCCGTCATGTGCCGGTCGATGGGAAAGGATGTCCCCGCCAGCGCCGCCGCGCCCAAGGGGCATTCGTTCATCCGCGCGCGGGCATCCATGAAGCGGCCCCGGTCGCGCGACAGCATTTCCACATAGGCCATCATGTGATGGCCCCAGGTCACCGGCTGCGCCGTCTGCAGATGGGTAAAGCCCGGCATGACCCAATCCGCCCCCGCCTCGGCCTGGGCAAGGAAAGCCCGCATCAGCGCCTCCAGCCCGGAAATCGCCGCGTCGCATTGGTCGCGGACCCAGAGCCGGAAATCCACCGCCACCTGATCATTGCGCGACCGGGCGGTGTGCAGCCGGCCTGCCGGCTCTCCGATCACCTCTTTCAGCCGGGCTTCCACGTTCATGTGGATGTCCTCCAGCTCTACACGAAAGGGGAAAGCGCCCGTTTCAATCTCTGACAAGACCGTGAGAAGCCCTTCCCCGATCGCCTCGGCGTCACTATTCGTCAGGATGCCTGTGGCGGCGAGCATCGCCGCATGGGCGCGTGAGCCTGCGATGTCCTGCGCGTAGAGCCGTTTGTCGAAGCCGATGGAGGCGTTGATCGCCGTCATGATGGCATCCGGCCCTTCGGCAAAGCGCCCGCCCCACATCTGGTTGGCGGTGCGGGGGGATGCGGGATTGGACATGGCGGGGGCCTTCGGAGGGATGATGCTGCGGAAATTTCTGGCTGTCGTCTACACGGCCTTGGCCATTGGTGCAAATCCCGCCCTTGCGGGCGATCTCGCCGATCTGCGCGAGGGCGACATGAAGAAGCTGGCGCTGCATTCCGAAGCGGCGGCGGTGCCCGAGGCGGTGTTCCTGGACGCGCAGGATGCCGAGGTTCCACTGGCGCAATGGCGCGGGAAATGGGTGGTGCTGAACTTCTGGGCGACCTGGTGTGCGCCCTGCCGGGAAGAGATGCCCTCGCTGCTGCGTCTGCAACAGGCGATGCCGGAGATTGCCGTTCTCCCCGTTGCCACGGGGCGCAACGCGGTGGAAGGGATCGAACGGTTCTATGAAGAGGCCGGGGTGCAGGCGCTGCCCGTCCTGCGCGATCCGAAAAGCGCGCTGGCGCGGCCGATGGGCGTGATGGGCCTGCCGGTGACGGTGATCCTGAACCCGGAAGGTCAGGAAGTGGCGCGGCTGATCGGCGATGCCGAATGGGACAGCGCCCATGCCCAGACGATGATCCGCGCCCTGATGGCCGGCCCCTGAGCGGTGCGCGACGGGCGGGACGCCCGTCACGCAAGCCTGTCTTCCGCGGCGCCGTCTTGCGGCTTTGCCGCGGCGCGGGGGGCCAGCCCCCAGGCGCGTGCCGCGCCTTCCCCCGGAGTATTTGCCGCCGAGATGAAGATCAGGCGGTTTCGGCCAGCGCCTTGACGCGGGCATGGGCGGGACAGGTGATCAGGTGGTCGTTCACCAGTCCGGTGGCCTGCAGGAAGGCATAGGTGATGGTGGGGCCGCAGAAGGTGAAGCCGTCGCGGCGGAGCTGTTTCGACAGGGCCTGCGACAGCGGGGTTTCGGCGGGAATGTCCCTCGGGCTGCGGGGCGCGGTCTGCAGGGGGCGGCCATCGACATGTTTCCACAGATAGGGGGCGAAGCCTTCGCGTTCCTCCACCGCCAGATAGGCGCGGGCAGAGCGGATGGTGCCTTCGATCTTGCCCCGGTGCCGGATGATGCCCGGATCGGCCAGGAGGCGGGCAACCTCCGGCTCGCCCCAGGCGGCGATGGTGGCCGGGTCGAAGCCTGCAAAGGCGGCCCGGAAATTGTCACGCTTCCGGAGGATCGTGATCCAGGACAGGCCGGCCTGGAAGCCGTCGAGGATCAGCTTTTCCCACAGCGCGCGCGGATCGCGTTCCGGAACCCCCCATTCCGTATCGTGATAGGCGACATAGACCGGGTCCGTCCCGCACCAGGGGCAGCGGCCTTCGGTCGGGTCGGCGGTCTTTGTGGGCATGGGAACCTTGGCACGGCTGGGGGCGTTTAACCCGATCTTTACGGGGCGGGGTGCAGGCTTGTCGATGGGTCGGGTGGTGAAGGGGGCGGCGATGCGGATGGAAGGGCCAGGTCTTGCCGAAACCAGCAGTCCACTCTCCGTGGCGGTGGAGGCGGATGCGGCGCGGGCGGTGGAGATGGTGGCCGATGCGGTGCGGCAGCGGCGGCTGCGTCTGGCCTATCACCGCGTGGTGCTGGCGGGGCGGACGGACCGGACAGGATTTCACGAAGGGCTGATCCGCGTGCTGGATCCCGGCGGTCGGGTGATCCCGGCGCGGGAATTCATGGCGGCCGTGGAGATGCAGGAACTGGGCCGCGCGATCGACTGCGCCGCGCTGGCCATGGGGTTTGACGCGCTGGTGCGGCATCCGCAGCTGCGCCTGTCGATCAACATCTCGGCCCGGTCGATGGGCTGGCCGCGCTGGCTGCGGCTGATGCAGAAGGGGCTGGACCGGCACAAGGGCATCGGCGATCGGTTGATCCTCGAGATCGGCGAAGCCAGCGCGATGGCGGTGCCCGATCTGCTGGCCGGGTTGATGGCCGAGCTGCGGCCCAAGGGGATTTCCTTCGCGCTGGACGGGTTCGGGGCCGGGCCCTTTGCCCTGCGCCACCTGCGGGAGCTGAGCTTTGACCTGGTCAAGTTCGACGCGCAATTCAGCCGCGACATCCATGCCAATGCCGACAATCAGGTGCTGATGTCGGCCTTTCTTGCCATCGCGCGGCAATTCGACATGCTGACCGTGGCGCAGGGCGTGGAACGCGCGGCCGAGGCGGCCTGGCTGGCCGAACTGGGCGTGGATTGCCTGCAGGGCTATCTCTTTGCCGCGCCGAAACTGGTTCCCGACGGGGTGACGCCCTAGCCTGCCTTGCCCCTGCGTCAATCTGCGGCCGCAAGAATGTTGCTTTTGTTTTCCCCGGCGTCTAGGCCATGCTGCAAGGCAGCGGGGTCGCGTTGACCCCGCGCGGTGTGGGAGAGAGAGGATCAGCCATGACCAATGTCGTCATCGTTTCCGCGGCACGCACGGCCGTGGGCAGCTTCAACGGTGCCTTCGCCAATACGCCGGCGCATGAACTTGGTGCGGCGGTGATCGAGGCGGTGGTCGCCCGCGCCGGTGTCGACAAGGCCGAGGTGGAGGAAACGATCCTCGGTCAGGTGCTGACCGCCGGGCAGGGCCAGAACCCGGCCCGTCAGGCGCATATCAAGGCCGGTCTGCCCAAGGAGGCCAGCGCCTGGTCGCTGAACCAGGTCTGCGGGTCGGGCCTGCGGGCGGTGGCGCTGGGCGCGCAGCATGTGCAACTGGGCGATGCGAAGATCATCGTTGCCGGTGGCCAGGAAAGCATGTCGCTGTCGCCCCATGTCGCGCACATGCGTGCGGGCACCAAGATGGGCGATGTGAAGTTCATCGATTCGATGATCAAGGACGGGCTGTGGGATGCCTTCAACGGCTATCACATGGGCCAGACGGCCGAAAACGTCGCCGCCCAGTGGCAGATTTCCCGCGACATGCAGGATGAATTCGCCCTGGCCAGCCAGAACAAGGCGGAAGCCGCGCAGAAGGCCGGGAAATTCAAGGATGAGGTGATAGCCTTCACCATCGCCACCCGCAAGGGCGACATCGTGGTCGATTCGGATGAATATATCCGCCACGGCGCGACGCTCGAATCGATGCAGAAGCTGAAACCCGCCTTCACCAAGGAAGGGTCGGTGACGGCGGGCAATGCCTCGGGGCTGAATGATGGCGCGGCGGCGGTCATGCTGATGTCGGCGGACGAGGCGGCACGGCGCGGGCTGACCCCGCTCGCCCGCATCGCCTCTTATGCGACGGCGGGGCTGGATCCGTCGATCATGGGCGTGGGTCCGATCCATGCCAGCCGCAAGGCGCTGGGCAAGGCGGGGTGGAAGGTCGGCGACCTTGATCTGGTGGAGGCGAACGAGGCCTTTGCCGCCCAGGCCTGCGCGGTGAACAAGGATATGGGCTGGGATCCGTCCATCGTGAACGTGAATGGCGGCGCCATCGCCATCGGCCATCCGATTGGCGCGTCCGGCTGCCGGATCCTGAACACGCTGCTGTTCGAAATGGCACGGCGCGATGCCAAGCGGGGCCTTGCCACGCTGTGCATCGGCGGTGGCATGGGCGTCGCCATGTGCCTGGAACGCGCCTGATGCGGCGGCTGGCGGTGGCGGGTCTTGTCCTGCTGCTGCCCGTTCCGCTTCGGGCGGAAACGGCACAGCCGCCTGTCTGGGCGATGCTTGCGGAATGCAGCGCGGTCTTCGGTGCGGTCAGCCGCGCCGAGGGCTATGCCGGGGCCGATGAGGGCGAGCTTCAACAGGCGGCGCTGGTGTCGCAGCGGTTTCTTGACCGGGCGGTGATCGTCGCGGGCGAGGCAGGGCAGGAGGATCCGGCGGCGGATGTCGCCTCGATCATGGGCTATCTGACCGAACGCTGGGACAACCGGATCAGCCGCATCCTTTCTGTCCGTTCCAATATCGACTGGATCACGTACTGCACCGGCCTTGGTCATGATCAGGGCGTGCTGCCGCTTCCCGGTTGAAACCCGTCGCTGCCTTTGCGAAAGGTTTCTGCGGCCACAATGCCGCAGATGCAAAATGGCCGCGCAATAATGTTGCGTATGTCAAATCGTTTGGGTAACACCATTTCAAGCATGTCCGAATTCAGGAGGAGGGACTTATGGCACGAGTGGCTTTGGTGACGGGTGGTTCGCGTGGGATCGGCGCCGCGATTTCGGTGGCGCTGAAGGCAGCGGGCTATACGGTGGCCGCGAACTATGCCGGCAATGACGAGGCCGCGGCGGCCTTCACCAAGGAGACGGGCATTCCCACCTTCAAATGGTCGGTCGCGGATTACGATGCCTGCGTGGCGGGCATTGCCAAGGTCGAGGCCGAGGTTGGACCGGTCGATGTTCTGGTGAACAATGCGGGCATCACCCGCGATGCCATGTTCCACAAGATGACCCCGCAGCAGTGGAAAGAGGTCATCGACACCAACCTTACGGGTCTGTTCAACATGACCCATCCGCTGTGGTCGGGGATGCGCGACCGGAAATTCGGGCGCGTCATCAACATCTCTTCGATCAACGGGCAGAAGGGGCAGGCGGGGCAGGCCAATTATTCCGCCGCCAAGTCGGGCGATCTGGGTTTCACCAAGGCGCTCGCGCAAGAGGGCGCGCGGGCGGGCATCACCGTCAACGCGATCTGCCCGGGCTATATCGCGACCGAGATGGTCAAGGCGATCGACGAAAAGGTGCTGAACGAACGCATCATCCCGCAGATCCCGGTGGGCCGTCTGGGCGAACCGGAAGAGATTGCGCGGACGGTGGTTTTCCTTGCCTCGGATGATGCGGGCTTCATCACCGGGTCGACGATTTCTGCCAATGGCGGGCAGTTCTTCGTCTGATCCGACGCGCAGGACAATGGCCAAGGCCCGCCCCCGGCGGGCCTTTTCCTTTCGCATCGCCGCCGGTAGAAGACCCAAAAATCTTCGAAGATTTTTGCAAATTTCTTCGAAGAAATTTGATGGGGCAGGGATGACGGGTTCACGCGCAACGGCCATAGGTTTCACCGCCGTCCTGATGTGGGCGCTTCTGGCGCTGTTCACCATCGGATCGGCCCCGGTGCCGCCCTTCCTGCTCAACGCGCTGACCTTCGGCATCGGCGGCACGCTGGGCCTGATCTGGACGCTTCGGAACGGCATCGACCGGCTGCGCGGCATTTCCTGGCGCGTCTATGCCTTCGGCATCCTCGGCCTGTTCGGCTATCACGCACTGTATTTCACCGCCTTCCGCATCGCGCCTTCGGCGGAAACCGGGCTGATGGCCTATCTCTGGCCGCTCTTCATCGTGCTTTTCGCCAGTTTCCTGCCCGGCGAGCGTCTGCGCCCCCTCGTCCTGATCGGCGCACTGGTGGCCTTTGCCGGTGCCGCGCTGATCGTGCTGGGCCGCGAGGCGGGTGGCACGGCCACCCCGCTCGGCCTGTTCCTCGGCTTTCTCTGCGCGATCACATGGGCGGGCTATTCCACCCTGTCGCGCCGCCTGGGCGATGTGCCCACGGAAAGCGTCACGATCTTCTGTCTTGGCACGGCGCTCCTGTCCGCCCTTGTCCATCCGCTGGTCGAGGAAACGGTCTGGCCTGCCTCCACGCTGGGCTGGCTGTCGGTTCTGGCGCTGGGCATCGGGCCGGTGGGCGCGGCCTTCTTCACTTGGGATATCGGCATGAAGAAGGGCGACATCCAGCTTCTCGGCGTCGCCTCCTATGCGGCACCGCTGCTGTCCACGCTGGCCCTGGTCATCGCGGGGATCAGCCCGGCATCCTGGACAATCCTCGGCGCGGCGGTGCTGATCACGGGCGGGGCGGCGCTGGCGGCCCGGGCGGGAGCCAGCGCCGGGGACTGATCCCGTTACGCCTGTTGCAGGCGGTTCATTTCTTCCTTGAGCCGAAGTTTCTGCTTCTTGAGTTCGGCGATTCTCAGGGCATCCGAGCCGGGGCTTCGCTGCTCGCGCTCCACCATGTCAGAGAGGTGCTCATGCTTGCGGCGCAGTTCCTGCAGATGCGAAGCAATCGTCATATCCGTCCTCCTCATGATTAGGTCCAATGAGAAGAGTGCAACACAACCCCTGAGTCGTGTCACGGATAATCCATACAGACTTACGGAGATGCCATCCGGTTCCGCGCAAAGGCCGCCGAAAGATCGGCAGCTTTCCGCAAGACGTCATTGGCGGCGGGCGTGTAGCTTTCCCGATCCCCGTCATGTGACGGGCCGTCATGCAGCGTGAAGGGCGGCAGCAGGCAAAAGGCCCCCCGTCCCCCTTTGCGCGCCTGAAGGATCACGCGCGGCGGCGCGCGGCCGACACGCGGTTCCAGCGGCAGCACAGCGGCCGAGCCGAGCTTGGGCGGCAGTGCGGCCAGCGCCTCGGGCAGGCAGGGCGTGGCGAAGATCATGGTCATCCAGCCGCCCGGCCGCAGCCGCGCCCCCGCCGCCGCGATCCAGGCGGCGATGGGCGTATCCACCCGGACCGCCCGGTCGCGGCCCGCCACGGGGGAAGGCGATCCCCCCGCATCGTAATAGGGCGGGTTGGCGATCACGTGGTCAAACTCCCGCCGCAGCGCCTTGGGCATGGCGGTCAGGTCGCCCTCGACCACCTCCATCGCCACCCCGTTCCGCTCTGCATTGCGCCGCGCCAGATCGGCATAGCCCGGCTGCACCTCCAGCCCCGCCAGCACCACCCCCGGCACCCGAACGGCCAGGCACAAGGCCGCCGCCCCCGCGCCGCAGCCCAGATCCAGCACGCTTTCCCCCGTCCTGGCCGGGCAGGCGGCGGCCAGCAAGACCGGATCGGTCGCCGCGCGATAGCCGCGCAGGGGTTGCAACAGCCGCAATCGCCCCATCAGGAACTTGTCATCCGACAGGTCCGCCTCCGGGAAGAGTCCGGGGACCAGCCCGCCTTCCGTCATTCCAGCCCCGTCGGGATGTCATTGTCGCGCAGCACGGTGCGGGCCAGAAAGAGGTCTGCATCCCGCACCATCAGACGGCGCGGCAATATGCCAAGGCTGCCGTCAAGGATGCTCATGTGGACGTCCAGATCGAATACCTCTATATCCTCGCCCTCAAGAAGGGCCGTGGCAAAGGCGATCACAGTGGGGTCGGTGCTGCGCAAAAGCTCTTTCATGGGTCGAAGGTAAGGGGCACCGCCCCGGAATGTCGAGAGGCGGGGGAATGGGTTTGGACGAGGCCGCACAGAAACCGCATGACCGGCTGGCCGCCTGGCTGGCCCAGGACATGGCGGCGGTGAATGCGCTGATCCGCACCCGCATGGCCAGCGAACACGCCCCGCGCATCCCCGAGGTCACCGCCCATCTGGTCGAGGCCGGGGGCAAGCGGCTGCGGCCCATGCTCACCCTCGCCGCCGCGCGGATGTGCGGCTATCAGGGCGAGAATCATGTGAAGCTGGCGGCGACGGTGGAATTCATCCACACCGCCACGCTGCTGCATGACGATGTGGTGGATGAAAGCGAACGCCGCCGGGGCCGCCCCACGGCGAACCTGCTCTGGGACAACAAATCCTCCGTCCTCGTGGGCGATTACCTTTTCGCCCGGTCCTTCCAGCTGATGGTGGAAACGCAGTCGCTGCGGGTGATGGACATCCTTGCCAATGCCTCTGCCGTGATCGCGGAAGGCGAGGTGCTGCAACTCACCGCCGCGCAGGATCTTGCCACGACCGAAGCGATCTACCTGCAGGTGATCCGGGGCAAGACGGCGGCGCTTTTCGCCGCCGCGATGGAAGTGGGCGGCGTCATCGCCTCGGTGCCCGAGGCGCAGGTGCAGGCCCTGCGCGCCTATGGCGATGCGCTGGGGATCGCCTTCCAGATCGTCGATGACCTGCTGGATTACGGCGGCACCGATGCCGCCATCGGCAAGAACACGGGCGATGATTTCCGCGAACGCAAGCTGACACTGCCGGTCATCAAGGCCGTGGCGCAGGCCGATGCCGAAGAACGCGCCTTCTGGACCCGCACCATCGAAAAGGGCGACCAGCAGGATGGCGACCTTGCCCATGCCCTCACGCTGATGGCCCGCCACGGCGCGATGGAGGCCGCGCGGGCCGAGGCGCTGGCCTGGGCCCAAACCGCGCGGCATGCGCTGGACATCCTGCCCGCGCATGAATTGCGCGACATGCTGGCCGACCTTGCCGACTACGTGGTGGCGCGGATCAGTTGATCGTCAGGCCAGCATCGGCGCATCCGCCACCCACCATCCCGGCTCGGCCAGACGAATCGCACGTGCGGCGGCGCTCGCGGCGAGAGGATCGGCGAAAAGGCCAAAGCAGGTGGCCCCCGACCCCGACATCCGGGCCATCAGGCAGCCCGTCTGCGCCGTCAGCGCCGCCTTTGCCCGCCCGATCACAGGCTCCAGCGCCAGGGCGGGCGGTTCCAGATCATTCCGCTGCATCATCACGAACGCCGCCAGGTCTGCGGCCGACCGCATCCTCGGCAGGTCGCGCGGCAGGGGGGCATTGTCGGCCCGCGCCAGCGCGCGGAAGATGGCGGGGGTCGACACGGCCACCCCCGGATTGACCAGCACCATCCAGACCGGGGGCAGGGTGGGCAGCGGTGACAGCCCTTCGCCGATCCCGGTCATCCGCACCGGCCGCCCTGCCAGGCAGACCGGCACATCCGCCCCAAGGCCCAGCACCGCCGCCGCATCGGGAAGGGCCTTGCCGGCCAACCGCGCCAGCAGCCGCAGCGTGGCCGCGGCATCCGCTGACCCCCCACCGATGCCCGATGACACGGGCAGGTGCTTTTCCAGCACGATCCGCGCCGAAACCCCCATCGTCCGGCCCGCGCGCAGCACCAGATTGTCGCCCTCGCCGGTCAGGCCTGCCGCCATCGGCCCCTGAACGGTCAGGGACGGCGTCGCGGCAAGACTGGCCGAAACCCGATCCCCCACCCCGGCAAAGACGACCAGCGAATCCAGCAGGTGATACCCGTCCGCCCGCCGCCCCGTGACATGCAGGCAGAGGTTGATCTTGGCCGGCGCGAATTCAGTTTCCGCCATTCGCCACTTCGGTCAGGGGTTTCGCGCCCTCTTCCGCCAGCACCGTATCCAGCCCCACTTCCAGCTTGCGCCGGATGCGGTTGGCCTCCTTTTCCTCGGGGTCGAAGGACAGCGCGCGATGCCATTGGAACCGCGCCTCCAGCTTGCGGCCCACGGCCCAATAGACATCGCCCAGATGGTCGGTCACCACCGGATCCACGGGTTCCAGCAGCGCCGCGCGTTCCATCGGCTCCACCGCCTCGTCATAGCGGCCAAGCCGGAACAGCGCCCAGGCCAGCGAGTCGATGATATATCCGGCCTCCGGCTGCGCGGCGACCGCGCGCTCGATCATCCCCAGCGCCTCGTCCAGATTTTCGCCCCGGTCCACGAAGGAATAGCCCAGGTAGTTCAGCACCTGCGGCTGATCCGGGTTCAACTCCAGCGCCTTGCGGAAATCGCCCTCGGCGGCCTGCCAGTTCCCTGCGCGTTCATTGCTGATGCCGCGCGAATAGAACAGCGTCCAGTGCCGCTGCGCCAGGTCGGGCAGCAGGTCGATCGCCTTTGTATAGGCCGGGATCGCATCGGCGAAACGCTCTTCGCGCCGCAAGGCATCGCCATAGGACGAATGCACCTCGACCAGGCTGGCATGGCTGCGGGTCAGGGCCTGCAGCACCTCCAGCGCGGCCTCGGTCTTGCCCGAGGCGCGCAGCGTATCGGCGCGGCCGATTTCGGCCACATGATAGGCCGGGTCATCGGGGGCGATGCTGGCATAGGCCTCGCCTGCCAGTTCCGGCTGGTCAAGGTTTTCCAGCAGCCCCGCAGCCAGCAGCGTGGCTTCGGTGAAGTCGGGTCGCAGATGGGCGGCGGCCCGGGCATAGATCAGCGTATAGCCATCTTCCGCCTCGCCACGCAGGGCGGAGGCGAGGGTGAAGAACACTTCCGCAATCCCGTCCTTCGGGCCGCGCACGATGTCGAAGGGCACGGGCTCCCCGGCCGAAAGCCTTGCGCGCAGCGCGTCGATCTGCGGATCGGCCTCGGTGCCGAAGACCTGGTCCAGCAAGGCCAGCGCATCCGGGTTGCGTTCCAGTTGGCTCAGGACCTGGGCATGGGCAATGGCCCCCCGCCGCATCAGCGCGATGGTCCCCGCCTCGCGGCCCGACAGGATGTTGTCCGCCCCCTCGAAATCCCCGACCGAGGCCAGCGCCAGCGCCTTGTGATACAGGCCAAAGGCTTCCAGCCCCGGTGCCTTGGCCAGGGCGTCAAAGGCCCCGACGGCATCCGACATGCGGCCATCGCCCAGCGTGGCCCAGGCCATCACCAGATCATCCAGCAGCTTGCCCACGGACCGACCTGCCTGAATGTCGGCGATCATGGCCGCGTAATCCTCGCGGGAGGACTGGTCGATCATCATGGCGATGTAGGTGGGCTGGCTGCGCCCGCCCTTCTGGATGATCTGCCGGGCCAGATCGCCGGCCCGGTCCATCTCGCCCAGCCCCAGATGGGCAATGAGCGCACCTTCCAGCGTGGCGGGGTCGGTCGTCCCCGTTTCGATCAGCCGCTCATACCAGCGTGCGGCCTCGCGGTAATCGCTTTCCGACGCGGCCACTCGGGCGGCCAGATAGGCCCCTGCTGTGCCGGGCTGGTCCTGCGCGGCCACAGGCACGGCCAGAAGGGCAGTCAGGGCCAGCGCGAAAAGCGGACGGCTTGGGCGGACGGGCATGGATGGGTGACCTCATGGCTGGTTGTGGCAAGGCTAGCTTTGCCCCGGCACATAGGCAATCGGGCCGGGGGGTTTTCACCGCCCCGGCCCGCCGTTTCCTGCCGATTCACACGCAAATGTCAGCGCGCGCCTCACATGTTGGGATAGTTCGGCCCGCCCCCGCCCTGCGGCGTGGTCCAGTTGATGTTCTGGCTGGGGTCCTTGATGTCGCAGGTCTTGCAGTGGACGCAGTTCTGGAAGTTGATGCGGAAACTCGCATCCTCGCCCTCGCCCAGCACCTCATAGACCCCGGCCGGGCAATAGCGTTGCGCGGGTTCCGCATATTTCGGCAGGTTGACCGAAATCGGGATGGACTTGTCCTTCAGTTTCAGATGCGCGGGCTGCGCCTCGTCATGGTTGGTGAAGGAATAGGCCACGTTCGTCAGACGGTCGAAGGACAGCACGCCATCGGGTTTCGGATAGTCGATCGGCTTGAAGTTCTTCGCCAGCCCCGTCGCCGCCGCATCCGATTTGCCATGCCGCAGCGTGCCAAAGATCGTCAGGCCGATGGTATTGGCCCACATGTCGATCCCACCACCCATCAGGCTGGCCACCAGCCCGTATTTCGACCAGAGCGGCTTGACGTTCCGCACCCGTTTCAGGTCTTTCCCGATCGGCCCGCTCCGCACCGCCGTCTCATAGGCGGCCAGTTCGTCGCCCGCACGGCCCGCCTTGATCGCGGCATGGGCCGCCTCCGCCGCCGCCTTGCCCGACAGCATCGCATTGTGGTTGCCCTTGATGCGCGGCACGTTCACCAGCCCCGCCGAACAGCCAAGCAGTGCCACGCCCGGCGCCACCATCTTGGGGATTGACTGCCAGCCGCCTTCGGAAATCGCCCGCGCGCCATAGGCCACGCGCTTGCCGCCCTTCAGCAGCTCCGCCACCATCGGGTGATGCTTGAACCGCTGGAATTCCATGTAAGGATAGAGATGCGGGTTCTCGTAATTCAGGTGGACGACGAAACCGACGTAAACTTGGTTGTTCTCCAGATGATAGATGAACGACCCACCGCCCGCGTTCGAACCCAGCGGCCAGCCCATCGTATGCGTGACCGTCCCCTCGCGATGCTTGGCGGGGTCGATCTCCCAGATTTCCTTCATGCCGAGGCCGAATTTCTGCGGGCAATGGCCCTTGGAAAGCTCATACTTGGCGATGACTTCCTTCGACAGCGACCCGCGCACGCCTTCCGACAGGAAGACGTACTTCCCATGCAACTCCATCCCCGGCTCATAGGACGGCCCCGGTTCCCCCGTCTCGGGATCGCGGCCGAACTCGCCCGCGACGACACCCTTCACCCGGTCGCCCTCATAGACCAGCGCGGAGGCGCTCATCCCCGGGAAGATCTCCACGCCCAGGCCTTCCGCCACCCCCGCCATCCAGCGGCAGACATTGGCCATCGAAACGATGTAATTGCCGTGATTGTTCATCAGCGGCGGCATCGGGAAATTCGGGATCCGCACCTGCCCCGCCGGGCCGAGGACATAGAAATTGTCCTCCTTCACCTCGGTCTTGATCGGCGCGCCCATCGTGCGCCACTCCGGCAGCAGCGCATCCAGACCGGACGGGTCCAGCACCGCGCCCGACAGGATATGCGCGCCGACCTCTGACCCCTTTTCCAGCACCACCACCGTCAGGTCGGGGTCAAGCTGCTTCAGCCGGATCGCCGCCGACAGGCCCGCCGGTCCCGCCCCCACGATCACCACGTCATATTCCATCGACTCACGGACGATGTCGGCCATAGCGCCTGCTCCTTCGCGTTCCCCGTTGCTTGCCCGCGCAACAAAGTTGCGGGCGGCTGGCATTCCCCTAGCCGATGCCGCGGCAAAGGGTCAATCGGAACGCGGCATCACGATGTCGCTTCGCGGCATCCGGGGGGCGCTATGCCGCAGGAACTGCCGCCGATTTCCGCATTCCGCCCGCGCAGGGCCTTGCATTTGCCGCCTTGGTCGGCTTGGGTAATCGGGCAATCGCTGGACGGATGATGCCACTGCCCCGGAAACAGGGCCGTGGCCTTCCTTTTGTTATGTTGGGGCCGATGGAAAAGATTCCGATGACGCGCGCGGGCTTCACCGCGCTGGACGAAGAACTGAAAGTGCTGAAATCGGTCGAACGCCCCGCCGTCATCCGCGCCATCGCCGAGGCGCGCGAACATGGCGACCTGTCCGAAAACGCCGAATACCATGCGGCGCGCGAAAAGCAGTCCTTCATCGAAGGCCGCATCAAGGAACTCGAAGGGATGCTGTCGCTGGCCGATGTCATCGACCCGTCGAAACTGTCGGGATCGGTGAAATTCGGCGCGACTGTCACCCTCGTGGACGAGGATACGGATGAGGAACGGACCTATCAGATTGTCGGCGAGGCTGAGGCCGACATCGAACGCGGCCTGCTCAACATCCGCTCCCCCATCGCCCGCGCCCTGATCGGCAAGGATGAAGGCGACAGCGTCGAGGTCAAGACGCCGGGCGGCCAGAAAAGCTATGAGATCCTGAAGATCCGCTACCTCTGACCACCGCGACAGAAGATTCGGGGACAGAATGCCGGAAGACCGTGACAGGCCCGAACATCGGGGGCCGGAACCCTTGGGGATTTTCCTCCGCAGCGAGGACAGCCCCCCCTTCGGCCCGACCGAGATTGTCGCCACCCTCCTGGCGCTGGTCTGGGTCGTGGCCGTCATCGCCTATGCGCTGATTTCGCCCGCCACCGATGGCGGCGGCCTGCTTGGCCTCGTGATGACGCTGCTGGTGGTGTTCCTGCCGCTCGCCCTGATCTGGGCCGCGGTCACCACCCTCCGCTCCGTCAGCATCCTGCGGGCCGAGGCGGCGCGGCTTCAGGCCAGCGTGGATGCCATGCGCAACGCCTATCTTCTGTCGCAACAGACCTCTGCCGCCATCAAGCCCGTGGTGGAACAGCGGCTGGAGGAAGTGGCCCAGGTCACGAAAGAGGCGGCGGGTGTGCTGGCGACCTTCCAGACCCGCCGCGACCCGGGCCTGACCGTCCCCTCTGCCGACCGCAAGGCCGCCATGGTGCCCCCCGCCCAACCCGGCCCGCAGGACGAACAGCCCGCGCTGGCACTGGGCACCCCGGCCGAGGATCTGCGCGCCCCGCTCTCGGTGTCGGATTTCATCCGGGCGTTGAACTTCCCCGAAAACCCCGATGACCGCGACGGTTTCCGCGCGCTCCGCATGGCACTGGAAGACCGCAACACGGCCAAACTTGTTCGCGCCGCGCAGGATGTGCTGACGCTGCTCTCGCAAGAGGGGATCTATATGGATGACCTGCGCCCCGAACGCGCCCGCCCCGAACTCTGGCGCCGCTTCGCGCAGGGCGAACGTGGCCGCGCCGTGGCCGCGCTGGGCGGCATCCGCGACCGGTCCTCGCTCGCGCTGACAGCGGCGCGGATGCGCGAGGATACGGTCTTCCGCGATGCCGCCCACCATTTCCTGCGCAGCTTCGACAAGACCTTCCAGGAGTTTGAAAAGGTCGCCTCCGACGCCGATCTGGCCGAACTCTCCGACACGCGCACGGCGCGGGCCTTCATGCTGTTTGGTCGGGTGACGGGCATTTTCGACTGACCGCCCAAGCGGAATTTGACGCAAATTCCGCGCAAATTCCTGACGCAGGAATTTGCAACACCCAGCCGAACCGCAAGATCACATCGCCCGCAGGGCGATTCCGGAATTTGCGTCAAATTCCGTGCAAAATTCTGCGTCAGAATTTTGCTACCCCCGCGGGGCCGCCGCGCGCCGCAGCCGATCATTGATCGCCCGGCCCAGCCCCACCTCCGGCACCGGCGCGAACCCGATCCGCCCCCCCGGCCCCGCCAGATCATCCGCCGCCCGCAGGATATGGAACAGCCGCGCCGCCGCCTCCACCAGATCGCCCGCCTCCGACAGCGACAGCTCCGCCCCCGGACAGGCCCCGAAACCCACGAAAACCTCTCCCGCCGCAGGTGCCGCCACGCCCAGCCGCACCGCCGCGCCCGGCGCGTAATGGCTGGCCAACTGCCCCGGCGCATTCGGCCGCACCTCCGACCCGCCCGCGACCAGCGGCGCGCCCAGCACCGCCTCCAGCGCCTCCACCGTCACACCACCGGGGCGCAGCAGGGCTGGGGGGCCGTCCAGGCCGAGGATCGTCGATTCCACCCCCACCGCACAGGCGCCGCCATCCACCACCGCCGCCACCCGCCCCGACAGGCCCGCCAGCACATGATCCGCCCGCGTCGGTGACACTTTCCCGGAAGGATTGGCCGAGGGCGCGGCCAGCGGCCCGCCAAAGGCCCGCAGCAACCCCTGCGCCACCGGATGCGCCGGAACCCGCACCGCCACCGTCGCCAGCCCCGCCGTCACCAGCGGCGAAATCCCTGCCTCTGCCCGCAGCGGCAGGACCAGCGTCAAGGGCCCTGGCCAGAAGGCCGCCGCCACCGCCTCGGCCCGCGCATCGAAAACCGCCACCCGCCGCGCCGCCGCCAGATCGGGGACATGCACGATCAGCGGGTTGAAACTTGGCCGCCCCTTGGCCGCAAAGATCGCCGCCACCGCGTGGTCGTCCCGCGCATCGCCGCCAAGGCCATAGACCGTCTCGGTCGGAAAGGCGACCAGCGCACCCGCCCGCAGCAGGCCCGCCGCGCGGGCCAGCCCCTCATCGGTGGCGGGCAGGGTTTCGGTCTCCATCATCCTCGTGACGCAGCGTTGGGCTTGAGCGGGCGCTATCGCCCTGTAATCCTTTACGGGTCCGCTGTCCTAGCGCGCGACGGCCCCCTTGCCAAGCCGCCCCGCAGCCGACCCACCCGAAGGAAGACCCGATGCCCTACCGCGCCCCCCTCGCCGATACCGAATTCCTCCTGTCGCAGGTGCTGGGCTATGACCGCGTTGCCGCCACCCCCCGCTTTGCCGAGGCCACGCCCGACACCGCCCGCGCCATCCTGGCCGAGGCCGCGCGCCTTGCCGAAACCACCCTCGCCGCCCTGAACCGCGCGGGCGACAAGGATGGCGCAAGGCTGGAAAACGGCATCGTCCGCACCACGCCCGGCTTTGCCGAAGGCTACCGCGCCATTGCCGAAGGCGGCTGGGTCGGCATGGCCGCGCGGGCGGAAAACGGTGGGATGGGCCTGCCCCTGACCCTCGCAACTGCGGTGAACGAGATGATGGCGGGCGCCTGCCTTGCCCTGCAGATCAACCCCCTCCTGACGCAAGGCCAGATCGAGGCGCTGGAACATCACGCCTCCCCCGCCCTGCGCGCGACCTATCTGCCCAGGCTGATTTCGGGCGAATGGTCCGGCACCATGAACCTGACCGAACCGCAAGCGGGCAGCGACGTGGGCGCGCTGCGCACCAAGGCCGACCCCCTGCCCGATGGCAGCCACGCGATCACCGGGCAGAAGATCTACATCTCCTGGGGGGATGCCGATTTCATCCCGAACATCTGCCATCTGGTGCTGGCCCGCCTGCCCGATGCCGCGCCCGGAACGGCGGGGATCAGCCTCTTCCTCGTGCCGAAATTCATCCCCGATGCGGCGGGCAATCCGGGCCGCCGCAACAGCCTTTCCGTCGTCTCGCTGGAACACAAGCTGGGCCTGCACGGCTCTCCCACCTGCGTGATGCAATATGACGGCGCGCAGGGCTGGCTGGTGGGTGAACCGCACAAGGGCATGGCCGCCATGTTCACCATGATGAACAACGCTCGGCTCGGCGTCGCCGTGCAGGGCGTCGGCGTGGCTGAGGCCGCGTTCCAGCAGGCGCTGGCCTATGCCGAAGGCCGGGTGCAGGGCCGCACCCCCACGGGCCGCGCGCCGATCACCGATCATGCCGATGTCCGCCGGATGCTGGCCTCCATGCGCGCGCAGGTCTTTTCCGCCCGCGCCATCGCCCTGTCCTGTGCCGTGGCCATCGACATGGCCACTGCCACGGGCAGCCCCGAATGGCAGGCCCGCGCCGCCCTCCTGACCCCCATCGCCAAGGCCTATGGCACCGATACGGGGAACGAGGTCGCGCAACTGGCCATCCAGATCCACGGCGGCATGGGGTTTGTGGAGGAAACGGGCATCGCCCAATTCGCCCGCGACGTGCGCGTGACCGCCATCTACGAAGGCACCAACGGGATTCAGGCGATGGACCTGACCGCCCGCAAGATGGCCGATGGCGGCGCCGCCGCCTTCGCCCTGATCGACGAGGTTCAGGCCGCCGCCGAACAGGCCCGCACCACCCATCCCGACCTTGCCACCGATGTCTGGACCGCGGCCGAGGCGCTACGCGAGGCGACCGAGACCCTGCTGAAACAGGATATGACCGACCGCTTCGCCGGGGCCGTCCCCTATCTGCGCGCCTTCGCGCTGGTCCTTGGGGCCGATGCCCATCTGCGCGCGGCCCATGTGGCAGGCGGCCCCCGCGCCGCGCTGGCCCGCGTGGCGATCCGCCGCCTGCTGCCCGCCCATGCCGCGCATCTGGCCGAGGCGCGCGAAGGCGCCGCGCAACTTTACGCGCTCACGCCCGAAGACCTTGCCGCCTGACGCGGCAGGGCCTAAGGCGGGGGCATGACCGAAACAGGCATCCGCCACCCCTTCGAAACTCCGCCCGACGAAGGCATGGCGGTCGAGGTCGCGCCCGGAATCCTCTGGCTGCGCCTGCCGCTGCCGATGGCGCTGGACCATGTGAATGTCTATGCGCTGGACGATGGCGATGGCTGGACGATCCTCGACACCGGCTTTGCCTCGAAACGCGCGAAGGCGATCTGGGAAAGCCTTCTGCAAGGCCCGCTGTCAGGCAAACCCGTCACCCGCGTCATCGTCACCCATTACCACCCCGACCATATCGGGCTCGCAGGCTGGTTCCAGTCGCGCGGGGCAGAACTCGTCACAACCCGCACCTCCTGGCTTTACGCGCGGATGCTGGTGATCGACGAACACCCCCTGCCCCTGCCCGAGGCGGTGGAATTCCAGCGCCGCGCCGGTGTCCCGCCCGACCGCCTGCAAAGCTACGCCACCACCCGCCCCTTCAACTTTGCCGATGTCGTGGCGCCCCTTCCCCCCGGCTTCACCCGCATCCGCGAGGGTGACACCCTCACCGCCGGGGGCCGCCGCTGGGCCATCCGCTGCGGCGATGGCCATGCCCCGGAACATGCCACGTTCTGGAGCCTTGACGACCACCTGATCCTCGGCGGTGACCAGCTTCTTCCCGGCATCTCGGCCAATATCGGCGTCTATCCCACGGAACCCGAGGCCGACCCCCTGACCGAATGGCTGCACAGCTGCGCCCGCTTTCAGCCTTTCGCGCAGGACCATCACCTCGTCCTGCCCGGCCACAAGCTGCCCTTCACCGGCCTGCCCCTGCGCCTGCGCCAGATGATCGACAACCACGAAGGCGCGCTGGACCGCCTGCGCGATCACCTTTCCACGCCCAGGACGGCGGCCGAGTGCTTCCTGCCGCTGTTCAAACGCCAGATCGACGGGCCGGAATATGGCATGGCGCTGGTCGAATCGGTGGCGCATCTGAACTGCCTGCGGACGCGCGGGCAGGCCACGCGGCGGCTGTCAGATGCAGGCGCATGGCTTTGGCAAAGCACATCCTGACGCAGGATTTGCCGCGGAGTTTGCGTCAAACTCCGTTCTCGCCCCTTGCGCCCCCGCCCCCGATCCCGTTCCCTTCCCCAAGGAGGACCGCGCATGACCAAGACCACCCCCCGCGCCGGCGCCGTCCATGCAGATCCCGCGCAATGCGGGGCGCTGGAAAGCACGCCGTTGCCCAAGGCCGCCACCCGACGCAAGGTCGAAGAGAAAAGCCCCGCCGAATGGGCCTATGAACGGCTGATCCTTTATATCCAGAACTTCGAAGCCCAGCTTGACGCCACGCAAGAGGTGGCGATGGGCTTCACCGGCGGGCAGGCCGGGGTGCTCAGCATCGAGGGGGTGGGGTTCTTCGACCCCGATCTCGTCACCTTCTACGGGCATGATGAAGACGGCCTGAAAACCCAGGTCATCCAGCATGTCAGCCAACTGAACGTCCTTCTGCGCGCCATCCCCAAGGATCAGCCGGAAGAACCGCCCCGCCGGATCGGGTTTCAGATGATGCAGCAATGGGCAGGCGGCGAAGCCGGCGATGCCTCCGCCTGACCTGCGACGCCGCAAGGGGTGACAGTCTGGCGTGAATCAGGTATTCGGCGCGGAAAGAAGACGAAAAGGGAACCGACATGGCCGACCATCACAGCGATTTCAAACCCGGCAGCATGGATGTCCGCGCGCAGGAAAAGACCTTCGCAGGCTTCATGAAATTCGTGCAATGGGGCGTCGTGATCATTTTCTGCATCCTGATCTTCATGGCGCTCGTCAACGCTTAAGGCTGCAGGCCCCTCCGATTTCAGGAAAACGTCATGTTGCGCGCCGTTCTTGCCCTGCTCGCCCTTTTCACCCTGTCCGCCTGCGGGGCGGATTCGGTCTGGGCCCCGGAAGAGCGGGTGCAGGCGGCGCGCTATGTGCATGACGGCCCGAATGCCATCACGCTCTTTACCGTGATCAACAACCGGTCCGATGCCGGAGCGCATAGCGGGTTGATGATCAACGCCTCGGAACGGATCATGTTCGATCCGGCCGGAACCTGGAACCATCCGCGCATCCCCGAACGCAACGATGTCCATTTCGGGATCACCCCGCGCATCGTGAATTTCTACATCGACTATCACGCGCGCGAAACCTTCCGCGTGGTGGAACAGACGGTCATCGTCCCGCCCGGCGTGGCGGAACTGGTGGCGCAGCGGGCCAAGGCCTATGGCGCGGTGCCCAAGGCGCAATGCGCCAATTCCATCTCGTCCATCCTTGCGGGCGTGCCGGGCTTCGAAGGCATCCGCAACACGTGGTATCCCAACAAGCTCATGGATGATTTCGCCAAGATCCCGGGCGTCACAGGCCGCGTGATCTATGACGAGGATGCCGACAAGAACCACGGCGTCCTGCTGGTGCAATCCAGCCAGGCCCCGCTCTAACCGACCGTCGCCAGCAGCAGGAAAAGCATCCCGCCCCCGGCGAGGATCGCCCCCATCGTGCTGCGCGTCACCACCCCCACCGCCAGCGTGACCAAGGCCGCCGCCAGCCGTGCCGGGTCCGTCTCGCCCCCGGTCGCGGCGGGCCACAGCACGCCGGGCGCCACCAGCGCGGGCAGCACCGCCACCGCCGTATAGCGCAGGCAGCGCGTCAGCCAGCCGGGCAGGGGCCGCGCCCCCAAGGTGCCCAGAAAGGAAAACCGGATCGCATAGGTGCCAAGGGCCAATACGGGCATCACGATCCAGAAGGCGGTCTTGTCGATCATGCCCGCCGCCCCCCGTTCTGGCCCTCACGCCACCGCTCCAGCCCCGCGCCCGCGGCCATCGCGACGGAGGCTGCAACCAGCAGCCCCGTCCCATAGGGCATCCCGGACAACAGCAACGACAGAAGGATGGATATCCCCGCCGCCACCAGATGCGGCAGGCTGCGCAGCATCGGCGCGACCATCGCCAGAAAGGTGATCGGCAACGCGAAATCCAGCGCATAGTCCGGCGGGATCGCCTGCCCGATCAACCCGCCCACCAGCGACGCCACGAACCACAGGGGCGCCACCGCCACCACCGCGCCAAAGAACACCGCCCGCTTTTCCAGCGCCGTCATCCCCGGGTTCCGCTCGATCTCGGCCACCGTGGTGGCGAAACTCTGATCCACCAGGAAATAGGCCATCAAGGCCCGCGACCGCAGCGGCAATTCCCCGAAATGCGGGGCCAGCGTCACCGAATACATCACCATCCGCAGGTTCACCGCCAAAGCCGTGGCCAGCACCACCAGAACCGGCGCATTTTCCTGCATCGTCTGAAGGGCCGCGAATTGCGACGCCCCGGCAAAGACCGACACCGAAAACAGCATCGCCTCCACCACGTTCAACCCGGCCTCTGTCGCCACCACCCCGAAGAGCAGCGCGAAAGGGCCGACGACCACCGTCATCGGCAGGGCGGAAATGACGCCACGGAGAAAGGCCTTGCGGATGGGGGACATGCTGCCTCGCGCTTTACCTTGCGCCCGGATCGGCTTAGGCCATCGGGTAGCGAAGGGGAAGGGATGGCGATGCGGATTTTCGGGCTGATCCTTGCAGGCGGGCAAGGGCGCCGCATGGGCGGGGCCGACAAGGCCATGCTGCCGCTTGCCGGTCGCCCCCTCATCGCCCATGCCATCGAACGGCTGGAACCGCAGGTCGAACGCCTCGGCCTCAG
>Ga0164290_1001655_pt1 | contig 27260 bp, 20 predicted proteins | sample Micstemetagenome_FD_108782 | JGI IMG/M metagenome (GOLD analysis project Ga0164290, IMG submission 108782) | Contaminated culture microbial community from soil near Moab, Utah, USA - Microcoleus steenstrupii SON62 (Illumina Assembly) | ecosystem: Environmental > Terrestrial > Soil > Soil crust...
AACCCACGATCCGCCAACGTCTTCGAGATCGCCGCCGTCAACGTCGTCTTCCCGTGATCGATGTGACCCATCGTCCCGATGTTCACATGCGGCTTCGTCCGCTCGAACTTCGCCTTGCTCATGTCTGATCTCCGTTGCTCGGATTCCGTGGGTTGTCAAAGAACGCAGGGAGCGTAGCGGGCACCCCGGCCCGCCGCACCCGTCGTGGTCCGCCCGGTGCGGCGGTCACTCGCCGCGCACGCGCTTGACGATGTCGCTCGCGATGTTCGGCGGCACCTCCATGTACTGCGCGAACTGCATGGTGTACGTGGCCCGGCCCTGGGTGCGCGAGCGCAGGTCGGTGGAGTAGCCGAACATCTCCGACAGCGGCACCTGGGCGCGGATGACCTGGGCGTTGCCCTGCGCCTCCATGCCCTCGATCCGGCCGCGGCGGCTCGACAGGTCACCCATGACGTCGCCCATGTAGTCCTCGGGCGTCACGACCTCGACCGACATGATGGGCTCGAGGATGACCGGCTTGGCCATCTCGGCGGCCTTCTTGAACGCCATCTGGCCGGCGATCTTGAACGCCATCTCGGACGAGTCGACGTCGTGGTACTGGCCGTCGACCAGGATCGCGCGGACGTCGACGGTCGGGTAGCCGGCGAGGACGCCCGAGTCGAGCGCTTGCTGCATGCCCTGGTTCGTCGGCTGGATGTACTCGCGCGGGATGCGCCCGCCGCTGATCTTGTCGACGAACTCGTAGCCGCCGCCCGGGTTGGGCTCGAGGGAGATCTTCACCACGGCGAACTGGCCGGAGCCGCCGGACTGCTTGATGTGGCGGTACTCCACCGACTCGACCGTCTTGGTGATCGTCTCGCGGTACGCCACCTGCGGCTTGCCCACCGTCGCGTCGACGTTGAACTCGCGCTGCATGCGGTCGACCAGGATCTCGAGGTGGAGCTCGCCCATGCCGGAGATGACGGTCTGGCCCGTCTCCTCGTCGGTGCGCACCCGGAACGTCGGGTCCTCGTCCGACAGCGACTTCAGCGCCTTGCCGAGCTTGTCGGAGTCGTCCTTGGTCTTGGGCTCGATGGCCACGTGGATCACCGGCTCGGGGAAGATCATCCGCTCGAGGATGATCGGGTTGCTGCGGTCGCACAGCGTGTCGCCCGTGGTCGTGTCCTTGAAGCCCAGCCCGGCGACGATGTCGCCGGCCATGGCGACCTCGAGGTCCTCGCGTTGGTTCGCGTGCATGAGGAGGATGCGGCCGAGCCGCTCCTTCTTCTCCTTGGTCGAGTTGTAGACCTCGTCACCCTTGTTGATCTGGCCCGAGTAGACCCGGAAGTAGGTGAGCTTGCCGAAGGGGTCCGCGACGATCTTGAAGGCCAGCGCGGCGAACGGCTCGGACTCGGAGGCCTTGCGCACGAGGACCTCGTCCTCGTGGTTCGGCTTCGTCCCCTCCGTGGCCGGGATGTCGAGCGGGCTGGGCAGGAAGTCGATGACGGCGTCGAGCATCGGCTGCACGCCCTTGTTCTTGAACGCCGACCCGCACAGGATCGGCACGAAGTCGAACGCGAGGGTGCCGGCGCGGATCGCGCGCTTGATCTCGGCCTCGGTCAGGTCCTCGCCGCCGAGGTACTTCTCCATCACCGTGTCGTCGCTCGTGGCGATCGTCTCGAGGAGCTGCTCGCGGTACTCGTTGGCCTGGTCGACCATGTCGGCCGGGATGTCGACCTCGTCCCACTTCGCGCCGAGCTCCTCGTCGCGCCAGATCAGGGCCTTCATCTTCACCAGGTCGACCAGCCCCGCGAAGGGCTTGTTGCTCTCGGGGCCGCCGGAGCCCACCGGGAGGTGCAGCACGGCCGGGGTGGCCTGCAGGCGGCTCTTGACCATCTCCACGGTGCGGTAGAAGTCGGCGCCGATGCGGTCCATCTTGTTGACGAAGCACATCCGCGGGACCTTGTACTTGTTCGCCTGACGCCACACCGTCTCGGTCTGCGGCTCGACGCCGGCCACGGAGTCGAAGACGGTGACGGCGCCGTCGAGCACGCGCAGCGACCGCTCGACCTCGATCGTGAAGTCGACGTGGCCGGGCGTGTCGATGATGTTGATCCGGTGGTTGTTCCAGATGCAGGTGGTGGCCGCCGAGGTGATCGTGATCCCGCGCTCCTGCTCCTGCGCCATGTGGTCCATGGTCGCGGCGCCGTCGTGGACCTCGCCGATCTTGTAGCTCTTGCCGGTGTAGTAGAGGATGCGCTCGGTCGTCGTGGTCTTGCCGGCATCGATGTGGGCCATGATGCCGATGTTGCGGGTGCGCTCCAGTGGGAACTCGCGCTTGGCCATCTCTCTACTTCTCTCCGCTCTCGGACGTCGGTTGTCGGCTCCCCCGACAGGGGCCGCACGCGCCGGGAGGCGGCGGTGGGCACGGATGTCGATGCTACCGGCGGGTCGGAGCCGTTCCTGCGGGAGCGGCCCCGTGCGAGCGGGCCGCGATCCGGCGCAGCGGGGGCAGCGTGGGCGGCGGCTGGCGGCGCGGCGGGAGCTCCGCGAGCAGCGCGGCCGTGGCGTCGGCGACCCGTCGGACCGCCCGCTCGACGGCATCGGCCGTGGCGGCCGAGGGCGACTGCACCCCGCCGACCTTGCGGACGTACTGGCGCGCGGCCGCCTCGATCTCCTCGGGGGTGGCGCCCGGCTCGAGCCCGCGCAGCGTGGTGATGTTGCGGCACATGCCGCGACCCTACGGCCCGGCTCGGCCGGGCTCGGACGCACCTACGCGACCGTCAGCACGGCGGCGGCGTGCACGTCGGCCTCGGCGTCCGACGGGGCCGGGCCCAGCTCGACGATGAACGCACCCCCGGCTCGACCCTGCGCCGAGCGCGGACGCCCACCCCGGTCAGCCCTCCACGAACCCGCACCCGCCGTCCCAGCGGGCGACGTCGCGCTCCACGAGCGTCGCCCGGTCGCTGAAGCGGACCTCGCCCGCTCCGACGGTGACCAACTCCCCGCCGACGACCAGCGAGCGCTGGAGCTGCGACCAGCAGCCGCCGCCGGTGCCGTGGCCGATCACGCCCCGGGCGACGAGCGCCCCGTCGCGCAGCTCCGCCACGACGACGCCGCCGCCGCCCTGCCCGCCCTGGCCGAGCAGCTGGTCGGCGAGGCAGCGCTGCTCGGGCGCGCACGGTCCCCACCACGGTGCGACGGGGATGACGATCGTGCCGTCCTCCGGCCAGAACAGGAAGGCCCGGTGGTCCCACTCGGCCTCGCTGGCACCGCCGATCGCGAGCGTGGAGACCCGCTCCGGCCGTGCGGGGTCGCGGACGTCGAACAGCGACAGCTGGGTCCCCAGCACGCGCCCGTCCTCCGTCGCGTCCTGGCCGACGCCGAGGAGCAGGCCGTCACCCACCGGGTGCAGGTACGCGGAGTAGCCCGGGATCTTCAGCTCACCGCGCACCACCGGAGCGCTCGGGTCGGCGAGGTCGACGACGTAGAGCGGGTCGGTGCGACGGAACGTCACGACGTACGCGAGGTCGCCGAGGAAGCGCACCGCGTGGATCTGCTCCGTCCGCCCGAGCCCGCCGACGCCGCCGATCTCGACCAGCTCGCCGTCGACCGGGCGGAGCACGTGGACCGCGGACTCGCTCGCACCCTGCGGACCCGTGGCGTCGGTGGTCGCCGCCACCCGCAGGTCGCCGGCGCGGGCGCTCATCGCGAACTGGCCGAGGAGGTGGCCCGGTACCTCCCCCGAGGCCACGTGGCGGGCGCCGCCGCCGGGCTCGAGCGCGAACTGGTGGATGGCGGTCGCCGTGGTGGCCGGACCCTGCGCCGCCCCGTCCCACGGCACGGTCGCGACGTAGAGGTCGGTGGCCGACGCGTAGACCGTCTCGCCGCTGGACACGATGCCGGCGCTGCCGGGGGCCGCAGGGGCGTCGCCGTGCAGCGGGACCGACGCGATCCACGAGATGCCGAGACCGGAGAACTGGTCGGGCGCGGCGATCCTCGTGCAGTCGATCGACGCCTCCATCTCGCCGAACGTCCCGTCGGAGCCCTCCTCGAACCACCGGGGCAGCCACTGCTCGATCGACGAGGTGCGGATGGCCTCCTCGTTGGCCGCCAGCGCCCGCGCCTCGTCGAGGCCGAACCGGTCGGGTGCGACGAACGGCAGCCGGTGCGCCGAGGAGGCGAGCACGAGGCGGGCGATCCCCCCGCTCGCCCGCGTCGCGACGAGGCGACCCTCCAGGTGGGTGCGGCGCACCAGCGTCGGGTCACGCGGCTCGGTGACGTCGAAGATCGACACGACGGTGTCCTCGGCGCCGCTCCACGGTCGGGTGGCCACGAGCAGCCTCGTGCCGTCGAGGAGCAGCTCGTGCGACCCGGCCGGCACCCGCAGGCGCTCGACGGCGCGTGCGTCGGCGGCCTCCACGATCCGCACCTCGTCGTCGCCGGCGACGTAGACGTGCGATCCGTCGGTCTCCACCACGTCCCCTTCGTCCACGCCCGCCTCCTGCGTGGTGGTGCCGGAGTGGACGGCTGCGCTCGCCGGTCGCGCCGAGTCGTCCCCGGCGGCCCCGCCGGCGGTGGTCGCCGAGGCCTCGGCGCCGTAGAGGACCAGGAAGGGCCCGCCCGGCTCGAGACCCGACGGGCTCACCCGCTCGAGCGCCACCGCGCGCAGGTGGTCGAGCAGGGCTGCGCACCCGTCGAAGCCACGCAGCCGCGACCGGCCGAAGCCTCCTCGCGGCCCGTCGTCGGCGGCCGTCGTCGGGGGCGCGGCCGTCGCGGGCGTGGCAGCGGGGCCGTCCGTGGCGGGCGCGGCCCGCGAGACCGGAGCGGCAGCGGTCACGCCCGGGTCCGGGGTGACCGCGTCGGGATCGTCGTCCACGCACCCGGCGAGGGGGACGAGGGCGAGCGCAGCGACGCCCGCCCGGAACGATCGGCTGGCGCGGCGACGTGTGCTGGGCATGCACGTCGGACGCTCCGCGCACGGCTCCGGTTCCCTCCCGGCGAGGGCCGGGACCCGGACGGCGTCGCTCAGGCGATGGTCCAGCGGTACTCGTCGTCGCCGAGGAGGTAGACGATCTCCGTCGTGCGCTGCCGCCACCCGACGACCGCCCAGCACACCTCGCGCGCCACGGGGCCCAGCTCCCCGTAGACGACGTCGTTCGTGGCGCGACCGGTCGTGACGCCGAGGGCCGGCGGGAGGAGCTGCGTGCCGGACACCAACGCGGCGTTCGCGGGCACGAACCCCAGCGGGCCCTCACCGTCCACCTCGAACAGCACGCACAGGTGCCCCACGTCGTCGACCGGTGCCGACGGCGTCAGCCGGATGCCCGACCGCTCCACCGGCTCGCCGAAGGAGGGCGCTGCCGGCGGCGGGCTGGTGGGCGGCGCCTCGGTCGAGGGCGGAGCCGTCGCGAGCACCGCCGCCGTCGGCGGCACGGTCGCGGCCACCGATGTGGCGGCGGACGAGGCGGCGTCGTCGTCGGTCCCGCGGATCACGCTGTAGGCGGCCAGCCCGCCGATCAGCGCGACCGCGACGGACAGGACGAACGGCAGCGCGCTGCGCGGCCGTCGTGGGTACGCCCGCAGGGCTGCGGCGCGCACCGCCGCACCGTCGCTCCCCGTCGGGAACATCCGGCGCGCCTCCGCCGCGGCGGAGGCGAGCAGGTGCTCGAGCGCGTCGCGGCGCGCCTCGTCGGCGACCGCCTCGACCTCCTCCGGTCGCGTCGGCGGCGAGCGCCGCGGCAGCGCACGCACGGGCGGGCGGAACAGCCCCTGCCCGCGTGGCCGATCGAGCACCTCCGGATGCGCCGGGACGCGGAACGTGCCGTTCGCGCTCGCCGGGTCGGCCAGGTGCGCCTCGACCCGGGCGATCGCCCAGGCGAGGTCCTCGGCGTCGTACGGCGAGTCCGGCCGGGCGCGCGCCACGCGGGAGCGGTGGGCGAACGCGCGCTCGGCCGTCGCCCGATCGACGCCGGGGGCGACGCCGAGGATCAGGTACGGGTTGCGCCGGTCGTCCGCGGGTGCCGCCACGGTCACCCACCTCCCGGCACGCGCGCCGCACGCGCGTCGGGCGCCACGATCGAGAGGTTGAGCGACAGCGCCGGCCCGGGGTTCACCGCGATCGCCGCCTCGAGGGCGCGCCTGGCCGCGTCGTCACGACGGAGCTGCCACTCCGCGCACGCCCGCATGTTCAACGCCTCGGCACGGGCGGCATCGGTCTCGGCGAGCCGCAGCGCGTGCTCCGCGGTGCGCAGCGCCTCGTGCCACTCGGCCTCGTAGAGCCACCGTCGCGTCCGCCGCAGCGCCCACCACGCGAGGAAGCGGCGCGTCGGCGACCCCCGCGGCGGCTCGGCCAGCAGCGCCTCGTCCTCGAGCCGGTTCTCGAGCAGCCCCCACGTGGACTCGTCGGCGGTCACGACGTCGGTGAGGTGCTCGACCCGCGGCGCGGCGAGGAACGCCGCCAGCGCGTCGACGACCGGCCCGGCCTGCGTCCGCAGCTCGTCGGTCGCGCGGTGGTGCACGACGAGCTGGCGGATCGCAGCGATGGTCGGCGACTCGGGGCGGTCCGGGGTCGGCTCGGGGATACGACCGGAGCGCAGCGTCCGCCGGTCGCTCTCGGCGGTGAACCCGAGCGCCTCGACGTCGGCGTCGCCGAGCGCCTCGGGGTGCGTGCGCGCCGTCACGTAGCGCGCCCGCGCGGGGTCGGCGGGCGCGCCGTCCGCGCCGTCCGCGATGCGGTAGGCGCCGTCGACGAGGTCGTCGACGATCGAACCCGACGCGCTGACCGGGATCCGCACCGCCGCGTCCTTGTCGTGCGAGCCGTCGAGCGCGCGGAGCAGGTCGAGGGCGGCGGAGGGCGGGTCCCCGGGCGCACGACGCGGCGCGCGGATCGGCAGCTCTCCCGCACCCCTCGAGACGAGCCACGCGACCGCGGGGCTGGTGCTGCCCGTGGCCCGTGCCGCCGCGGCGAGCGGCGAGCTCGGGTCGAGCCGCTCCAGGCGCCGTTCGAGCTGCGAGCGGGCACGCCGGGCGACGGAGGTGATGGGCGAGCCGGCGCACCACGCCAGCAGCCCCACCACGGGGAGGTAGCGGTCCTCGGGGAGCTCGTCGATCGCCGCGACGGCCTCGTCGAACTGCTGCGTGCGCACGGCGGCCCACGCCGCCCACCATCGCCGCTCGGTGCCCGTCAGCGGCAGGTCCCCGATGGGCCCCGCCGCGCCGGCGACCGCGAGCTCCCACGCCGCCCGGCGGGCGCGCACGGCGTCGTCGCCGAGCGTCGCCGCGACCACGCCACGGCGCACCGGCGCGAGGTCGGTGAGCGCCGGCACCGGCAGGCGCTCCACCGCGAGCAGCGCTGCGGCGGCGCGCGAACGCAGCGACGTGAGCCCCTGGACGTCCACGAAGGATCGGAGCTGCCGGGGCGCCACCCGCCTGACGAGCCCGCCGACGGTGATCGCGGTGGCGCCACCCTCGCCGTCGCGCACGGCGACGGCCGGCGCCGCGCCACGACCGCCGCCGAGGAAGCCGACGGCGACGCTGCTCGTCAGCACCGACTCGGGCGGGCCGATCGCCGTGGCCGCCCCGCAGGTGGAGCACAGCTCGGCGGGCGCACCGGGCGCGCCGCACGCCGCGCACAGGGCGCCGGTCAACCGCTCGCCGCCGCGCTCGCTGCCTGCCATCACCCGCTCCCGGTTCCCCCGCTGTCGTTCGCTCGTCTCCCGTCGCCGTCGTGCACGTCCCGGCCGCCGGCGCCCGACGACGGGCCGGTGCGAACTCTAGATGCGGGCCCGCGCCCACCGTCGAACACCGCGACACCCCCGCCGTACGGTCGCCGCATGGTCACGCCGCCGGCAGCAGCCCCCTCACTACGATCGGCGCGCAGATGAGGATCCTCCACACCAGCGACTGGCACCTCGGTCGCGGCGTCGGGGCCTGCTCGCTCGCCGACGACCAGGCGGCGTTCGTGCACTGGCTGGTGGGCGTGGTGCGCGAGCAGCGCATCGACCTCGTCGTCATCGCCGGTGATCTCTACGACCGCGCCGTGCCCCCGGCCGAGTCGGTGGTGCTGCTCCGCGAGGCGCTGATCGGCCTCCGCGCCGCCGGCGCCTCGGTGGTCGCCGTCGCCGGCAACCACGACGGCGCCGAGCGCGTCGCGGCGTACGACGGCCTCACCGACGCGGCCGGCATCCACCTGCGCGGCGGCTACGCGCGCGCCGGCGCGCCCATCGTCGTCGAGGCGGCGGACGGGCCGCTCGACGTGATCGCGGTGCCCTACCTCGACCCGTTGCTCGCACCGGGCGGGCCGGCGCCCGATGGCGGCGAGCGGCTCACGCACCACCGGGTGCTCGAGGCCGCGGTGTCGGCGGCCGGCGCGGCGCTCGGCTCCCCGCGGCGGCGCACGCTCGCCGTCGCCCACGCCTTCGTGCGCGGGTGCATGGGCAGCGACTCCGAGCGGCTGCTCACGGTCGGCGGCGCCGGTCACGTCGACGTCGCCGCGTTCGGCGGGGCGCACTACGTCGCGCTGGGCCACCTGCACCGCCCGCAGGTGGTGGGTGACGACCCGACCCGGCGCTACTGCGGCTCGCCGCTCGCGTACTCCTTCTCCGAGGACCACACGAAGCAGGTGGTCGTGGTCGAGATGGACCGCGACGGCCGGTGCCGGATCGAGGAGCTGCCCGTCGAGGTCGGGCGGCCGGTCGCGACCCTGGTGGGAACGCTCGAGTCGGTGCTCGCCCGACCGAGCGACGCACAGCTCGAGCGGGCGCTGCTGCGCGTGGTCCTCACGGATCCGGTCCCGGTCGTCGACGCCGCGGCCCGCCTCCGACGCCGCTTCGCCCACGTCGTCGAGGTCGAGGTGCGACCCGCAGCGACCGATCGCGCGCGGGTCGTCGCGCTCGACCGGCGCCGCGGCCGGAGCCCGCTCGACGTGGCCGCCGCGTTCTGGGCCGACGTCGTCGGCGCGCCCGCCGGACCCGACGAGCTCGCGGAGCTCGAGCGCACGCTCGCGCTCGCGGAGCTGCAGGGGCGGAGCGCGTGAGACCGCTGTCGCTGCGCCTCACGGCCTTCGGTCCGTACGCGGCCACCGAGGAGGTCGACTTCCGGCGGCTGTCCGGCCACGGCCTCTTCGTCGTCGCCGGTCCGACGGGGAGCGGCAAGACCACGCTGTTCGACGCGATCGCCTGGGCGCTGTACGGCTCGCTCCCGGGCGGGCGCCCCGACGACGTCCGCTCGCACCACGCCGACGCGGGCGTGGTGACGGAGGTGGAGCTGGTCTTCGAGGTCGACGGGCGCTGCTTCCGCGTCCTGCGCTCGCCTCGCCAGGAGCGGCCTCGCCGGCGGGGCGCGGGCTCGGCGGTCACGCCACCGACGGCGGTCCTCAGCGAGGTCACCGGTGCCGGCGACCGCCCGATGACCAGTGCGCGCCGCGAGGTGGCCGAGCGCTGCACCGAGCTGGTCGGCCTGACCGCCGAGCAGTTCCAGCGGGTCGTGCTCCTCCCACAGGGCCGGTTCGAGCGGTTCCTGCTCGCGACCACCGACGAACGGCGCACGCTGCTGCAGCAGCTCTTCGGCACGCAGCTCTACGGGCGCGCGGCCGAGGTCGCCGCGCAGCGGGCCGCCGAGCTGCGCCACCGCCTGGTCGCGCTCGAAGCCGGGCACGACCACGACCGCCGCCGGGCCGTCTCGGCCGTGCGTGGCCTGGCGGCGGAGCTCCGGTGGCGAACGGGCGACGACATCCCCGCCGACGACGCCGACGACACGACGGAGGCCCTCGCCGCCGCGCTCGCGGCGGCACGGGCGGCGGTCGACGCCGAGCGGACGGCGGTGGTGCACGACGAGGAGGTCGCCACGGCCGCCACACGGGCCGCCGCCGAAGCGAGCGATGCCGCACGGCGCTGGGACGAGCGCGTGGAGCTCCGGGCGCGGCGGGCCGAGCTCGACGCCGCGGCCGGCGACGTCGCGAGCGAGCGCAGCCGGCTGGCGGCGGCGCGTCGCGCCGCTCCCGTCGTCGCTGCCGCGCGGACCGCTCGCTCGTGCCGCGACCGGCACGCGGCGTGCGCCGGGGAGGTCGTGCGGGCGCGCCAGCGGGCCGCCGACCTGGTCCGAGCTGCCGGTGTGCAGCTCGGCGCGTCACCCCCCGACACCGCCGCGGCGCTGGCCGAGCGCGAGGCGGAGGTCGAGCTCGACCGGCAGCGCCTCCGCGACCTCGAGCTGGCGGACGCGGAGGTGGCCCGCCGCTACGCCGAGTCGCAGGCCGCGGCCTCGGCGGCGCTCCTCCACGACCAGCGGGTCCAGGCCGCGCACGACGCACGCGCGCAGCTCGCCGCACGGATGACCGAGCTCGGGCCGCTCGCCGACGATCTCGCCGCGCGAGCGGCGCGCCTCGCCACCACGGCCGAGCGGCTCCGCGCCCGGCGCGAGCTCGACGACCTCGAGGCCGCCGCCCGCGCGGCGCGCGAGGGTCACGCCGCCGCCGAGGCCCACCGCCACCAGGTCCTCCACGACCTCGTGGCCGACACGGCGCCGATGCTGGCGGCGTCCTTGCGGGCCGGCACGCCGTGCCCGGTCTGCGGTTCGCCCGAGCACCCCGCGCCGGCAGCGGGCGCGGCACGTGCCCTCGTGAGCGCGTCCGAGCTCGAGGCCGCGGGCGAGGCGGCAGCAGCGGCGCAGCAGCGGCTCACGGAGGTGGTGGCGGCCTTGGCCGGCTGCGCGAGCACGCTGGGCGCGCACGCCGCTCGGGGGGTCGCAGAGCTCGCGGGCGAGCACGCGCACGCGCTCGACGCGCTGGCCGAGGCGCAGCGGGCGGTCGACGCCCGCGCCGCCGCGCAGCGCGCGCAGGTCGCGGTCGACGACGAGGTGCGCGACCTCGAGCGGCACCGGCCGAAGCTCGAGCGAGCGCTGGCGGAGGCGACGGCGGACTTCCAGGTGGCGACGCGCGCGGCGACGGCCCTGCGGGACGGGCTCGCGCTCCGGTGGACGGGTGGTCCGGGCGCCGCCGGCGACGGGACGGCCCCGGTGCGCCAGCACCTCGACGCACGCTCGACCGCGGTGCACGCGGGGCGACGGGCCGTCGCGGCGTGGGAGCGTGCACAGGCCGACCTCGAGCGGGCGCAGGGCGCTCTCGCGCTCGCCGAGCGCGAGGTCGGAGGCGCCCTCGCGGCGAGCGGCTTCCCGGACGCTGCCACGGCCGAAGCGGCCGCGCTCGACGCGGCGGCGTGCACGGCGATCGAGCGCCGGGTCACCGCGCACGACGAGGCCTGCGCCGAGGTGCACGCACGGCTGTCCTCGCTGGAGCCGTGGGCGCTGCCCGACGAGCGCCCGGACGTCGACGCAACCGCGACGGCGGCGGCCGTCGCGACGGCCCGGGCATCGACACGGCGCGGCCGCCTCGGCCGGCTCGAGCAGCAGATGGCGGACGCAGCGGGCGCGGTCGCCGGCGTCCGCGCCCTCGGCGACGAGGGGACCAGCGCCCGGCGCGCCTGTCGCACCGTGGAGGACGTGGCCGCGGTGTGCGCCGGCCGCAACGCGGCCAACCTCGCGCTCGAGACGTGGGTGCTGGCCGGCGAGCTCGACCGGGTGGCCGACGCCGCGAACGTCCACCTCGCGCGGATGACGCGCCACCGCTACCGGCTCGAGCGCAGCGAGCACCACGACGACCGACGGCGCCGCACCGGTCTCGATCTCGTCGTCCACGACGCCCACACCGGACGGCCCCGCAGCCCCGTCACGCTGTCGGGCGGGGAGCAGTTCCAGGCGTCGTTGAGCCTGGCGCTCGGCCTCGCCGACGTCGTCAGCCGCGGGGGCACCGCCACCGGACGCGTCTACGACGCGCTGTTCGTCGACGAGGGGTTCGGCTCGCTGGACGCCGACTCGCTCGAGGTGGCCATCGATGCGCTGCACGAGCTGCACGCGACCGGACGCGTGGTCGGCGTCATCACCCACGTCGAGGCGATGAAGCAGCGGCTGCCGGTGGGGATCACGGTCCGCCCGGTGCCGGGCGGCAGGGGCTCGACGGTCCACCAGCCCTGACCGGACCGGGGCCACGCGCTCGCGCCGTGGTCCCGGACGCGACACGGCCGCCCCGAGGGGCGGCCGTGTCGGGGTGACGTGCGGTGCGCGACCGCTCAGGCTCACCAGCGGTAGTGGGCGAACGCCTTGTTGCTCTCGGCCATCTTCTGCATGTCGTCGCGACGCTTGATGGCCGCTCCGAGCCCGTTCGCCGCGTCGAGCAGCTCGCCGGCGAGGCACTCCGCCATCGTCTTCTCGCGGCGCTTGCGGCTGAAGTCGACCAGCCACCGGATCGCGAGCGTGCTCGCCCGCCGCGGGCGCACCTCGACCGGCACCTGGTACGTGGCGCCACCGACGCGGCGGCTGCGCACCTCGAGCGGCGGCTTGATGTTGTCGATCGCGCGCTTCAGGGTCGCGATCGGCTCGGCACCGGAGCGCTCCTCGACGAGCTTCAGCGCGTCGTACACGATCTTCTCGGCGACGGTCCGCTTGCCGTGCAGCATCACCTTGTTGACGATCTGGGTGACGAGCAACGAGCGGTAGAGCGGGTCGGGCGTCAGCTCGCGGCGCTGTGCGGGGCCTTTACGGGGCATGGTGGTTCACGTGTCCTTGTCGGGTGCTCGGGCCGGACCGGCTACTTCGCCATCTTGGCGCCGTAGCGGCTGCGCGACTGCTTGCGGTTCTTGACGCCCGCCGCGTCGAGCGCGCCGCGGATGATCTTGTAGCGGACACCCGGCAGGTCGCGCACGCGGCCCCCGCGCACGAGCACGATCGAGTGCTCCTGCAGGTTGTGCCCCTCACCCGGGATGTAGGCGGTGATCTCGACGCCGCTCGAGAGCCGGACGCGGGCGACCTTGCGCAGCGCGGAGTTCGGCTTCTTCGGCGTGTTCGTGTAGACGCGGGTGCACACGCCGCGACGCTGCGGCGACCCCTTCAGGGCCGGCGTCTTGGTCTTCGTGAACTTCGTGCTGCGGCCGTCGCGGACGAGCTGCTGGATGGTGGGCACGCGTGCGCCTTTCGCTGTTCGTGGTCCGGAGCGACCGAGCGTCGGAGTCACCTGGCTGCTCCCGGCTCGCGCACCGGGAGCCGGGCGCAAGACCTCGCCATGCTAGAGGTGGCGCGGAACCACCGGCAACCTGCGCTCCGGGCGGGTCACGGGCCCTCGGAGGGCGCCGGCGCCGGCGCCGGGGCGGGCTCGGTCGTCGTCGTGGTGGTCGTGCCCCTCGTGCCGGGGCCGCCGCGCACGGTCCCGTTCGCGTTGCCCTGGCCGTGGCCGCCCCCGAGCGGTGGCCGGGTCACCACCGGCACGGTCGGGGCGAGCGTGGTCCCGGTCGCCACGTCGGGGACCGGCGGGAGGGTCGCCACGGGCGGCCCGTTCGCCACCGCCGTCGACGGCACCACCGGGCCGCCGTCACCGCCGACGCCCGGGACGACCGACGGCAGCGTCGGGCGACCGCCCGGGTCGGCGGTCGGCGGCGTGGTCCGCCCCGGCTCGGTGCGTCCCGGCACGTTCGCACCCGAGGGCACCGTCACCGGCAGCGGCGCGCTGGCCGGGGCCCCGGGAGCCGACGCCGGAGCCGACGCCGGTGGCACGGGTGGCACGGTTGGCAGGGGCGACGTGCCGAGCACGGAGGCGCAGAGCGCGGCGACGTCCCCGCCGTGCGACACGGCAGCCGCCGCCTCGAGCACCGCGACCGCGCCGTCGCGGTTCCGGGCGCTCGACCCGCCGGCCGCGAGCCACGCGGTGCACAGACCCCGGAGCTCACGTGCGTCGACCGCGGCCGGGCCGCCGGGATCCGCACCCGGTCCCGTCGCCGGGACGCCACCCGCCGGCGCACCGCCGGCCGGGGCGCCGCCCGGTCCCACCGGTGTGGACGTGGCGGGACCGCTCGGCGGCACGGGTCCGGGAGCGGCAGAGGTCGCGGCGTCGGAGACGGTCGAGCTGCTGGTGACGGTGGTGCCGGTGCCCACGGCTCCGACGGCGACCTCCGCGGCGGCGCTGATCCCCCGGTCGAGGTCGCCGCGCGCGGGCGGGACGTCGATGCCGATGTTGGACAGCCCGCGCGACACGTGGCGCTGGACGGGATCCGGCAGGCGACCGCCCGCGGCGGCAGCGCCGACGGACCCGAGCGTGACCACGCCCACCGCCGCGACGACCCGCCGCGTCACGCGCCCGGCCCGCCTCGGCGTCCGGCCGAGGGGCGTCGGCCCCCCGGGGAGCCCCGCGACCGTCGGGCTGCCGCTCGTGCTCCGGGTGCCCGCCGCGCGGGCCGGGAGCACCGGCACGACGTGTGCGGCCTCGGCGGCGGCGACCCTGCCGATGTCGGGGACGGCGTCGGGGACGTCGGCGGAGGTGACGCCCCCGGCGACCGCGTCCTCGGGAGCGGCGGCGTCCAGCACGTCCACGCCCGCGGCGGCGCTGCGGAAGGCGGCGATCACCGTCGGCAAGCCGGTGAGCTCCGCCGAGCTCGCCGACCTGCGGGTCGCCGCCAGGAGCAGGGCGACCTGCCGCGTTCCCTCGTCGGGCGATGCCGACCCCCCCGAGCTGCTCAGCAGGAGCGTCAGGGGATCCGTCGGTCGAGACGAGCGAACCACTGGTGGGAGATCGTCGTGGTCGCTCACAGCGTTACACCCAACCTGGAGCCGACCCGCTCCGACAACCGCTTGAGCGCCCGGTGCTGGGTGACCCGCACCCAGTTCTCGGTCCGGCCCATGATCGCGGCGACCTGCGCGCAGTCGAGGTCCGCGAGCACGCGCAGCAGCACGACCTCGGCCTGATCCGGCTCCAGCAGCTCGCTCACGAGATCCACCGCCTGCTGGCCCGACAGCGCGTCGAGGGCGATCCGCTCGGTCGACTCGGTGCTCGAGGCGGGGTGGCCGTCACCGTTCGAGTCCACGTGGACCGCTTGCAACGGTCGTCGCAGGGCGCTGCGCCGCGCGTCGACGATGCGCCGGCGGGCGATGGTGAACACCCAGGCGCGGAAGCCGTCCTCGTCGCCGTCGAACCCGTGGATGCCGCGGGCCACCGAGATCCACACCTCGCTCGCCAGGTCGTCGGCCAGGCGCGGTTCCTGCGAGCGCAGGAAGCGCAGCAGTCGTGGCTGCGTCACCTCGAAGAGGGTCGTGATGGCGCGCTCGTCTCCCCCGCGCGCCGCCGCGATCACCTCCGCGAAGGGGGCGTCCCTCATCCGTGTCCTCTCCTGGCGCGCATCGGGCCCCGCCCCATGCTTGCGCGGACGAGCCCACGTTAGGGCAGCCGCCGGGGCCGTGCAGCCGCGCCCCCCCCGAGGGCGCGGCTACCGGTCACCCGTTCGGAGGAGGCTCAGGCCTCGGCCGTCTCCGCATCCGTGGAGTACGTGCCGTGGATGTTGCTCAGCCACGCCGCCGGGTCCTCGTCGAAGTCGCTCGAGTACGACGACATCGGCTGGTAGTCCGGCGCGGCCACGCCGAACTCGCGGTAGCGCATCATCCCCGACCCGGCCGGGATCAGCTTGCCGATGATGATGTTCTCCTTGAGCCCGAGGAGGCTGTCGCCGCGGCCGTCGATGGCCGCCTCGGTCAGCACGCGCGTGGTCTCCTGGAAGGAGGCAGCCGACAACCAGCTCTCGGTCGCGAGCGACGCCTTGGTGATCCCCATGATCTCGGGACGACCCTCGGCGGGCTTGCGGCCCTCCTCCACCATCCGCTTGTTGGTGTCGCGGAAGCTCTTGGCGTCCGCCCGCTCGCCGGGCAGGAACCCGGTGTCACCGGGCTCCTGCACGCCGATGCGGCGCGTCATCTGGCGCACGATCAGCTCGATGTGCTTGTCGTGGATCGACACGCCCTGGTCGCGGTAGACCTTCTGGACCTCCTCGACGAGGTACAGCTGCGTCTCGCGGATGCCCTTGATCTCCATCAGCTCCTTCGGGTCGAAGGGGCCGTCGGTGATCGGGTCGCCGGCCTTGACCTCCTGGCCGTCGGAGACGATCGGCCGGCTGCCGGTGGGCAGCACGATCGAGTGCTCGTCGCCCTCGTCGTCGACGACGGTGACCGGGATCCCCTTGCCCTCGTCCTCCGCGATCCGCACGACACCCGTCGCCCGGGCGAGGCGCGCCGAGCCGCGCGGCGTGCGGGCCTCGAACAGCTCGACCACGCGGGGCAGACCGCCGGCGATGTCCTTGCCCGCCACACCACCGGTGTGGAAGGTGCGCATCGTCAGCTGCGTGCCGGGCTCGCCGATCGACTGCGCGGCGATGACGCCGACCGCCTCGCCGAGCTCGATCGACTTGCCGGTGGCGAGCGAGCGCCCGTAGCACAGCGCGCAGACGCCGAGCTCGGCGTCGCACGTGAGCACCGACCGGACGCGGATCCGCCCGATCGCCGGATCGTCGCGCAGCGCCGCCATCTCCGGGTCACCGACGATGGTGTTCCGGGTGAGGACGGTGCCGTCCGCCAGCGTCAGGTCCTGCAGCAGCGCACGGCCGAACAGCTTGGTCTCGAGGTACGAGCGCTTGTTCGCGGTGTCGGGGCCGACGTTCTCGACCCAGATCCCGAGGTGGGTGCCGCAGTCGACCTCGCGGACGATCAGCTCCTGCGCCACGTCGACGAGGCGCCGGGTGAGGTACCCGGAGTCGGCGGTCCGCAGCGCGGTGTCGACGAGTCCCTTGCGGGCGCCGGGCGTGGCGATGAAGTACTCGAGGGTCTCGAGGCCCTCGCGGAAGTTCCGCTTGATCGGCCGGGGGATCATGTCGCCGCGGGGGTTGGCCACGAGGCCGCGCATCCCGGCGATCTGGCGCATCTGGGTCATGTTCCCGCGGGCGCCGGAGCCGACCATCATGTCGATCGGGTTGAAGCGCTGCGCCTTGAACTCGTCCTCCATGGCCTTTTGGACCTTCGCCGTGGCGTCGGTCCAGATCCGGACCTCCTGCTGGCGGCGCTCGCCGTCGGTGATGATGCCGCGCTTGAACTGCGTCTCGACCTTGTCGGCCTGCGCCTCGTGGTCGTCGAGGATCTCGCGCTTGGCCCGCGGCGTCTTGACGTCGTCGATCGACACGGTCAGCCCGCTCTGCGCCGCGTAGCGGTAGCAGACGTTCTTGATCGCGTCGAGCGCCGCCGAGATCTGGGACTTGTTGTAGTTGTCCGAGAGGCGCTCGACGATCTGGCCCATCTCCCGCTTCTTGACCAGCTCGTCGATGTGGCCGAAGCGTGCCGCGTAGTCGGCGGGCAGCGCCTCCTCGAACAGCAGGCGGCCAGGGGTGGTCGTGAACTCCGTCGACGGCTCGCCGTTGACGATCTCGTCACGGCGCACGCGGATCTTCGCGTGCAGGTCGACCGCGCCCTCGTCCAGCGCGCGCAGCACCTCCCACGTCCGGCGGAACACCCGTCCCTCGCCCTTCGCGCCCTCGACCGCCTCGGTCAGGTAGTACCCGCCGATGATGAGGTCCTGCGAGGGGGTCACGATCGGGCGACCCGACGCGGGCGAGAGGATGTTGTTGGCGCTGAGCATCAGCACGCGGGCCTCGGCCTGCGCCTCGGCCGACAGCGGCACGTGGATCGCCATCTGGTCGCCGTCGAAGTCGGCGTTGAACGCCGTGCACACGAGCGGGTGGATCTGGAGCGCCTTGCCCTCGACGAGCACCGGCTCGAAGGCCTGGATCCCAAGGCGGTGCAGCGTGGGCGCACGGTTCAGCAGCACCGGGTGCTCCTTGATGACGTCCTCCAGGACGTCCCACACCTGCGGCCGGCGGCGCTCCACCATGCGCTTCGCGCTCTTGATGTTCTGGGCGAGCTCCTGATCCACCAGGCGCTTCATGACGAACGGCTTGAACAGCTCGAGCGCCATCAGCTTCGGCAGGCCGCACTGGTGCAGCTTGAGGGTCGGACCGGCGACGATGACCGAGCGGCCGGAGTAGTCGACGCGCTTGCCGAGCAGGTTCTGGCGGAACCGGCCCTGCTTGCCCTTCAGCATGTCCGACAGCGACTTGAGCGGCCGGTTGCCCGGCCCCGTCACGGGACGGCCGCGCCGGCCGTTGTCGAACAGCGCGTCGACGGCCTCCTGCAGCATCCGCTTCTCGTTGTTGACGATGATCTCGGGCGCGCCGAGGTCGAGGAGCCGCTTCAGGCGGTTGTTGCGGTTGATCACCCGGCGGTACAGGTCGTTGAGGTCGGAGGTGGCGAACCGGCCGCCGTCGAGCTGGACCATCGGGCGCAGCTCCGGCGGGATCACCGGCACCACGTCGAGGATCATCGCCTTCGGGTCGTTCGAGCGCCGCCCGTTCTCGTCGCGCTTGTTGAACGACGCAACGATCTTCAGGCGCTTGATCGCCTTCTGCTTGCGCTGCGCGCTGAGCGGCTTGCGGCCCGACGTGGTGGTGTCGATCGCGTCGCGGAGCTTGCGCTCCTCCTCGTCGAAGTCGATCCGGTCGATCAGCGCCTTGATGGCGTCGGCGCCGGTGCCGCCCTCGAAGTAGTCCCCGTAGCGGTCGCGCAGCTCGCGCCACAGCAGCTCGTCGTCGATGATCAGGCGGCCGTGGAGCTTGCGGAACTCGTCCCAGGTGCGCTGGAGGAGGTCGAGCTCCATCTCGTAGCGGTCACGGATGGCCTGCACCTCCTTCTCCGCGAGGTTCTTGAGCTTGCGGGCATCGGCGCCCTCGGCCTCGCTCCGGGCGGCGTCGTCCTCGAGCTCCTTGTACCGGCGGTCGATCGCCAGCTCGAGCTCCTTCTGGATCGCGTCGCGCTCTTCGAGGTACTCGGCCTCGAGGCTCGAGAGGTTCTCGTGGCGCTTGTCCTCGTCGACGAACGTGACGAGGTTCGCGGCGAAGTAGATGACCTTCTCGAGCTGCTTGGCCTTCAGCTCCTCCTTCGGCTCGATGCCGGCGAGGAGGTACGCGAGCCAGCTGCGCGTGCCGCGCAGGTACCAGATGTGCACGACCGGCGCGCTGAGCTCGATGTGGCCCATCCGCTCGCGGCGCACCTTCGAGCGCGTCACCTCGACGCCGCACCGCTCGCAGATGATGCCCTTGAACCGGACGCGCTTGTACTTGCCGCAGTAGCACTCCCAGTCGCGGGTCGGCCCGAAGATCTTCTCGCAGAACAGCCCGTCCTTCTCGGGACGCAGCGTGCGGTAGTTGATGGTCTCGGGCTTCTTGACCTCACCGTGGGACCACGTGCGGATGTGGTCGGCGGTCGCCAGCCCGATCTTGAGCTGGTCGAACATGTTGACGTCGAGCATCGTGCCTCTTCCTCTTGTCCGTCTTCGTCGTTCTCGTTCGTGTGCGTCAGTAGGCCGTGCGCGACGGGCGGCGATCGCGGTCGTCGTCGTCGTTGCCCCGCTCGGGGCGGCTGATGTCGATGCCGAGCTCCTCGGCGGCGCGGAACACGTCCTCGTCGATCTCGCGCATCTCGATCTCGGTGCCGTCGGTCGCGAGCACCTCGACGTTGAGGCACAGCGCCTGCATCTCCTTCATGAGCACCTTGAAGCTCTCGGGGATGCCGGGCTCGGGCACGTTCTCGCCCTTCACGATCGACTCGTACACCTTCACGCGCCCGAGCACGTCGTCGGACTTGATGGTGAGCAGCTCCTGCAGGCAGTACGCCGCGCCGTAGGCCTCGAGGGCCCACACCTCCATCTCGCCGAAGCGCTGACCGCCGAACTGCGCCTTGCCGCCGAGCGGCTGCTGCGTGATCATCGAGTACGGGCCGGTCGAGCGGGCGTGGATCTTGTCGTCGACCAGGTGGGCGAGCTTCAGGATGTACATGTAGCCCACGGTCACCGGGTTGTCGTAGGGATCGCCGGTGCGGCCGTTGTAGAGCAACGTCTTGCCGTCGGGTTGGATCAGCCGCACGCCGTCCGCGCTCTCCGGGTTGAGGTGCTCGAGGATGCTCTGGATCGTCGGGTGCTTGCCGGCGGTCTCGTCCTCGTCCCAGTGGGCGCCGTCGAACACCGGCGTCGCCACGAACGTCGACGGGGTCGTGTTCGGGCGCGTCTTGGTCTCCGTCCCGCGGATCGGCTCGTCGCCGACCCTGACGCCGCCGTTCTTCACGTCGGTCCACCCCCACCGGGCGGCGTAGCCGAGGTGCGCCTCGAGCACCTGGCCGACGTTCATCCGGCTCGGCACGCCGAGCGGGTTGAGGATGATGTCGACCGCCGTGCCGTCGAGCATGTAGGGCATGTCCTCGATCGGGAGGATCTTGGAGATGACGCCCTTGTTGCCGTGACGGCCGGCGAGCTTGTCGCCGACGGAGATCTTGCGCTTCTGCGCGACGTAGACCCGCACGAGCTGGTTCACGCCCGGCGGCAGCTCGTCGCCGTCGTCGCGGTTGAACACCTTGACGTCGATGACCTTGCCGTTCTCGCCGTGGGGCACCTTGAGGCTGGTGTCGCGCACCTCGCGGGCCTTCTCGCCGAAGATGGCGCGCAGCAGGCGCTCCTCCGGGGTCAGCTCCGTCTCGCCCTTCGGCGTCACCTTGCCGACGAGCACGTCGCCGGGGCCGACCTCGGCGCCGACTCGGATGATGCCGCGGTCGTCGAGGTCGCGCAGGATGTCGTCGGACAGGTTCGGGATGTCCCGGCTGATCTCCTCCGGCCCGAGCTTGGTGTCGCGGGCGTCCACCTCGTGCTCGTGGATGTGGATCGACGTGAGCACGTCGTCCTTCACGAGCCGCTCGGACAGGATGATCGCGTCCTCGAAGTTGTAGCCCTCCCACGGCATCAGCGCGACGAGCAGGTTCTTGCCGAGCGCGAGCTCGCCGTGGTCGGTCGAGGGACCGTCGGCCAGGATCGTGCCCCGCACGACCTCCTGGCCCTCGACGACCCGGACGCGGTGGTTGATGCACGTGTCCTGGTTGCTGCGGCGGAACTTGGACAGGCGGTAGACCCGCCGCCCGTCCTCGTCGTACTGGACGGTGATCGAGTCGCCGCTGACCTCGACGACCTTGCCGGGCCCCGCGGCCTGGATGAGGTCGCCCGCGTCGCGAGCGGCGCGGTCCTCGATGCCGGTGCCGATGTAGGGCGCCTCCGAGCGCACGAGCGGCACGGCCTGCTTCTGCATGTTGGCGCCCATCAGCGCGCGGTTCGCGTCGTCGTGCTCGAGGAACGGGATCAGCGCCGTGCCGACGGACACGATCTGACGGGGGCTGACGTCCATCAGCTGGACCTCGTCGGGCGTGACCGAGGCGATGTCGGTCGTGGCGCCGAAGAAGCTCTCGGCCTCCAGCATCCGCTTCAGGTCCTCGAGGCTCGCGGCCTGCGGGCTGCGGCGGCACAGGATGCGGTCGGTCTTGAACGTCCCGTCCGCGTTGATCGGGGTGTTCGCCTGCGCGACGACGTACTTCTCCTCCTCGTCCGCGGCCATGTAGCGGATCTCGTCGGTGACGCGGCCGTTCTTCACGACCCGGTACGGCGTCTCGATGAACCCGAACTCGTTGACCCGGGCGAAGGTGGACAGCGCGCCGATCAGGCCGATGTTCGGGCCCTCCGGCGTCTCGATGGGGCACATGCGGCCGTAGTGGCTGAAGTGCACGTCGCGGACCTCGAAGCCGGCGCGCTCTCGCGAGAGCCCACCCGGACCGAGCGCGGACAGGCGGCGGCGGTGGGTGACGCCCGACAGCGGGTTCACCTGGTCCATGAACTGCGACAGCTGGCTGGTGCCGAAGAACTCCTTGATCGCCGCGACCACCGGACGGATGTTCACGAGCGTCGTGGGCGTGATCGCCTCGACGTCCTGGGTGGTCATGCGCTCGCGCACCACGCGCTCCATGCGGCTGAGGCCGATGCGCACCTGGTTCTGGATCAGCTCGCCCACCGAGCGGATGCGGCGGTTCGCGAAGTGGTCCTGGTCGTCGAGGCTGTAGCCCGGCTCCTGCTTGACGAGGTGGAGCATGTAGCTGATCGCCGCGACGACCTCGTTCGGGCGCAGCACGTCCTCGGTCTGGGGGCTGACCTTGGCGGGGTCGTCGTTGTCCGTCGTGAACGACGCGCCGAGCTCGATCGTGCCGGGGCCGAACAGCTCGTCGAGCTTCGCGACCTCGGACCCGAGCTTGCGGTCGAGCTTGTAGCGCCCCACCCGCGACAGGTCGTAGCGGCGGTTCTCGAAGAAGGCGTTGCGGAAGTAGGCGCGGGCCGACTCCTGCGTCGGCGGCTCACCCGGCCGGGCGCGCTTGTAGATCTCGACCAGCGCCTCGTTCTGCGTCGGTGCGAGGTGGCGCTCCTTCTCCCACTGGCCCTCGAGGAAGTCGAAGTGGCTGACGAAGCGCTCGAGGAAGCCGGGGGCGTGCTCCTCGTCGTAGCCGAGCGCGCGCAGCAGGATGAAGATGCCCATCCGGCGCTTGCGGGCGATGCGGGTGCCGGCGGTGACGTCCTTGCCGGGCTTGTGCTCCACGTCGAACTCCATCCACTCGCCGCGGTAGGGGTGGACGGTGCCCTTCACGAGCTGGTGCTTGCTCAGGTTGCGGAGGCGGTAGCGCTCGCCGGCTTCGAAGATGACGCCGGGGCTGCGCACGAGCTGGCTCACCACGACGCGCTCGGTGCCGTTGATGATGAAGGTGCCCTTCTCCGTCATCATCGGGAAGTCGCCCATGAAGACGGTCTGCTCCTTGATCTCGCCCGTGTTCCGGTTCATGAACCGGGCACGCACGAAGATCGGCGCGGAGTAGGTCATGTCCTTCTCCTTGCACTCCTCCACCGTGAACTTCGGCGGCGGGCGCAGGTCCTCGTCCTGGGGGTCGAACTCCAGCTCCAGCTGCAGCGCCTCGCTGAAGTCCTTGATCGGCGAGATGTCGCGGAAGGTCTCGGCGAGGCCCTCGTCGAGGAACCACTCGAAGCTCTCGCGCTGGACCGCGATGAGATCGGGCAGCTCCAGCGGATCGGCCAGGTTGGCGAACGAGTAACGCTCGCGGGACGTGGAACGGGTGGCCACGGCTTCTCCTAACGACGGGAAGGGATGCAGGCGACGCGAGGTCGGAACGGCACAGGGGCGCGCGAGGTCACAGGCTCACAGGAGTGACGGACACGGACACGCACGGCAACCGGCGATCCTATCGCCACGGGACGACGAACGTCAACCGTGGTCGGCCGGGGACGGCCGAACGGTGGCTCGGATCCGAAACGCTAAGCCGCTCGGACGGGGGAAGTCAAGGCTTTCGCTCCTGCGTGCGGGCTCCGGACGCGCTCGTGGCCCGGGGCGAACGCCCCGGGCCACGGTCGGATCGTCGTCCGGCCCCGCGGGGCCGGTCAGCGGCGAGGTGCGCTCACTTGACCTCGACGCTCGCACCGGCGTCGGCGAGCTTGGCCCGCGCCGCCTCGGCGGCATCCTTGTTCGCCTTCTCGAGGATCGGCTTCGGCGCGCCGTCGACGAGGTCCTTGGCCTCCTTGAGGCCCAGGCTGGTGAGCTCGCGGACGACCTTGATGACCTGGATCTTCTGGGCGCCGGCGTCGGTGAGGATGACGTCGAACTCGTCCTTCTCCTCCTCGGCGGGCGCCGGGGCGGCCCCGCCGGCGGCACCGGCGGCGGCGACGGCGACCGGAGCGGCGGCGGTCACGTTGAACCGCTCCTCGAACGCGGTGAGGAGCTCGGAGAGCTCGATGACGGTGAGGTTGGAGATCGCGTCGAGGATCTCGTCCTTGCTGATGGCCATGGTGGCGGTACTCCTGTGCTGGAACTGGTGTGCTGGGTGTGCGAGAGCGCGAGCGCGGCCGGTCAGGCCGCCTCGCCCTGCTGGTCGATGAGGGCCTGGAGGCCGTACGCGAAGTTGCGGGGCAGGGCCTGGAGCAGGCCGGCGGTCTTGACGAGCGGCGCCTGCAGCGCGCCCGCGAAGCGGGCGAGGAGGACGTCGCGGCTCGGCAGGTCGGCGAGGGCCTCGACGTCGCGAGCTGCGAGCGTCTTGCCCCCCATCGTCCCGCCCTTGATGACGAGGAGCGGGTTCGTCCGCGCCACGTCCCGCAGCGCCTTCGCGACGGCGGCCGCGTCGCCGGCGACGAACGTCAACGCGCTCGGACCGACGAGGAGCTCGGACAGGGCGTCGACCCCGGCCGTCGCCGCGGCGAACCGTGCGAGCGTGTTCTTGTAGACCTTGTACTCGCCGCCGGCGTCACGCAGCTGGCGCCGCAGGGCGGCGAGCTGCCCGACGGTCATGCCGCGGTACTCGGTGACGATGACGGCATCGGCTGCGGTGAGCTTCGCCGTGATCTCCTCGACGACGGCGACCTTCTCGGGCCTCGGGTTGTCCATGGACATGTGGTGTGCACACCTCCTCTCGCTACGACTCGGGGTGCTCGCTGGTTGCAGCGGGCACCCTGAGGAGCGAGCGGTCGCGCACGACCGGCGTTCCTCCGGGGTTCCACCTCGGCTGGCGCGCGGCGTGCGCATTCTCCACGTGACGTGGACCAGCGGTCTTCGGCGAGCGACCGGATTGTGTTCGGGCGACGACCCTACCGTCGCGGGTGGGCGAACCCCACCCGTGGCCTCGTGGTCAGGAGACCTGCTCGGGGCGGAGCCGGTTCGTGTCGAGCCGGACGCCCGGGCCCATCGTGGAGCTGACGGTCATCTTGCGCAGGTAGCGCCCCTTGGCGGCGGCGGGCTTGGCCCGCTGCAGCTCGTCGAGCACCGCCCGGAAGTTCTCCTCGAGCGCCTCGGGGGTGAAGCTGACGCGTCCGAGGGGCACGTGCACGTTGCCGTAGCGGTCGGTCCGGTACTCGACCTTGCCGCCCTTGAACTCGGTGACGGCGCGGGCGACGTCCTGGGTGACGGTGCCCGTCTTGGGGTTCGGCATCAGGCCGCGGGGTCCGAGGACCCGGCCGAGCCGGCCGACGAGGGGCATGAGGTCCGGCGTCGCGATCGCGACGTCGAAGTCCATGTTCCCCTTCTCGATCTCGGCCGCCAGGTCGTCGGCCCCGACGATCTCGGCACCGGCGGCCCGCGCCGCCTCGGCCGCCTCGCCGGCGGCGAACACGGCGACGCGCACGTCCTTGCCGGTGCCCGCCGGCAGCGCGACCGTGCCGCGCACCATCTGGTCGGCCTTGCGGGGATCGACGCCGAGGCGCACGGCGAGGTCGACGGTCTCGTCGAAGGCGGCGCTCGCCATCGCCTTGACCTTCGCGAGCGCTTCGGGCGGGGTGAACTGCTGGTCGCGGTCGAACGACTTCGCGGCCGCCTTGTACTTCTTGCCGGACATGGTGTGTCTCCCTCGTGGTGCAGCCGTCCGGGCGAGGTCCTCCCGGATCAGGCCGTGGGTGTGGTGCGTGCGCCGCGGGGGCGCACGGGGCTCAGGCGTCGACCTTGAGCCCCATCGACCTGGCCGTGCCGCGCACCTGGTGCTTGGCGGCCTCGAGGTCGTAGGCGTTGAGGTCGGGCATCTTGATCTTCGCGACCTCCTCGATGTCGGCTTCGGTGACCGAGCCGACGATCGACTTGCCGGGGGTGGTGGAGCCCTTCGGGAGCCCGGCCTTCTGGCGCAGCAGCACCGGGGTCGGCGGGGTCTTCAGCACGAAGGTGAAGGTCCGGTCCTCGAACACGGTGATCTCGACCGGGATGATCGTGCCGACCTGGGCCTCCGTGGCCGCGTTGTACTGCTTCACGAAGTCCATGATCGCCACGCCGTGCGGGCCGAGGGCGGTGCCGACGGGCGGCGCCGGGGTGGCCTTGCCGGCCGGGATCTGGATCTTGACGATCGCAGCGACTTTCTTCTTTGCCATGACGTGTCCTTGCTGGGCGAACGGTGGGGGACGAGCGGGATCAGAGCTTCGCGACCTGGCTGAAGTCCATCTCGACCAGCGTCTCGCGACCGAAGATGTTCACCAGGACCTTGAGCTTCATGTGATCGGCGTTGATCTCGGCGATCGTGCCGGCGAAGTCGGCGAAGGGGCCTTCCTTGACCCGGACGCTCTCGCCCACGTCGTACTCCAGCTTCGGCTTCTTGCGCGCGGGCAGCCCGCCGGTGCCGTCGCCCTTCGCGGCCAGGAAGGTCTGCACCTCGCGGCGCGACAGCGGCGTCGGCTTCTGGCCGTGACGGCTCTGGCCGACGAAGCCGGTCACGCCCGGGGTGTTGCGGATGCAGTACCAGCTCTCGTCGTCCATGATGCAGCGGACGAGGATGTAGCCGGGGAAGACCTTCTTCTGCACGGTCTGCTTGCGACCGTTCTTGAACTCCTCGACCTCCTCCATGGGGATGACCACCTCGAAGATGCGGTCCTCCATGTTCATGCTCTGGATGCGGGCCGCGAGGTTGGCCGTGACCTTCTTCTCGTACCCCGACTGGGTGTGCACCACGTACCACGAGCCCGGCTTGGTCCACGGGTCGTCGACCGGCGGTGCCTCGAGCTCGTCGTCGTCGGTCGCGCCCTCGGGCGCGTCCTCGGCGAGGGCGTCGCCCGTGAGGTCGAAGGTGGCGTCGAGCTCGCCCGCGTCCACCGCGACGTCCAGGTCGGCCGCCTCGGGTGCGCCGAGCTCGTCGACGAGGTCGGCCGCGCCCCGGTCCTCGTCGAGGTCGGGCGCGGCGTCGATCAGCGTGTCGTCGTTCATGTCAGTCGTACAACCAGTCGGAGAGCACTCCGAAGAGCGAGTCGAGGCCGCCGATGTAGGCGGTGTAGAGGATCACGGTCACCCCGACGATCGTGGCGAAGCGGCGGACCTCCGGCCACTTGGGCCAGGCCACCTTGCGCATCTCGTCGCGGACCTCGCGCAGGTACTGCGCCGGGCCGACGCGCGCCTCGGCGCGGCGCGGCTGGGGCTGGGCGCGCGTCGGCTGGCCCTGGTCGTTCAGGGCCCCCATCCGCTTCAGCGAGCGCTTCTGCTCGCGGTTCAGGTCGTCGAGTGACATGGACCTGGCGCCTTTCTCGGTGACGTCCCGGCGACGGGAGCGGGGCAGGGCAGGAGGGACTCGAACCCCCGACCGTCGGTTTTGGAGACCGATGCTCTACCAACTGAGCTACTGCCCTCGGTGGGCAGGCCAACGCTATCAGCCTGCCCCGAGGGTCCCTCCGCGGCGGGCACCGCGGGGTCCCGTCGCGTCAGCGGGTCTCCTTGTGCACCGTGTGACGGCGGTCGAAGGAGCAGTACTTCTTCATCTCCAACCGCTCACGGTCGTTCACCTTGGACTTCATCGTGATGTAGTTGCGCCGCTTGCAGTCGGTGCACTCGAGGGTGATCTTCACCCGCTTGTCGTTCTTCGGCATGGTGGCTCCTCAGGTCACTTCGTGATCTTCGTGACGCGACCCGCGCCCACCGTCCGACCACCCTCACGGATCGCGAACCGCAACCCCTCATCCATCGCGATCGGCTTCCCCAACTCCACCTTGATCG
>Ga0164290_1001656_pt1 | contig 27184 bp, 21 predicted proteins | sample Micstemetagenome_FD_108782 | JGI IMG/M metagenome (GOLD analysis project Ga0164290, IMG submission 108782) | Contaminated culture microbial community from soil near Moab, Utah, USA - Microcoleus steenstrupii SON62 (Illumina Assembly) | ecosystem: Environmental > Terrestrial > Soil > Soil crust...
GAACTTCTGCATCCGGCGCTCCTGGTGCCACGCTGCCCGTCTCATCCCCAGCCTCCATTCGCTGGAGATCAAACCGGACAACTCGTGTGCTACCTAACCCGGACAACTCGCATGCTTACGACACCCGCAAGGGCGCCGCCTTCCTGTGTCGACAGAGCTGCGCTATACCGGCATTCGGAGGATCGCCATGGATTTCACCTCGCTGCTCATCTTCGCCGGCGCGCTTCTGGTCGCATCCGGCTCGCCCGGGCCGTCCATCGCCGCGCTTGTCTCGCGTGTGATCACACGCGGCATGTCGGGCGTGCTGCCGTTCCTCATCGCCATGTGGGTCGGCGAGGCGATCTGGCTGTCGCTCGCCGTGTTCGGCCTCGCCTATGTGGCGCAGACCTTCCATCTCGCCTTCGTGATCCTGAAATGGGCCGGCGTCGCCTATCTGGCGTGGCTCGCCTGGAAGATGTGGACCGCGCCCGCCGAGGTCGCCGAGGGCGATCTCCCCAAGGCTGACGCGCCGATGCGGCTGTTCTTCGCCGGCATGGCAGTGACGCTCGGGAATCCGAAGATCATGATGTTCTACCTGGCGCTGCTGCCGACATTCGTCGACCTCGCCACGGTGACGGTCACCGGCTGGGCGGAGCTGACGCTGACCATGCTCGCCGTGCTGGTCGCAGTCGATTGTAGCTGGGCGTTCGCCGCCGCCCAGGCGCGCAAGCTGCTCAAGAGCCCCCGCGCAGTCAGGATCGCCAACCGCGTCAGCGCCGGCACGATGGCGGGCGCTGCGGCGGCGATTGCGACGCGATCCTAGCGCCCCATCGCATGATATTCCGGGTTCGGCCGCATGTCCGTCGCGGCCGCGACACGGTTCGACATGTTGAAGAAGGCGATCGTCGAGGCGATGTCCCAGATGTCGCGATCGGAGAAACCCACGGCCCGAAGGGTTTCGCGGTCCGCCTCCTCGACCCTGGCAGGCGTCTCCGTCAGCTTGACCGCGAAATCCAGCATGGCCTTCTGCTTCGGCGTCAGGTCGGCAGCGCGGTAGTTCATCACCATCATCTCGCCAAGCGCCGGATCGCCCGACAATTGCCTTACCGCCGCGCCGTGCGCGGTCAGGCAGTAGTAGCAGTGGTTCACCGACGAGACGACCACCGCGATCATCTCGCGCTCCAGCTTGCTCAAGCCGGACTCGCCGAGCATGAGGTCGTTGTACATATCGGTGAAGGCGCGCAGCTTCTTCTCGTCGAAGGCATAGGCGAGAAGCACGTTCGGGATCAGGCCAAGCTTCTCCTTGGCCTTGGCGAAATAGGCCCTGGTCGGCTCGCTCAGCTCGGCCTGCTCCAGGTCCAGCGCGATGATCCTTTCGCCCGTCACGTCATCCTCCATTCACACGGTTTTCGCACATTGCGCGCGATTTGAGCGGCCGCGACGCATTTTTCTCTGATACCATAGTCCAAAAAGCGGAAACGGGAGGGGATTCGGCATGTCAACGGCGAAAAAGGGGCTCGCAAGAGCAGAGGCGTCCCGGGAGGCCAATGCGGAGAGTCTGGCCGAGCATCTGCTTTCGCACGCGCCGAGCGAGGACGTCGCGGCTTATGACGACGACGCGTTCCGCAAGACGGTCCAGCTCGCCTATTCAGCCCTGAAGCGCCATCGCAAGGGCGACAGCGTGATCGCCATCGACCGCGACCCCGGCATCGCGCGGCAGGGGCGCAAGGTGACGGCCGTCACGCTCGTCAACGACAACATGCCGTTCCTGTTCGATTCCGTCATCGCCGAGATCGGCGAAGCCTGGGCGGAGCCGCTGCTGGTGATGCATCCGGTGCTGCATGTTTCGCACGGCAAGTCCGGCGTCGTTTCGATCGCCGCCGATGCGGGACCCGGCCGAAGCGACACGGACAAGGTCAGCCTGATCCACATCCATCTGCCGCTGCTGTCCGAAGCGAGGGCCGAGGCGCTCGAAGCCGCATTGAAGCGCGTGCTGGACAGCGTCCGCTCGGCGGTGGGCAGCTGGAAGCCGATGCTTGCCCGCCTCGAACAGGCGATATCGAACTTCCGCTACGCCGATTTGCCGCTGAAAAAGGACGCGGTCGCCGAGGCCGTCGCCTTCCTCGAATGGCTGCGCGACGACAACTTCACCTTCCTCGGCATGCGGGACTACAGCTATCGCGGCGGGGAGAAGACCGGGAAGCTGGAACGCAGCGACCAGCCGGGCCTCGGCATCCTCGAGGATCCCAACACGCTGGTGCTGCGCAGCGGCACCGAGGCAGTGACGACGACGCCGGAGATCCGCGCCTTCCTGAACGGCCCCGATCCGCTGATCGTGACCAAGGCCAACACGAAGTCGACCGTGCACCGGCGCATCTATCTCGACTATATCGGCGTGAAGACCTTCGACGTAAGGGGCCGGCTGATCGGCGAGCTGCGCATCGTCGGCCTGTTCACCTCCACGGCCTATACGCGCTCGGTGATGACCATCCCTTATCTGCGCTCGAAGGCGCAGCAGGTGATCGCCAAGTCGGGGTTCGAGGCGACGGACCATTCCGGCAAGGCGTTGATTAACGTGCTGGAATCCTATCCGCGCGACGAGCTGTTCCAGATCGACGTGCCGCTGCTGCGCAAGCATGCAGCTACCATCCTGGCGCTCGGCGAACGGCCGCGCGTGCGTGTCCTGACGCGTGTCGACCGGTTCGACCGCTTCGTCTCGTTGATTGTGTTCGTGCCGCGCGACCGCTACGACAGCGAGGTGCGCGAGCGGATCGGCGCCTATCTCAAGACGGTCTTCGAAGGCCGCCTCTCCGCCTACTATCCGGCGTTTCCGGACAACAACCTCGCGCGCGTCCATTTCATCATCGGACGCTCCGGCGGCAAGACGCCGAAGGTCGAGACCGGCGTGCTGGAAGCCGCCGTGCGCGACATCGTGCGAACCTGGGAGGACGCGATCGCGGAAACGGCCGAAACGCTGTCGATCGAAGACGAGCTTGCCGCCGTCGCCTCGCGTTTCCCGGAAAGCTATCGCGGCAGCTTCGATCCGGCAGAGGCGCTGCACGACGCAAGGCGGGCGGCGAGCGTCGACCGGGACAACCCGATCGCGATCGACTACTACCGCAAGGGCGACCAGCCGCCGGAGCAGGCGGCGCTGAAGATCCATCATTTCGGCGCGCCGGTGTCGCTGTCGCGGCGCGTGCCGCTGCTGGAGAACATGGGCTTCCGCGTCATCAGCGAGCGCACGTTCGAGATCGCCGACGGCGAAGGCGACACGATCTTCCTGCACGACATGGAGATCGAGAACGCTTTCGGCCGGCCGATCGATCTCGGCGACGGCGGCGCGCTGCTGGAAAGCGTGTTCCTGTCCGTGTGGCGCGGCGAGGCGGACAATGACGGGTTCAACACGCTGGCGCAGACCGCAGGCCTCGACCCGCGTGCGATCCTGATCCTGCGCGCCTATGGCCGCTACCTGCAGCAGGCCGGCATCCCGCAGAGCCAGGAATTCATCGCCGGGGTGCTGAACCGCTATCCGCAGATCGCGCGCGCGCTCCACTCGCTCTTCGTCGCCCGCTTCGATCCCGCGCAGGCCGACGACTGGGATGTCGAGAGCAAGCACCTGAAGTCGGCGATCCGCGACGCGCTGGCCGAGGTGCCCAACCTCGACGACGACACGATCATCCGCCGCTATCTGAACCTGATCGAATCCTCGCTCAGGACCAACCATTTCGCGCCCGCGAAGCCCGGCGTCTCGCTCGCGATCAAGCTCGATTCGAAGAACGTCGGCGGCCTGCCCGAGCCGAAGCCGTGGCGCGAGATCTTCGTCTACGGCGCGGAGGTCGAGGGCGTGCATCTGCGCTTCGGCCCGGTGGCGCGCGGCGGCCTCAGATGGTCGGACCGGGCACAGGACTACCGCACCGAGGTGCTCGGCCTTGTCAAGGCGCAGCAGGTGAAGAACGCCGTCATCGTGCCGGTCGGCGCGAAGGGCGGCTTCTTCCCCAAGCAGCTACCGGCCGGCGGCAGCCGCGACGCGGTGTTCGCCGCGGGAACGAAGGCCTATGTCAACTTCGTCTCCTCGCTGCTGTCGATCACCGACAATCTCGATTCGACGGGCGTCGTGCCGCCGAAAGACGTCGTGCGGCGCGACGGGGACGATCCCTATTTCGTCGTCGCCGCCGACAAGGGCACGGCGACGTTCTCCGACACCGCCAACGCGATCAGCCAGGCCTACGACTTCTGGCTGGACGACGCCTTCGCCTCGGGCGGCTCGGCCGGCTACGACCACAAGAAGATGGGCATCACCGCCCGCGGCGCCTGGGAGGCGGTGAAGCGGCATTTCCGCGAGATGAACCGCGACATCCAGAACGAGCCCTTCACCGTGGTGGGCGTCGGCGACATGTCGGGCGACGTGTTCGGCAATGGCATGCTTCTGTCGCGGCAGACCCGGCTGATCGCCGCCTTCGATCACCGCGACATCTTCATCGACCCCGATCCGGACGCACCAGCCTCCTTCGCCGAACGTGAGCGGCTGTTCGCGTTGCCGCGCTCCTCGTGGCAGGACTACGACAGGAGCAAGCTGTCGGCCGGTGGCGGCATCTTTCCGCGCTCGCAGAAGTCGGTCACGCTGAGCCAGGCCGCGGCCGCCGCGATCGGGCTCGACAAGACGGTCGCCTCGCCGGCCGAGATCATGAACGCGATCCTGAAGGCGCCGGCGGACCTGCTCTGGTTCGGCGGCATCGGCACCTATGTGAAGGCCGCCGCCGAGAGCAACCAGGAGGTCGGCGACCGCGCCAACGACGCGATCCGCGTCACCGGGTCCGAGGTGCGCGCCAAGGTGATCGGCGAGGGCGCCAATCTCGGCCTCACGCAGCGCGGCCGCATCGAATACGGGCTCGCCGGCGGCCGCTGCAACTCGGATGCGATCGACAACTCCGGCGGCGTGAACTCGTCCGACGTCGAGGTGAACATCAAGATCGCCTTCGCCACCGCGATGCGCCAGGGCAGCCTGACGCGTCCCGCGCGCAACAAGCTGCTCGCCTCCATGACCGAGGAGGTGGCCAGCCTCGTGCTCGCCAACAACTATCACCAGACGCTGGCGATCTCGCTCGCCCAGCTGCGCGGCACCGCCGACATCCCGCACCAGCAGCGCTTCATGGCCGGGCTGGAGGCGCGCAAGCTGCTCGACCGCAAGGTGGAGATGCTGCCCTCCGACATGGCGCTCGCCGAACGCGCGGCGCGCAACGAACCGTTGACGCGGGCGGAGCTTGGCGTGCTCCTGGCCTATGCCAAGATGGTGCTGCTCGACGATCTCGTGGCAGGCGCCCTGCCGGACGATCCCTACCTGGAACGCGACCTGCTCGCCTACTTCCCCGACCGGATGGAGAAGAAATACGCCGCCGAGATCGCCAGCCACAGGCTGCGCCGCGAGATCATCGCGACGCAGCTTGCCAACGACGCGATCAACCGCGGCGGGCCGACCTTCGTCAGCCGGCTGCAGGATGCGACGGGCGGAGCGCCACAGGAGATCGTCGAGGCCTATGTGCTGGTGCGCGACGGGTTCGGCCTGCCGGCGCTCTATGCCGAGATCGACGCGCTCGACACGAAGATCGACGGACAGGTCCAGCTGCAGCTCTACCAGAGCGTCGGCCGGCTGGTGCACGGCCAGACCTCGTGGTTCGTGCGCAATCCGGAAGCGGCAACGCTTGCGGAGCGCATCGCCGCACTCGCGGCCGCCCGCCGATCGATCGAGCCGAAGCTCGCGCAATGGCTGGCGCCCGACATGAAGGCGCGGCACATCGCCCGCGTCGAGGCGCTGGCGCAGTCCGGCGCGCCGCTAAGGCTCGCCGAGCGGCTGGCCGCCCTGGCGGACGCGGAGCTGGTGCCGGAAATGGCCCTGGTCGGCCGCATTGCCGGCGTCCCGGCCGATGCCGCGGCGCGGGCGATCCTGTCGCTCAACGCCCATTTCCGGGTCGGCAGGATCGAGGATGCGGCCCGCTCGATCGTTACCACCGACTATTACGACGGCCTTGCCCTTTCGCGGGCGCATGACATGATCGGCATCGCCCGGCGGGGGATGGCCGTGGCGGCTCTGCGCAACCACGCGGCGGCCGACGACCCGGTGGCGGCCTGGGTGGACGCCGGCGGAGAACGTATCCGCCGCGCTCGCGAGAGGCTGCAGGCGCTCACCGAGAGCGGCGACATCACCCTGTCGCGCCTGTCGGTGGCGGCGGGACTGATGAACGATCTGGCCGGCGTCTGACCGGAGAGGATGGGACGATGGCGGAACAGGTCGTGCAACGCGCCCCGAAGCGCGGTATCTGGGGCTGGATGCTGTTCGACTTCGCGCAGCAACCCTTCCACACCCTCATCATCACCTTCGTCTTCGCGCCCTATTTCGCTGCGCAGGTGGCGTCGAACCCGGCCGAGGGCCAGGAATACTGGGGCTATGCCGCCGGCATCGGTGGCGCGATCATCGCCCTGACATCGCCCATCCTCGGCGCAATCGCCGATGCGAGCGGCCCGCGCAAGCCGTGGATCCTGCTGTTCTCCATCCTCGGCTTCATCGGCTGCTGGATGCTCTGGTATGCGATGCCGGGCATGGGCAATCTCGGTTTCGCGATGCTGGCGATCGTGCTGGCGCTGGTCGGCATGGAGTTTGCCGCTGTCTTCAACAATGCGATGATGCCGACGCTGGTGCCGCGCGCCGAACTCGGCCGCCTCTCCGGCTCCGCCTGGGGCCTCGGCTATGTCGGCGGACTGATCTCGCTGGTGATCGTGCTCGGCTTCCTGTCGGCCAATCCCGAGACCGGCAGGACGCTGATCGGCATCCCGCCTCTGTTCGGACTCGACCCGGTGACGCATGCGGGGGACCGGGCCTCCGGCCCGCTGACCTCGCTCTGGTATCTCGTCTTCGTGCTGCCGATGTTCCTGTGGACGCCGGACGTGAAGCGACGCGAATCCGCCGTCGGAGCGATCCAGCGCGGGCTTTCGGAGCTTTGGGAGACCGTGCGCACGCTGCCGGCGCAACGCAGCTACTTCTCCTTCCTTCTGTCGTCGATGTTCTACCGCGACGCGCTCAACGCGCTCTATTCGTTCGGCGGCATCTATGCGGCGGGCGTGCTCGGCTGGCCGATCATCAAGATCGGCATCTTCGGCATCCTCGCCAACCTGACCGGCGCGGTGGGCGCCTGGATCGGCGGCCGCGCCGACCAGCGCTTCGGCCCGAAACCGGTGATCAGCGTTTCGATCCTGATCCTGATCCTGTGCTGCGTGACGGTGATCTCGACCACCAAGACCGAGGTTCTGTTCATGACGGTCGCAGCGGAAGGCTCTGGGTCGAGCCTGCCCGACATCGTCTTCTACATCGCCGGGGCCTTCATCGGCGCGGCCGGCGGCTCGATCCAGGCCGCCTCACGCACGCTGCTGGTCGACCAGGTGGAGGGCGACAAGGTGACGGAAGCCTTCGGCCTCTACGCGCTCTCTGGCCGCGCGACCTCGTTCATCGCCCCCTTCGCCATCGCCTTCGCCACCGCTTGGTTCGCGTCGGAGGCCTTCAACCTGTCGACGCAGGACGCGCAGCGCCTCGGCGTCACGCCGATCGTGGTGCTGTTCGTGATCGGGCTCGTGTTGCTGCCGTGGATCAGGAGTCGGGAGTACAAGCCGGCGGAAGCGGCCTGAATCGCTTCCCGAACCCTCAGTGCCTGAAATGCCGCATCCCGGTGAACACCATCGCGATGCCGGCAGCATCAGCAGCAGCGATGACCTCGTCGTCGCGCATCGAGCCGCCCGGTTGGATGACCGCCGTGGCGCCCGCCTCGACGGCCGACAGCAGGCCGTCGGCGAAGGGGAAGAACGCGTCGGAGGCGACAACCGAGCCGATGGTCATCGGTTCCTTCAGGCCGGCCGCCTCGGCCGCGTCCGCCGCCTTGCGCGCGGCGATGCGGGAGGAGTCGACGCGGCTCATCTGGCCGGCGCCGATGCCCACCGTCGCGCCGTCGCGGACATAGACGATGGCGTTTGACTTGACGTGCTTGGCGATGCGGAAGGCGAACTTCAGGTCGGCCAGTTCGCGCTCGGTCGGGGCGCGCTTCGTCACCACCTTGAGGTCGAGATCGTCGACGGCGCCATTGTCGCGCGACTGGACGAGCAGGCCGCCTGAAACGGATTTCACGGTCAGGCCGGCCGCGCGCGGGTCTGGCAGGAAGCCGGCGATAAGCAGGCGCAGGTTTTTCTTGGCGGCGACGATCGCGACAGCCTCGTCGGTGGCGTCCGGCGCGATGATCACTTCGGTGAAGATCTTGACGATCTCCTCGGCGGCTTCCGCATCCAGCGTCCGGTTCAGCGCCACGATGCCGCCGAAGGCCGAGACCGGATCGCAGGCGAGCGCCTTGAGATAGGCGTCCTTCAGCGTCGCGCCCTCGGCGACGCCGCAGGGGTTGGCGTGCTTGATGATCGCGACGGCCGCCTGGCGGGCCGGGTCAAACTCGGAGACGAGCTCGTAGGCCGCGTCCGTGTCGTTGATGTTGTTATAGGACAGCTGCTTGCCCTGCAGCTGGCGGGCGGTGGCGACGCCGGGGCGCGGGTCGCCGTTGACGTAGAAGGCGGCGTCCTGATGCGGGTTCTCGCCGTAGCGCATCACCTGTTCCAGCCTGCCGCCAAAGGCGCGCCACACCGGATGCTCGATGGCGAGCGTTTCGGCGAACCAGCCGGAGATGGCGGCGTCATAGGCCGCGGTGCGGGCGAAGGCCTTGGCCGCCAGCTTCTGGCGGAACTGGTAGGACAGGCTGCCGGCGTTCTCGTCCAGCGCCTCCAGTATCAGCGGATAATCGCTCGGGTCGGTGACGATGCCGACATAGGCGTGGTTCTTGGCCGAGGCGCGGACCATGGCCGGACCGCCGATGTCGATGTTCTCCACGGTCGCCGCGTAGTCGCCGCCGGCGCGGCGCACGTCCTCGAACGGGTAGAGATTGATGACGACGAGGTCGAAGGGGCGGATGCCGTGGTCGCGCATCGCCTGCTGGTGGTCCTGGTCGCCGCGCACCGCGAGCAGGCCGCCATGCACCAGCGGATGCAGCGTCTTGACGCGGCCGTCCATGATCTCGGGAAAGCCGGTGACCTCGGACACATCGGTCACGGCGATGCCGGCCTCGGCGATCGCCTTGCGCGTTCCGCCGGTGGAGACGATCTCGACGCCATGCTTCGTCAGCGCCCGCACGAAGTCGATCAGGCCCGTCTTGTCCGATACCGAAATCAGGGCGCGGCTGATGGAGACGAGGTCGGGCGCGGGGATGTTCTTGGAGACGACGGCCATGACGATCCTTTCTGCGGAGGCCCGCTCATGCCTCCCGTGGCAGTTGATTGCAAGTGTCAACGCCGCCGCAGCAGGCATGCATTGCGATGATCCCCGGCGGACGATAGCCTCCGGCGACGAGGAAGACCGAAAATGACCGATTTCATCCATGACGGCTCACCCGCCGCGAAGGCGACGCTGCTTCTGGCGCATGGCGCGGGAGCACCGATGGACTCGGACTGGATGAATGCGATCGCGGCCCGGATCGCCGGCCACGGCATCCGCGTCGCGCGGTTCGAGTTCGGCTACATGGCCGCGCGCCGTGACGGCAGCGGCAACCGTCCGCCGCCCGCGCCGGCCAATCGGCTGATCGGCGAATATGTCGGCGCGATCGGCAGCGTGGAGCGCAGCGGGCCGCTGTTCATCGGCGGAAAGTCGCTCGGCGGACGCATGGCGAGCATGATCGCCGACAAGCAGTTCAAGGAGGGCGCGATCGCCGGCCTCGTCTGCCTCGGCTATCCCTTCCATCCACCCGGCCAGCCCGCCAAGCTGCGGACGGACCATCTGGAAAAGCTCTCCTGCCCAACCATGATCTGCCAGGGCGAGCGCGATCCGTTCGGCACGCGCGAGGAGGTGGCAGGTTATCCGCTGTCGCCCGAGATCAGGATCGAATGGCTCACCGACGGCGACCACGACCTGAAGCCGCGCAAGGCTTCCGGCGCGACGTTCGACGGCAATCTCGACATCGCGGCGAAGGCCGTCGCGGATTTCGTGCTCGGAGCCGCCCATGGCTGACGCGCGCCTCTCTGATCTGGAACTCGAACGCTATGCGCGCCACATCGTGCTGCCGGAGGTCGGCGGCCCGGGACAGCAGAAGCTGAAGCGCGCGCGGGTGCTGGTCGTCGGCGCCGGCGGGCTCGGCGCGCCGGTGCTGCTCTATCTCGCCGCCGCCGGCGTCGGCACGCTCGGCATCGTCGACGACGATACCGTCTCGCTCTCCAACCTGCAGCGGCAGGTGATCCATGACACGGCGGCCATCGGCAAGGCCAAGGTCGAGAGCGCCAGCGAGACGGTCGGGCGGATCAATCCGCATGTAACCGTCGAGACGCATGCCGTCCGGCTCGATCAATCCAATGTCGACGCCATCGTCTCCGCCTATGACCTCGTCATCGACGGATCGGACAATTTCGACACCCGCTATGTCCTTGCCGATGCCTGCGCCGTGGCCCGCAAGCCGCTCGTCTCCGGCGCGGTCGGGCGCTTCGACGGCTCGTTGACCGTGCTGATCCCCTGGGAGCATGACGGGAAGGGCCGCAGCAACCCGACCTATCGCGATCTCTATCCCGAAGCTCCGCCGGCCGGCATGGTGCCGAGTTGCGCCGTGGCCGGCGTGGTCGGGGCGCTGACCGGCGTCATCGGCACCTTGCAGGCGATGGAGGCCATCAAGCTCATCACCGGCTCCGGAGAGCCTCTGGTCGGCCGACTGTTGCTCTACGACGCGCTCGGCGCGCGCTTCGACACCATCCGCTACTCGGCACCGAAGGATGCGGCCTGACGTGCCCGTTCTCCTCACCGACGACCAGCGCGCGACGGCGGTGGGAGAACGAGGCGAAGGCGCCGCCATGGCGATGCGGATCGTGGCGCGCACGGCGGAGCTGCTTGCCGCGCCGGGACTGATCCCGATCGCATCGGCGCATATCGACGGGGCGCTCTATCATGGCGATTCCGGCACGCTGTTCGCCGAGAAGCTGGTCGAGGGCGGCGCGAGGGTGGCGGTCCGCGCGACGCTTAACGTCGGCGCGCTCGATCTGACCGGCTGCTCGCGCGACCGCCTGCCCGAGCATGAGCGTGGCATGGCGCGGCGGATGATGGAGGCTTATCGCACACTCGGCTGCGAGCCGAGCTGGACGTGTGCGCCCTATCAGGCCGGCCATCGTCCCGCTCTCGGCACGGATGTCGCCTGGGGCGAGTCGAACGCGGTGGTGTTCTGCAACTCCGTCCTCGGCGCACGCACGAACCGCTACGGCGATTTCCTCGACATCGCCTGCGCCATCGCCGGCTACGCGCCGGACTACGGGCTGCACCAGGCGGAAAACCGCCGGGCCCGCTTCGTGTTCGACGTCTCCGGCCTGCCGCCCGCCTTCCTCGCCTCGGAGATCGCCTGGCCGGTGCTGGGCAGCCTTTATGGCCGCGAGGCGGGCAACGAGGTGGGCGTCGTCGCCGGCGTGACCAAGCATCCGGGAGAAGACGCCCTGAAGGCGTTCGGCGCGGCCGCCGCCTCTTCCGGCTCCGTCGGACTGTTCCATGTCGCGGGCGTCACCCCGGAAGCGCCCGACCTTGCGACAGCCCTTGGCGGAGACCTGCCGGAACGCACGATCCGCGTGACTCAAGCGATGGCGCGCGAGGCGCAGTTGCGGCTCTCGACGGCGGACCGGGCCGACCGGATCGACGCGGTCGCGATCGGCAGCCCGCATTTGTCGCCGCGCGAGTTCGAGGAACTGGCGAAGCTGATCGCGGGCCGGCGGCTCGCTGTGCCGTTCTATGCCTGCACCGGCCGCCACGCGCTCGCACATCTCGACAAATGCGGGCTCCGGCGCGGCCTGGAAGCTGCCGGCGTCACCATCGTCGCGGACACCTGCGTGGTGGTTACGCCGATCATGGACGAGCTCCCCGACGGGGTGCTGATGACCAATTCCGGCAAGTTCGCGCACTACGCCCCCGGCAACACCGGATACGGCGTTCTCTACGGCTCGCTCGCCGACTGCGTCGAGAGCGCGGTGTCGGGCAGGCCGGTCCTGGCGGCCGTATCCTGATGAGCGGGTTACGGGGCGAGATCCTCGTCGAGGGCCACGGCGGCGAAGGCGAGGCCCTGGTCCTCGACGCGCCGATCAGCTTCTGGGGCGGGGTCGACCCGAAGACGGGCCGGATCGCCGACGTGCGGCACCCGCAGCATGGCGACTGCATCGCCGGCAAGGTTCTCTTCCTGCCCGGCACCATCGGCTCGTCGTCGGCCTCCGCCGTCCTGCTCGAACTCGTCCACAACGGCCACGCGCCGGCCGCCATCATCATGCACGAGCCTGACGCGATCCTGCTCCTCGGCCTGATCGTGGCAAAGGAAATGGGCTGGGAAACGCCGGTGGCGGCAAGGCTCGATCGCACGCATTTCGCCTCCTTTCGCGACACCTTCGCAAAGGTGGACGCCGGCGGAACGGCTTCACGTCTGGATACCGGATCGGAAAAACCAACCTCCCCGCGCTGACCTGACCGATTCGCGAAAATCCGCCGCCTCACAGGCCTTGGCAGGCACGGCGACCGCTATCGCCACAGTGCTTCATCTTGATGTCAATCAAGGCACGCATGGTGCACTCGGGATAGCTACAATCCCGCGATCACGATCCGGCGGGAGGAACGCATCGGGAGGTCGAGAACGGATCAAGGAGACAGGCAATGACCGACTTCAACGGCAAGGTGGCAATCGTGACCGGCGGCGCGTCGGGCATCGGCGAGGCGATCGCGAAGGATCTCGCACGAGGCGGGGCCAAGGTGATCGTCGCGGATCTGGACAAGTCGCATGCCGGCAAGGTGGTCGAGGCGATCCGCGCCGCGGGCGGCACGGCCGAGCCCTTCGCCGTCAATGTGGCTGTCGCCGAAGAGGTCGAGCGTATGGTCGCCTTCGCCGTCGAGACCTACGGCGCTCTGCATCTCGCGGTGAACAATGCCGGCATCGGCGGCCCCATCGCGCCCGTCGCCGACTACCCGCTGGACGGCTGGAAGTCGGTGATCGACATCAACCTCAACGGCGTCTTCTACGGCCTCAAATACGAGATCGCCGCGATGCTGAAGTCCGGCGGCGGCGCGATCGTGAACATGGCCTCCATCCTCGGTTCCGTCGGCACGCCCGGCTCCAGCGCCTATGTCACCGCCAAGCACGCCCTGCTCGGCCTCACCAAGACCGCGGCCCTCGAATACGCGACGCAAGAAATCCGCGTCGTCGCGGTCGGCCCGGCCTATATCGACACGCCGCTGCTCTCCAACAATCTCGACGCCGAGACGCTCGGCGCGCTTGCGGGGCTTCATCCGATCGGCCGCATCGGCCGGCCCGAAGAAGTTTCGGCGCTCACCTGTTTTCTTCTGTCGGACGCGGCCAGCTTCATCACCGGAAGCTACCATCTCGTCGACGGCGCCTATACGGCGCATTGACGGGACGGAGACCGGCACGGGATGCAGAAGGCTCGCGCGGACAGGCCCGTCCGGAACCCGCCCCTCGACAGCGCATGGCATGCGGAGCCGCCTGACGCGGTGATCGAGGCGTTCGCGACACGGGCGGACGGCCTCGATCCGGCCGAGGCGTCGAGACGGCTCGCAAGCCAGGGGGCGAATGAGCTGCCTGCTCCGCCGCGCGTCCATCCGCTTCTGCGCTTCCTCGGTCAGTTCAACAGTTCGCTGATCTATTTCCTGCTTCTGGCGTCGGTCGCGGCGGCCACGCTGGGGCACATCATCGACGCGACGGTGATCGTCGCCGCGGTGCTGATCAACGCCATCGTCGGCTACGTGCAGGAAGGCCGCGCCGAACGGGCGCTGGACGCCATCCGCGACATGATCGCGCCGCATGCCATCGTGCTGCGCGGCGGTGAGCGGCATTCGGTCGACGCCCGCGAGATCGTGCCCGGCGACATCGTGGCACTGGAGGCGGGCGACAAGGTGCCGGCGGACCTGCGCATTGTTCGCGCGCGCGGCCTGCTTGCCGACGAAGCGATCCTGACGGGCGAGTCCGTCGCGGCCGAAAAGCGGGAGCGCCGGGTGCCGGCGGATGCGCCGCTCGGCGACCGCTTCTCCATGCTCTATTCCGGCACGCTGGTGGCGACGGGTCAGGCGATCGGCGTCGCCGTCGCGACCGGGGCGCAGACCGAGATCGGCCGCATCTCGGCCTTGCTGGGCCGTGTCTCGCCGCTCACCACGCCGCTGCTGAAGCAGATCGATCATTTCGGCCGGCTGTTCACCTGGTTCGCGATATCGATGGCAGCGATCGTCTACACCTTCGCGGTCCTGTTTCGCGGCTATGCATGGGTCGACGCGCTGCTGGTCGTCGTCGCGCTCGCGGTCGGCGCGATTCCCGAAGGCCTTCCGGCGGTCATCACCATCACGCTGGCCATCGGCGTGCAGCGCATGGCCGCGCGCAACGCCGTCGTGCGCCGCCTGCCGGCCGTGGAGACGCTCGGCGCCACCTCCGTGATCTGCTCCGACAAGACCGGCACGCTGACCCGGAACGAGATGACGGCGCGCCGCGTCGCCACCGCGTCCGGCGAAACACTCGTCACCGGCTCCGGCTACGCGCCCGACGGCGTGCTGGAGAGCGGATCGCCGAGCGAGGAAGCCCGCGACCGCCTCTTTCTCGCGGCGCATCTCTGCAACGACGCCGAAGTCGTCGAAAGGGACGGTCAGTGGCGGGTCGTCGGCGATCCGATGGAGGGCGCTCTCGCAACGCTTGCCGCCAAGGGAGGGCTGCATGCCGAGACGATCCGCGAACAGTGGAGCCGGATCGACGAGATTCCCTTCGATGCCCGGCACCGTTTCATGGCGACGCTTCACGAGGGCCCGGGGGGCCAGCGACGCGTTTTCGTCAAGGGCGCGCCCGAGCGCGTCATCGGCATGTGCCGCGCCCAGGCGCAGGACGGATCCGAGACGGCGATCGCCACGGACGACTGGAGCGCCCGCATCGCACATGCCGCAAGCCAGGGCGAGCGCGTGCTCGCCTTCGCGGAAATGATCGCAGACCCCGGCGTCGAGCGGCTGTCCTTCGAGGCCGTGCAGAATGGGGGCCTGGTCCTGCTGGGCACCGTCGGACTGATCGACCCGCCGCGCGAAGAGGCCGTGGAAGCGATCGCCGCCTGCCGCTCGGCCGGCATCGCGGTGAAGATGATCACCGGCGACCATGTCGGCACCGCCGCGGCGATCGCCAGGCAGCTCGCCATCGCCGACGATCCGGTGGCGATCGAAGGGCGCGAGATCGACGCGGTTTCCGACGACGAACTGCGCGGGCTCGTCGGCCGCGTCAGCGTGTTCGCCCGCACCACGCCGGAGCACAAGCTGAGGATCGTCCGCGCCCTGCAGGCCGAGGGCCACATCGTCGCCATGACGGGAGACGGCGTCAACGACGCGCCGGCGCTCAAGCAGGCGGATGTCGGCGTCGCTATGGGCCGCAAGGGCACGGAAGCCGCCAAGGAGGCTGCGGAGATGGTGCTGGTCGACGACAATTTCGCCTCGATCGTCGCCGCCGTGCAGGAAGGCCGGACGGTCTACGACAATATCCGCAAGGTCATCGCCTGGACGCTGCCCACAAATGGGGGCGAGACGCTGTGCGTCATCCTCGCCATCGCATTCGGCCTCACCTTGCCGATGACGCCGGTTCAGATTCTGTGGGTCAACTTGGTCACCGAAGTCACGCTCGGCCTGGTTCTGGCCTTCGAACGGTCGGAGCCGAGCGTGATGCGCCGCCCTCCGCGCAGGCGGGACGAGCCCATCCTGTCGAGATTCCTCGTATGGCGGGTCGTGCTGGTCTCGCTGCTGTTCACCGCCGGCGTCTTCTTCGTCTACGAATATGCGATGCGGCAGGGGCTGGGCGAGGCTGCGGCGCGCACCATGGTGGTGAACACGCTGGTGGTGATGGAGATCTTCTACCTCTTCGACGTCCGCTACCTTCACACGACATCGTTCAGCCTGATCGGGGCCATGGGCACGCCGGCCGTTCTGGGAGCGATCGCCGCCGTTGTCGCAGCGCAACTGGCCTTCACCTACGCGCCGTTCATGCACTCCCTGTTCGGGAGCGCGCCGATCTCGTTCGCCGACGGCCTCCTGATCGTCGGCATCGGCGTGGCGCTGATGGTCGTGCTGGAAGCGGAGAAGGCGGCGATGCGCCGCCTGATGCCGTCGGCCCTGGCGGCCTAGTTCCGGATCGGCAGCACGCGATCCGGCGGCCGGTGGCCGTCGAAGAAGGTGCGGATGTTGATGATCACCTTCTCGCCCATGTCAATGCGGCCTTCGAGGGTCGCCGAGCCCATGTGCGGCAGGATCACGACCTTGCCCTTCCTGGCGAGCTTCACCAGCTTCGGGCTCACCGCCGGCTCGTGCGCGAAGACGTCGAGGCCGGCGCCCGCGAGCTTGCCCTGCTCGATCATCTTCACCAGCGCGTCCTCGTCGATGATCTCGCCGCGGGCGGTGTTGACGACATAGGCGGTCGGCTGCATCAGCGCGAGCCGGCGGGCCGAGAGCAGGTGATAGGTCGCCGGCGTCGACGGGCAGTTGACCGACACGATGTCCATGCGCGCCAGCATCTGGTCGAGGCTCTCCCAGTAGGTGGCCTCGAGTTCCTCTTCGATCGCGGGCGCGACGTGCTTGCGGTTGTGATAGTGGATCGACAGGCCGAAGGCCTTGGCGCGGCGGGCGACTGCGGTGCCGATGCGGCCCATGCCGACGATGCCGAGGCGCTTGCCCCAGATGCGGCGGCCGAGCATCCAGGTCGGCGACCAGCCCTGCCAGGCTCCGCCATCGCCCTGAAGCACGTTCGCGCCCTCGACGAGGCGGCGCGGCACGGCGAGCATTAGCGCCATCGTCATGTCGGCGGTGTCCTCGTTGAGGACATTCGGCGTGTTGGTGACGGTGATGCCCTGCTTCTGGGCGGCGGGGATGTCGATATTGTCGACGCCGTTGCCGAAATTGGCGATCAGCTTCAGGTTCGGTCCGGCCTGGGCGATCAGGGCCGCGTCGATGCGGTCGGTGACGGTCGGGACGAGCACGTCCGCCTCGCGAATCGCCGCCACCAGTTCGGGCTGGCTCATCGGATGGTCGTCGAGGTTCAGCCGCGCGTCGAACAGTTCGCGCATCCGGGTCTCGACCGGATCCGGCAGCTTGCGCGTGATGACGACGAGAGGCTTCTTCTTCCCCGGCATTATTTCCTCTTCGAGGGCGGCATCCCGGGTCCTGTTGAGACCTCTTTAACCAAGACCGGCGACATTCGTAGCCAGCGCCCGCCCGGCCTCTCTCTAACAAGCCCCGCGGGTGATGACAAAGAAAAAGGCGTCGCGCGGGGTGCGGCGCCTCGCGGTGTCAGGAGTGGATCGTGTCGCGTTATCTGTCGCTTCGACTGGCTCTTTGCGCGGGTCTGGCAGGCTTCGCGCTCAACGTCGCCTCCCCGGTGCTGCCGTCGGTGGGCGAGGCCGCGGCACAGGCGGTCGGCCCCAACAAGAGCGGCCTGCCCCTTCCCCGCTTCGTCACGCTGAAATCCGGCCGCGTGAACCTGCGCATCGGGCCCGGCCGCAACTATCCTGTCGAGTGGATGTATCTGAAGTCCGGCCTGCCGGTCGAGATCATCCAGGAATACGACAACTGGCGGCGCATCCGCGATTCGGAAGGCACGGAGGGCTGGATCAACCAGTCGCTGCTGTCGGGCAAGCGCAGCGGCATCGCGGCTCCCTGGTTCAAGGGCAAGGAGACCACGATCCAGATGCGCGCCGATCCGGCCGAGGATGCGCGGCTGGTCGCCACGATCGAGCCCGGCGCCATGGGCGAAATCCAGGCCTGCAACGGCAATTGGTGCCAGATGCGGTTCGACCGCTACAAGGGCTGGGTGCCGCAGAACCTGATCTGGGGCGCTTATCCGGACGAAACGATCGAAGACTGAGTAAGCGTCAGCGGCCGCGCTTCGGGCGCAGGCGGATGACGATGTCGATGTTGACGATCTCCATGCCGGGCGGCGGCGCCGGCACGTTGCTCACGGTCACCGGCCCGGCCTCGATGTCGAGAACCTTGTTCTCGCCCTCGACATAGAAATGGTGATGGTCGGACGTGTTGGTGTCGAAATAGGTCTTCGCCCCTTCGACGGCCAGGATACGCAGCATCCCGGCTTCGGTGAACTGGTGCAAGGTGTTGTAGACCGTGGCGAGCGACACCGCGACGCCGACGCCCAGCGCTTCCTCGTGAAGCTCCTCGGCCGTCAGATGGCGGTCGCCCTTGGCGAACAGCAGCGATGCGAGGGAAACGCGTTGCCGCGTGGGGCGAAGCCCCGCCTCGCGCACACGCGTCTCGACATCAGGTCCGATCGTTTGGGTCGCCTTGTCCATTTCCTTCCGAACCGCCGTCCGAAGCCGGCCACGCGGCGACGGCCCGAACCCCGGGCGAACGCCGCTTTTTCCAGCATATATTCCGGGAACCGCCAGCGATCAATAGCGGCACATTGACCGCTCCGACCCGGCAAGCTAATCGAAGCCGGCAGTTTCCTTCGTCGCGAAGCCCGGCGAGGATGCGCGTGCAAAGACAAGAATGCGCTTCGATCAGGGAGCTTCGACGGGAGACCACATGGCCGAAAAGAAATCCAGCTACGGCTACGACGAGCTCCTCGCCTGCGCGAAGGGCGAGCTGTTCGGCCCTGGCAACGCCCAACTTCCCTATCCGCCGATGCTGATGTTCGACCGCATCACCGACATCAGCGAGACCGGCGGGGCGTTCGACAAGGGCTACATCCGCGCCGATTTCGCGATTCATCGCGACCTCTGGTTCTTCCCCTGCCATTTTATCGACAATCCGATCATGCCAGGGTGTCTCGGCCTCGATGCGCTGTGGCAGCTCACGGGATTCTATCTCGGCTGGCTCGGCGAACCGGGCAAGGGCATGGCGCTCTCGACCGGAGAGGTGAAGTTCAAGGGCATGGTCACGCCGCAGACGAAGCTGGTCGAATACGGCGTCGACTTCAAGCGCGTGATGCGCGGGCGGCTGGTGCTCGGCATCGCCGACGGCTGGCTGAAGGCGGACGGCGAGACCATCTATACGGCGACCGACCTGAAGGTCGGCCTCGCCAAGCAGGAAGCAGCGGCCTAGCGCGGCGGCACACGGCACAAGGAGCATTCCATGAGACGAGTCGTCGTCACCGGTCTCGGCATCGTATCGTCGATCGGCAACAATGCGGACGAGGTGCGCGAATCCCTGCGCGATGCGAAGTCGGGCATCAGCTTTTCGCCGGATTTCGCCGAACACGGCTTCCGCTGTCAGGTCTGGGGCGCGCCGACGCTCGATCCCACGGACCTTGTCGACCGTCGCGCCCTGCGCTTCCTGCACAAGGGCGGCGCCTGGAACCACGTCGCCATGCAGCAGGCCATCGCGGATGCGGGGCTGGAAGAGGGCGACATCACCAACGAGCGCACCGGCATCATCATGGGCTCGGGCGGCCCCTCGACCCGAATCATCGTCGAGGCGGCTGAGACCACCATCAAGAACAACAGCCCGAAGCGGATCGGCCCGTTCGCCGTGCCGAAGGCCATGTCCTCGACGGCGTCCGCGACGCTCGCCACCTGGTTCAAGATCCACGGCGTCAACTACTCGATCTCGTCGGCCTGCTCCACCTCGGCGCATTGCATCGGCAACGCCGCCGAGATGATCCAGTGGGGCAAGCAGGACGTGATGTTCGCCGGCGGCCACGAGGACCTCGACTGGACGATGTCGAACCTGTTCGATGCGATGGGCGCGATGTCCTCCAAGTTCAACAACCGGCCGGACGTCGCCTCGCGCGCCTACGATGTCGACCGCGACGGCTTCGTGATCGCGGGCGGCGCCGGCGTGCTGGTGCTCGAGGAATACGAACGCGCCAAGGCGCGCGGCGCCAAGATCTACTGCGAGCTCACCGGCTATGGCGCCACCTCGGACGGCTACGACATGGTGGCCCCTTCAGGCGAAGGCGCGGTGCGCTGCATGCGTCAGGCGCTGGCGACCGTGAAGAGACCGGTCGATTACATCAACACCCACGGCACCTCGACGCCGGTCGGCGATTCGAAGGAGATGGGCGCCATCCGCGAGGTGTTCGGCGACGCGCTCCCGCACATCTCCTCCACCAAGTCGCTCACCGGCCATTCGCTGGGAGCGGCCGGCGTGCAGGAATCGATCTATTCGATCCTGATGATGCAGGCTGGCTTCATCGGCGAAAGCGCCCACATCGAGACGCTCGATCCCGAATTCGAAGGCATGCCGGTCGTGCGCAAGCGGATCGACAATGCGAGGATCGACACCGTCCTGTCCAATTCCTTCGGGTTCGGCGGCACCAATGCGACGCTGGTCTTCCAGCGCGTGGCAGACTGAGGGCAGTTCACAGATGAACGGACTGATGCAGGGCAAGCGCGGCCTGATCATGGGGGTCGCGAACGATCATTCCATTGCCTGGGGCATCGCCCAGACGCTTCACGCGCAGGGCGCGGAGATGGCCTTCACCTACCAGGGCGAGGCCTTTGGCCGGCGCGTCAAGCCGCTGGCCGAGAAGGTCGGCGCGAAGCTGGTCCTGCCCTGCGACGTCGAGGACAGCGCCTCCGTCGACAGCGTGTTCGACGCGCTGAAGGCCGAATGGGGCACGATCGACTTCATCGTCCACGCCATCGGCTTCTCCGACAAGAACGAGCTGAAGGGCCTCTATGCCGACACGACGAAGGAGAACTTCATCCGCACGATGGTGATCTCCTGCTATTCGTTCACCGAGGTCGCGCGCAAGGCCGCAGCGATGATGAACGAGGGCGGCTCGATGATCACGCTCACCTATGCCGGCTCGGTGCGGGTGATGCCGAACTACAACGTCATGGGCGTGGCCAAGGCCGGGCTCGAGGCCAGCGTGCGCTACCTCGCGAACGATTTCGGGCCGCGCAACATCCGCGTCAACGCGATCTCCGCCGGACCGGTGCGCACGCTCGCCGGCGCCGGCATCTCGGACGCCCGGCACATGTTCTCCTACCAGGCCCGCAACTCGCCTCTCAGGCGGACGGTGAGCCTGGAGGAAGTGGGCGGCTCGGCCCTCTACCTGCTCTCGCCCCTGTCGGGCGGGGTGACCGGCGAGATCCACTACGTCGATTCCGGCTACCACATCGTCTCGATGCCGACGCTGGACGAACTGAAGCGGACGGACGACGGCGCCTGACCGCATTCTCCGCGTTCAGCAAATGCTAACGATAGCTGGAAACCGACTTTAAGGGGATTTCCTATACGGATATCCCGCTTCAGGATGATTCACGCATGCAGACGTATGCAAATCCGACTCGCAGTCCGCTGTTCCGGCTGATCACCATCGCTGCCGCAGGCATATCCAGCTTCGTGCTCGGCCTGTGGGCGCTGCGCATGGGCTTCGGCGCGCAGCTGGGCGGCATGACGCCCTCGGCGTTGGGCGGGATCATCGCCTCGCTCTGCGCGCTCGCAGCGGCAGGTTCCTCGCTGTCCTTCTTCGCCGGCATCGACGAGTCCGCCAGCTTCGTCCACAACGAGACGCAGGTGGACAAGCTGACCGGCCTGCATTCGCGCCAGGCCATGGTCGGCAGGATCGCGGCCGCCGCCGCGGCGACCGTGCAGGACGGAAAGCCCGTCTTCCTGATCGACATCGACATCGACCGCTTCAAGCAGATCAACGACGCCATCGGCTACACGCAGGGCGACGAACTGATCCGCGCCTTCGCCACGCGCCTGCGCGACCACGTGCCGCCCGGATCCGAGATCGGCCGCATCGGCGCGGGCGAGTTCGCGATCCTGGTTCCGGACGGGCGCATTCTTTCGATCGACCGGATGGTCGAGAGGCTCATCGAGACCATGATGGAGCCCTATCGCCTGACGACGCACCTGCAGTCGGTGAACCTGTCGGTGGGCATGGTCGCCATGCCGAAGGACGGGCGCGACCCGATCGTGCTCCTGCGGCGCTCCAACCTCGCGCTGCAGAATGCGAGGGCGAGCGGAATCGGCAACTGGTCGGTGTTCCACCCCGACATGGGACAGATCGCCGACTACCGGCAGTGGATCGAATCCGAACTGCATGCCGCCTTCCAGCGCGGCGACTTCGACGTGCACTACCAGCCGCAGCACGACCTCGCCACCGACAGGGTGATCGGCTACGAGGCCCTGCTGCGGTGGCGGCACCCCAAGCGCGGCATGATTCCGCCGGCGGAGTTCGTGCCGGTCGCCGAGGAGACCGGAATGGTCGTGCCGATCGGCGAGTGGGTGCTGCGCAAGGCCTGCACGGACCTCAAGTCGCTGCCTCAGGATATGTCCATCGCGGTCAACATCTCGCCGGTGCAGATGATGACCAAGGACTTCGTCTCGCGCGTCCGCGCCGTCATCGCCGAGACGGGCGTGAACCCGTCGCGGCTGGAGCTGGAGGTGACGGAGACGGCCATGATGCAGGACCGCGAGCGCGCGGCCCAGGTCATGCGGCAGCTGGGCGACATGGGCATTTCCGTCGCGGTCGACGATTTCGGCACCGGCTATTCGAACCTCAGCTACCTGATCGACTTCCCCTTCCAGAAGCTCAAGATCGACCGCTCCTTCGTCAACCGCATCGACAAGGACAATGGCGGCGCGGTGGTATCGACCATCGTGGGCCTCTCACGCGCGCTCGGCGTGCGCACGATCGCGGAAGGCGTCGAGACGGAGGACCAGGCAACGCTGCTGCGCGCCGCGGGGTGCGACGTGGTGCAGGGCTTCCTCTACGGACGGCCGGGTCCCCTGGCCGCGATGGGGTTGGATACCCAGCCGGTCGCCGCGGGCGCCACGGTTCACTGATCGTCACCCCCACCTCAAGGCTTTTTGCCTTGACCCGGCTATTTTGAGCGTTCATCACCAGCCATTCGCAGTTCGCGGGGCGGGATCGCGGACCCATTCACTCCGATGAGGTGGCGCCGGGCGGAATGAAGCTCAGGAAGTTCTTTTGGCCGATCGTCGGCAGCGCGGCCGTGGTCTTCTCGATCTGGCTGCTCTATCACGAACTGCGCGGTGTCTCCCTTGAAGAGATGACGACCAGCTTCGCGCGGATTTCGCTGCACAGCTGGCTTTTGGCGATCCTCTCCACCTTCGTCGCCTACGGCGCACTCGCCGGCTACGACAACATCGCGCTGAAATACCTGAACCGGAAGGTGCCGTGGCTGTTCATCACCATCGGCTCCTTCACCACCTATGCGATCTCGCACAATGTCGGGGCCTCGGTGCTGTCGGGCGCCGTGGTGCGCTACAGGGCCTATGGGTCCAAGGGGCTGACCATGGCGGAGGTCGGCGTGCTCGTCGCCTTCTGCTCCTTCACCTTCGCCATCGGGGTGCTGTTCCTGACCGGGCTCGTTTTCGTGATCGAGCCGGAGATCGTCGACAGGTTCGTCGATATCCTGCCGACCGATTTCTCGCGCGGCACCGGCTATCTTCTGCTGGCCCTGATCGGCCTCTATGTGGCGGGCAGCCTGCTGAAGCTGCGGCCGCTCAACATCAGGGGCTTCCAGCTGAGCTATCCGTCGCCGTCGATCGTGGCACGGCAACTGGTGATCGGACCGATCGAGATCATCGGCGCGGCGGGTATCGTCTATTTCGCCCTGCCCGACGCCGGAAATCCCGGCTATCTCGTCATCCTCGGCATCTTCCTGATCTCGTTCTCGGTCGCGCTCCTGTCGCATGCGCCGGGCGGGCTCGGCGTGCTCGAACTCGTCTTCGTGCATGCGCTGTCGGAGATGGATCCGGCCGACGTGATCGCAGCGCTCGTCGTGTTCCGCCTGCTCTACCTGATCATCCCCTTCGTGATCGCGATCGTGGTCATCCTCGCCTTCGAGCACTCCCGCCTCGGGCGGGACTGATCAGCGCCGCGCCCACAGCACCTTGTAGGTCTGGTCGCGAACGAGCTCGCCGGACTGGCGGAAGCCTTGGGACAACGCCGCCTCGTACGGCAGGCCGCGATTGGCGACCATATAGAGCCGGCCGTTCGGCTTGAGCGCCGCGCTCGCGGCGCGGATCATCGCATTGCCGATAGCCGGGTCCGCCGCGCGCCCCTGATGGAAGGGCGGATTCATGACGATCGCATCGAACTTGCGCGGCACAGCTTCGGAAGCAAGATCGGCCCAGTGGAAGCCCACCGGCACGCGCGCGTCGGCAAGGTTGAGCTTCGCGGCCTCCAGTGAAGCAAAATCGGCCTCGAACAGATCGAGCGAGGCGACGCCGGCGCATCGCTCCAGGGCCTCGGCGGCAAGATAGCCCCAGCCGGCGCAGAAGTCCGCCACCGCGCCCGAGAGATCGGCCGGCATGTGCTGCACGAGCAACCGCGAACCGGCGTCGATACGGTCGTGCGAGAACATGCCGGGGGTTGCGCGAAAGCGGCCGCCGATGAGAGCCTCCCTGTGCGGGTTCTCCAGCATGGCGGCCACGGCGCGCGCATCCGCCGGCCGATGCAGCCAGAAAGCCTGGCCGTGGAACTTGGAGAGGTTTCCCTCAATCAGAGCCAGCGCCTCCAGCCGCTTGCGCAGGCTGGCGATGCCGTCGTCCTTGCTGCCGGCCACGAGAATGACGGACGCCGGCGAACCGCGCCGCATCGCCTCGGCGATCAGGATCTCGTTCAACCCCTTGTGCTTGGCCGTCAAGACGAGGACGAGATCGTATCCCTCCCCGTCCGCCACCGGCACGACCCTGTGCCGGCCGGCCTTCAGCTTGAGGAAGTCCGGGCGAAACCCTTGCACGAGCGTGAGTTCGGCAGCGAAACCCTCCGGCAGGCGAAAGCCGGGCTCGGCGCTGAGGAACAGCACCCGCGCGCCTTTGCCCGGCACGTCGATGTCGCCGGTCTCGAAGGGATGGAAGAGAGTGCGCTGGGCGTCATCACCGGCTGCCATTCAGGTCCTCACGTTCCGCAGAATGTCTGCAGCACGCGCTCTTCCGGCTGCGGCGGCTCGGCGTAGCGCTCCATGCCCGGCTGCTCGTCGTAGGGATGCGTCACCACCGCCAGCATCTCGTGGAACGGGCCGAAATCGTCGCGTTCGATCGCCGCGGCAATCAGTTCCTCGACCAGATGGTTGCGCGGGATGAACTTCGGATTGGCCCGGTTCATCAGCGCGGCCCGCGTCTCGGCCGAAACGTCCTCCAGCGCCAGGCGCTCCAGCCACAGCCGCGCCCAGGCGTCGAAGCCGGCCGGGTCGGCGAAGAGCTTGCGCGTCGCCGATCGCGCGACATCCTGCGGGAGAAGGGCCGCGTCCTCGGCCAGCGTGCGGAACGCCAGCGTGAAGTCGGCGCCGCCGGCCGCCATCGTTTCAAGCAGGCCCTTCACCAGCGCCTTGTCCTCGTCGCGCGCGGTGGTCAGGCCGAGCTTGGGGCGCATGCCGTCGACATAGTGCGCCTCGAAAGCCGGCAGGAACGCCCCCAGCGCCTCCTGCGCCATCGGCACGGCCTGCTCCGGATCGTCGTGCAGCAGCGGCAGCAGGCACTCGGCCAGCCGCGCGAGGTTCCACAGCGCGATGTGCGGCTGGTTGGAGAAGGCGTAGCGGCCATGCCGGTCGATGGACGAGAACACCTTGGCCGGATGGTACTCGTCCATGAAGGCGCAGGGGCCGTAGTCGATCGTCTCGCCGGCGATCGACGTGTTGTCCGTGTTCATGACGCCGTGGATGAAGCCCAGCTGCATCCATCTGGCGATGAGCGCCGCCTGCCGGGCCAGGATCGCCTCGTAGAGCGCGAGATACCGGTTGGCGGCCTCCCTCGCCTGAGGATAGTGGCGGTCGATGGCATGGTCCGCGAGCGTGCGGATCGCATCCACGTCGCTGCGCGCGGCGAAATACTGGAAGGTGCCGACGCGAATATGGCTCGCGGCCACGCGCGTCACCACCGCGCCCGGCAGGCGGGTCTCGCGATAGACCGGATTACCGGTCGTGGCGGCGGCCAGCGAGCGCGTCGTCGGCACGCCGAGGGCTGCCATCGCTTCGGAAACCAGATATTCGCGCAGCACCGGGCCGATCGCCGCCAGCCCGTCGCCATTGCGCGAGAAGCGCGTCGGCCCCGCGCCCTTGAGCTGGATGTCGCGGCGGCGGCCGGTCGTGTCGACCACCTCGCCGAGCAGGATCGCCCGGCCGTCGCCGAGCTGCGGCACGAAATGGCCGAACTGATGGCCAGCATAGGCCAGCGCGACCGGCTGCGCGCCGTCAGGGATCGCGTTACCGGAGAAGATCGCAGCCAGCGTCGCATCGTCGACGCCGGCGACATTGAGGCCGAGGTCGGCAGCCAGCTCCCGGTTGAACTTCACCAGACGCGGGCCTGCCGCACGCGCAGGCTCCGCCGCGGCGTGGAAGCCCGCGGGCAGCCGCGCATAGGAGTTGTCGAAGCGCCCGATCGCCGGTGCTTCGCTCGACGCCGCCAATGTCGTTGCTCTGCTCATCTTGTGCTCACCCAGCCGGATACCGGCACATCCACATACATAGGTCCCCGCACTCGCGCCGTCACCAACTCTGTCGGATTTGAACGCCTCGCAATCTCGTTGAGGACGACGATCCTTGGCAAAACGGACCCGACAGCCATGTCGCGCACTCTCCACCTTACTGCGCAATGTTCCCTGTTCCAGCGCCCCCTCCACCACACTGCGTGTGGTCCCCCTCCCCCGTAAACGGGGGAGGATAAGGTGCCACCGCATCTCCCGTGGCTGCCTTCATCGAGGGTTAGAAAAGCGCGACGGCCGGGCGCGCGGATCCTCCCCCGTTCACGGGGGAGGGGGACCACGCGTAGCGTGGTGGAGGGGGCGGGCGAAACATAGGTTTTGCGAGGCACGGATCAGCTTTCCGATGGATCGATTTTCGCCTGCTCTCCGCCAACCCTTTGTCCCGCTTGGAGATTCTCACAGCCGACACTTTTTCCATCCCCACCCTGCCAGCATGCCCGAAACTATGTCCGGTCAAACAGGAGCCGGCGATGGGCTGGAGGGCGAAGGCGGGGAGGCAACAGGCGTTAAAGGCGAGGATCGTCATGCGCCTGTTCTCGATCGCCGACATGGCCGAACAGGCTGCCGGCCGCTCGTTCTGGGTCCGCTGGTGCGTGCTGTGGGCCGCCTGGCAGGCGAATACGCTGCTGAGCGCCTATGTCGAAGGCACGCTCCGGAGCTTCGCACGCAGACCCTGGACGCCCGTC
>Ga0164290_1001658_pt1 | contig 27169 bp, 25 predicted proteins | sample Micstemetagenome_FD_108782 | JGI IMG/M metagenome (GOLD analysis project Ga0164290, IMG submission 108782) | Contaminated culture microbial community from soil near Moab, Utah, USA - Microcoleus steenstrupii SON62 (Illumina Assembly) | ecosystem: Environmental > Terrestrial > Soil > Soil crust...
ACCGAACACCGAACACCGAACACCGAACACCGAACACCGAACACCGAACACCGAACACCGAACACCGAACACCGACCGAGGTTGCCGTCTAGGTAGACTCGCCCACCGTAGGCTTTCGAAGAGGAAACGAATGAGCGCACCAGCTACCCAGTATCCGAATTACTCGCCCGGTCTCGAGGGCGTTCCGGCTGGCATCAGCAAGATCAGCGAGATCGACAGCGACCGGAGCAGTCTCCAGTACCGGGGCTACGACGTCCACGACCTGGCCGAGCACGGCTCGTTCGAGGAGACGGCCTACCTCCTGCTGCATGGCGCGCTCCCCAACAAGAGCGAGCTCGACGCGTTCCGCACGCGTCTGGGCGCCGAGCGGCAAGTGCCGGACGCGGTCTACACCGCGCTGAAGGCGATGCCGAAGACGACGCACCCGATGGACATGATCCGGACGGCGTTCTCGATCCTGGCCCCGTTCGACCCGGATTACGCCGCGCCGTCCACGGACCACGACGCGAACCTGCGCAAGGCGGAGCGCATCGTGGCCAAGGCGGGCACGATGGTCGCGAACGGCCACCGAATCCGTCAGGGCCTCGAGCCGCTGGAGCCGAAGCCGGAGCACAGCACGGCCGAGAACTTCCTGTACCTGATGACCGGCACGGATCCGAATCCGAAGACGGTGCAGGTGATGGATGCCAGTCTCACGCTCTACGCCGAGCACGGCTTCAACGCCTCCACCTTCGCCAACCGAGTGACCGTGTCTACCCTGAGCGATCTGTACAGCGGAATCGTCACGGGCATCGGCACCCTCCGCGGTCCGTTGCACGGCGGCGCGAACGAAGAGGCGATGCGCATGATTCTCGAGATCGGCTCGTCCGACAAGGCGCAGGCCTGGATCGACGATGCGCTCGCGAACAAGAAGAAGGTGATGGGCTTCGGCCACCGCGAGTACAAGAAGGGCGACAGCCGCGCCATGTACATGACCAAGGTGGCGAAGGAGCTCGGCGTCGAGAAAGGCGTGACCGTGTACGGTGAGATCGCCGACATCCTCGAGCGCACCATGCTCGAGCGGAAGAACCTCCACCCCAACGTGGACTTCCCGGCCGCCTACGCCTACTACCTGCTCGACATCCCGATCGACCTCTACACCCCGATCTTCGTGGTAGCGCGCGTCTCGGGCTACGCGGCGCACGCCATCGAGCAGCTCGACGGCAACCGCCTCATCCGTCCGAAGGCGATCTACGAGGGTGAGAAGAACCTCACCTACGTTCCCGTCGACCAGCGCTAGTCGCGGGCCAGACAAAGTCGCGGCGGGCCGGGGTGATCAACCCCGGCCCGCCGTCGTTTACGCCGTCGGGGTGAGCTCCCTCGCGGGTTCGGGTGCGGAGCGCTCGTTGACCGGTAACGACCGAGGCAGCTTGCGCGAGGGCCAGAGGACGACGACGGCGAGTCCGCCCATGAACGCCCACGTCGCCACGGCGCGGAACTCGAGGGGCACCCACAGCTGGGCCGCCACGGCCGCGATGGGGAGGGCGATCACCTGCACCGACATGCATCGAAAGGTGCGTTGACCCATCGTCTCGAGGGTTCGCAGGACCCGGCCGCGAGGAAACCGCAGCACCAGATCGTTCAGCGCGAGGGCGATGAGCCCCGTCAGGAAGACGCACGCGAGCACGTAGGCTGGGTGGCCCGTCTGCTTGACCTGGAGTTCGGCCGTCGAGAGCGGCTCAACGAGTTGGGCCGCGACGTTCGGCAGCAGAACCGCGGCGAGCAGCACCAGGATACTAACGGGCCAGGCGAAGGGCCGCGCCGGGTACCGCTCGATCATCCCGCTCAGCATCATCCCCAGTCCGAAGATCCAGACCGTTTGGAACGACCGGAAGCCATCAGCCCACAGCCCAGCTAGGATCGGAGGGCGAATCCCCGCCTCGGAAAGAGCCCAACCGAGTAGGGAAATGACCACCGAGGCGACGAAGACCGCCTTGCGTAAATCCCAGTCCCGGCCGCCTCGAATCGCTTGGACCGCGATCAGCAGACCGTAGGCGAAGGCGTACGGCAACAGGAAGTCGATGAGCGGCGGTACGTACACCAAGCGCAGCACGCCGGACGCCTGTTCGGCGAAGGGAAGGACAGGCCCGCCCTTTTGAGCCCAGTCGGCCCCGTACGTCGCGCTCGCGAAAGCGATGAGGAGAGCGGCGACGAGGTACGTCGCCATCAGATTCCAGAACGGCTTCGACGGCTTGCGACGTCGGGATAGCCCGGCGCCGATCCCGAAGCAGAGAAGAAGGATTCCGAACCGAAATCCCCGTGTGTAGTGGCTGACGTCGGGAAGGAAGGCCGCCCCGAAGGTCATCTTCATGTGCGCGCCCGCCATGGCGTACACGAGAAGGCCCTTCATCATATCGAGGGCCACGAAACGTCGCTTCACGTCCTAGATCTTAGCGACTAGCTGCCGTCCGGAACTGGGACTGCGCCGAGATAGGGCGACCTTTGTCGTCCGTGCCCACGAACGTAACGCGGTAAGTGGTGGCGGGCCGCAGCGGAGCGCTGGGCATGAGAATCGCCGCGTTCGTCAGGTGGTCGTCGTTGTCCGGCGTGTTCAAGAAGAACCCCACCGCGTGACCGTCTTCCGTCTGCAACGTCGCGCTCGTCACCTTGATGCGTCGCACGTCCGGGTCGAAGTGGGCGAGCACGATCGGGTAGCCGATGGGTGCCTTCACGCGGTGAACTCGGAGAGGGTTCGGCCGCTCGTTCTTGTCCCAAGCAAGAGGAACGTTCTGCTGCCCATCGGCGGGCGAGACCACGGTGCCCGTCGCTGCGTTGGCCCCGAACAGGAGCGTCGTGCGTCGACCGTCCATCCCGGCGCCGAACGCAATCGGCCCCGGCTGCAGGAACGGCACCCGGTGGTACGGCGCGTCGAACAGGTCCTGCACCGCGAGTCGCGGCGTCTCCGCTCCGAACGTCACGCCCTCCCAGGAAGCCCCGATCCAGCCGTAGCTCGCGAGGCGTCGCTCGCCGCTCTCCCCGAAGAAGCCGGGCGTTCCGGGGATCTGGCCGTGGCCCATCGCGTTGTTCTGCGTCAGGTACCGCGAATGGAGCTGGGCCACGTAGTCGAGCCGCTCGTCCGCGGTGAACTGCGGCAGGCCAAGTGCCTTGCGGTACGAGTTAGCGACCCGAAGCGCCCCAGTCTGGGTAGCGGCGGGAGCGGGAAAGGCGGTGAGCGGCCCATCGGCCACGCGCGTCTCCCACTCGCGGGTGAAGGTCGCACCGTTCTCGAACGTGATGCGGCAGAAAACGGAATGGCGGCCCGTGGCGAGGGGACTGACGGGGGTGTGGACGACGGCGCGAGCGGACGGGTCGTAGGATGCTTCGACGCGCCTGCCGTCCAGCGTGAGGCTCACCTCGCGGACCTTCGACGTTCCGTCCGCGGGCCAGATCTCCCAGCGAAGCGTCGGCCGGGCGACGCGCACCTCGGTGGTGGGCCCATGCGAGCCGATGCGCACCATAAACCGGGTGTCCGCCGGTACCGCGGCGCCGGCCAAGAGGCTGAGAGAGAGCAGAGGCAGGACCACCGACATGAGCTTTCCTTTCCCGGTAAGCATCTTCCATTCGGTGGCAAGTATTTCTGCTGGCAACTGGGAAATTGTGGTGCATGTCGCAAAGGTGGCCGCACGAACGCAGGTGGTCCGCTCGGGACGAGCCGCCTAATTGGCATCAGAATTCATTCATCTCGCGCCGAGATGAGTCGAATGTATAGGGAAGACGCGTCGTCTCCTACAATAGGGAAGTTCCCTCCGCTCGATGAGCAGCAGCCCGCCCAGCACCCTCGGTCAATATCAGATCATTCGCGAGATCGCCCGCTCGAACGACATCGTTTACGAGGCGTACGACCCGCTGATGAACCGCCGCGTCGCCGTCAAAGAACTGGCGATGCCGCACGGTGCTACCTCCCAGCAGCAGGAGGAGCGGATCAGTCGATTCCGCCGCGAGGCCCAGGCGGCGGGCACCCTGAACCACCCGAACATCATGACGGTGTTCTCGTTCGCCGAGGACGCCGGCCGGACGTTCATGGCGATGGAGTATCTGGACGGGCACACCCTCCGGAACGAGATCGACACGAAGGGATTTCTCCCGCAGGATCGCGCGGTCGAGGTCGCCCTGTCCGTCTTGGAAGGTCTCGGGCACGCCCACAGCAAGGGCGTCATCCACCGGGACATCAAGCCGGACAACATTCAGGTGCTCTCGACCGGCCAGGTGAAGATCACCGACTTTGGCATCGCCCGCCTGACGTTCCAGCCGAACCTCACGATGGACGGGCAGGTGTTCGGCACCCCCAGCTACATGTCGCCGGAGCAGGTGGTCGGGCGTGACATCGACGCGCGCAGCGACCTGTTCAGCGTGGGCGTCGTCCTGTACGAGATGCTGACTGGCCAGAAGCCGTTCGCAGGCGACAGCGTGGTCAGCATCACGTACGCGATCATGAACAAGGAGCCCCAGCAGCCTCAGCAGGTGAGCTGGGCGCTCTGGCAGGTTCTCTCGCGCGCGCTCGACAAGAGCCCGCAGATGCGGTACGCGAGCGCGCAGGACATGGCCGACGCCCTCCGCAACGCGGAGCGGCAGGCGAAGTCGGGCACCATGACCAGCCAGCCTAGCGCCTACGGAACCCCGCCGCAGGCAACCGGAAGCTACGCGCCTTACCAGGGCGGCTACGGAACGCCACCGCCGGTCATCCAGAACCCTTATCAGGGAGGCTACGGCCAGCCGACGCAGGCACCGTACGGGCAGCCCACCAACGCGCCCTACGGTCAGCCGCCGGCGAATCCGTATCCAACCCCGTACGGGAATCCCGCTCCGTACAATCCTTACCAGCAGGCGCCACCTCCGCAGTCGATCTACACGACGCCGATGCCGAGCATGCCTCCGCCCGGCCCGATCCCGGTCTACTACCCGCCGCCCCCTCGGCAACCCCTGCTGAAGCCCGAGCAGGTGGTGTTCGCGAAGAAGATCGCGATCACGTTCGTACTCGTCGGCACCCTCTTCGCCGTCATCATCGTCGCGCTGAGTGCGCTGATGGGTGCGCTGCAGGCGGAAGATTCCCGGCGAAAGTCGTCCGACGTCGTCCGAAAGATCGACGGCATGGACCGCCGGATTCCCGTTGACGAGCGGATTCGGAAGGGACTCGCCCTCCGGTCTCAGGTCCAGGACGCGTCGGCCCGGCGCGAGATCGACCGCAGTTTGGCGGTGCTCTACGAAGAGCTGGCGAACAAGGAGCTGACTCGCGGGAACGAGACCGAGGCGGAGCTGAACTTTCAGGAGGCGATCACGATGGACGGCCAGAACCCGGCCTACCATGCCGCCTTGGCGAAGCTGTACGATCAGCAGGCCCGCCGGGTGGGGGATCTCACCACTCAGTTCAAGTTCTTGCAGAACGCTGGCCAGCAGTGGCGGCTCGCCCACGACCTCGAGCCCGATCTAAAGAAGAAGGGTAGCTACGGCGACGCCGCCGCCCGCGCCCTTTACGGGGCGGCCGAAGCCGGGCTGCGAGGCAACGTCACCGATCCGTTCACCGCGCGCCAGCTTCTGAACGACGCCCGCGAGGCCGCGCCGTCGGGATCCGAGATCGCTCGATTCATCGACGACGCGCTCGTCCGTCTCGCGAGCCGCTAGGCGAGGCCCCGGACCATTCCGCCGTCGGCGAGGACGCTGTTGCCCGTCACGTAACTCGCGGGAGCCCCGCAAAGGTACGCCACCAAACTCGCGATCTCGCTGGGGTCGGCGAGCCGGCCGACCGGAACCTCCGCCCCCTGCCGACGAAGGGCCTCGTCCTCGTCGATCCCCTCTCGCTCGGCGCGCAATCCCGCGAGGTGCCGCTGCCGATCGGTGAGGGTGTGCCCGGGCAGGACGCCGTTCACCGTGATCCCGAAAGGTGCGAGCTCGGTCGCCTGAAGTCGCGTCAGGGCCATCACTCCGGATCGAAGGGTGGACGAGATCGGCAGGAGGCGATTCGGCTCCTTGGCCACGAGGGAGGTCAGGTGGACGATGCGTCCCCAGCCCGACTCCCGCATCCCCGGCGCTACGCGGCGCACGAGGCGCACGATGTTCATCAACGTGCTGTCGAAGCCCGCCTGCCACTGCTCGTCCGTGATCGAGTCGAGCGCGCCCGCGGGAGGCCCGCCGGTGTTCGTGACCAGAATCGACGGGGCGCCGAGTCTCGATTCGACTTCGGAGACCCATCGTTCGAGGTCCTCCGCTCGCGAGACGTCGACCACGTGATACTCGGCCCCGATCGGGTCGGCCGCCGCCCGGAGCGTCGCCTCCGTTCGCCCGCAGATGGAGACCCGGCAACCCTCGGCGGCGAGCGCTTGAGCGATCGCAAGGCCGATTCCCTTACTGCCGGCGGCGACCATCGCCACCTTCCCCGAAATGCCCAGATCCATAGCTAATTATCGCCCGAACCGGCGGGATGTGCGGGTTGCGTCGCAACGCACGCTCCCCCTGGCGGTTGTGCCAGAACGTGTCCGCTAAAATGCCCTGTCATTGGAGCCCCGCCGGCTCCGTGCATCGACCTTCGCGTTCCGCAGAGAACCTCCATGGCCGCGCCCGACTTCCGCCACCGCCAATTCATCCTTATCGGACTCGCAAGTGGGCTCCTGGCGCTCGTGTTCGTGGCCGTCGCCGTCTATCGCAGTACCGATCAGTTCGTCGAATCGGCGGACAACGTCTCCCGCCACCACCGAGCCCTCTCGATTCTCGACCACATCGAGCGCTTGGTGATGCAGGCCGAGACCGAGCAACGCGGTTTCCTGATCACGGAACAGAAGGACTTCCTCAGCGACTTCGACACGATCCCGAATCCTTTGCGGCAACGGTTCCGCCAGCTTCGCGAGCTTGCCAGCAACGAGAGCGAGCGCACGTCGATCGAGCAGGCGGAGAGTCTCGCGTTTGCGAAGATCTCGGAGATGCGCAAGGTATTGGACGAGCGGGAGCAGAAAGGCGCCGCCGCCGCCCGGGCGCTTGTGGGGCAGCGGCGTGGCTTCATCCTGATGCAGGAGTTCCGCAAGGAAGTCTCGCTGATCCGTGACAAGGAACTCGCCGACCTCGCCAAGCTCGACGGGATCAACGAGACGAATCGGGACGCGATGCGCCGGTACCTCGTGTTCGGTCTCGGGTCGGCCGGACTCGTCGTCGCCGCCGCGGTCGCGATGATGCTTCGAGAGCTGCGCCGCCGAATCAGGGCGGAGGGCGAGATTAAGCGATCGCGCGACCTGGCACTGAGCGCCACTCGGACCAAATCCGAGTTCCTGGCGAACATGAGTCACGAGATCCGGACGCCGATGAACGGCGTGCTCGGCATGACTCACCTGTTGGTGAACACCCCCCTCAACGAGCGGCAGCTTCAGTACGCCAAGACGATCCAGCGAAGCGCCGAGGGGCTGCTCACGATCCTCAACGACATTTTGGACCTGTCGAAGATGGAGGCGGGCAAGCTCTCACTGGAGTACCACTCATTCGATCTCCGGGCCACGATGGAGGACGTCTGCGAGCCGCTCGCGCCGGTCGCCCACGCGAAGGGGATCGAGATCCACTGCGTGATTCCGGCGAATACGCCGAGCCACGTGGTGGGCGACTCCACTCGACTTCGGCAGGTCGTCACGAACCTGCTCGGAAACGCCATCAAATTCACGCGCGAGGGCGATGTCAGCCTCCACGTCGCGGTCCTTCGCGACGCCGGCACTCACGTCCGCTACCGCTTCGCTGTGAAGGACACCGGAATCGGCATCGAGCCGGAGAGGCTCGGCACGGTGTTCGAGAGTTTCACGCAAGCCGACGGCTCGACGACCCGCAAGTTCGGCGGGACCGGGCTCGGACTGACCATCTGCAAGCAGCTCGTAGAGGTGATGGGGGGCGAGATCGGCGTGACGAGCGAGATGGGAAAGGGAAGCGAGTTCTGGTTCGAGCTCGCTTTGCCAAAGCAGACGGGTATCGCGGCCGAGGCGCTGGACGAGCGACTTCAGGGCCTGCGCGTGCTAGTTCTCGACGACAACGCCACGAACCGTGCCGTGCTCCACGACCTGCTGGGCGGCTGGGGCTGCGAGGTGGAGGAGGCGCACGACGGCGCGGAGGCGCTGGAGATGCTCGCCGCCGGCGACTACGCGCTCGTCGTCAGTGACATGCACATGCCCGAGATGGACGGCGCGCAGTTCGTTCGGGCGATCCGGGAGCGCGAGCACCCGGGACAGCGACTTCCGGTCGTGCTCCTCTCCTCCTCGGGCCACGAACTCGCGAGCGACGCGACACGGCTCTTCGATGCGGTACTCAGTAAGCCGGTCCGAACCGGCCCCCTGCGCGAAACGATCGTCAGCCTCGTCAGCGTTTCCACCGCCCGCCAGGTGTCCAGTGACTCCCCAGTGGCCTCCACTAGTTTGGCGGGGCTGCGCGTGCTGGTGGTGGAGGACAACGCCGTGAATCAGCTCGTTGCGAGCGAGATGCTCACCGGCTGGGGCTGCGTCGTCAGCACGGCCGACAACGGCGCCGAGGCAGCCGCGGTCCTTCAGGAGGCGACCTTCGACGTGGTTCTGATGGACGTTCAAATGCCGATCCTCGACGGCCTGAGCGCGACACGCGCGATCCGTGAAGCGGAGCGCGCTACCGGCGAGCACGTCCCGATCTATGCGATGACGGCCAACGCGATGATGGGCGACCGCGAGCGCTGCATGGAAGCGGGAATGGACGATTACCTGGCCAAGCCCTTGGAGCCCAGCCGACTCCGCGAGAAACTAGAAGTGATCGCCACGAACGAGCGACCCCAACAAGAAGACAGAGTGATGCACACCACCAGCCCAGACGTTCTCGTGTTCGACGCCGCCCGCCTGAGCGAGAGCTGCGGCGGCAAGGCCAGCCTGCAGACGAAGGTCATTGAGCGATACCTCGTGACCTCCGCCCGGTCGATCGAGGAGCTCGAGGCCGCGCTCGCGCAGAACGATCCCGGCAAGATCGTCGAGGTCGCTCACGCCCTCAAGGGGAGCAGCCTCACGATCGGCGTGAATCGCCTAGGCCAGCTTTGCCAGCGACTCGAGCACGCCGCCCGCGACGGCGCCATCGATCGAGAGGCGGCCCTGGCCGTCGAGCCGCTGCTGACCGAGACCCACACTGCCCTGCGAGCGCACGCCGCTGCCCTCAGCACCGCCACCCCATGAAAATTCTGGTCGTAGACGACGATGACGTTTCCGCACTGGTCCTCAGCGACCGGTTGCAGGACCTTGGCTACGACGTGACGGTGGCGTCCGACGGAGCCGAGGCCTGGTCGCGCATCCAGGAGACGAGCTTCCGCATCGTCATCCTCGATTGGATGATGCCGCAGATGGACGGCATGGAAGTCTGCCGCCGCATTCGGGGCATGGAGAGCGAGAGCTACACGTACGTGATTCTCCTCACCGGGCGCACCGACCGGAAGGACCGACTCGAGGCTCTCGAGGGCGGGGCGGACGACTTCCTGACCAAGCCGCTCGACCAGGCGGAGCTCCTCGCGCGCCTCAAGGCTGCCGACCGAATCTTGCGGTCCGAAGAGGCGGTCCGGCTGACGAACCAAGAGCTGCAGCGCGCCCGCCAGAAGGAGCTGCAGATTGGCGCGCACATCCAGCAGAAGCTGCTGTACACGCCGCCGCCCGTCAGCGTTCCCGCGTTCCACGCCGCCACCGTCAGCATCCCGTCGCAGGCCGTCGACGGTGACTTCTGCGACTTCTTCGTCCACGGTGACGAGGTCGTGGACGTCTTCGTGGGAGACGTGATGGGCAAGGGGGTTCCTGCCGCCATGGTGGGGGCCGGCGTCAAGACGTCGCTCCAGCGCTGCCTGATTTCGCTGCTCACCGAATCCAGAGGCGAGAGCCTGCCGGAGCCGGCGCGGCTCATCCAAGCGCTGGACGCGGAGGTCTGCCCCGAACTCATCGACCTGAACACGTTCCTCACCCTCTGCTTCGCCCGATTCGACACCGGCAAGGGGAAGCTGACGTTCGTGAACTGCGGGCACCCGAAGCTGGTGCACTGGATCGCTCGTGAGAATCGGTGCGAATTGCTCGACGCGACCGCGGTGCCTCTTGGGTTCAGCGATCACGAGACGTACGTGCAGAGCGAGGTCGACCTAGAGCCGGGGGACCTGATCGTCCTCTATTCCGACGGCGTGACCGACCTTCGGACGCCGGACGGTACTCGGCTCGGCATGAGCGGCTTCGGCGAGTGGGTGCGGGAGCGTGCGTCCGGTTCGCTGGACGTGCTCGCGCAAGACCTTCGGACGCTGCGCGACGCCTCTCCCGGGATGCTGGCCGTGAAGGACGACTTCACCTGTGTGGCGGTGCGATACGTATCTCGCCGCAACGCCGAGGGTGACTTGGATCTTTGGGCCGACGGCAACTCGCTGCGTCGCGTAAGGGAGTTCGTGCGGGACCGCATTCTCGAGTCGGAGCTTCCGTTTACGGACGCCGAGAGGAACGAGATTCTGCTCGCGCTCCAAGAGGCGACGAGCAACGCCGTGCGTCACGCCAACCCGGGCCACGAGAGCCTGCGGCTCAACGTCTCCGCTGGAGCGGTGGACGAGGTGTTCCGGATCGAGCTTCGCTATCCAGGGGTCCCGTTCGACGCGACAGGACTGCCCGAGCCGAGCTACGATGGCAGTCGGGACGGAGGCTTTGGCGTCGCGATCATGCGTCGCTGCCTCGATCGCGTGACTTACTCGGTCGATGGCGGCCGAAATCTGGTTGTGCTCGAAAAGAGCGCAGCTAAAGGGGTGAACTAAAGAAATGCCGATTCGAATTCAAACGCGAGCCGAAGGGCCGGTCACGGTGGCCAAGATCGAGACCGACAGCCTCGAGACCGGAAACGTCAACGAGTTTCGCGCCGCGATGGCTCCGATCCTCGATCGCGCCCCGCACCTCGTCGTCGACCTCTCGTCGATCGAGTTCATGGACAGTACGGGCCTCGGCGCGATGCTCTCCTGCCTCCGCTCGGTCAAGGCGAAGGAAGGCACGCTCAGGCTGTTCAACCTGAGCTCGGAAGTGACCCAACTGTTCGAGATGGTGATGATGGACCGTGTCTTCGAGGTCTATCCCGACGAGGCTGCCGCGATCGAGGCCGCGCGCGCGACCGCCTAAGAGATGCGCCGCTTGATCACTGGCCTCATGGTCGCGTCGGCGGCTGGAGCCGCCGCGCAGTCGGGGCCGGTGCGGGTCGAGCTGCTCGGAACGCAGGAGAGCCTCTCGGGCGGAAACCTCGATTGGCGGACCCTCCAGCTCTCCGTGTCGCGACAACTCGGGCCGCGGCGATCGCTTTACGGCGTGGGGCGACTCACCGAGCGCTTCGGCAAGACCGACCAGCAGCTCACGCTGGGCGCGTACGTTCCGGTTCGACCGAAGCTGACCTCGCTGGTCGAGCTGTCGTACTCGCCCACGGCGGAGGTCTTGCCGCGCATCGCGGGCACGGCGCAGCTGCAGTGGGAGGTCGGTAAGGGTTACGTGGTCAACGGCGGACTGACGCGGACCGAGTTCCGAACGGACTCGTCGACCGGGTTCATCGTCGGCCTCGAGCGGTACTGGCGCGACTACCGATTCGCGTACTTCTTCTCGGGTGGCACCGCCCGGGAGGCAGGCTTCGCCGCCGGGCACCGCGTCAGCGCGACCCGATATTTGGACGATCGCACGAGCTACGGCCTTGGACTGGGACTCGGCCAAGAGGTGGAGGCCGTCGCGCCAGGAACCGTTCTGCGAACCGACGTGCTGGCGCTGACGCTCAACGGGCGTTTAGGCGTCGGGCGGCGTGGTTCGGTCTACGCGGAGCTCGGTTACTTCCGCCAGGGGGATCTGTACGTCCGGCGTGCCCTCACGCTGGGCTACCGACATGAATTCTGATTCCCTCGTCTCGGTCGTCTTCCAGATCGGAGGCGTGCTGGTCTCGGTGTCGCTCGTGCTTCTCGCCTACGCGATCCTCTTGCGGGTCCACCTTGTGCGTGCCGCCGCGAGGCAGGCGAGGGTGCTTCACGAATGGATGCCTGCCCTCGTGCGCTCGGTAGCAGGATCGTCCGAGGAACTGCCGCCGGTGGTGACGAAGCGAAGCGACGCGGTCGCCGTGCTCTCGCTCTGGCTCGATTTCGTCGAGTGCCTGAGCGACGTGCCGACGCAGCGACTCATCGAGGTGTTGGACCGCGCGCGTGTCCGGTCGCTGATTCCGTATTTGCTCCGCTCGCGAGACCTTCGGGAGCGGATGCTGGCGATCGCCGCCACCGGGCACCTGCGCGAGACGGCGCACTGGGATGCCCTGGTTCGCGAGTTGGACGGCGGCGCATCGACCTCCCTCTTGGCCGCCCGTGCGCTGACGCAGATCGACGCCGCTCGCGCGATGCCCCCGCTGGCGACAAAGCTCGTCGACCGGACGGACTGGGCCGCTCCTACCGTGGCGAGCATCCTCCTCGGCCTCGACCGCCCTCTCGTTTGCGAGGCGCTGACCTCGGTTCTGCGGCACGACTCTTTGGACTCGGCCCGCATCGTGCGCGCGATCGACTACCTCGCCGCGTGCCGATGCGTAGAAGCGCTGCCGCTGATCTCGGAGCGCCTGAGCGCGACCGAGTCGGTCGAGGTCTCGGTGGCCTGCCTCCGGGCGATGCGCCTCTTTCCCAAGCAGGCGGAGCTCCCGACGATTCGCGACTGCCTGGCCTCCTCCTCGCCCGTCGTTCGCGCCGAGGCGGCGGCGGCGCTCGGGCGGATCGGCGGCCCGGACGACGAGGAGCGGCTGGTGGCTTTGCTCTCCGACGAGGAGTGGTGGCCGCGCTTCCGCGCCGCCCAATCGCTGGCGCAGCTCCCTTGGGTCAGCTTCGAGCGATTCCGCGAGATCTACGGCAGCTTTCCGGCCGGCCCGACCCGCGACGTACTCGCGATGGTGGCGAGCGAAGAGGTCGCCACCGCCAGCAGCCTCGACTCACTTCTGGAAGAGGAGCAGCCGTCCCTTCAGGCGCTCCGCCCGTTCCTCGCCCACCCGAACTGGCGCATCCGGCTGCAGGCCGTCGAGCGCACGGGACTCGGCTCTGGACGCGAGGAGCAGGCGCAGCTCGCGGAGTTGCTGGACGGCGAGAAATGGTGGCAACGGTACGAGGCGGCGCGTCGCCTCGTGCGACGCCCCGAGGCGACGCCGGAGGACTTGGAGCGCCTGATGGACGCGGACCCGGATGCGCGCACGCGGGCGGCGCTGCGGCGCGCGATGGCCGAACGGCGGGAGGTCCCGGTTGCTGATTGACGTCCTCTATGCCTTCCAGTTCTTCTTCCTGATGTTCTTCCTGGGGCTGAACGGCTACTACACGTTCCTCAACGTGTGCGCCTTTCCGACTCTTATCCGGTACATGAAGCGGAAGAGCCTGAACGAGCCGCCGCAGATCGCCGCCGGCTTTGCGCCGCCGATCACCCTCGTGGTGCCCGCCTACAACGAGGAGGCGACGATCGGCGAATCTGTGAAGTCGCTGCTGGGGCTGGACTACCACGACTATGAGGTCGTGGTCGTCAACGATGGTTCGAAGGACGACACCATCGGCACCCTGATCCGCGAACTGCACCTCGTGCCATATCCGGCCGCGAACGAGCCGAGGCTGAAGACGAAGCCGGTGCGGGCTTACTACGCCTCGACGGTGTATCCGAACCTTCGCGTGGTGGACAAGGAGAACGGCGGCAAGTCGGACGCGCTCAACGCGGGAATCAACCTCTCGCGCTGCCCGCTGTTCTGCTGCATGGATGCCGACTCGATCCTCACGAAGGACAGCCTCGGCATCGCCGTGCGCCCGTTCCTCGAGGACCCGACGACGATCTGCGTGGGCGCGAGCATTCGGGTGGTCAATGGCTGCACCGTCGAGGGGGGCGTGCTCACCCACCGCACGCTGCCGTCCAACTGGTACGCCCTGTGCCAGACGGTGGAGTATCTGCGCGCGTTCCTCTTCGGCCGCGTCGGCTGGGTTCCGCTCAACGCGGTGCTCATCATCTCGGGCGCGTTCGGCATCTTCCACAAGGAAGAGGTCGTGAAGGCGGGCGGCTACCGGCACGACACCATCGGCGAGGACATGGAGCTGATCGTGCGGCTCCACCGCACGCTGCGCAAGGCGCGCCAGCCATACAAGATCACGTTCGTGCCGGACCCGATCTGCTGGACCGAGGTGCCGGAGAATTTGAAGGTACTCCGCAACCAGCGCATTCGGTGGCAGCGCGGATTGGGCGAGAGCATGCAGAAGAACCGGGAGCTCTTGTTCGCCCCTTGGGGAGGCGCGCCCGGCTGGGTGGCGTTCCCCATCATGCTCATCTTCGACCTGTTCGGTCCGATCATCGAGCTCACGGGCTACGTGTTCATGATTTTCTGCTTCTTCATCGGGGTGAAGCTGAACTTCACGATGGCCGCGTTCCTGCTGCTCGCGTTCGGATTCGGCATCATCCTCTCGGCCAGTGCCCTCGTGCTGGAGGAGCTTTCGTTCCGCGTGTACCCGCGCGGACGGCACATCCTCACCCTCTTCTTCGTGGCGATCGCGGCGGAGTTCGGGTACCGCCAGCTCAACTGCTGGTGGCGCATCGTCGGATTCTTCCGATGGGTGCAGGGCAAGCAGGCGACCTGGGGCACCATGACCCGTCAGGCGTCCTGGAAGAAGAAGTAGGCCGACCTCGTACCTTTGCGTGTCACGGGATTCCGTGACACGCCCCATCATGAAGGTGTGGTCCTCACTTCGCTCGTCTGCCTCGCCGCTGGGTCGATGAGCGCCACGCTGCCCCCTGGGGGACGATTCGATCGCACTCTCTTCTTCGGTGGCGTTCAGTGGGAAGTCAAGGCGTCGGACACCGAGGTCATCGGGCCCGGGCCCAACCGATTCAGCGACAGCGCCGACAACGTCTGGGTCGACGCCGAGGGGAACCTCCACCTCCGGATCACCTATCGCGACGGAGCGTGGCACTGCGCCGAGCTACGCGCGGCCTATCCGATGGGTCACGGCACCTACTCGGTAACGATGCGCACCGCGCCTGGCACCATCGACCGGAACGCCGTCCTCGGCTTCTTCACCTGGAGCGACGACCCGGCCCACAACAACCGCGAGCAGGACATCGAGGTCTCGCAGTGGGGCCGCACCAAGGGCACCAACCTCGACTTCTGCCTCCAGCCCGCCGACGTCCCCGGCAACAAGCGGAGCTTCACCCTAGCCAAGAACGCCCTCGACACTCGGCTCGCCCTCGACTGGCAAGCGGGCCGTCTCACCACCACCGCGACGTCCGTCGCAACGGGCACCGAACTCGCCCGCGCCACCTTCACCAACGGCGTCCCGCCTGCCGGCGACGAGCGGATCCGTCTGAACCTCTGGCTCTTCCGCGGCGTGGCCCCGGCCTCGGGCAAGTCGATCGAAGTGGTCCTCCGCGACTTCACCTTCACCCCCACTGTCGCCAGCCCGAGCGTTTAGCGGCTAGAATCTCTCTTCGGAGAGATGGCAGAGTGGTCGATTGCGGCGGTCTTGAAAACCGCTAGGGCGAAAGTCCTCAGGGGTTCGAATCCCCTTCTCTCCTCCATATTGTGAGCCTAGTTTGGATCGCGTACGAGTGGCGCACGACAGATCGCCGACTGGCGATGGTTCTTGCCGCGACTCTGGAGAATGGAACTCTGCTGAGCCAACGATGGGCGGGCAGGGCCTCTCCCAAGGGAGTCGTTGGCGGGTCGGGCTGTGCCGGCGAAGACCATGGGTAATCGCATTCTCGTTCCGGAGTACGTTGGAGGCCCGAGCGGCACTCAGGCTTCTCAGGTGGTGTGGGCGCTCGCGATTCTGCTTGAGGATCTGAGCGGAAGGAATTACGTCCCGGATCTTCACAATCTAACGTTCATGACTCACATCTCGGGGAACATCACCGAGTTCTCGGGAGAGGGCGTGACGCGCGTGGCGGTTTACCGAAAGAAGGGATCGGCCCAGGCGACGATTGTCGTTCCCATTTCGGCCTATCAGGGGCGCGAGAAGGGAGACGTTGCTGTGACCGTAGGTGGCTACTTCCGCGAGGCATGTGCCCGCATGGCAGAGAGCGTCCGCAAGGCGGGGCTTCCCATCGATGCCGCGTCTTTCCACCGGGATACCGAGATGGCGATTGACCGAATGATCGAGGCGGGCGGCATTCGGCAGTAAATCGGACGGCGGTTGCCGTCTTCGATCAGAGCGTACAATGCGCGAGAGGCCTCCGGACACCAAGGTGACCGGAGGGCAAGCAAGATGACGCCGCCCGCTCCCGCCCGCATCATGGGTCACTTCGCCGAGCGGGCGCCTCTCTGCGTGATCGTGCGTCGAGGACCATCGAAGTACTCGCAGATGATCCTCTGGCACACGGACACGGACCGGTTCGAGCCGGGGCAGTGGGTGCGCGGCAAAGTGGAGCAGTTCACGATGACCAGCGACGGCAAGTACGCCGCCACCGAGATCTGGTTCGGAAGGTCTAGACTCCACTCTTGGGAGGACCTGGACTTCAGCGTGGTCTGTCGCCCGCCCTACTTCACCGCTCTGAAGGTGTGGATCGGGGCGCATCCTTATCTGCGCCGCTCCTCCACGGTGCTGATCGCACCCGGGGACGTGCTGGTGGTGCGAGCGGGAAGCGAGAGCGTGCACAAGATGCACGCTCCCAACGCGTGCCCCCTGGAGACGCTGGAACTCTCGGACGAGGAGCTGGAGCGTACTGGGTGGGGGTACTGGCATCCGTGGACGATCGACGCCTCTCAGGGGCCGGCGCGCGGGACCGATCAACGTGGCCGCGAGATTCTCATGGAAGCGGGCCGTGTCTACGAGGTCGTGGCTGGAGAGCCGCGGCTCCTCTTCGACTGCAACGAGCACTCGTTCAGGAAGGTCGCCCCTCCCGAGTGGGCGACCCGGTGGTGACGGCAGACGGATGAGGAGGCTCGGGCGGCGCCACCTCGTTGCTGCACCCTGGACGGGTCTGGTTGAACGGTCGGGTGCCCCCCAGTTGGCCCGAGGGGTCCATTGGCCACGCGGTGGCCTTGCCGTGGGCCCCGCCACGCGGATGCCATCGTGCCGGAGTAGCTGAAGGCGCCGATGGTGGATGTCGGTCCCATCCCGACCCCTTTCCCGTCTGCCAAGGTCTCTTCCTTTCTCAGCCTTACGACCGGCGGTTCGTGGCGTCTCGGACTTGCGGCTCTTCAGGCGCGTAGGAGATTCGGGGCCTCAACTAGCCGGAGGAAGAGCAAGAACAAGAACGGCTCGGCGCTTGTCGCGCCGAGCCGTTCTCTTCCTATCAGACGCCTTTACTTGCCGCCCTTAGGAACCGTGACGAACGTAGTCGCGGTGGCAAAGTTGCCGCTCGCGTCGGTCGTCTTGACGGTGATCGTGTAGATCCGACCGCTTCCTTTCCCCGATCGCTCCGCGCGGAGTCGCACGAGGTGGCTGTTCACGACTTCGATATCGCCGGCGGTGTCGCCATCGCCCAAGCCGTTGTCGGGCTCGTTGCTCGTCACCGTGACGGTCGTCGTCGGGTTCGAATCGACGGCATCCGAGACGGTGTAGTCCAGCCGAATGTCCACCATCTTGTGGTTAGGCGGCGTGAGCGTCGCTCGGCTAACCGAAAGACCGGAAATCGTAGGCGGCGTCACGTCCGACGGCGCGTTCGGATCCGAGATGACGATATCGTCGAGCTCGCCAACGAAGTTGAGGCCGAACCAATCGGCGACCGGGGAACTGCCGGCGCGGAAATCCACTCCGTTCGCGACGTGGGCGACGTCGTATCCGGTGCTGGCGCCGTCAGGCGTTCCATCGACTTCGAGGGCGAGGGAAGGTCCCTCGCGGGTGACGGTCACCTCGTGCCACGCGCCATCGTTGACGGTGCGGGATCCGACGACGGCGTTGTAGTTCGTGCCAGTCCAGTCCTGATCGATCTCCGCGACGATGCGGCCGCCCGACATCCGGATCTGGAAGAAGTTGCCGTGGCTGCCGCTGTCGCGGTTGCCGAGGATGTCGTAGAGGCCCCAACCCGTGGAGCGAATTCGGAAGGAGACCCTGAAGTCGTCGGTTCCGAACTGTCCCAGGGCCGTTCCCCAGTTGATGTCCGACGTCGAGCGGCCGACGAAGCCGATGGCCCCTTCCGGCGTCCGGTAGGCATCCGGCCCCAGCAGTCCGTTCACGGTGCCGCGAGAATCGAGCACGACGCTACCGGAGCCCTCGTTAAAATCGTAGCTGTGGCTGGCGGTGGCCACCAAAGCAGCTGCGGCGACGGTGAAGAGACTCGCGGAAAGCAAAGCCGGAATCAAGATGCGTCGGGCGGTGGCGCGCACGCCCTGGAACGGGAGCTGGAATCTGTTCATTGGTTAGCTTGGAATCTGGCGAACCACCTAGGTAGCGGGAAGCGCAACACTAGAGCACCAGGCCGCGGAAATTATAGAGGGACCACGAGAGGGCGAGGACGCTTCGTAGGTTGAACGTGTAACTGAAAGGGAAAACCTGGTAGTGCTTGCCCTCATCGCTGGCCCTTGAACCGTTTCTTTGCGGCCTGCCACCGTCCTGCCAGAGCTTCAATCTCCGCATAGCTTAGTGCTGCTCGAGTCGGCACGGGGACCGACGGCGGGACTCATGACCCCGCTGCAGACGTCGGAACGGGGCGGCCCCTTTGCGCTCAAGCCTCTCGCTCCTATCCGGGACGGTCGCTTAAGAGCGACCCAAAGGGAGAATCATGGTCTGCGGGTCGAACTCGTCCGTCCAGTTCACGTACCAGTCCCGGTCGCAGTCGGACTGTTCGAAGTAGCCCGTCGCCGGCCACCGGTCGCCCTCAGGATAGCTCGGGTTCTCAACCAAAGTCCCGGTGAATTCACCGCCCGTTCTCACGCGCGTCGCGCCCTGACCTCGAACGCGACCCGACGGCAGTGCTCCCGGTAGGAGCGGATGCTGTGGTCGTTGCGCAAGACCAGGAGTTCGGTCGCGGAAGTCGCGCGTGCGTTGGCATCGAGAGACGCTCTGCCCCGAACCGAACGGATGTCACGCCGTGCCTCTGGCTGGAGCACAACCGGCTGCGCCGCGTGCTCAAGTAGTCACCCGAACGCGCGACCCGCGAAGCCGCGACGCGCACTCGAGCCCGAGGCCCGGCACAATGCAACCTAACGAACGGCGCGACAGCGAGCGCGCCGAGACGGACTGTCCCGGCGACGGGACTCCTCTCACGCCCCTGCCGGGACCGGCCGGGGCGTCTTTTTCGTCGTCGGCCAGTTCCGCGTCGTCCTTGGTCGTGGCTTCGCGCGGAACGACGCTTTGGATGAGCGACAAGATGCCCGGCACTCAGCCGCACCCGCATCCAACCGTGGCGCCGATCACCGCAACCGCCACGATGCGATTGCGCGTCCGCAACTTCTTGTCGGGATTCAGCGAATTGACTCTATAGGAGGATGAATATCCCCAGACCCCAGCGGGCAACGAGCGTCGCGGCGACTACGCTTCAGGCATGGAACGGAAGCGTTGGATCCTTCTTGCTCTTCTCGGGTTGGTGGTGTCGGCCTCCGTGGTCGCTGCGTTCTTTCTCCTCTTGGTCGAGAGCCAGCAGCCAGATGCTATCGCCGATGGCTATGTGTGGGGCGGCATCGCGGGCCTCGCGTTGGTCTGTCTCGGCTGCTTCACCGCGGCCGTCACCCAACTTCGCAGTTTGGCGGGCGCAGTCCAGTGGGTCCTGCTCTCGCTCATCGCGATCCCGGTTCTGTGGGCGATTCTCGAGAACTGGGTTTAGCCCACCGTAGGGTCGTGCGTCAGGCGTCGGAGGACGTCTGGAATCCGTACCACTTGGTCCTCTGCCTCCGTGGCCGCTTCGCGGACGAGCTGCAGCGCCCGCATGCCCGCGGCCCTGGCACCAACGACGTCCGCCACGGGGTCGTCACCGACGAACCAGGAAGCGCGGGCCTGGCACCCGAGGGCGTCGAGTGCGAGTTGAAAGATTGCTGGGTCAGGCTTGCGCAGTCCGCACTCCTCTGACACCACGACGACATCCAGAAGGTCGCCGATGGCGAGCGCGGAGAGCGTCCGGCGCTGAAACGCGGACCGACCGTTGGTCACGACGCCGATTCCCCAGCCTTGGGCGCGGAGTCGGGCGAGCGTCGCTCGCATTCCCGGCATGGGCACGACGTTCCGGGCAAATCCATCTTCGTACTCGGCGAGCAGCGACTCGGGCGATTGCCCGATTCCGAACTCCTCGCAGAGCCTGGCGTACACGAGGTCCTTCCACACGAGTCCACCTTGTTCGAGCTGGCCGAAGCGCTCGGACCAAGATTCGAACGTCACTCCTTGAAGTCCGAGTTGGCGACTTTCGTGCTGACGAAGGAGGAACGCGCGCAATCCGGCGTCGCGGTCGTGAAGCGTGTTGTCCAGATCGAAGAGGCACGCTCGCACTTCCGAGTCAAAGTGATCCGCTGCCGAAGGCAATCGGCTCGGGTCGATCTCGGGGCGCACGTGCGGAGGATAGCGCGTGAGCGGTTCTTCGTGGGCGGATACAATCCGCGGCTGTGTCGTGCCCCCTACCCGCCGAGTTCTTTCGAACCGCGCGCATGATCTTTCGACCGTTCGATCCGAGCGACCTGCCCGAGCTCGCTGCCGTCTTGGCCGACGCCGAGACCGTGCGATACGTCGACGACGGCCAACCGTCGACCCGAGACGAGGCGGCACTCTGGATCGAGCGATCGCGAGAGAACGTGGCGCGCTTCGGCTGGGGCACCGGCGCGGTAGTGGAAATCGCATCTGGGCGACTCATCGGCTGGGGCGGCTTCGCGCGACCAGAGGGACAGCCTGAAGAGCTGATCTACGGTCTTGCGCGAACCCACTGGGGGAGGGGGCTTGGACCGGAGCTCGCTGAAGCGCTCGTCCAGTACGGCACGAAGGCGCTAGGACTCAGGGAGCTGCGTGCGACGGTCCACCCGGCCAACGCCGTCTCGGCCAAGATCCTGACGCGGCTCGGCTTCGTCCGGGTGGAATGGAATGCGACGGACGCGCACCTGTACATCCTTCGTTAGTCGCGGTACCGGGTCAGCGCCCTTCCGAGCACCCCGCGATCATGGGCACGATCTCGTCGATGAAGCTAAGTCCCGAAAGCCAATCGAGGTGGCCCGGACGTGGATGAAGGGCCAATGCGGGCCCTCCGAAAGCGTGAGCCAACCCATCGAGGGCTTGTGAGGTCGGTACCTTCCGGCCCCGCAGGTTAAGCCCAAACACACTCCCTCCGTCGACGTGGAGAGGGCAGGCATAAGCCAATGCGTTCGCCACCACGTGACGTGCAAGAAGATCCCGGTCTTCGGTGAAACTCAGCTCTGGCGCGGGGCGGTAAGCGGCGAGTAGGTAATCCGGACCCGGGTAGCCGATTGCGGTTGCGTGCTCCAACCGAGGAAGGTCCTGCGCGCAGGATCTGACGGCGACGAGCTGCGCTTCGTACCCTCGTCGTGTCCGGACGTCTGCCGACGAAATCTGGCCGGCTCGATCTGTTACCCTTCCCGCGAGAACCCATGTGACATCCGGCCCGAGCCCGAAACTCTGCAGGAACGTCGCCAGCGGGTGCGTCAGGTCCGGCCATGACGGGGTGAGCCGGTAGCTCAGGAGGGCAGGCAGCAACTCCGAGCAGCTTGCCACCGAATCGCCGTGGAGAGACACCAGTCCGTAGTCGAACGACAAGCTGCTAAGCCCCACACCGAGAATAGGCGTCTCGATTTGCGTACCGGATGGAAAATCGATGAGGACGGTGTTCACGATTGGCGATTCGAGTGCCGCCCTAATGTTGGGCGATCTCTCGGTACTGCGTGTTGGCGTTCGATGACTGCGAACACGAGGAGGCGGCTCACCCGTTATCCGGCTTCGAAAACTCTGAGCCGTTAAGATGGGAAGATGGCGAAACCAAGCTCCAAGGTTTTCGTGGCTCTCGCCCTTACGCTCATGGGTAGCACGAGTGTCTTGGGTCAGTCCAGCGACGGCTACGTCGAGCGTCCAGGATTCAAGCTGCACTATCGCAGCTTGGGGAACGGCAAGCCGCTCATCGTTCTGTCGGGTGGCCCGGGCCAAGACGTGAAACAGCTCGCGGGCGTGTACGAGGACATCAAGGATCTCCGCCGGTGCGTGCTCCTCGAACAGCGGGCGACCGGACGATCCCAGCTCCCAGCGCTCAACGAGGAGACGGTACGGCTCGACCTGTACGTGGACGATCTCGAAGCGCTGCGGAAGTCGCTAGGCTTGGAGAAGCTGTCGCTCCTGGGGCACTCGTGGGGCTCAATGCTCGCGCTGGCGTACGCGGTGAAGTACCCCCGGAGAGTGGAGGAACTCGTGCTTGTGAGCTCCGGACCGATCGCAATCGAGCGGCTGAAGCTTGCGGGCGACGTCGTGAGCCACCGGCGCGCGCTGATGGGCGTATCAGGCGAACTGAAGGAGGATCGAGAGCTCTTCGAACTGCGCCCGTTCTTCTTCGATCAGACGAAGGCGGTCGCGTTTGCCCGGCGCTCGAAAGAGGGGGAGGTCGCCAGTCGCGTCTCGCACCTGATCATCCCCGAGTTGATGCGCCGCAACTGGGATCTGCGGCCCGGGGCGAAGGCGATTCGAGCCAAGGTCCTGGTCATCCAGGGGCGGCACGACGCCATGCCGGAGAGCTTCGTGCTGGAGATGCAGGCGAGCTTGAGAGGGGCACGGTTGGAGTTCATCGAGCGAGCCGGCCACTTCCCCTGGATCGAGCAGCCGGCGGCCTTCTCGTCCGTTCTACGAACGTTCTTGCGGTAGACCAAACGCGAGAGAGCCGGATGAAAGGAACGGCAGCCATCCTCCGCCGAAAGCCTCAACCCGTTCCAGACGCTTGGGCCCTCGGGCCCGAAGGGGTCCACGCCCACCGGCACAATCTCCCGCATGCTCGTTGCCCTCGCTCTCGTCGCGGTTCAGTCGTCCACCGATCCGATGGTCGCGATCGACGCCCTCCATCGGGCCTTCAACCGAGCGATCGTCGCCAAGAACGGCACCGCGATGCGCACGCTCACCATGGAGGCGATGCTCCCCGAGTTCGTCTGGACCCGGGCGGATGGTCGGAAGCAGACCTTGACGGGGATGTGGGACACCGCGATGGACGACGAGAACGCGGCGAAGGCGGGCAAGGGAGACGGGCCGCTTCGATACGAGACTCGGCTCAGCAACCTTCGGCGCAAGGGCGATCGGCTCATCGTCGACGCGACCAGCGATGTCGTCGGAGAGTGGCTCCAAAACGGTCGGCGACTCCCGGTGGAGTTCCGGAGCTTGGCGAGGGAGACGTGGGTGCTGCGTGAGGGGCGCTGGAAGGCGCTCCGATTCGACGACGTCTGGATCCGTGGCAAGATCGACGGCAAGCCGTTCGTCGCTAAGGCGCGCTAGCCCGCATTTGTAACGAATCGATCGGGGACGAGTGAAGAAATCCCCGCGTGCCAGGGTCAAGGAGACGATTCTCATGGAAAGCTCCTTGGCTTCCCGGATCTCTGGCATGAACCCGACGCGAACCACGGCCGAAGTCGACGCGCTGCTGCGCGATCTCCGGCCGTGGCTCTACCGCCTCGCGCTCGCCATCACGGCGCGCCCGGATCTCGCGGAGGATGCCGCCCAGGAAGCGCTCATTCGCGGCGCAAGGTCGCGCGACAAACTCCGCCAAGTGGATGAGCCGCGCGCTTGGATGCGCCGCGTCGTCGTTCGATGCGCGGTGGACGCACTGACCGCTGGGCCAACTCAGCCGGAGACGACCGGGACCGCGTATGCGGATCCGACCGAGTCGATCGCGGTGCGCCAAACGCTCGAGCGGCTCGACCCGAACGATCGGGCCGTGCTCGCACTGGCCCACTTCGAGGGGCTGAGCTACGCCGAGATCGCCGCCGCCCTCGAGATTCCGTCCGGAACGGTCGGGTCTCGGCTGCACGCCGCCAAGGAAGCTTTTCGAAAGGAGTGGCGCAAGTGAACCAAGACCCGCTCGATTCCCTTCAGGCGTTCTACGATGGGTGCGTATCCGCTCCGGTGCCGCCGAGCCTAACGGCACCGCCGTCCGGTGGGTGGCGGTCATGGCTCGCGATCCCGCTAACGGGCCTCGTCGGCGGCGCGGCGGCGGCGCTCGCGCTGTTCATGCTCACGTCGGGCAGCTCTCCCCATAGCGGAGTCGAGGCCGCGCGGGCGATCGCCCGCACCCGTCTAGAGCGGCCACTGCCGCCTCAACCGAAGGCGCAGCAGCGGAGGCTTCCGTGGAGCGCATGAGGCGTTGGCTCGTCGCTCCATTCGCGGTCATCGGCTTCCTGGCGGTGCTGCTCCTGTTGCCGGCCTCGCGGTGGGTGGTACTGAATCAGTGGGACGCCGTCGCCGGCCGCTGGCAGTACATGGGGAGCGACCTTGGTTTGACTTCACCGCCGCACGTCGCTCCGGTCGACCGCGGGCTGGAGACGGGGGACGGCTCGCTCGACGAGACGGGGCGCTTCCTCGCGTTGCTCACACCGACCCAGCACTCCCGCAAGAGTGCGGACGACGACGCCCGCTATGAGGAGCTGCATGCCATCGCCCAGCGGGAGAATCGCGCGCCGTACTGGGCCGCCGTTGTCCGCGTCCTTTCGCTCTACGGCATGATCCGCACCCCTGAGCTGGGGCGAATCAGCATCGACAAGACCGTCATGTCACGCCGTCGAGCGCTCCTCCTCAGCGCCTGCCGAGCGGGGATGCGAAGCGAGCCGAACAATGCCTACTTCCACCTGCTGGCCGCAGGTGCGCTCGAAAATCAGGGGGATGGACCTGCGGCCCAGCAAGCCTTTTTCGCCGCGAGCCGGCTTCCCCGGTATGAGGACTACGCCGAGTTCGAGCCCGAGCTCAGGAACGAGTACTTCCGCGCCCGCCATGGCGAGCGGGGTCAGCACGTGAGGGCCTGGACGCTGGCCGAAACGCTTCTGCAGCACCTGACGGTCATTCAGTCGGTCTCGCGCCACTTCGCCAGCACGGGCGATCCTGAGCTTCGACTTGCCACGGTGCGCGTCGCGCGTCTCCTCATGAGCCAAGACGACAGCCTCGTGGGCCTTATCGTCGGGCGAACGATGTTCAGGCGAGCGGTCGCCCCGACGCAAGGTCCGGACCCAGTCGGGGAGCCAGCCGCCGATCAGGTCTTGGCTTGGGCTCGGCGGTTCGCCTCGGATCGGGCGGTCCAGCAGGAAGTGGTCGGCGTGGCCGAGGCGCACAACGCGCTCGGCAAGGGAACGCAGACTTGGCCCCCAAGTGAGGACGAGATCGGCGTGGTTTTCAACCTACGGCCCGCGCTCTCAGGCTGGGCGCTGCTCTCGCTGCTGCTGCTGCCCTTGGGAATCCTGGTCATTGCGTTCAAGCGGCGAAGTGAGCGATACCGGGCGGCGGCTCCGTTCCTCGTGTGGGTCGCGGCGTTCTCGTTGGAGCCCGCGTTCGGGGCGGCTGCCGAAGCGGCGCCTACGTGTGGTCTGCTCGTTCTTCTGGCCGCGGTAGCGCTCCGGTCCAACCTCCGCCGCGTCGCTCACGTCCTCGGCATTCTCGGTGCCGTCTGGGCATTCCTGATTGCACCGCCGACGGCGATCGTCGCGGCCCTCTTCTTGGTCGCGTCGCTCACCGAGCGAAGGATGCAGCGGGTACCCGCTTGGGTGACGGCCGTCGTCACCGTATTCGCGTGCGGAGTTTCGGCGGCGATCTGGACCATGATCGCGATCCGGCAAGGGGCCGGGAACGGCATCGTCTTCGGCGGGCTCGCGGCCATTGGCGCGCTTTCCTCGATTCCGGCGAGGGACTCCGTGCGTTGGGCGCCAATCGTAGGGATAGCCTCGTTGCTGCTCGGAGCAAACTACGCCGGGCAGGCGAGCCTCGACCTCCTCGCCGATCGCCGGCTAGCGGCCGTCAACCGGGAGCTACTGAATGAGGCGGAGCGAATCCGGAAGGAGACCGGCGCCTTCGCCGAAACGGGTCGAGAGAGGCTTTAGCCCGAAAGATCACGGGGTTCTCGTGCGCCACCGTAAGGAGTCCCCACTCCTCCACCGAAGCAAAGGGGTGATGCAGAAGGAGTCGGACATCCTCGGTGCCCTGCCGGTGGCGCACGTGGCGTTTCGCGTCCGAGTCGACATCCGCATGCCGGGTCAGAGCTACGAGGCGGGCAGTCTCGGCTCGGCGGAAGACTTCGGGCCGTACCTGGCGTCGCTGCTTCAGGCGAACTTGCTGGAGCCGTTCGATCCACGTGAGCTGCGCGCGCACCTGGGGCGGACGCCGCTCATGCCGCACTAGGCCTCATTCCGGTGGTCGGCGACGGCTGGGCACGGTCAGACCCAGCGCGAACAGCGCCGTCAGAATGGGGAAGAGCGGTTGCCCCACGAACGGTCCGAGGTCGCCGAGAGGCAGGTCGCGGGTCAGCGCCACCGGCTGGCCCAGCGGCGCTTCCGCCAGCATTCGACCCCGGCCGTCGATCACTTGCGTGTAGCCGAGGGTGGCGCTCCGCACCACGGGTAGACCGGTCTCCACCGCTCGCCACGCGGTGGCGGCGCGGAGCTGCTGCGGCGCGTTGCTTCCCATGAACCAATCGTCAATGCTCATCACGGCGAGCAGGCGTGCGCCGTTCATCCGCTGACGGTAGGCCAAATCAGGGAAGAGCCCCTCGAAGCAGAGCAACGGTCCCGTGACGACGCCGCCGAGTTCGAGCGCCTTCACACCCTCCTGGCTCGCGGACAGATCCCCGGCAGGCAGACGGAAGGAATCCTGCAAGAACGGGAAGATCTCCCGTCCGGGCACGAACTCACCGAAGATGACGAGCCGGGTCTTGTCCACCCATCGCCACCGGCGATCGAAGGCGAATGCGGTTTGGTAGGTCGGACCCGAGCCGCGCTGCCCTCCGACGAGGGTCGGCACGTCGGGATCGAACTGGAACGACGCTCTCGGGGGCATCCTTCGGCCGTTGACGACGCCTTCCGGGAGGACGACCAAGCGTGTGGCGTCGTCCTTCGCTTGCTGGATCAGCGGCGTGACGTTCCGGGCCAGTCTCGCCTCGATCTCCTCGGGTTCGCCAAAAGCCATGTCGACGCCCGGCTGCAGCGCGGTGACTCGCATCGTCTCGCTGCCTCGGTGCGGCAGGGCGAAGCGCACGAGCGACAGCGCGATCAGGGTGAGCGTCGTGAGCCCGGCGCGGAGCGCGAGCGGTCGCTC